>Ga0247757_10000073_pt1 | contig 77125 bp, 79 predicted proteins | sample UWRJL126311R4_FD_180929 | JGI IMG/M metagenome (GOLD analysis project Ga0247757, IMG submission 180929) | Plant litter microbial communities from Arlington Agricultural Research Station in Wisconsin, United States - UWRJ-L126-311R-4 | ecosystem: Environmental > Terrestrial > Plant litter >...
ATTCTTATTTCGTTGGATAAAGGGGCATTGTTGCGAGGAGCCAGCGATCAAACAGCATTGATATCCGGACATATTCGTTAGGAAGGCTAGCGGCACTTCCAGGAGTTCATTGTTTCTTTGCCCTTCGATCGTTTCCAAAGCGTGTAGTATCATGCATATCTTATATAGATTTGGGTGAGCGACGCTCGTATCTGAGTGTGGGTGAAATAGCATGCCAGGTGGTCAACATGTTGGCAACACGCTAGGTGAGTTGACAGTACAAGATGGTAATGCAAGCGTGCGTGCTGCAAAAGTTGCTATTGCATTGTTGCTTATTGCTTTTCCAGTCTACTCCCCACGAATACGATATTCGATTTTCCCTCCTTGTCAAGTTTCTTACTTCCGTCCCTCTCCAAATTTTCATCCACACATGCTTTGATTGACTTCACCCCACCCTAGATCCATTCTACTCAAAATAGTTTAATCTCCCATTACTTCCACAACATGCTTCCTCCGCTTCATGCAAGTAAGGACCGTCAGTCCCCAAGGGATATATGTTCAAAAGGAGAGGTATTGAGCCATAGATTCCGTGTACAAATATAGATGCAAACCAAAACAAACTGAGATGTCCGCCCAAATGCACCGCTAAGTTACTGATGATAATGACCGTCTAAACTTTATCCAGAAAACAACACATGTACAGTTACGTCGAACGGCCGATAGACGCAGAGAAGCACCTCAGCAAAGTAGCCGTAGTGCTTGTAAAGGAGAGTCGTTTCGTTTCGTCGCATGGTCAATTAGGTAATATGTGTTTGAGATCATGCTTGCAGGTGCTGACAGGTCGGCTCAGATGAACAAGGCGAAGATGCCCCCAAGCGTACCGCCCAAGACAGCTGCATTAGCGGCATGATGATGGGGGGCGGCTCCACGCTGCAGGCTCGGCTTCGCAGTGCTCCCTGCCCCCCCGGCGTCGGTAGCGGTAGCCGCCTCGGGGTCTACATAGGTGTAGCTTGTCACAACTCCCTGCTGCCCATTCGCATCCGTCGTCGTGATGAGCACGATACTGCTGATTCCACCGGCACCAGGAGTATACGTAGTCAGGAAGGTGGAACCCTCAGCGTTGGTGCGCGTAAGGACTTGGCCCTTGGTAGGTACAAAATCAGCTACAGACGTGGTTTCAAAGGCAGAGCCCGCGCTGTTTGTGGTGCTGAAAATTACGGCGGGCTTGGTCTCGCTAGCGACTTCGGTTTGTCCACGCGAGTCGGTACGGGTAACGGGCACAATAACTGAAGCGGTGGGCTTGCTAAGAATGTCGCTGGAGATGATAGTCGACTGACCTTGGGCATCGGTCGTTTGGACGGAGACAGGGATGAGGACGGGGCTGCTCTCCGGCGGCGGGGCGGAGCTGCTTTCAGGTGGAGGAGCTGAACTGCTTGCGGGAGGAGCACTCGAGCTTGGTGCAGTGCCGTTGATGGGTACGGGTGATTGTCTCTTCTTGAGGTCCTGGACCGCAGCAACAATGAGCTTCGTAGCGAGCGGTGGGTTGTCCTGATGGACGCGTGCAACACCATGTCTGTCCGACTCGAAGATGCCGTCACGAAAGTGGGCAAGGCTGTTGAGGGCGGCGTGCAATGATTCCTCGGGTAGGGCATTGAGCAGTTCCTGGAAGGCCTCGTTGGCGTTGGTGTAGATGGCATTCACATTGCTGCTGTCCGTCTGCTTGGTAGGAGATGGAGATGCAGGATCGGCGGCCACGAGGGGGCTCAGCAGCGGCAGTGCGAGTAGGGCAAGGCGGCCGAGAGAGGGCATTGTTGCGCAGCACCAGATTGACAGAGCGGCGAGCAGCGGAAACGGCGTGGCGGCAGGGGCGGGACTATGTATGCCTCGTTGAAGCGAGAGTAGCTCGAGCTATGCTTGGGTAAAACATGGTCAGCGGGGCCTCATCATCATGTATCATCACAACGCCCAAGGCTGCGCACACTGTGGCATGCGGCCGGGGGCGGTGGTGTAGGGCGGTGCATCGTGGCAGCAGGTTGTGCAGTGTGCGTGTGAATGTGTGTGGTCGGTGGCTCGACTTACCAGACCTGCTGGAAAGCTTGGGTGGCTGACTGGCTGTCGGCAAGGTAGGGTATGTGGTACCGAGCGAATATCGCGCCGCTTCCGACAAAGCAAAAAGTAGCGAATGCGTGCAATGTACCCTCGTTCCGAAGAATCCTGGCTGGCCTTTCCTCCTTCTTTCTCTCGTCGTGGAATGGAACGAAAGGATGTGCGTACAACGAGCGTGTGTGTGAGGAGAGAGGAGGGGGAGAGGGAGAAGCTGTCGGAACAGTGGCAACAGACGGCAAGCTTGTCCTGTCCAAACACGACGGGCACGTCGTTTGATCCGTTGCAACCAGTCTAGCCTCCATCCGCTCGGTGCCGGCTTGCTATGGACGCGCATCCACCGCGAGATCCCATCCAACCGCGTGCCAACCCGCCATGGTACCAGGCACAGTGGGCCCAGCGCCGCCCTTCCCTCAGCAGCATTGTCTTGGTCGTGCGCATGTGCGCACACAGTATCTCCACAGCCATGTCGCCGTGGACCCAGAGAGACAGAGTCATGGCCGTCGTCTTTTCCCATGTCGTCGCGCTTCTGAAACCTAGCCCGGGCTCGTCCTCCTGCCTCCTGGCCCCCCACAGCGCAGAGCAGAAACCGAAGCTCGTGCATCCAGCCCACACAAGAAGGCGCCGCGCTAACAGAATCCCTGATTCTCGCAAACGTCATGCTGTCTATCTCGCTTGGAAATCGGCACCTCCTGGTATTTTGCAGTCTGATTGTCCATAATCCTGATGAGTCCATCGGCGAAGCTTCAATATTCGCCACGCCACATCCTAAAGAAAGTTTGCCCATCCAGCCTTGCCCATACCGCAGTATCCCAGCGGTGCTCTAGTGCTCTAGCCCTCTGGGATATTAATAGATCTGCCTTTCAGAACCGTGGCACCGCGGCAGCCTACTGCAGCCGTACGACCCCGCAGAACTCCGGCCTACCATATTGATTCGTCACCACCAACTGACACCACCTGCGACACTGGCCACTCTTCTCATTCGTCATATTCATCAGCCCCTTCAAGAGCTGAGTTGAAACCTTTCGCTCGCTCCTCATTCCAATCATTATCGGTAACCGGCACCCGCCTTGTCGTTAAGGAATTACCAAATTATATTACCACTATCCATTCCGTCCCGTATTCATCATACGTCTCACATTGCTGGTTTTATGCAAAAGAAAGAAAGAGAGAGAGACAGAGAGAATAAAAAGACTTTCAACCCAACCCAGCCATGGCTCGGCCAGACAGCAACAGAACCCTGTACAAGATCCAAAAAAAATCTCAGAAAAAGTTACCCGTTCCCAGGAGAATAACCGGAAATGGCTGCGAGCTATATTGAGCTCAAACCCCGTGTGGTCAACGCAGCGGCTCCTTGAGCTCTTCACCGTCCTTTCGTATACACCCCCAGATGTTAAGAAGACCAAACGCCGAATTTCTATGTTGCAGAGCTACTGCTACCCGGATTGTTGGAGGTATCGCCACTGGACGTGCCATGTTCGACCGCTGATTCAGTCACCTGCTGCGCTTGTTGTTGTGGCTGCTGCGCTTGACCAAGGGTTTGAACCTGATGCGAGCCCTGAGAGTGAACCGCAATTGATTGGGCAGGTTGCTGAGCTTGAGGCACTGGCTGCTGGAGAGCCGCCGTTGCTGATGTAGATATGGAGCTTATACCGGTAGGCGTCGTGTCGCTTGTATCAGTCTTCGATGAATTCCTAGGAATATCCATCGAACGCCCTCTGCCCATGCCATCATCCTTTAGTTTCAGAACGCTTTGTGAAGAAGCCAGGTCGTAAGTGCTGCCAGGAGGGCTCTTGGCTCGATTTTTCTTGTCAGCACGTTCCTTGTGTTCTTGTCGCTTCTTCTGAAACCAGTCAAAGGGACCCTTCTTCTCACCCTGCTCCTTTGTCTCCGTAAACGGCACTGAGAGATCAGAGCTTGGCTGAGAGTCATACTGAAGGCTCCTCCGGCCTCCAGCCCAGCCAGAGCCGCTGCCAAAAGAGCTCATGCTTTTGTCACCTCCTGGTACCGATCCGTGGAGGTCTGTCTGGCTAGCTGTTGGCGTTGCCTTACTTTCACCACGTTTGTGATTCTTCCAAAACGAACGTTTTTCTTCCTTAGGTATTTCTTCGCTGGGTTCAGCTTCGGAATACTCGGTCGCTGTAGAATGCGATCTGAACGAAGCTGAGGGTGACATGGTGGGCTTCAGAGTCGCACCGGAATTTCTCGAAGAACCCGTTTCGGAGTTGGGGAAGCTGTGGAGAACTTCCTTTGAGCCACTTATCATCGCTTGAGGGAAAGAAGGTTGAGAGAGTGGTGATGGTGGAGCATCAAAGCCAGAATGTGTTCCTGTAAGCGAATGCGTGGAACTGTGCGCACTGGGATTTGCACTGGGTCCACGTTTCTTTTGAAGCTTGTTTGGTTTTCGCCCGCCTTGCTTCTCGTCCCCTGATAGAGAGACTTTGTTCCCAGAAAGTATCTGAGTAAACGTTCGCACAGCTGTTGGTAGATCGGCCGTTGGTCCAGGATCGATTGGACCTTCCATGAACTCGGACTTCTCGTGTTTCGGCGTACCATGAGGACTCGAATGGGGCTGAGTTTGAGAGGATGGTACCAGGGCATGAGCTGCTTGCGTTGCAGCTTCAGGAGTGATAGTGTCAGGAGTGGGTGGTATGATTCCTGGAGATGGTAAGGGGAAAGCTCCTGGAATACTATCCAATGCCGGCGTCGAAAGGCCCGGTTTAGCAACCTCTGTTTGTGGAGGAGCACCTGGCTTCACCACATCAAGCTTCTCTACTGGGAATGTCTGAGCTCGAGAAGTAGATAAATGGGGGTCTTGTGGTGGAAGATCTATGTGTTTCGGCGGCTCCTGTAATGGGGAAGTTGTTGGAGTTGGGACTTCGGGTGTGGTGGCAGGCAGTTGCGTTTTGGTCTCTTCTACTCCAGGTGTTGGAGGATCAGACCCTCTCTCCCTAGGAAAACGCACAGCAGCCAGGGCTGGAGACCGTTTCGATGGAACAGTATTGCTACGGTGAACACCACTGCTAGAAGCGAACTGGGGAGTCGTTGGACTGGGAACAGCGCCAGAGTGTCGGGATTGTCTTGAAGATGTTGATACGTTTCGACGAACACCATATTTGCGTAGACTTTCAGCTCCAGCACTAGATGCAGTTGAAGCGGACCGCCCTGGAGCGAAGTTATTACGACCCGGAGTTGTTGGTGTTCTAGCTTGCGGAGTGGATGGTCCGCTTTCAACGTGTTTGACCGTGCCTTCATCAACAGCTGTCCCTTCCATTCCTATGAGGAAGTGATCTTGGTTGTCGATGAGGAAGATGAGGACGTCCTGGCTCAAGCGATAGTCTTGGGGAGACATGTCGTGTTGGGGATGGGATAAGATTCCGGGTTGAAAGATGGCGGCTAAGTTGGAAGTGGTCATCTTGTTGACATCAGATTTAGCAGCGAATACTGCGAGTAGATCAAGTATGTAGAGAAGAAGCTGGCGATTCAATGATGGAAGCTCTTTAATAATTCGCTGGTAGATGCGAACAGCAGCCTCTGGGTCAAAGCCACCCACCGAGGGAGCCTGGCCTTCGATCTGGCCAACAGCTTCAGCTTGATGACCGCGCAGGGGCTGTCGGAATGCATCATAGTACTGTAAGGGAATGATAGGCTCGGGGAGTTGGTTGAAATAACGTCGCAGGATGTTGGCAGCATCATGCACAGTGTAGCCGGACCAGTCCAACCCTTTGCCCCACCGTGGAGGGGCGTCGAACTGAGCTTTGAGCTCTTTGATTCTCTTTTCAGAGCCTGCCAGGCGAAAAATCCCTTCAACGTCGGTAGCTAAAGCTCAGGTAAGAACGAGACCAGAAGTGGTGCGAAGTTGACTGACCCTTTTCTTTCAAAAACACGCCGCACTTGGCAACAACAATGGGTACATAGCCATATATGTAACTCTCGCCGCTCTCGTTAAACAGGGAAATGGCGACATTCGCATAGGGTATGCTAGTAATGAGAGGCACGCCAAAGATGCCGCGAGGTTCTGGTTCTAAGCGCAACGCCAAGTGTCAGCGACTGTAGACAATTGTGAGGCTGGACTAGACATGCTGATGGGGTGGGTGAATACCAATACCCACAAGCAACAGCTCAGGTGATGTGCAAGTTAAGTTATCGTACCTTTCTCTTCTTCCTTCTTGACATTCCGTTTGCTAAACTGCTTCCACCATGAGGTGAGATCGCGCTTCGTAGAGGCAGGCTCGGAGGTCGGAGCGGGCTGAGGCTCCCCGTTGCGCACTCTCGGCGTTGAGAAGGCGCCGTGGTGATTATGCACGCCGTTAGGCATGGCGGGCGACAAAGACTCTTATCGCTGGTTATAGGCAGCACAGCGTGTCGCAGGCGCGTTGAGCGACAACTACTGCTGGCCAGTGAGGGGCGGCGACGATCGAGGTCGCAAGCAGACGTCGCAGGCAGCAGTGGACCGACGCACTAGGAGACGAAATAACGGGATGGTCGGCTATGGCGTAACGAGGGTGCTGGGGGGTCGGGTGCTGGTGTGGATATGGATGTGGAGGAGGGAGCGTGGCTGGTAGGGTCGGCGTGCTGGGACGAACGGACGCGACGAGGGTGATGGTCGGAAATGGATGAAGACGAAAGACGGAGGTCGAGGCGCAACGCGACGTAGCAACAGGCGAGCAGATTACGGACAGGCGTAGTGGCGTCTGGTGTGCTGGGGCGGGCTGGCCTTGTTAACGACGGACGACGACGTAAAGGCATGCAGGGTCGAGTGCAGCCGATGTTGGACACTGCGAGGGCTTGGCGGTGATATCAAGGCACCCTTCCAGACGCCCTCTCCGCGAGCAGCTCCACGATCTAAAGCGAGCCCTACAGACCAGCGCAGCCCTCGGCGGGCTAGGTACGCACTGGGGCAGCGTCGTCGGTTAATGTCTGTGAGCTGGCCAGGCTTTCTTTATGGTGGGCTCGGACGCAGAGGCATGACAGACTACATGTGCGCATGTACTGCCCATGTACGGGCAGCGGTGGCACACCTTGCACTTCTCGCCTCCATGGTGACCACATGCGTGCATCTGCGAAAGGGACGCCAGGCTGCATTACGGTTCTATTGATTCTGGCGCAGGAGGGGGACGCTCATGACGTGTCAGCCTTATCAAGACGGAAGCAGCTGTCGTTGCTCGCTGCCTTGCCCGAAGCATCTCTGGCCGACTCCTCGGGCCCATCGACGAAACCTTGTGGACCAGACCTGCGCAGTAGACATGGCAAATCACCACATGTAGCAACGTACATGCTTGGTGTTTATCCAAGGTCGTGTAGCCCGGCCTGTACTTTGGGGAATGCACTTGGCCGTGGGGACATGGGGAGTGCAGCGTGCAGCGCGCAGCGCGAGGCCCCAGCTCTAGCTCCTTACCCAAAATTCTGGCTCCAAAGACATCGCTCCTTCCGTCACACCGCGCTCCCGCTCACCACTCGCCTGGTGCTCTATCAACATCAGCTGCATTCCCATATCTCCCTCCATTTCTAGCTACCAAGTACCATAATGGACTCGTGCGTCGACCATTGTCTTTCCCGTGGCTCTGCTGACGCCCATCAAGCCTCACTTCTGCAGAGCAGCGTGAGCTGCAGAACCGCATGGAGAAGAAGCAGATGAAGGAATTCATGAACGTACGCAGCCCCCATGTCACTGCGCGCTGGAAGGCGTTGTCGTGCTTCCTCGCAGTAGCTGATGCTAGTCGCAGATGTATTCCAACCTGGTCCAGCAATGCTTTGACAACTGCGTCAATGGCTTCGAGAGCAAGTCGCTTACTTCGCGAGAGGAGAGCTGCATCATGCGATGCGTCGACAAACACATGAAGGGCTCACAACGGTTGGGAGACAGGTTCCAGGAACAGAACGCGGCAATGGCACAATCCGGTGGTGCTCTGGGCCGGTAGCTGCTCCATCCCCAACGAACATGTATGCATAATCGAGCGTGGCCATGACCCTTGTGCCGTACCACGCGAGTCGGCCGCCTGGGCGAGAGATGAGAAGCCGCTATACGGCCGAACGTTAGTGCTGGGTTTGGTTTTGGGTCCTGAGTTTCTATTGCATGCAGTTGTTGAGCATGCTAGCCGATCTGTACGACTAATCAGGGTTGGGTCCATGTCATAGGCGTAACAATAAATGTCCTCTCCGTTTATAGACACCATGATGCATAGTGGACGTCGCAATCATTTCCACGCCATGTTCGCGTACATGTCGATTTCGACAGTGTCGACTTCCACGCTTCCACGCTGCTATAAGCCACATTTGTGGCTGAGTCCCTCAGATGAAGCAAGTACACATCTTGGCAATGAGGTAGGCCCAGACAAACAAGCTTGCTTCTGTGCCTGAAACATACTCCTTCTCAGCTGCTATATAACCCCACAGGCCTCCAGACCCACCACTTCGATCTTAGCATCCACCTAAAGTGTACGCGTTTTCCAAGCCCTCTCAACTGTACAGCACACGCCTTACCTCTTTCTCAACAAAGCAACACGCAATGGGTCTCATGTGGACAAAACACTGGGGAGGACGTCGCGGTGGTATGTTGGCATTCTGCATACTCTCTTTACTGTTTGAATGCTGACAACATGTAGGCGGCGGCGTCGTTGTGGACAAGCACGGGGTTCGCCGCGCGCCTTTTCGTATCAGCTGCGGCCGCTTCTCTTGTTTCCGCTAGGCTGTTGACCTGACGACTTACGAACCTGTACGTCTGCAAACTCGTTTGATTACAAGGCCTCACATAGGCAGATGATTATGTTGCCTTTATTCCTCATAGCCTACAACCCAGCTCGACCAATATGTTCAGTATGGATTGGTTGGCAAACGAATATGCGTCGGGCCATTCCAAAGTCAGCAGCTTGGATTACTAATATAACGAGTTTTTAATCAATATGTTCCTCTGGGTATTCGATGCGTCATGCTGCTATTGATGGTGATATTTACAACAGCCCTATTCTGGAGCTACCCCTGTTTAGCGTTGACGTCATAGCTCGCTCTCTCGTGTGGCCTCAAATTTCAAAACACGAGGAGATAGTGGCACCCCACTTCTACTCTGATCTAGCATACCCCTCCATGGGCGAATATCGCTCCCAGATTTCAAGATATAGCAAAATGCGCTCAATACTTGTTATCCAGCCAAATTCAACGCAGTCGATGACTGATGCGCTTAAACCACTTGTCGATTTACTACATTTTAAAGATGTCAATCAACTCCTCTCACACGGTTTTCGCTTGTATGACAAAAACTAATCACAGCTAATAGACTGCGTACGAATACTTTACCGCTCCATCAGGGCCAAAGAGCATTAACGACGAGGACGATGCTGTGGAAAGTGTGAAGCATTGTCTACCGGAGTTACGCAAGGTTCTTAGCAAACACGACGGCTTCCTCGTTGCATGCTATTCTAAGCACCCTCTTGTTCCGATCTTGAAAGGGGAAGAGGCTGTTCGGTCTGCTTGTAAACCTGTCACCGGTATTTTCGAAGCAAGTGTGAGCACCAGCCTTCAAATTATTCATCCGGACGAGAAGTTTGGCATCGTAAGCACTGGCAAGGTCTGGGAGCAGATACTCTCGGGAGCCGTAGAGGAATTTTTGGGTACCGGATCGGAGGTCAGTAAGCGGTTTAGCGGGGTAGAAACTACTGGGCTTAATGCTACGGATCTTCATGATGCGCCGCCTGAGGAGGTGAGAAAGCGAATGAAAGATGCGGTGAAAAGGCTGTTGAAGAAAGGGAAGATTGGCGCCATCTGTTTAGGCTGCGCTGGCATGGCTGGAATGGATAAAATGGTGAGGGAAGCTTGCGTAGAGGAACTGGGGGATGAGGACGGAAACAAAGTGAGAATTATTGATGGTGTTATAGCTGGTGTAGCATGGCTTGAGGGTACAGTGCGCTCCGCCGCATAGGGACACATCGAGTATTTAGCTTATCTTCGATGGCTTAGACATTGGAAGAGCTTTATGCACTGCTGCTGTTGGTTTCTCAATCGGGGGTTCAAGTGAACATACGCCAGTCCCGTGTTCTCGCATGTGTTGGGTATCCCCGAAACTTGTCGTCATCGCTCAACATTGATCCCTCATCAACCCTATCACGCCGATATGCCATCGTGAGCCTTCATCCTGCATTCCTCCTTTATCTTTTCCCTGAATCGCTTTCAAAAACTTACAGCCTATGGATAATTTGCCAAATGAACTACGCTTCCTGGTCGCTTCGTATTTGGATTCCGAACCCCCTTCAATCTTCAACTTTGCACACGAGCCGTCAGTTGATTTTACAAATTGGCATTCTACGCCTCTCAAATCTCTCTCGCAAGTTTCTTGGCGCTGGAGAAAGGTCGTCCTGCCTATCCTGTTTCGCTACACCAGGGTTTTTCTAGATACGCATCCAGGATGGGTAGCAGTTAATATGAAGCTACTGGAGCATATGCAAAGCCAACTCACATCCCTAAGCAAGCATGAGCTTCATCTATACTACCAAATGAGGAACAAATATAAAGATGCAGGGTCAATCCCCATCTTTAACGATACATATGATGACGCTCCCGTCTCTGAATACCAAATCGAGGAAGAAGACAAGGTCCTTAAAAGCGTCCCAAACATACTCAGGTTTCCTCGTCTTCCCGAGAGTTTTGCTTATTTGGCGCGCTTCATACAACGTTACAATCTCGAACACCACATTAAAAGCGTGACTATTCTCACAGAGCACCGCTATGATATTAGTACTTGCTGCACAACCGAATTCCACTTAAGTCGGGCCGTGGACGAGATCTGGTCACAACTGTTCTTTCACATAAACCCAGCACGCGTCGTCATAGCTGCTCCACCAAGTACGCTTGCTAGCCTCCTTCATGCATGCATACGCACTCAGGATGCGTGGGCTTTTGAAATGAATATGCATTGCATCGAACTTCTACAAAGCGAACCATGTAACCCGGATAATATCAGTCTCTATGAAAATCAGTACGGAACAGAGTTGATACAGCGCAGAGCTTGGACACATCTGTCTTACAACGAAGGCTCCTCAGTGCCTGTATATAGTACCTACGAATACCACTCTAAAACCCCCACCGACCTCATCTACAACATTCTACGCAGCTTAGGGACGACGAGGAAAGACTACTGTAACCTACGTTCTTTCTCCTTTATTGGAGTCTTCCCCCTAAAAGCCCAAATCCTGCTCATCGTCAGCGCATTGAAGACACTACCGCTACCACTTCGAGAACTATCATTTCAACTTGCCCCGGGTCCAGAGAGTGATTTACTTAGCATGCCTAAGAGATTGAGGAGAGCACAATTGCCGGATTTGTGGCTCGAGTGGCGTGGGGGTTACGAGGTGATTATTCGCTACTTATGCAACAATGGCTTTAAAATTGAAGATGGTGGCAAATTTTTCAGTAAGGATTGTGGCGAGGAAATGGTAGGAAAGGAAGTAGATGATATTGTTCAATGGGCCCACGCAGTAGAGAATAAACGTGAATGGCGGAAAGCTGGTAAAGGTGTGTGGATATGTTAGAACCCGGACTATAAGAGGGTCAGATGTATCAGCGTTGATTCGCATCGAGCGACAGAAGCTTCCCATATTTACGATCACGCTACTCATTTTTTGCACTAGAAGGTTTTTTTAAAGATCTGTCGTGCGTTCAAAATTCTTTGAGGTTGAGTTCCTTATGTGGGGCCTGCATTCTCCCGCTCATTAACCATTTGGGTCCGAAGATAATAACATGCAATAACGGCACTTACCACCTATACACAGTTACAGATATGTTTGCTCGATGGGGCTAGGTATGGCGAATAATGATCTGCCGCAGCCGTCAGAATGCTCTAGCATATCATTTTACCATAGTGGCTATAGATAGGGCAATCTGAAGTCCAGAATGCATCAGGATTATATTTCTGGCAAGTTGGCTTTCTGACAATTGAATGTGTATTAACATGTTCTGAGCACAACAATTGAAGAATTTATGAAACGTCAGTATGAGACCAATGATAAGAGGATATATCGTCACGACTATACTCCAGCTCTTTGCTCATGCCCTCCCCGCTCCTCAATGGGAATGCTCGCGCGCCTTTCTTACACAAGCAGCAGACGCCTACGTAACTGCACAAACTGCCGGGTCATTGTCTCCGTTCCAGGCCTTCCTTTCGAGTTCATACACCCACATCGAAAATAATAAAAACATATCCACAGCCACTAGTGTTCTTACAAAAGCCCTCAAAATTGACCATCGCCGTACAAACTACGATCTTGTTGCCTGCGCCACCTACACTGAGCTTGTCTCCGCGAGCGGGCCTTATGTCATTGGTACCCAGTTGCGTCACGATGCTTCCGGAAATGTGAGCAGCATTGATACGATAGCCAGTACGACAGGCTCGTGGCTTTTCAATGCCACAAAGACGCTCCAGTACGTGAAGGCCGAGAAATGGGACTCACTTGCTGTATCAACGCAATCGTCCCGTGAAGTGCTGCAAGCAGCTGGAGACGCATATCTGGATATGTGGAGCGACGCTCATGCCCATGAGCATGTACCCTGGGGAACACCATGCACGAGACTCGAGGGAAGCGCATATACAGGCAAGGGTGAAGCGAGTGATAGCTGTCAGCCTGGTATTCCAAGTAATCACAACCAGGCACCAAATACACATCGGCGGTATGTAATTGATGTGGAGATGGGGAGTGTGAGCATCTTTTGCCTGTGGGAGCATATGGTGAGTTGGTGCTTTCTTGTTGATCAGTTCTTCTATGAAGGGAGGAACGGCTGTCTTCTACGGTGAAAGCTAATCTAATGTAGATGATGGCCGCGGATTCACACGAATTCAGACTCGAAAATGGAAAGCTAAGGTTTGTACACACTATCACTGAGTGTGGCGGGAAGACGTGTAGACTTTGAATCAGTACGGAACATACAGTTATCATCCGTTTGAAATTAGCACGATTACATCGCAGACTGTTCTTTCGCTTGTCTTAAAGTACGAGAGATTTAAAGGGGTGAACAAAGTCGAGCCAAATAGGAACACGAGTTCTTTTCTTGTATGTCGTTTAACAACCCGTCCGTGATGCTATCTTCCCAGTGATCACGTAATTCAATCTAAGAAACTCTGATCCATATTCGGGCCTATCACCATAGCAAGATCAAGTGAGGAAGAACTCCTTACCTTTGATCCTACCTTGAGGACACACTCAATGTGTGCCATGATAACTTACATACCTACCTGCAAAGAGGAAAGAAAGAGGAAATATTGGAATACATGTAACAAGACTAACCATGCCAAATAGACTTCACCTGAACCTTGATCCTACTCGTCCATGGTAATCATGTTATGGTACTTGGACACTCACATACCATGATTCCTTCGTATCGGGGTGTCTGATATCGGAATAGGGTGACCAGGGAAGCTCGGGAGGCAAACCTTTTCCATTAGGGAGTCCGAGTTAAGATATTAGGGAATGTAGGTTGGGTGGTCGCAAGGACCGGATGGTCTGTGTCGACAAAGCTGCCAGCGTGTAGTATCTTACCCGCTCCAAAGCTATGCAAGGGTCCACGAGGTTACTTTGCGGTTCTTACCCTTATTGTTGAGAAAGGGTTAGGTGAGGAGGCGAAAAAGAAGGTAACCTTTTGACAAACCCTTACAAAGGCCATCAAGTAATGGCGAAAGCTCAGTACCTTCGTCGCTGCCTCGGATCATCGTAGCCATCGCCGTCATATTGTCGCTTGCGCGAACCCGCATCTTCTCGGCCACCATACCCACCATCGCGATCTCGGTCGCGGTGTCGATCTCGATTACCCAGAGGCTCGTTGTTTGCGCCGCTAGAGCCTCGACCACCATAATCGCGTCGTTCGCCTCCATAACGACTGCCACTGCTCCGATCCCCTCCACGGTCCCCACCAAAACTGTCTCGAGGACCACGAGGACCAGCTGGAGCGCCATCTGGAGGTCCATAGCCATTTGACTGGTAGCCAACACCGCGGCGATCACCGCCGTAGCCGCCTCCTCCTCCCTTACCACCAGCGCCGAATCCACCGCGAAAGCCTCCTCGGTCGCCTCCGAAGCCCCCTCCTCCTCCTGGCCTGCCACCGCCACCAAATCGACCCCCAAAACCACCTGGTCGGCCGCCAAATCCAGCGCCAGGTCCAGCGGGAGCAGCAAAGTTGCCAGCACCGCCAGGGCGAGGAGGAGGGCCTTTAGTGTAACCACGTCCACCAAGTCCGCCGCCAAAGCGGCGAGGCCGCCAGCCACTTACTGTGCGTCCGCGTTCCACGTCGACAAGTACACGACGATCTTTAATCCTGATACCGTCGGTCTCTTTATAGGCGGCTTTCATATCCTTTTCGCGTTCATATACAATGAAAGCATATCCACGCTTGCGCTTCTTCGGCGGTGCACCAGGTTCAGCAGTGACATTTTCCACGATACGAATACGCTCAATAGGGCCATATCGGCCGAACTCGCGCTCCAGGTCGTCTTCGGTCGCATTGTAGGAAAGTCGCGCGACAAAGAGGGTTTTGAAGGCGTCACCCTGAACTTTTGCGTCTGATTTGGGCTGGTCTAAGGACAAGTCAGTTATGTTATGCGAGAAATGGAGATGACATACACTCTCGAACGCCTTCAGTGAGGAGCTTCTCCTGTTTCTCCTTCTTCTCTATCATCTTGCGGTCGCGCTTTTGCAGCCAGCTGTCGGTGGGCACATAGCCATCGTTATCCTTGTATTCTCGTAGTGCTTGCAGATACTGGCCGACGCCCGAGATGTTGGGTGTCTGGCGCTTTTCTGGAGCATGGTCGGAAGGCTCGACCCAGCGCAGCGGCGGCCGCGGGGCGAATAGAGTGAGGAGCGAGGGCGGGAGTTTGTCAGTCATATCAAGCCAACGGCCTAGACCATGCGCCTGAAGGCAATGGTCACGATGTGAAGAAAAGGCAGGAAGGGTGGTGTGCTGGCCTGTTGGAGCACTGGGTGGTTAAGCTGCAGCATAGTTCTAAGGGGCTTGGCGCTAGGCATCGGGGTCACGTGGCTTTAGCGCGAAAAGTCGGATACCGGAAAGCGCGCTCCCAATCCACGTCTGTGTGTGCCCGTCGTAGTGAGGTGTCCAAAGTATAGCTGTCGCCCACTATGCCGTTGTCAGCCATTAAGACGATTGCGAAGCCTCAAGTAAGCTTTTCATACCCCAGTCTGCAATGTGGGTGTAGGGTTTTCTGTCACGTCCTACTTTGCTAATCCTCTTAGAATGGCGTGGGCTCATTCATTCTTCAATGTAAACGCCTCGAATTCCACTACTGCGACTGGGCAGGCTCCTCTCGGGGCATGAACGCCTTTATCAAATCCTCTCTACCTTCATTTGCCAAGCGAAACCCTCAGATTGAAATATCCATCTCGCCTCGACCGCGCCAGCACCCCGTTATCCGTGCACACTACATCAACGGCAGCGAAAGGTCAATATGCGTTAGGAACCTGGCCAACGAAGGTGTGAGAGAAAAAGCTGAGCTGTTAAGGAATGCCAGTGGGGAGAAGAACAAGCGAGTGAACAAACCTGTCACAAGTGTCAACGAAAGTGTCCGAGGAATCTGGAGTCCTTTCCATGGGGCTAGGATAAAGATATGATGGTCCAAACAAGACGGCTGTGGCAGAAGAGGGTATATAGGGCGGGTTCCAATGCTTGTATACTGCTTAGGATATCGAGGAGTCATTCGTTTGCATTGTCGGCGCTTTAGGTCAGGCCTGTACTTCTATCGTACACTATTGTATAAATGTAAAACGCACGAAAGTTCAGGGAAATTCTATAATCGTTTATATTGTCTGCGGATACCAGCTAATTTAAACTTCCTAAGTTGCTACCCCTCCCAGCACCTACAAGCGAGCGTCACCGCCATGCATTCAAGCCCTCTTAGAGTTGATGATGTCCACGAAGGCTGGCTTCAAGCTGGCGCCGCCAACAAGGAAGCCATCGATATCGGCTTGCTTGGCCAACTCACTGCTGTTCTTCTCTGTTACACTTCCTCCATAAAGAATACGAGTCTTGTCGGCGGCTTCAGAAGAAACTTCGTTCTTTAACCAGTCACGGATGGCAGCATGGACCTCTTGTGCCTGCTCAGTTGAAGCAACCTTACCAGTACCGATGGCCCTATTCTAATGTTAGCTACTCCCGCAGACTAAGCAAGTTTGTTTACCAAATGGGTTCATAGGCGATCACAATCTTGGTCCAGTCCTTGACCTTGTCCGCGACAGCCTTGAGTTGCGTCGTCACTACATCGATAGTCTTGCCAGCTTCGCGCTGCTCTAAGCTCTCACCGCAGCACAGGATGACGCCCAGTCCACCATCGATAGCTGCCTTCGTCTTACTCGCGACAAAGGAATCATCCTCTTGGAGAATGACTCTTCGCTCCGAGTGTCCGAGAATGGCCCAAGTAATTCCACTTTCCTTGAGCTGGCTGACTGAGATCTCGCCCGTAAAAGCGCCGTTAGGCTTGTCGAAGACATTCTGTGCGGCGACTTCGATTCCCTCGCGGAGATGCTCGCGCGCAAGCAGGAGGTAGAGCGCGGGCGGGGCGATGACGACCTCTACAGTAGCCGTTAGCATCTAATCCCGAAGGTCAATCAGCTCAAAAAGATCCGAAGGACATACCAGCATTGGGGTCTATTTTAGCTTTATTGAGGTTCTCAACGATCTCAGTGATGGACTTGATGGTCCCGTTCCTTTAACTCTCCGTCAGCTATTGTGAAGCATTAGTACTCACAGTTCGGTTTGTTACATACATCTTAAAGTTACCTCCGATGAAGAATTGGCGACCCATGTTTGCGATGTTTAACGTGGATTTTGTTAGAGATGCAAATCGAGGGATAGATAGTTTGAAAGTACGAATGAGATGTGGTAAGATGTTGACGAATGTTGTTGAGTTGTTGAAAGTCGTCGAGGTTGTTGGCGGGCGGCTAGTGGGGTGGAGGGGTATCTAACTGGGCGTACAGCACCGTTTCGCCGAGCTTTTCGGGCTGCTTAGGATACGGCCGTGGACGGACGTGAAAAACGAAAAGGCGGGAAATCCAGTAGCGTGTGTCTTCTCAAGATCCAAGCCCGATGTTTCCGACGCGGTAAGATGGCTGTCCCATGCGCCTTTGCCTCTGAAAGCCATGCTGCGTCGATATGAAGTTACGGCTCGTCGAGTACCCAGTTTAGTATCGCAGACATGGCATGCGGCTTTATGAATCAGATTCAGGAATGGATTGGAAATGATCATCCGATTGCAAGAAGGAAGCAAATGCCACGACGTCAAATCCATGCTTGGTTACTTTAACGTTCCCACGTGTGCGATGACTTTTTTGGAATGGCGCCGCGCGAGTACAATGGGCAATGCGCACCAAATCTCATACTCTACTACCAATGTCGTATTTCTCCTCTTTTCTTCAACACCGCTGCCAGCGGCATGACGCTCCCAAGCTCGAGTCCGATTTCCCCTCAAGTGTTCGGCGTGTCGGTTACCCTATTGACGCAATGCGTCCACTGGTCGTCCCCACTCGACATCATCGCTATTAAACACGCTTGTTGCAACAAATTTTACGCCTGCATCAGCTGCCACAATGCTTCTGAAACCCACAAACCTGACGTCTGGTCAAGATCCCAACAAAGTGAAAAGGCCGTACTTTGTGGGAACTGCAAGCACGTGCTTGCAGTGGACGAGTACATGCAGAGTGGGTCAACTTGCACCAAATGCGGCAGTGCTTTCAATCCGGGTTGTAAAGGGCATTGGGGAATGTATTTTGAACTTGGTGAAAAGTAGCTACATGTGGACTGATAAGTTGAGCGATGCCTGGGCCTTGCACATCGCAGGTCATGGCTTATTTAGAACACCAAGCAGTGTGGACTTAGTCAGGATGAAACAAAGTCCTCCCGACATCTCAAGAAAAAGAAGAAGCGAAGAAGTTGGCAGAATATAAGTAATTCATTCTGTGCTTCGTGTAATGTCTTAGTACACTGGAGATACTGAAACAGAGGGCTTGAACAAACCTCTCTTTAGGTTACCCTATGTTGTGTTTGAGCCCCTCCCAGAAGGCTGGATTAAATAGAACTAATAGGATCAGTAATTAATTACCAGTAATCTGTTTTCGATACCTTCACAACATATCTTTGGTCTATGAGAATATCAATAGGCTCGGAGCGGGGGATAGGAAACTAGGCGAACTGGACCGCCTCCAGTGCTTCTAAAATTTCATGGCGATTAAGGGGCTACTTCCGTTATAACATTTTTCAAATAACGATCAGTTATTGCTCACATGCACGGCTTTTCAAAGCAGTATGAAAGGTTGATACAAAATCAAGAGCAAAGCTGGCCATTGTACTAGCACACGATAGGTTATCAAACCAAAAGAATTCCATGGCACTTTTCTTGAACATCAAATATCTTCCTGCCCTATCTACAATATTCAAAGCGAGTGTTAAAATTATCGCGTCTGTGCTTTACACACAAAGCCTCCACTCCGTGTAACACAGGTTGTAACTCGGGCGAATAAGAGAATCAATTATTTAAGAAGTTTAGCCCTTTTCCCTCAGGATGGAGTCATCCACGCACTTAATGTGCTACTATGCATTAATAGCATCATGTTGGAACTGGAGCTACGCCTGTAGAACAGCTCGAATCGTTCAGTCGACCCAATCGCATCGAAGGAACAGTATGAAAAGTTCGCGACATTTGAAAGAGGATATTCCGCATTTATAAGTCAGGCTGTCTTTGTAGACACCGGAAATAGGACCCATAGATTCTGAGTGCCACAGGGCGTGTCATGGGTTGTTTGCTGGTACCCAAGGTGAACATTATTGCAAGCTTGGCTGCTGCGATTAGAAACACTTCATTTCTTCAAAGGCTTGTGCTAATTCGGACCCATCCCATTCGTCTTCACCGTCATCGGGGGTAAGCTTCGAGCTGGTGAGATCTTTCGAGAAGCCTGCCGATGGCATGATCTCCAAATGCAAAACTTGCCGAAGACGCTCATCCCTCATTGGACAGTTAATTCCTAACCATCTAGCTGCAAGAGCTATACGATGCTTTTTTGCAGCCAAAAATGCAGGCCGCCAAGTAACACCTGGTTGGTCGGACTTTATGAGAAAAGTAAGAGTTTGCAGGTTGTTGTAGCGTAGCATAATATGTGTGCTCATATCCAGTATGTTAGGCCAGAATACTCTTCTCCACCAGTATGACATTACTTCAAGGTCAGCACTGTAGATGCCTCGGCCAGCCTCTGTGGTGAAGGAGACATGCTTAACAAGATGCCGATATGATGGCACAAAGTCAGCAGCACTCACATACAGACTGAATACGTTCTGACCATAAAGCACCTCAGTGCTTTCAGCGTGGATTTGTCGACACGTTTTCAATAAGCCAATAGGAACGGTTTTGCTAACCCTGTGCGGCTCGGGTGGCCCTTGATTTTTATACTTGAAGACGCGTCCTTTGAGAACTGGACGCCACGCATTGACGTCTGCGCTGTAGATAAAAATTGCCCCTGATACATTGAAGGCAAAACGGTATATTATGTTTCGAAGTTCTCGGGGCAGGTCAAGGAAGCTAGGCCTGTGCGTGGCATTTTTGTGGGACTGCGCCCACTCAAACACCAGCATCTTGCCTCTGGTAAGTGTGCTGCATCCAATACCTGCCACTAGGCTTTCGAAACATACCTGCGGCCCCTCGTTAAATTGGTCTTTCTGCATATCAGAAACTGCACAATGTTGCCGTTCTTGGTCGATCGCTGCAGACAGGTTTGTGGTTGAATAAGCCCAGAGACTGAGTCACCACCAGGCAGCCACATCAGAGGGATAGGGCACGTGATAAGATAGCAATTAGACTATTGGATTGGATGCAGCTTCCTCTCTCGTCATAGCGTCACGCGCAATCCATTCGTCCAGAATCTCGGCGCTCCGCATTGCATATTGGGACAGAGGTATTCTTTTGACACCACTGATTACTGACCCTATGTTTCACATCGGCTGTAAGTACTTTGACATATAGATTCAGGAAGGTATACGTAATAGACGAACCATGTAGGCCTACGTATAGCTTGTGTTATCCTAAATTGCTTACTCCCCAAGGAATTCTAACCGACGAAACGGAAAACCCGCCTCTTGCGAGCCTTGTATGTGTGATTGGGTTAGATTTGTTTCACGTAAGGACCATTCTCGCTGACAAGTGTGTTCAACAGGCAGACTTAACAAAACGAAGTGCGACCACAACATACCAACATGTGACCGATGTATTCAGCGCGGAATCCCAGAAAGATGTTTCTATCACCCAGCACCACTCACCAAACGCAACGCTGATGAGCATTCTGGACGTCCAAGGGAGAGTCCAGACGCGCTCCGTCCTACTAAGAGGAAGTAAGGCACGTTGCTGTCCATCCAGCCTTCCCTTAGATAACAAGAACAGGCGGTTTTCCAAATCCCTTGCAGGAGCAGACACAGCTGCCTTTTTATCCCAGAATGGCAAATTTACTGATGCTATTCCTACTACTACAAACCAACCCGGATGTGAGTGATATATCCGCAATTTCGCTTGCCGTGCTAACAGTGCTTACCCATTTAGATCTGGGCCCTACCAGTTACACCTCTATTTTGCCAAAAGATGAAGCAGCTCCAGTGCTTCGTGACCGTGAAGGATCAGTAGCATTCGAAGGCTCCGATCACGAGCTAGATCATCAATACCCATTGACTAAAAATATGCGTATACAGATGGCCACAGAAATATTAACCACTTTGCGCCATTACCCCATTTTCCAAGAAGTGGTAACGCTTCTTGCCAAGCATGGTACTTCAAGCATAGTACCTCTTCCGCTGGAAGTCAATTTGTTGAATGCGATGGGGACTATTGTGGATCGATTCAACTTGATGCACTCTGTACCTGATCCACGTTTAGTTCTAAGGGTTCTCGACAATAGTAGCCAATCTTTTGTAATACCAGATGCAGTGAAAGCGTGCGACTTTCACCATCTGTGCTCCGGAGATAATCTAAGATTGGAAACTCTTGGCTTCGTTCTTTCCACTGCCGGAAGAGCAATCTCTTTCGGCCTATGCTCATACCTCTTCTCGGATCCAGCAAATCCAAATGCTAGACCCAGACTACTCGACGAGCTATTGCGTGCTAGCACGATGTGCATTATGCTCTGCGCGATGGTTAGTCCAGTCAACCATCTTACTATATGGATGCTTTACGAGAATTACGCTTTCACTGTAATGACGAGTGGATTCTCAGGTACGGTGCCCCGCTAGATATAGATAAATGATTCACAACATGCAGGCCCCCCTTCATGGAGGCGGTTCGGTGAACTAGCGTCCAACATATATGCTCTTGGACTCCATAGAGAGCCAGGATCTGGTCTGCCAAGATGGTTTTTAGAGACGCGGAGAAGAGTATTCAGCGCTGCTTTCATGCAGGATAAGACACTTTCTACCTTCCTTGGCCGGCCCATTCGACTAAGTAAAAGGCATACAGACATGAAGATGCCTCTAGATTTGTCCGAAGAGGAAATTATGGCTGACGAGAATGATCTTGCAAGCGCTATCGCAGCTCTTGATGAAAATGGATGGAACACTGAGCGCCGGTATCTCAGAACGTCCTGGAACCGTATGCGCTTCATATCTGCGACATACCGCGAGGAGATCTTAGACGTTGCCTTGTCAAAGCTTGATGAGGATGTAGAGCGGCAGCTCCTCGATATCTCTAGACGAATTCGCGAATCATGGGACAACTTCCCAGAACATCTTCGTTATAGGCTGAGCTGTTGGAACGAGGGAATTTCACCCTATATCTGCTTAATGCTGGTTATAGCGCACCAAACTCACTGGTATAACGAATTTATTATTCGAAAGCTTCTCGACCAAGGTCAGCCGCTGACATCTAATCTCGAACTCCTTCGTGTCTCCACGTCCCTGCTATCCACCACACTGACCCTGGGCACAATCCGAGATCGTCTATACGATATACATAAGGAGTTTCTTATCGAGGTTATCTTATGCGGCATCCCCAGCGCCAGCGTTCTAGCAAGTGCACTGCAGGAACAGCACCGCACCAGCCAACCATTTCCGCCATCCATCTCCCGAGCTGAGACGGTTCGCATGCTAAGCGTGTTGATATCGCATCTAGATGCCGCAGCACATTTGGATTCTTCGAGCGCCCGACCAGGAGAAGCAAATTACAACTTATGCAAAAAAGCCTGCAAGGCCTTCACAAAGATTGTAGATCGTGTATTGGATCCGACACCTGCTACAGAAAGTGAGATAACGCCAATGACTGCTGACTCCGATCTCGAATTGAATTTGGATGTATTCACAGCTCCTGGTCTAGATGTCTTCGAAGGTATGGAGTTCGCAACTGGCGACGATGGCAGCGTCGACTGGGGAGCCATGACGCAATGGACGCTATGAGTCGTTCCAATTCTTCAGTTTTCACCGATCAAGCAGGTCCAGCACCCGCACCTACACTGAACATCTCATATGGCGAAGTCTTCTCTTCTATTAGCGCAACTCCCTTCTGCCTCGTCCCCGGCTCCTCTTTAGGTCTTTTTGCCTCTCGTTCGATACTACTTCTCTCCCGGCTTTCCGGGTATTGAACATATCCATTCCATCGTATTTCCATGCTCCTACTAATCTCGCTCATGCCCCTGATATAGCCACCGATAGGGTCGCGCTCTTCCATAACCGGCAAGAATACCTTGCATGTTTCACCTGCCAAACGTTTTACGTGCCATCGTGGATGAGGGAAAGGTAGTTGGGTAGGAGAAGAGGACATTTGGGAAAGCGGGAGGAGGGTAAGTCCAGCGCGTTTGGTTACGGTATTTGCGTATGATTTAAGTGTGCAACTGAAATCGCCGGCGGGGTTCTGACCGTCGGGGTTGGAGAAAGCTGAGATGTGTTGTGCGGGCATGATGCGCAATTCTATGGGCGCGACTAATGAATGAAGACGTGGGTCGGCTGGGTCGGATGTGGTGCAGCAGTTGATCAGCAGGTGTCTGGTGAGGGCTTTGGGTATTACCCGCGCGATTAAAGCTCATATGTACGATTCGGGGCATGCTTGTTGAATTCTTTGTTGGATGTTGGATGTTGGTTGGTGGGGACCAGATCGGGAAGTATGGCTTGAGCGGACGCGCGGGGAGCGAGAACGTGACTACGCAAAGCTCATGTCTTTGTGGAAACAAAAAGGTCGGAACTGAGATACCAGGCACCACCACTAAGGGCCTTTATGGCCTCTTGTTCTACTCTTCGACCATGTTCGACTATCATGTTCGAAACCTGCTTGTGAGGGTCCTCCTTTGAGGATGTTGTACCAACTTTTTTCATTCCCGCAAGAGGCAAAAGCAATGCGTATTTACGAGAGAGCGCGAATTGAGCTGAGACAAAATGTGGCATTCTAGCAATGTGTCACAGAAAGAACACATCACAGTACAGATTTGCAGTTTAGACACTAATCGTTTTGAACACGCTGTTTCATTGTTAGCAATGTTCCCTTGCAGCAGGAAATCAAGCACTTACCCAAAACCTGACCCACCTGTCGCCATGACGGTCCCTGGTATTTGGGGATGCCAATGCGCCTCCTTGACCTGATCCATATAATGCACAAACAACAGCTGAGGCGGCACGTCCTGGACGCCCCCAGTGTCCCTGCTCTCCTCGTCGTCGAGCTCAACCGCCAGATCCCACAAAGTTAGAGTATTATCTCCAGCGCACACTAGTACGATACTGTCATCAGTTGGATGCCATTCCACAGCAGTAATCTGCTCTTTGTGGAAGTTGAAGGAGGCAATGGGTGAGGACTTGTTATCCGAGTTAAGAGATGTTGAAGGCTTCCACTGCCGCAAGTCCCAAACAGCCCATTCACCATCGTCGGCACCTGAGGCGAGTAGATGTGCAGTTTGGCGGGACCATGAAAGGACATTGACATCTGTCTTTGAAACTTGCACGCTGATGGCGGGCTTGCGGGACTTCGACCGCGCATCCCAGATCTTAACTGTGCCGTCATTGGAAGCGGAGGCGAACACGGTCTTTTCTGTAGGTGACCATTGCAGTTCCTCGACGGTGCCCTGGTGGCCAGTAAAAGGTGTGGTATCAGTGACGAAGCCACCACCTGGTGTTCGTGTAGTTGTGAAAATGTTGCCTGCGATGTCACCCGTCAACAGCTTGCCCTCAGGGATAATGGGCGACCAATCTAGCGCGTATCCTTCATTTGTTTTGTGCGCTCGTATTGTGCTGACAGGCTTGTTCTGTGCGGGAGTAATGGTTGTGCCAGGAGTATCAAAAGCTGTGAGGTGTGGTGTGATATCGTGGATGAGAACTTGCCCTGACTCCGTCATGGCGGCCGTGAGAGTTGTAGCTGACTTCCCGGCTGTGCTTTGTGGTGCCTGGTAAACCCGTATACGGTTCGTGCAGCTAGTCATGGGTATTGATTTCGTCTCCAAAATTGGATCTGAACCCTCGTCTTCATCTTCGTCGTCATCATCCTCTTCGTCCTCCTTCTCCATCCTGGATAGACTGCTCATTTTCATGACCATGATTTGGTTGTCTTTCTCCCTGCCCCGCGCTGCCTGCGTTCCTGCTACTGAGTACACTGTCGCAGGGTATGTCTTACGATCGGAGCCCAGGTTGTCTGGGACAATGTCACAGGAGAGGCATGGCCACGGTGCTTCCAAAGTGTGGAGCATTTCGTAAGTCGAAAGATCAGGTGCGAGGGTTTCGCCAGCGGAGAGTTTGTGCCGACCGGGAATGAAGGTGCCTTGGTCGACTTCCATCGCATCTGTCCTGTGTAAGCTGCGCCGGATCAGTCTGACGCTCACGGAATTACTCACGCTCCCTCTCTTCGGCCTCCCTCTCCTCGTCAGGCCTGCCATCTACGCCAGCCTCTAAGATCTCGTCATCGCTCTCGAACTCGTCCTCGTATTCGTCTTCAAACTCCCCTGCCTCGTCCTGGTCGATTTCCATGGGTCGGTCACCATTCTTGACAGCCTCAAAATCCTTCTCGTCCGATTCTGCGGGTCTTTTAGCCATGGCGGAGGGTATGAGGCGTTGTTTTAGTGTGGAGTGGTTGAGAGTTGAGATGTGCGGCGTCTTTTTGGACTGTCTGCGGGGCCAATATTTTTTGAAAATGCGCACGGGCCATACTGCACGGCCGATTACCGCTGCCCGTCACCCTAGGCCAGCTCCCCTCGATGTACGCGGGCATACAACGCCAGCCGCACCAGCGAGGCCCCGAGCGCTTGACAGACAGCATTTCACCACTGCACCCGCCCCGCGTCTCGCACCCGCCGTGCCTTGCGCCACAGAGCATGCGCTGTGCATTCAACACGTCTAGACGCGTCGTGAATTGACCTACGTCAGGCGGGGGCCCAGCGCCTTACCACGGCAGTGCATCTCCCTCCTATTCGCCCGCTCGAAACACTCAGCACCAGCTATGGAAACACCTCTCGAGCAAGCTGTCGCCGGGGCGCAGGAGACCCAAGAAGCACCAGAGGCACTAGAGGTGACAGAGGCGACAGAGGCGACAGAAGCTCAGAAACACATGGACCAGCCCATGGAGGTTGACGACAGCATGAATACTACCATCACCACCTCCACAGTGGGACCGCTTTCCGACTTTCAGGCCAACAACAACAGCTACAGCAATGGTTATTCCAGCGAGCCGCACCGCCCGCAGACATCTTACTCAGACACCGCTTACCATCACTATGGTAGCCACGGCGGTGATGGCTACTCCTCGCGCTTCAACACACCGTCCGATGCAGATACTCCGCCGCGGCATGGATATTATCACGGCGGCAAGGAGACACAGATGGCGCAGCCGAACTCACGACCAAGTTCAACCATGGGAAGGTACCCAAACTCTGAAGGAAACGCTAGACCTTACCCAGAGCAACCGCAGCGGACTGCGCAACAAGAGACTGCAACCAAGAATACCAGTGTCGTCATTAAGGTCGGCATGGTAGGCGATGCGCAGATTGGCAAGACGAGCCTGATGGTCAAATATGTTGAAGGTAGCTGGGATGAGGATTACATTCAGACATTAGGTTCGTGGCATACCTTCAGTTCGAGCTTCGTCTGCTAACCTGATCAGGCGTCAACTTCATGGAGAAGACCATTTCAATCCGGAACACTGAGATCACCTTCTCTATCTGGGATCTCGGTGGCCAGCGTGAATTCGTCAACATGTTACCACTGGTATGCAATGACGCTGTCGCAATCCTCTTTATGTTCGATCTTACGCGCAAGAGTACCCTCAATTCAATCAAGGAATGGTATCGCCAGGGAAGGGGATTCAATAAAACCGCTATCCCCTTTCTGGTGGGCACCAAGTACGATCATTTCGTTAACTTTCCGCGAGAAGAACAAGAGGAGATTTCGAATCAGGTACATGACGTCAACCGGCATATGAAGTTTGTCTTAGTCTAATTCATACATCAGGCGAAACGATTTGCAAAGGCCATGAAGGCGAGTCTCATCTTCAGCAGCACAAGCCACTCAATCAACGTACAAAAGGTTATTTTATTACTTGTTCCCTTGTCTTCTCTCATTTGCTAACGCTGTTCACAGATCTTCAAAATCGTCCTTTCTAAGGCCTTCGATCTGAAATGCACTATTCCCGAGATAGAAAATATCGGAGAACCTCTACTACTCTACCAATCCGTCTAGGTGCGCCAAAGGCCACTGCTGTCGGAATCCGGCGAGGCGTCACATGTTAAACGTTACAAACGAGTAAATGGCTTTTCACGAAGTTTGTTTTGACAAGGAAAGGGATCTTGCATGGCTCGGCGATTGGAGCTAATCTAGGGTTTTGTTTTGCACAAAGAGGCGTTGCTTTTTGGAGCCGGGAAAAATATGCTTGCGATCGGTAGAGGCGCTGGTATGCTTCTGCATTTACGTTCGGCAGGTATTTCCATGCACAAGAGTAGTATGACGCGCGGCAATGAGCGATATTATAAACACGTGTAGTGTAGTGTCTTATTGAACGTAGTGGTCGCGGAAAACTAATGCCATGTTTGGTACAGATCGAGAACGACTCCTGACGGGTTAGTAAAAGACCTGACATAGCTGTGTATGTGTTAAAGTTCTGGCACAGAATAGGATCACGTGCTATCGCGAAACGCAATCTTTATAATACTTATGTAAGCTACATATGCACAAAGCGGAAAGGTAGTTTAGCCGAGCCGAGCCTGCATGTAGTCCCCAGATCAAAGCACTTTCAATGGCAATTTGAAAATACTCCAGCAACAGCGTACGCTATACACACGGCTTTCATTCTGTGCTCGGTGTGAGAATCTTTCAATACTTATCGTGGAGCCTACTTTCTGGGCGCGGATTCATCCCTCGCTATCATCCCAATGGCGCTTCCCTCCGTCGCACTCCCAGGTACACTTCTCGGTCCCGCCTCTAAATACGCTCCTGGGCCTGGAACTCACATCCACGATGCGCAAATCGTTGCGTCTATTGCCGGACCGGTCACTTCTTCGCCACCACCCTCCACCTCCAAGTCCATATCGGTATCGAACCTGCCCCTCCTTTCAATATCGCGACCTACCTCTTCTCTTCCTGGCATCTCTGGCGAAAACGGCTTAGTTAGTGCTATCCTTCCAGAGATCAATAGTACGGTTCTCGCGCGTGTAACCCGCCTCGGCCCCCGTTTCGCCACCGTTGATATTCTGGTTATAGATAACGCTGTGTGTCGGGAGCCTTTTCAAGGCATGATCCGTCGGGAAGATATTCGTGCCACAGAGAAAGATAGGGTGACTGTTCAAGAAAGTTTCAGAGTGGGCGATCTTTTGCGGGGCGTCGTAATCAGTCTAGGAGACCAGAGCAATTACTACCTCAGTACAGCACAGAATGAGCTAGGCGTTGTCATGGCAACAGGAGAGGAAGGTCAGTTATTGGTACCAGTTAGTTGGAAAGAAGTCAGGGATATGAGGACGGGAAGAGGGGAGACAAGAAAGGTTGCGAAGCCGTTGTGAAGTGGATGAGAAATTAAGGAAGATGAACGCAGATTTTAATGTGTAGAACTACGGATTCGATGATCGATGCCCTACGATACGACTATTCCAGTCGAAAATCCACGAACCCCCTCGTCTGATACATATAGTGGCACATGGCAAGAAAAGATAGGTGGTATTGCCATGAAACTCAGGGAATGCGATGAAGACCTTAGGTAGCTATATGAGAAGCACCAGGCACCAATAATGATACCCAAGAAGAGATAGATATTTAATGGAGCTACGACACACCATGTTGAATCAGAACCCCGTAAATGTTGATGACATGTATATTTCAACGTACATTAGTTCGCCTACTCTAGTTCGTAAGAGTGGTGCTGTTGTCATCCCTGTAATTTTTTTAGTACAGTAGTGCTTTGCTTAGACTGTAAAGGTGTCTGATCCTCGGTCAAACTCGCTAGGTGTAGAGCATTTCCACTCTCATCCTTGCCTACTTTTGTTGGATTGTTACTCATCTCATTATGTCCAGACTCGCCATAGGTCGCACCAGCACCATTTTCAAACATTGCTATTCCTAGCAACCTGCCCATTCTTCTCTCTTGGCTCGTACTCTTCTACTATCTAGCTGTGATAGATACCTTATGCTAGGTTGCTGTGGCGCCCGCGAGTTAGAATAGGCTTGAAGGAATGGGGTTTGTATATTTCAAAAAGGCACGACCGCCGCCACAAAGATTGGGAATCGATTCGAACGATAAGGATGCAGCTGATGGAGGCCTACCATATTTTTTCAATGTTAGGGCCTGAATCCGGCTATGGGTAAACGTTTGTAGACAAATCGCGAGAAAACCGGGGAGTTAGGTTTTAATTCCATAGACACGACATGTGCATAGGCATTAGTTTTAAACTTATCAATCTTCAGACATGAAGCATTATGGGTATTCCTCGCTAATTTCAATATACGTAGCCGTATTAGTAACAATGGCAATAATTTTGTGGTCTTCGTAGTTTTGGTGATGGTAGAAGCTATGCTCGGTATTAGAGTATTGTAATATTCTGGAAATTGGAGACCCGAAACATATATTCACTCATGAAAAGATTAACGAGCAATTTCAGAGAGAGAGAGAGAAAGAGAGAGCTGGGGTGGATGAAGGTCCATCCAGCTTAAATATCAGACCTGCTTCCTATACGAGAGAAAGGAGGATTAGTGCTTGAGGAACGTGTGGCGAAAGTTTTGAAAGAAATAATAAATTTCGCGTTCTATTGGTAGGCTCCAGAGGTGGTAAACGTTGTTCTCTATTGATAGCCGCTTAGTGTGCATTATTCTATTGGTGGGAAGCTAATGAATGCTGAGGATGGATTGAGAGTAAGATGGATAAGTACTCAAGATATGCGTACTTACCATGGCTATTCCCTCTCACAGTGAAGTATTGAAGAAGCCTCAGTATAGTTTCTGTGTCTCTATGTGTTAGAGGTGGTCCTGGAAATTTCATAGTTTGCAATGGATATGACGGTGAGAGCAATCCTAGAGAACTCGTGTTTTCTGTTACCAATTCGTATCTTTAGGTTCTATGATATGAGATGCTTGAATTTTTTATCAAAATACTACTTGGGCTCACGTCGAGGTGCATATGATCGATCGTATCTTGATAGTCATAGCACAGAGTAGGTGGCTCTAACCCGAGCAACTACCGCCACGGTAGCCCGCACTTGGTGGATGGCCGCCCGGTGTTTTGAAACGTTTGCAAAATGTCAAGGTCATCAAGATACGTTTAATCATACGTAATGCAGATTCGAGACGGATCACATGAAATGTTTTCATATTTCACGACATCAAAAGGAGTGACTTGATTATCCGGTCCCTCTTCTTTTCTTTTGATCACCACCTGTGATCATCACGTTAAACTTTGACCTGCATGGTCCTTACTCAAAGCTTCGGCTCTCTTTTCTTGTACTTTGTACCAAAATTCCATTCAACCTGGTTTTGTGAGCAGCCTTTGGCGCACCCATTGAAAATATTATGTAGGTGCTGGCGACCAAGTCTCAACGGTGGCAAGATGTTACTTGCATTCATGCTCGCTTGGTGAAACAAGGATGCATGCGTGTCTGGAAGGTTGGTGGGAATGCTGGGGGATATTGATTAAGGGGATTGTGACAATGACAATAATTGCACTCGATAGAAAGCTTATAAGATAAAAAAGTTTTAATGAGAAGATATTCATCTCAGTAAGTCGACAATGCAGGCATACGAGAAGCGGCTGCTCGTTGCTGGACTTGGGGACTGTCAATATGAACGCATCGCAAACGCTCGTATCATTCAAAGACAAGGAAGTTCCTGAGTCATGACAAAGAATTCAATGCGGTATTAAGAAGATTCTACAAATACATGGAAGATGAAAAATTGATATAGCGTTAGGTTTCGTTGGCGTTGAAAAACTCGTCCTAAATAACAACGCAGTCTCAAACCAATGAGCAAGAAGATCATCATTCAGTGGTCGAATCGAGATCCCCACATATAATCTTTTATTCCTTGAGCGAACACTGAGAAAATTCGTATGTGTTAGATGTTAAGCCAAAGGCCATACGTCTCTTGCATATGTCTATTCTCAGCAGAGTGACGCGTGAGCCAGACCCAATCATCTTCCTGCTCGGGTGAATGATCGCACGCGTATTGTGAAACTCTTCGTGACTGCAACGGCACCCAAAAGAGCAACCGGGAGCCGCATGGTGATTTGCCGCGATCGGTGAGGGTGCTGCAAAGTCTTCTCAAAACAGCAGGTTGTCCCTTCACTGCAATTTCTTCACCTTCGGAATACCAATCTCTACTAACCCCGCACTCGAGACAAAATCTCAGTCTCGCATCTGGCCCGCTGCGAGCGCGCACACCTTTCCGCATGTCGTCAGCGAATTGAGAGAGGCCCCGAAAGCGTACGCAGCCTTTGCAAGTAAATAGTTGTTTAGAAATCGCCCACGCACTGGCCTCGGCCAGGAGAAAGTCGTCATGTGTTGGTGCCCTAACGACAGAATGTAAGTAGCCGTTTGCCATGGCAAGTCGAGTTTGGTCCTGAAGGTCGAGACACTCCGCAATCTCCCGAAGAATTTCGACAGGCAACGAAAGAAGCGTCAACGGAGGCATGGTTGTGGGGGCTCGTGTTTGCATTTGACGGCGGTCTTTTATCAAAAAAAGAGACTGGCCTTTCCAGACAGGGCTATTTATTAGAAATCAGGCGAGTGACACGATGGTAAAGGTGCGGTAAGCGCGGATTTTGGCTTACTGGTTGCGTCCAGCTATCGCAAGCTGCATGGAACCAGCTTTTGTCAAGCGACGAGGATTGATTTGCTGAAAGAGTTTGGATAGATGCAGTCCGATGGCAAAAGTCAATCTAGTAACAATGCCAGTATTTGATCATAGGCAAAGTGAGATACGACAAGAGGCGCACGCTGTGACAAATTTGCGCGTCAACGTGATACAGAAGCCTCGCACAAGCAGGCATGGACCTGAAAAAGCCAGCCTGATCAGCGGCAATCAAGACGCTATTCTCGAGTACTTCATCTACGCCTTGCGTGCTTGGTTTGCATGTCCTTTTTAGTCCGTCACACAGTGTAATTGTGCTACCGGATCCACGAATAACGGAAAAGCTGTCATTACTTTCATGAATACTCGGCACTGTGTACATTACGACGTCTTCTCCTTTTTTAGATCGTTCAAAACCATGTACCGAGACAAGGTAATCCAGCCCCAACGAAACCATCTCATCTGACTCTGATGCGCTGTAGTCATGGCTCTCTGGGCGGTTCTATAACCAGCCGGTGAACTGACGAACAAAAGCGGGGTAGGATAAGAGCCAAGTTCTTTCTTTCGTATCATGACATGAACTAAAGCAGCAGGGGCATCCATCACAGCCAGGTATTTGCGAACTAAGGAGGTAGTAGTCAGCGTGTAGAGCTTGATTGGACAGCTCCATCCGGTGTGGCGATGCATGAGCGCTCTGAGAAAGGTATGGGCTCCATTGTAGAGGGACTTATGGTTTGGGTGTGAGGAAACACCGTGGCCGTCGAAGGTTATGATAACATCAATGTTGGACTGGGGAGCTTGATTGGACGGGATCAAAGCCATCTTGGGAGCAAAAACTGAGACTAAAAGGTTCGATATGAGGCGAGGATGCCACGTTACTGCCATAGAATCTGGAAAGTTTCTGCAGTGGATTAATATGATTGTCCGTGACAGAAGAATGTGGCTACACACGTGTCTTCTATGACATGTATGTCGTCTGGTGAGCGCAGACCCAGCTGCAAGCCACTCTTTACGAGCTCCTTCTTTCTAATATCGCCGAGCCCATCGGCATCGCCTATGCATTGAGAGCGCTGGTCAGCATATTCTATGAAAAGTGCATCTCACAGGAGGCATGTACCACTGCTCAAACAGAGAATCTTGACGTGATTGCCAAGCTCTGGACGCGTCAATTCCAGCAGCGTAGGCGCGAAAAACATGGCTTCATCATCAGGGTGGGCAATCAGCAGCAGGATACGTTGGCCTTGCAATGTGGGCAACGAGCGAGCAATGTGGGCCGTATAGAGCCACATAGCTCCCACAAGAAGGGGCAGAGCAGCCCAGGTAGCATATTCCATCAAATCGATAGAGCAGAATGCAGGCCTTTCGAAGCAATAAGTACAGAGGAGGTTGCATGTAGTTATGATGCTGTGTTTGTTTATGCAGCGGGTACTTAGTCGCTAGAGACCGCGAGCTTAGGAGCTTTGACACAGGCGCGACTGAAGTTTTGGGCCGGCGCAGAGCCGCACATTGCACCTTCGGCGTGTCCATACTCGTTTACACACAACATTCGAGCGAGCAACACTGAGAAGACACGCGCATTATGGGCGGCAATCGCAAGGAAAGACGGGCTGCTGCAGCCGGAATGGGGAAGAACAATCCAGCACCCACCAGCACCCACGCCACGACGGCGTCTGCCTTCCAACCCTCGACCGAAATCGATCAAGACGGTATCGAATACATTCTGCAGCATCCCGACCGCTCAGGACCAAAGGGAAAGACACTATTCGAGCTGGCTGAGGAGCGGCAGAGAGAGCTGGACAAGGGAAAGCCTGCACGACGGACCACCACCAACGACGACAACACGCCGATAGGAGAGCGGCCATTTGACGACGAACCGCTGGGCCCGTTGAGCGAGGGCATTATATACTCGCTAACGATGGCTATATCACACATCACGTTTGACGTCCTCGTCTACAGTCAGTATCGCGAGGATGTCATCTGGAGCGAGATATTCAAGCGCGCTGCCTCGGCTTTGCCCATCTTCTTCCTCCTCGTCTATCTCATGCACGTTCCATTTTCTAACCGTTTCCCTCTCGCCCGAAATCTCCTGTTCTTCGGTGGGGGAATTGCTGCTGGCTGCTATCTGGTATATGCTGGAAACAGACACGGCTACTTCTACGTTATGAAGGCAGCCCCTCCGATTGCTACATTGTGGATATGGAGTGTGGTTGAGATGGACGTTGCCTACTCGGCACTGAGCGCGGTTGCTGTATTGGCTTATTCTTGGTGGAACAACTTCGATTTCTTCTGACCAAAAGTTCAACACTAAGCAGGCCTGCCTCCTTCTCAATCAGACTCCGTGCTCGATATCCTTGACCCACGGCAATGCATTTGGCTTCATGCCTACGAACTCAATAGCACCTTCGATCCCTCCTCTGAGGTTAGCGCGTGGTGTCCAGTTTCGATGCCGACTTACACAGTCTCGGATGGCTTCGCATTCCTTCGGTGTCAGCCCAATCCTGCTGTAGGGCCTCAGATGCCATGCCGCCAACTGTGACAGGTCCTGTGGAATCATTCTACTCAAAACTAATAATTCTGTTTTTATGCCATCCAAAATACGATGATCAGACAATTATCGCCCATAGGTTTTCTTGCTTGAGATCCAGCCGAAATCTCTCTACGTTGTGAACATCTCATTTATTGGATTTAGATCCTTCGAATAGAGTATTCCAATCCAATGTAGTCCTTGCTCATGATTCGCATTGTCGCTTCTCCAATTTTTTCCAAGAGAAGCCAGTGTCATTGTCCTGCAGGTCGGTCACTACGTCCATGCACATGGTTACCACCAACGGGCGAGCCACCCCGATAATAGGCACGCTTTTGAACAATACCTTCCGAAATCGACGCATAAGCTTTTTCCGTTGGTTGGACATGGAGTAGTGCGGTAATGATATAAGATACAGATATAAGTCTGCTGCCAAACCTGGCTTTCTGCCAGCAGCCGAAGCCGAGAGCACAAGTTCCACCACGAATCTTGCATCCAATTGCCTCCTATAGCATTAGACGCTGTTTGTGTTGTTTTTGTGACGTGAAACAGGCTGCCCTAAGATGCCTGGTGTGCCATCAACCGCCAAAGTTCTTGCAGTTGATTCAGACCAAACATTACTCGATATAAGCGGAAGAGGCTTGGACAGAGGACTAAGGAATAGCATACAAGAAATCTAGTTCTGCCTGGATGGAAGAGCACAAATGAGGGATGTATCTTGGCTTTTCTACTCGTCGCCGATGCTGTTGATATACTGCTCTCATGAGGTTAGAGGCAGCGGTGGTGTTGGACATCACGTCTGCTTACTGGGTCGCCCTGCGCCTAGGGCCATTTAGTAAAATAATATAGATCCTACTATCTGCAGACGCATATGTGTGTAAGTACAATCAGCTTTAGCTCCTATCACCCGCTACGTGACACCCAGAATACTATAGTCAACTGCCTATGCGTTTGAAAATTTCGACTACAATTCTGCGCTACCACAACCACTGATTTTCTTTCATATACCGTGATTTCATAGTCAACCATACCTTCAGGGTTGTAGCCGCGTAGTTGAGACCAGTCGCTGTAATACTACAAAGCACATACCCGTATTCTAAACTCACCTAATACTGCACTGCACGCAGAACACCTGCGATACGTATACCTTTACGATAATATGCTTTTGCCTTTCTATTGTAATATGCGTGGCGGACGACCTACGGCAGCCTGGATTTTCTGTACGCATTTAACAACATCAATGTGTGACGTCGTGCTACAAAAGCCATCGTTCAGTTGCAACGGAGCGAAACCGGATACGACTCTTGCGACACAATTACGCTGGGCCGTGAGTTCTCGCTACGAGAAGGATGGGTCGTATTACCCCTTTTCCTTACTCGTCCGCAGCCTTGCCTTGCACGCCAAGCCTAGTTTGCGGATCGGGTCTGCCTGGCCCCCTCTCGTTCGGGGCTGATTAGCAACCCCGGCCATGACACACAAATAACTATTTCGTCATGGGCGCAACAGAACAAAGATAGTGAATAGGGTGGCAGTCAGCCTCAGCCCAACGCCCGATTGCTTGCACCGCAGTGTCCGACGTTGATGCCGCGGTCGAACGCCTCGCTCTAACGGCTTCTCCCGATTGGCGCATATGATTGGCTCTTAGAAGCCTTAGTGGTATGCTTGGGCTGAGTCCATTATCCAAAAATGGCACACCAAAAGGGACCGCCTGATTCTATTTCGGCCTACTGAAACATAAGATCGAGGCATCCGCCATCCGAGAACCGTTGTGCAAAGCCACCATATAGTTGCTTTTGTCGGCATCATTCCTTTTCACCCACATCCAATTCGCATATTTCTCTTTCATCCAATATTCAGAGACTGCGATCACGAGCCGGACACCACATGCATACCACAGATTTTAGGACTTAGTAAACCCAGATTGTATTACGATGACGCCCGACAATAATCATTTTGCTCTATGCGAGAAGCTAGTTGACCCGGAAAATATTTCCGATGGCAAAGCCACTGTCATGAATACCAAAAGGTGGATTCAACCATGGTTTCCTAGGCATTTTCAGTGGGTAATGGCTCTAGGGTGTCTTGTAGTGTATATGGCTAGTGTTCACATTTGGTTGAAAAGCAATGTACCAACAACGGCATCGACCATAGGAGCTACACCATCGAGCTTCAACTATACCTGCCTGCCGGCTGAACCATGCTGGCCAACAAGCCAGAACTGGGAAACTTTCAATCAAACCATCAACGGACGCCTGAGGCTTACGGTGCCTTGGGCATCTCCATGCTACGACAACCTAACAGCTCAATGCCACGAAGTCACCGACCATTACGTGAATGGCAATGCAAGATCTGCTCAGTATGGCTCGATGGAGTTTCTCGACTGGGAGACCTGTGGGCAGTCGAGCTGTATGCTCAACTCGATGGCGCCCAAGTCCCCAGTTCATGGATCCTGCACACTTGGACGCCTTTCATCTTATCATGTCGAAGCTCAGTCAGTGAACGATGTCAAGGAAACACTGAGATTTGTTCAAACCCATGGTATCCGTCTCTCCATCAAGAATTCCGGACATGATTATTTCGGTCGAAGCAGCGCTTCCAACTCATTGGCCTTGTGGACACGGAAGATGCAGGGCCTCAAATACCATAAAGAATTCCGCATAAACGTATGTAACGCCGTGTATGATAATGTCGGAGAGATCAGCGCCGGCATATCGGCTCAGGAAGCTTGGGAGTATTTTGAACCCCTAGGGTTTCTTGTCACTGTTGGTGCGGTTGGCTCAGTCGGTCTCGCTGGCGGATTTGGACAAGGGGGCGGACACGGCCCTCTTGGTCCAAAGTATGGCTTGATGGTCGACAATGCAATCGAATTCGAAGTCGTTACAGCAGATGGTCAGCAACGCACAATCAACGAATGTAGCGACCCTGATCTCTTCTGGGCAATGCGTGGTGGCGGAGGTGGAACATTTGCTGTGCTAACGTCTTACAAGTTCCAATTGTATCCGGCCGTACCACTGAACATGTATAGCTTTCAAGCGGATTTTCATATGCCAGAAGCACAAATCAACCTCACCGAGTCAGCAATACACCGTAACATTGTGCGAGCACTAGCAACAAATCAAACGTTGTTTGCGAAACACGGTGTTTCGGGCTACAACTTTCTCCTTCCCAGGCGTATCGTTTCCCTTCAAATCTTACCGTCTACCGATACCGATGCCATCAAGTCCATTACTTCTGACTGGCAGAGCTTCTTGACACAGTATCCCGGTCTTCGGATTCGCGAAAACGCTTACTACTCGTTCTCGAAATTTTCGGAATGGCATAACTATACGCTAAAACCATCGATTGCTCATAATGGCCCCGTAGGCATGGGAATATCCGAGTCGGGCCGCTTCCTACCGAAGAAACTATTCAGATCCCCAGAAAGCATTGAAAATATAGTGGATGCCGTAGTCAGTGCAATGCAGATCTCCTTTAGTAACGGAGGAGGCGGAGCCGCCCAGCTTTATGCAACCGGCCCTCTCAACCATCCTGATAACAGTAAAACGGGTGTGAATCCTCACTGGCGTGAGGCAATGTGGGAGGTTATTATGGGCGGTTTCTGGACAAGCAACATGCCGGAGACTCGGCGCAGTCATCTTCGCAACACGATTTCTGCGTCCATTGAACCTCTCAAGGCTTTGACACCTAATGGCGGCTGTTACATGAACGAAGGTGACTGGACTGAGGTGAATTGGCAGGAGACGTTCTTCGGTGGTAACTACGACCGACTGTTAGATGTGAAGAGAAAATATGACCCCACAGGATTATTCAATTGCTGGAAATGTGTGGGTTGGACTGGATATGAAGAGTACGTATCCACAGCTTACAACCAAAGTACTGCACTGACCTGTATCAGCCCAATGTTTTCGTGCTACTCGAGAAAGCCCACACCCACAGTCCCACTAGGTCCAGTAGTGTAAGCGAGGCTGCAATTCGGTGGGTGTATGTATGTGTATGTGTGGACCGCGAAACACATTTGCCTTTTAAAGATTATTCGTTTTGAGGATGCAAGATTTTCCTCAATCGTCCGGAAATGCTCTCTATGGGTTGCTTATTGGGGTAGTACTGCAGATGCACGTCGTCCTAGTGGTGCATGCATCAGTCTGCCCATAAGGTTCTCTTCGGTAAACCGAACCCAGGACCAACAACGGTATTCATGACGGCGGACAGCACATGGACGATAGTATCGAAAGAAATCTTTCATGAAGACTTACATTCCTCCTCTTGGATCAGTTGCCGATCATCTCCCTCCCCAAATCGAGGGAAGCTGTGGCAACAGACGTCAGATCGCACAGACCAGCACGTACAGAAAGCTGGATATCGCCAAAAACAGAATGTATTCATTCGGTACTTTTGATTTGATATCCTGGGTTCTCGAAATGGCATCATTACGGGTGCCTACATGTTCCTGAGCGCAAAGCAACCATGCACTACGCATCGTGTGACCTAGAAAAGCAAGACTCTACGTTTAGGTCAAACTCAGTAGCCTATCAACGGCCACAGCGGAAATGAATCTTCCCATTCAGGACGCCACAGACGCGTTTGCTGCAGTGAAGGCCTTATGATTCATCGCTGCGGTGACAGTGAATGGCTGAGATTACCGCGCTAACACCCTTCTCACGTTGCTCCCGCAATACAAATTTCCTTCCCACAACATCAACACCCTCTCTTCCCCCAACACGTTCCAACACTCGTTTGCAACACCCAGAGACAATACCAAAGAGTTACACTCGCGCAATCGGCCTAAAAAGGTATATACCCACCACATATTCATATCTAGCCCCTCTATTATTCGCTCCTTATCTTACCCGAGTCTTTCCTTAACATGCAGCTTACCCTCAAGATGTTGAACATCTTCTTGCTTTCTATGCTCGTCTTGTCGGCGTTGTGCGCTGCTGAGAGTCTTTGCACCCCCGCCTTGGTCACGCAGACAGTGACCATAACCTTGACACAGACTGCAACTTGCTTTGGCAGTGGCTGTTTGTCTTCAACCATGATGGGAGCTGGATCCACGCTACATCAAGGTTCTCAAGCTACGCCAGTATCAGTACCCTCATCATCAGCACCTGCGCAAGGCACACCACCAGCGCCCGCGCCCGCGCCCGCGCCTACACCTTCAGGAGCTCCGACACAGCCAATTTGCAATCTCCCGCAAGGCGACACTAGTACTTTTCCACGCCCTATGGCATACGGTGCGGAACGCAACGCCAACGTCGCAGTCTACAACCCGCTGCCTGACCTTGCCGCATCGCTGTATGAATCTCCGACGCACTTTCACCATCTGAATGCTACCCCGAATACCGGAACCATCAAGAATTCATGCGCTTACGACGTCTACGTCTCGTCTGTCGGTTGCGGCGACACGGTGCAAGGCGTGAAGATCGCCGCCGGAAGCACTTGGAGTGAGCCCTTACGCGGATGCGACACCGGAGGTGTCGTCTATAAAATTAAAAAGAAGCAGGGAGACGGCAAGGTGATGCAGTTCGAGGCTGGCGTCGGTTCAGCCAAATCGAACATGCAACACCTTGTCTGGTACGACATTAGCTTTCTTGACTGCATGATCCAGGGCACAACAGACCTCAGCGCGTGCGCTGGCTGGGAGGGAGGGATCCAGGCCGTTGCCGGACCCTGCTGTCCCGTATACGTGTGCGGTGCTGGTGAATACTGCGACGGCAGTTCGTACACGGTCGCCGAATTCGGCCTGACAAAGGATAACCAGGTAGAGAGAGCAAAGGTTGGGGCGCCCAATTCAGCCTGCGAAGTTTCCGGCGGTCTTGCTTTCGAGCTTTGTGCAGCGAAGTCTGCCATGTAAGCCTCTTGTTGCTATGGACTGCTTTCTCCAGACACGAAGTTTTCTTTCTTCTATGCTGGTTGCCCTTCCAGACTTGTTTGGATGGAGCACCTCTTGTATTGTAGGGATTAGGTACAAAAGACATCTGCGAACGAGGTCCCGCGCGATGGAATTTCCGCGTCTAGTATGACTACTATGAGTCAATTCAAAGCTATGCAACGAGCGTCCGCCACCGTTTTGTGATGACATCCGCCCATGGCCCATGTGCATTGAATGCGTATATAACACACATGGAGATGTTATTACTAATTTTATTCATATATCTCATTCATTTGATGACTCGTATAAGATCCTAAGCTTTCCCAGGAAAATGCTGCTAGTCTGCACCTCCATAAAGAGAGAGAGAGAGACCTTCTACTTCTCCGCAATAGCAACCCACTGACTGGCGCTCATCTTGATCTGGCCACCCTCGACCTTCGTTCCTGGCTGTGCTTTCAGTACCTCACAGAGCTTGTCGACTTCTTCATCCCACTTCTCCTCATCTACCGCGTGCCAGCCACCGATGCCAGCCAGGTAGGCCCACGTCTTCTCGACCCACGACCTGAAGTCAGCCTCGGACATGTCGGCCCACGCTTCGCTCTTCTCGAGCCTGAGCTTCTCCTCGCTGAATCCAGCTTCCAGCATGACCTTCTTGAGCTGCTGCCCGTCAGTCCAGTTGATGGGCGGTGCGGGGAAGGGAGCGTCGCCGCGGAAGGCCTTGTGCACGAGCATAATGGGGAGCATCCAAGTGATGGCGGCCCAGCAGTTGACGATGGCGGTGCCGCCGGGCTTGAGGGTGCGGTAGACTTCCTTGGTGCCGTCCAGGCCGCCGGCGCCCAGGAAGATGATGGCGATGTTCATGATGTCGTAGTCGAAGAAGTCGTCGGCGAAGCTTGTCTTCTCGGACCGCTGGTTCGACACCTCGACGGGCCATTGGTTGGCGGCCGCGTCCGACGAGAGGACATCTAGAAACGGCTGGTCGATATCTGTGGCATAGATCTTCACCCCAGAAGGCGCGGATTTCAGGATCTCGCGTGAAACTGTTCCGGCACCGGCGGCGTTGTCATGAATAGTGGAATTAGGCTTGATAGGCGAAATGAGGGAGAGGTTGTGCTGGGCGAATTTGGCGGTGGTGCGGCCGCCAGTAGACTCGTAGGTGGCGACTTTGGCCTGGCCGGCGAGGAGAGCAGCAGCTTGCTTGGGGATGGGTCCTTTGGGGAAGGCCATGACTGCGGTAAGTGTGGTGGTGAGGCTTGTGAGGTCTGTGGATGGGGGGTTTATATACATAGGGCTTTATGCTCTACACATTCACAGCGGGGCCGTCTAGCGCTGACAAACAGCGATGCACCAAAGGCCCGCGAGGGGCAGCAGTCGATTCTGACGTGAGGCCATGGTAGGTCGTTGCGCCGCAGCTGGGCATGGCTATGGTGGCAATCATCTGCACCGGTCCATGGCCTCGGCCCTATCACAGAGCCGCAACTGACAACCCCCAGAGACACTTGGGCAGTGGAAACGGCGGCCGCACATGCACGCGCACGCTCGGGGTACCAGCGAGGCGGTCCGCGCCTTTGCCTGCGCCGGTGTGCATGCTGGAGATGCAAGCAATTCTCCTCAGCCTCGCCGACGGCGCCGACCAACCTCGCCGATGTGGGGGCGGGAGCTCCCTTCGGAGCAACCGCCATGTCCGAGGTGAGCTGCGCTATCTCCACCGTGCTCCGATACATCAATCCAAGCGGCGACAAGTGTTGCACTTAGGGAAATATTTATTATTATGCTCTCAGCTGCTGCACCCAGCCCTCCCCATTACAGGCTCCGTTGAATTAGCAGAAAGAAGAAACTATTTTAAATCCGTGTACTTGTTCGCATACGCCGCATTGGTGAGAGTGGTATCATTCATGACCAAAAGAGAACAAATCGCAACCCGTCCGCCTCAAGCCTCATCCGTGTAGTACCATGCATAGGGGAAATATGTGCACGCGACGATGCCTTTTGCTCCGTTTCTTTTACACATTTCCCTGCAGCACTGGGTTGTTGACCCCGAGCGTGGTATGGTATTGGCTTTGGTTAGCGCCTGCAGCACCACCGTTGGCTTGCTGATTATAGGCACCATCCATTCCAGCCATTCCAGCGCCTAGCCCCGTAGCACCAGCACCCGTGGTATTGGCCATGCCCATCGACGTGGTCTGACTATATGGCGACTCATAGTCCTGTTGCTGACCGAGGAGCCCGGAGCCTGGAGCGCCCGAGCCTGGCTGAGGAGCATAACCACCAGGTCGACCATGCGGCTTGCGCTGAACAGCGGCAATCTTGGGCAAGCTCGATGTCTCCTTGGCCGAGCCAATCGAGAAGACCGGACTCTCCCATTTCTCACCCTTGGCAGCAAGTTCCTTGTACTCGGTAGCCTTGCTGCTAATACCACCAGGCAAAGAGATGTCTTTGAAAATGCTGTCGTGCTGGGTGACAGCCATGTTGACCTGCGTCTCTTTAGTACGCTGCTGGATCTTCTCTTTCTTCTGTTTGCCTTGCATGAGACGCTGGTTCGCCGCAGAAGCATAGCGCTGGTACATATTCTGGAGATTTTCTGGATCTGGGTTACGCTTGGCATCTTCAGCAGCCTTTTCAGCTTCCTTTTTAATGTCGTAGATAATCGCATCAAGCTGGTTGACAGAATCCTTGATCTGCTTCTCGAGCACACGCTGAATCACAGGGCGCATGACCTTGAGAAGAAGGGGCTTGAAGAGGCCAAAGAGAACCTGGCACCGTCAGTCACTATCCCAGATAAAAATACCTCTTATGCTCACCTTGTGGTTGCTCTTCTTCAACTTGATAGACAAGTTCTTAATATCAGTCGAAACCTTGTTGATCTTGAAGTAGTGAATGCTGTCGTCTTTGTCGGCAGTCTCCATCTCGACCTTGAAACTGAAACCAGTACCGCCCATGAACACATCCATGACGCCCTTGTCAGTGACAGAGGGGAACCCTTCCTTGCGCTTGACATAGTAGGACACATCCCGAAGATCCATCTGGATACCACTGACGGAAAGCATAACCTTGTTCTTATTCTTATTGGAGATATGCTTTCGGCCCCAGCGCCAATAGTTGTCAGAGCCGAACTCCATGACATTGGGAGCAAGATTGTCACCCTCAATCACGAGGTTTTCGACAACTGCGTCCACCATAGGATCAGAGTATTCGATACGGGGGATCGGCACATATCGAATATTCTCAAAGAGGCCAGGCAGAATGATCTCTGTTAGATCCTTTACCAAATGAGGCTTGAACACGGTCTTGCCGTTCTCATCGTGACCAAGATCAGCGAACAGCTTCTGAATTGAATTGGCAAATGCCTTGTTCTGAGGGCTGCAATCATGTCAGTTAGATACGAAAGTTATTAGCAGGATAGAACTTACTCTGAGTCAAACTGTTGACCAATGAACTTGAACTCATCAGCAATCCGGTCAGTATGCCCTCGGTACCGTTCACGAAGCAGGTGGTGACCATCATCATAAAGCCGGTTCCATTCCTGGTTGGAACGATCCTCCATAATGAAGCCCTGTTGCTTCAGGCATTTTCGAACGAAGGTGTCCATTTGCTTAAACCAGTTTTTGAGATCAGGGTCCCGGTCAGCATCCTTGTAGATCTGATTGATTGAATCTACTAAGTCGTCGAATGAAGTGCTGTTGGCGAAGCGCTCTAGGAGGGTCTTGATATTCGTCAGCATATTTTCGTTCTCATGTAATATTCCTGTGAAACACACCTTGAGATCAGCTTCAGCCAATTGCAACGCATCATCCTCGTGCGCACCTTGGACGGAGCCCTTGCCCTGTCTCGCAACGTCACGGCCATGTCCGGCGTAGCGTTCCGCTAGACTCAGAAGGGTGTCAATAGCCTGCTGGTAGTCCTGGTGTCCTTGAATTTCGACGATCATCTTCTTCAGTCGCCAAATGGTCTGCTCGCGGCGCTCGTCGGGCATCTTGCCCCTAAGGTAGTTGTTCAAGCGCTCACGCTGGCGACGCACACGATCCTTGTCTTCTTCAGGAACGTTTCCTGACACCTTCTCTCTGGCAACACCAGCAGCATTCTGTGCGTCAAGGCCAACAGTTTGGTCTGTTTGAGCCTCGTAGGCGCCAGCATTGGCGAGATCAGCAGGATCGCGAGAACCCTCAGGGTGAGCAGCCTGGGTAACGTCTCCAGCAACCTTCTCGGCATCCTGCTTTGACCAGGGTGACTTTTGTTTGAATTGGCTCCTCATGCTCTCTTTGGACAAGTCCGGCACGTCGTGCCATGTGTTGTCCTCAGCCGGGCGATCAATTTGGCTTAGCTGGTGTTCGTTTGGCTTAACCCTGCTGGCGGTGTTCTGAGCAGCATCTCCCGCGATGTCTCGTAGCAAAATAGTGGCATCGGATAGCAACTTCCTGAACTGACCATTGGAGATCATTAGCGTGCCCAATGTGCGGAGGCCTTCCAATGCTTCATTTCCATGTTGTCTAGCAGTGTCCTTGTCAATGGGTGCGCCGGGGACCTGAGCATTACCACCCGTGATCTGCTCCGTCTGCCAGATAAAGTCCTGCAGGAGATTTCCCTCATTTTTGGTAAGCAAGAGGATCTTTGCCTGTTCAATGACAGTCTTCAAATCGGCAGCGAGCTTCTGGCCTTCAGGTGACAACTTCTTCGATGGAGAGCTTAGCGGCTTGGAGGCCAGTGCAGAATTTAGGGCCACGTCAATTTGCTTGTTAGACGGAACTTTGCCGTTTGCAAATGCTAAAGGCTTAATTAGTGGCTGTGGTCATAAACGCACGTGCACATGGCGCATGGTCGCGGCATCGGCTGTGGTACGCACCTTGGTAGATTCCATAGAGCTGGAGTTTGTTGTTGACGTCCTTCTCTTTCTGCTTCATGTCCACAGGAACATTAACAGCCTTAGAGGATGACATGGTGAATTAGTGTGCTCGAGCAGTATTCGAGGGGGGTATCAAATAAACAAATACAGGGCTAAAAGCAAGTATGGGGTTTGGGATACAGGCTGTCGTGTCGCGTGATTGTGGGTATCAAAGAGAAGTAATGTGTCTGGAAAAGAGGCAGCGCAGGCCAAGGGGTTTTATTTGGTTTGCTTGGGGTGTTGCAGGTTTCGAGGTGCTCGACGTCATCAGCGCGACACACAAAAAGCACGCCAAGCACACGCTGGAAGTTATGCTCCCCGCAGGCCGCCAGTGCCTGGGCCAGCAGTGATTTGCCGCCATCGATCGAACGCTGGCGGGTGGACAAAGCAGAGCTGCAAGGTGTGCCTCGATTGGGGGTCTTCTCTGCCCCAAACCGGCCTTTCGAAGCCCATCCATGACGGATGTTGCGGACGCATGGATAGCCTGAGGTTCAAGATCACCGGCCGGATGCCAGCGCTGCATTACCGCATCCCGGTGTGCGTCATGGCGCCCTGACTGGCCCAATGCGGTGCGCCACTATTTGTACAGGTGCTATGCCCCGGAATTCCCTGGCAACGCATCTCACACACGCGTGCACGGCAGCACACACGTATGCGCATTCAATTGCCCGTCCATTATCCGTCGTGCTTGCTTTGCTCTGCTTGCACAGGCTCGTGTCAACATCGAGCAATGCGTTGATGTCAGTGCCAAGTCGGCTACGCGCCTCATGTGGCGCACAACAAATACCAACTTAGGTCACCATGACGCCATGACGCCATGACGCCCTACATCTACCATCGACTCCTGGACGTCTCGTGGTATTATTGAACCATGTCTTTGTGTAGCCAAAGGATCCTTAGTTCGGACATCCTCATCATAATCAACCCTCTCTCCGCGGCCTATGGCCCGGGAGCTGTGCTGTGGTGGAACAACACGCTTCCTAAGGGTGGTTTGAATAGAAGAGCAGATGGAAATAAAGGCCTATATAAGTCCTCTAATGGTAGTGTCTGGTGTCTTATTTCCGACTTGTTACTTCCATGAGAGCCACCCCACTCTTGCTATCTTTGGAACCTATGCATAATTTATGTGATGGTTGCCTGTGATCCTCCGAACATATTGAGATGTCTCTGGTGCCCTTCACATGTTGTAGTTTGGTAAAGCTCTTCCGTTGTCTTACAATGTGTATGACGTTGAGAAATAGTTGAGAACCCATGGCTCCATATGGCTGAGGTTCTAAAACGGCGGATGTCATTATGGTAACGTACATAGAAACCACAAACGATCCTTATAATACATACTAATTTACCATCTTGTCAATTCGCGGGTGCATTTCCTCCTGATCTTTTCTTCCCAGACACTGTCCCAGCGCCTTTTTTCGTTGCAGACGGTGCACTAGTGGTTCTTCCTTCCATAGTGGGCCTTACTTTCTGGCTCTCAAGCGCAGCTTCCGCCTCGATGTTCTTTACGGCCCTACTTATGGCCAGTGAATACCCTCCAAACCACTCACTCCAACTCTTCCCCTCTGTGTCCCTGGTGATCTCCATATTGGAGCTCTTTTTGCTTGGCTTGGGAGCAGCGGTTGCCGGCGCTGTGTTTGTGGCTGCATTACGAGCAGCTTGGGTAGCCCGTCTTTGCTCAAGAAAAGACCGCGCTACATTCTGCGCAGCGGAAACTCCAGACTGTATAGTCTTTACGTCGGCCATGCTGACGCTAGTAGGAAGAGGTATGCGATAACTCCCTGTGAGTGTAACTTTTCGATCGCCCGTATTGAGCATCTCCTCGCCTACATCATCCCTAGTAATCTCTTCTACGGGCTCTGTATCCCCAGATGGAGATCTCTTGGACTTTGGGCGTGTTCGTGGATGGTATAGCTCTAGATCGCGGCGCGCACTGTCCAGTTCACCTTCAAGGCGTATCAACTCCTCGTCTACTTCGTCTTCATCATGCTCAGTAACGATGGAATCAGTGGTCACTGGAGGTGCCTGAGTGAAGGAGTTCTTGCGGCCTTTGCCTCGACGACGCGGGGAACGGCCTGTTCTCGTTTCCGTAGATTTGTATAGCTCCTCTACCTTTGCTTCGAGGCCTCGGACGCGGGACTTTAATGCTTCAAGCTCGGTTGTTGGCGCTGAGGATGCCTGAGTATTGGTCACTACAGGTACAGACGTAGTCGAAGCATCCTGTGTAGATGCTGGCTCTCTATTCAGTTTCCGCGGCCGCCGCCGTTGCCTATTTGGCCCTGCAGGAGCAGTTGTACTTGTAAGTTCTGTATCCCTGCTAGGTGACAATGCAGCGACATTATGTGCCAAACCTGCTCTAGAGGCTGGTTGCGGAGTAACAGAAGTTGGTTTTTTCACTTGATTTTTCTCTAACAAAATACCCCCGGCCGATCCTGCTCTTCCTGAGACATTTTGCTCTCCTGGAGCAGTGGCCTTCCTCGATCTTGCTTGTTTCAGCTGTGAAGTTGGATTAGGACCAGACGATGGCGATGTGGATGCCATTAGATGCGAGCGGCTACAAAAATGTAAAATAGGCAGATCCAAGACTGTTGAATCGAAAATGTAAATACCCAAGCGCTCAACGTTGAAGCAAGAAGTTGGACGAATGCCCGACTGACTTGACGTATGTGTGCAGGGCTCTAAACCGGACTGGGAGTCTAACCCCACTAAGAAGCGATCATCCGTTGACCAAGAACGCCACGCAGATGGCCAGTTTCAACGCTACGCATGTGCCATCCTGTTCCTTGCGAACATCTATTGCTATATAGTTTTTTTTCTATTATACTGGATGAGCAGCCAGTCGCTCTGACGCCAACGGTAAACATAAGAAACCATTTGCCTCATCGGATGCAGACAGTCCCATAGACTCCCACACACCATCCCAATCACATATAAACACGTTCACTCGACTTAAGTTCTTGAGCACATAGGGTGACGAAAGAGATAGACAACTCAGTCAGTGATCTATCGTATGAGCTAGATACATGCTTGAGCACTATAATATCTATCAGAAGCGGACAGAGCCTGGCTTTCTCTTCCTTCACCCATGAACGATTCTGCCCCACGCGCCAGCACTCAAATTTTGAACACATACTGCTTGACATGCTACACTCCGCCAACCCCAAAGCTAGCATGCATACGAAGAAGGGGGAGGTATAGATGTAAAACCAGCCGTATTTTCAGATCCGGAGAAGACATGAGACATCAAACTTTTGGAAAAGGAGGAAGCAGTCACCGTGGGTTTTCGGTCAGGAGAAGTGGAGATTAGAGCCGAGAGAGAAACCCACAAAGGCGTATAAAGAGCAGACGAGCCATGATCGTCTCCAAGTGATGTAGACTCCAGCTAAACAGATGTTGCCTTGCATCAGGTAGAATGGAGGCTGAGCAACCGAGCATGCTGCAAGAGACGAGCCGATGTACAAAATGACCGAAGACTGCCCAAACGTCTGGCTGCTCATAATATGGAACAGACAACAAAACCATGACAGACAAGAAGACCGTTTGCCTCTAGATGTATACGCAGCGTTGCAAGCATCCAGGATGCCTGACAAGATGGCGGAGGTAAATCCACCAATGCTCTGAAGGTTTGTTTAGGATGCAATGGCACGGGCCGGGCCACCTCCGCCACGTCGGTTGCCTCTTGTGTTTTTGGTAGGTTTGGTGACTGTACTCCAGCCATCGTCTTCCAAACCTTCAGTCGTAGTCGATGCACCGGGAGTGTTGGACTTCCGCCTCCAAGAGTTGTCAAGTTTGGGATCTCGCACAACTTCCTTTGGCTTTACGGATTTATCATCCACAATCTCACCATTTGCGGGTGCATCAGCAGCCTCCACCTCTGGGGCAACGTCTCCCTCCTCCCCAACACGTCGTAGAAGCTCGAAGTTGGCACGAGGCTTATCGTCTCCGTTCTCCTTGGACTTCTCGGTTGACGTCGGTGGTGTCTCTGTCTTGGGAGATGTCAGGTGCTTCTCAGACGCTTCCTTGGCCTTCCTCTCCTCGCGAGTCTTTTCATCAGCCTCCTTCTTCTGGCGAATAGACAGCTGACGTTTTTCTTCAATCTCACGTTCACGTGCAGCGGTATCGATAGGCCTCGCTGCACCAAAGGGGTTTGACTTTGAGTCAGAAGAAGCAGTTGCTGGTGTGGGATCAACTTCTGAGACAGTGCGTTTAGCAAGGTTTAGCTTTGGGCGAGTAGCCGGAGCAGCAGGTTGGGGAGCAGGGGATGACGGCACACTAGCATCAGGTGTTGCCGTGGGCGACTTAACAGGCGCATCGGGACGCATCCTAGCACGCCACTGGTTGTCAAGTTCCGGGGCAGTAGGCTGTCGATCGTATTGAGGTCGGTCCTGAAATTCGCGGCGTGGGGGACGAGACCCATCATTAGATCGTCCTTCGCCCCAGCCAGGAGATTGGCGTCGTTCACGTGGACCATCATTGCTGCGCACTCGGCCACCCTCTCTCATGGGAACACCGGCAGAAGGAACAGGTGACAAAGGACCCTTCCGCTCCCAGTTGTTGAAGTCACGCTCCTTGCCGTCGCCAGAGAATGGAGGGGGGCGTCTCCGCTCTCCACGCTCGCTTCCGGCCTCAGATCCAGCATCGAACTGACGATATCCTCCACGCTCGGATGTGCGACGTTGGCCCGGAAGATCCGGTAAAGGCCCCTTCCGAGTCCAGTCGGACATGTCCTTTGCTTCAGGACGATCCTTAGCTGTGCTATGTCAGCATACTGCATTGATTAACATTATCAGCCTAGGGAACATACGAGGTTCAGCAACGCTAACTCTGACATTTCTGCCTTGGAATTGCGTGCCAGATAAATCCAACGCCTTTTTCAGGCCGTCAAGGGTGCCGAACTCAACATATCCGAAGCCTTTCGGCTTTCGCTCCAGCTTATCCTCCACGATGCGCACATTCGTGACCTCGCAGCCGCTGAAGAAGTCGTTGATGTCGCCTTCGGTAGCATCGAAGGAGAGGTTGCCCAAATGAGCGGTATATGGGGGCTTGGAAGGAAGGGGAAGCTGCTCGCGCACCGCATAACCTGAGAGACGATCGCCACCACGATCTGTCCACGATATTCAGCATATGCAGAAGTAAGATTGAGGAGACACATACCGCCGCCGAACCCGCGGTCGGATCCAAATCCGCCAGCGGAGCTGAATGCACGCCTCTCGCCTCCATAGCCGGCGCCGCTACCGCCTGTGGAGTGGTCAGTACACTGTTAGACAACATGTTGGGCAGTGAGCCTGGAGGGGAATTTACCTCCGCCTGCAGAGAGTCAGAAGAGGTGGTCTAATCATGAGGGGCAGTCAACTTACTGGAAACAGGCATATCCTCCATTTCATCAGCCCATGATCCAAGTGCTACATCACCGTCAGTTGTCTCCACTCCACATCTACACCAGTGGGGCGCACATACATTGGTCGCCCAGAAAGTCCCCCAGGGACATTTTCTGGTTTTTTTTAGGACCTGGAGGAGAACAATTAGCGGCGGGGTTCCCAGCCGTTGCCGCGCGCGCACGGCGGGGCAGCAGAAGTTGCAGGCGGCGCCCGACCGTGCAGCGCAGAGAGTGGACGTACCCATGATTGCGGTATGCAGTCAACGCGCCGTCGAAACTGCGCGCTGCCTGAATGTACACTGAGAGCGAATCTGGCTCTCAGCAGGGGTGGTATAGGTTAGGTGGTTCGTCTGCCGAAGTGTGCGGGTGTGGTCGAAGGGACCTAGGCTGAACAAAATAACCCAAGGCGAGTGCGATTAACGTTGAGCGTTGGCGCTGATTACGTAACATGCTTTAAGTCCGCGCCGTTCGGCGCCCCATCGCTCTCAAAAGCTCACTGATCACTCATGCATAAACGATGAGCCCCCAGCCCGCCCAGAGCCTGGTCACACATCCTGGGGATGTAGTTCGCCGAGCGGCTTACGTTGGCGCTGGTACCGGTACGTGTTCTAGATTCTCTTGATTGAGCCTTGTTTTTTTCTCGAACCAACCCTTCGTCCAGAGCGCTGGTCCTTTCGCCTCGGTCTCCTTATTGGTGGAGCGAGCTGCTCTTTGACGTAGAATTAACTCTCTTCTTTGTTGACCCATGTGCATTGACTATTAGCCGTTGATTGTCCCCCAAGACAAACAGACAACGGCGAACGTTCCATTCTTCAAATCAATACTGACCAAACCAGCCGTGCCTGGGCTCCTCTTGGGTGCGACCTACGGCACCCTCCGCACGCAAACACCCATTCTGGTCTCCCTCTACTCTAGTACCCTATGCTTTGGTATCGGCTCTACCTATTGGGGCATCCGCAGTGCAATTCTTGACCAAGTTGGTCTTGAGAACTGGTGGCGCCTCACACGCGGCCAACCCTTGCTGCCTCGTACTGATCTCGGACCTTCGCCGTCACAGCGTGTCTTTGCATCTACCATATCTGGTGGGTCTACTGGGTGTATTCTGGCTCTGCTCGTTCGAGGCCCACGCAATGCCATTCCTGCAACCATCATGTTTTCCCTATATGGCTACGGAGGTCAACTCGCGTACAATTGGCTCGACGCGAAAAACTCGAAGGTCGTGAAGACAGCACAGTCTATGAAAGAGAAAGGACAAGAAGAAGTGCCGTTTCTCCAGAAGATAGCAAAGAGCAAGTGGAGCCCGATGAGCGTGTTGAATGACGATGAGTATGAGAGGTTGATGGGAGAAAAACTCCTTCGTGTGGAGGCTGAAATTGCACTCATTGACGACAAGATTGAAGGGTTGCGAAAGAAACAAGAAGAATTGAATGCGCAAAAGAAAAAAGCATGAGTCTTCTGTAAGGTAGGGCCATAACTCTATCATATCCGAGAAACCTTGTATGGAAGCATTGCATCAAGAAGTTAATTTCAAGTCTTTCGTTAGACTCGTGTGTATTTCCAGTTGTGAATATAATTCTCATGTATCTAAATCGAGGCAGTCGAAATCTATGATCTGTATAGATTGTATTTTGTAGATATTTTGACTCTTAAGGGACTAGGTTGACCCATCTAAGCACTTTCAGTGAACATTGTAATATAAACTATCTAAGAAAAAGCAAGGTTCCTTTGGAATTTGGTGCGTGCATGTAAACTATCATGAACCACTAGGCTCATGAGGTTATATATATTATGAACTGCCTCTATCTATCCGCCGCAACGATCTGTATTCTTGGAAGGAGAAAAATAGTCAACAGTACTAGCTTCCTCGATCTGGTATGTAGAACTGGCCTCAGAGACCATCAGGATATCGATCCCAGTTGGTGTTCATTCTGCGTACTATACATACCGCCCAGCCGAGAGAGTAAGTGCTGGACAGTAGGTTCAATAAACATAATGGGTTGAGGGGTGGCATGCCAAGACAGGGAAAGTGAAATGAGTAGTTACATGATAGTATCTGATAGCTCCATCGCTTGCATACGTCGAAGACTTCACCATGTGCTCATGACAGACAGTTCTCGTTGCACTAGAGCAATGCCGGAGCTAGTTCTCAAGCTACCAAACTCTGTCCATAAATAGAAACACGGTCGTTGCTCTGGCCAGAGTGCTCGGTTGACGCCTCAATAAGCATATCATCCTACAGTACGAGCACGCCGAGCCTTTCTACTATCGTTCTGCCTGCCAACAACCCAGCCTGCAGGATCTACCATGGACCCCAGATCCAAGAGCCATGACAAGGAAATTCAAAGCTCAACCCTGCCTTCCGTAGAGATCCGCCGCACTAATTTGTCATGCGAAGATGAAACAGGAACGCTCTTACTTTATTTGCTCATGTCCGAGCTGGTGAGTTGAAAGCGGTCTCACGGATTCTCAGGTGTCGTTCACTACATCAGCCCACAATTTAGCGGAGTCAACAGAATCAAGTCACATGTAACCGGGGTTTTCAGGCTTGGGAAATTAATTTGGTTGCTGAAGCTGTGATTTTTGGAGACCAAACCTCGCCGGCAACTCTTTCTGAAGTCACTCAACTTTTTCCATCTAACAATGCCCTTCGGAAACATACCATTTGAGCAAGAAATTCGCCATGCAGAACAAAACTGCCGCTGAAAAACAAGAATGTTACCAACATGCTTTCACCATCTTATCCTGGCAATGGAGATGAACAACCGTGTATCGTATCGCCATAGATCCGTCGTAAGTGATATTCCAAATTCGTATCGTCATGCCGAATTTCCATCATAAACAACTCAAATCCAACCTGGCAACATCTTGCATGAATTATCAGAGCAATCTGATGTGATGAATGCCCATCTTCCACCAAAGTGACGACTACTGAAGTCGCCAAAAATAAAACCAAAAATATCCACCTACAATAACGTGCGTGCCAATCATACATCCCCTTTTGGACGAAATTGTCGAACCCGGGAGCATCGGAACAAGACTGGTACTAGCTATGCCTCAGCTCCATGAGATGAAGCTGGTTGGCGCACTTCCGACCAGTTATAACTCTTTAGTCGGATCGCTTGTTCTGATAGCGTACTCTTCTTCGGGTCTTTTGTCGTCAAATCCTCATCCGTTTCTGCGGATCTACCAATCGTGTAAAGGGTGCCAAATAGCGCGGCTTTAGGCCGTTTGAGACTATTGTGCGGTGCTTGGAGAGAAAACTTGGTTGGTAGTGTAGCGTTGCCCCCTCTCCTAGGTTATGAGCAAATAAAACAGAAGCGGCGATCTCGGCTCGGAATTGACCGAATTACAACACGCCACCAGGTAGCTGTACGCCTCTGTTACCGCCGTCCCATCCGAAGCCATTTCCACCTCCTACACTTCTAATGTCATTTCCACCCACAGTACTGACATGACCTTCAGCTGGTGCAGCATGTTTTCGGAGCATGAACATTGGCTTTCGGCCCTCTTTGTCCAACTGCTTGAACAGTATCAAAGGGCGTTCATTCAACCCTAAGCAGCGTTCTTGGTCACCATGTACAATGTAAAGTGCATACTGTCGCCAATCTGCCGTGATGTTATACTTCTTGAGCGCAACAGGTAAGACTTTGTGACACGGATCGTCGATGGAAACACGGAAGGACTTGAAAATCTCGACCTGAGGATTAGTAGAGGAGGATTGTGCTTGTGGAGTCGAACTCATGGTACCTCCGGATAAAGGTGGGTCGCGATCGTCGGGATTAGGTGTTGGAGCAGGGTTAGCACGCATTGCTCGCGAGTTGAGGGGCGCAGGGGTGTTGCGGTTCCTGTCCGAAACCATGGTGGAGTCTGAAGCCCAGCTATTGTAGCTCTGGCTGTTGTCGTGGTCAGGGTGGCCGCTACGTGGTAGGTCCGAACGAGTGTAAGAACGATTCTGGGTCGAGTACGCAGGGGAGGTCGGCGAAGGTTGCGGGGCTGTGTTTGGCGACATTTGTTGGCCGCCGGCAATAGACGCTGTAAGATGTGAGGAAGCTGCCAGAGCTGCTGCGGAAGGATCGAGGGACGAATTGTCGACTAGGGCGCGCCCCTCCGGTATGGTTGGAGAGGGGTTCTTTGGGCCGGACGCAAGGAAAAGCCTCTTGGTGGAAAACTTACGTGACAGACTGCTCCCGACCGCCCTCTCTGCTACTGCCGGAGGCGAGGTAACGTGGTCGTGAGGCGTGGGCAATGGCTGCTGGCTGTCTTTGTATGCGCGCGCAAGAGCTAGAGTCTCGTCGCGAAGTCTTTTGTAGTCCTCCAAGACCCTGTTCAGGTCTTCCTTGAGGTGACGTATCTCAATCTCGCTGGCATGTAAGCGCTCGTCGCGGGCCTGGACCACGCGTATTACTTTTGCAAAATCTTCTTGCGTGGGGGGTGCGTCTTGCGCCGAGGTGTCTGCAGCTAGGAACAGTCAGCGTCCCGCAACCAAGGCGTGTCAAGGAAAGGCATCTCACATAATGGGACATAGTGGTCAGGTTCTATTGGCACGTTTTGCTTCACTTTGATCTCGTAGACAGCCTTGAGAATAGTGAGTCTGTGACCTACACTGTGTAGGCCGATTTCTTTGAGCTCGGGATGCTGCACCTCGACCAGGACTTCACCCGAAAACTCATGCTCTGCCTACCGCGTTAGCATACTGGTGCCGGTTTCGGTTCTTCAGCCTACCAATGAATGTGTCCGCGTACTGCTCCAATCCCAGGCCGGCGACGAAGTCGGCCACCTGCTCTTTGGTCCACTCAGTTATGAGACCAGTGGGGCTGGCCTTACTGTCTCGTGAATGCGTGAAGGTGGTGGGCGTGTGCTCAGTGCTCAAAGGCCCGGAGGACGTGGGCGAGCTCTCGGCGTAGTCGACGGGCAGGGTGGGGCTCTGGATGATGCTGCGCTCATGCTCGTCGCTAGCCTCGTAGTCCTCGTCCGAGTCGTCGTGGTACTTGGTCGTGTATGCCATGGCTGAGGGCGGCGGGGGAGCTCGCAGCTTGGGCTTAAGGAAAGGTGAGCTGGCGGCGCCAAGGCCTCGAGAAGAGCTCTGGTGAGGGAACGGGTTGCTGTTATCTCAGATGCGGCGGATGGTTTGAGCGTGGAGGACGGGCCCGGCGCTAGGTGCCCTCGAGCTGTGCATCCACGACCCTGCTGAGACGAAGCGAGATTGACTAGGCGTGTTTCGCGGCCCAGCACTTGACGGCGGTGGAACGTCGACCTCTGGCGTGCAGTGTCAGAAGCACATGCAGCGGGGAGCGAGGGCAGGGCTGCGGACGACAACGGGGTGGCGTGGAGAAGACGTGCTGGTCGTGCTTGTTGTGGTCGAGGGGGTGGATGTGGGCGTGGGCCAGGGAGGCGGACGACGGCTCAGGTACGGTACAGTACGGTACAGTCAGTACAGTGCACAAAGACAGGAAGAGAGACGGGCTATCAACGCTGCACGCTCGCTTTGCAGCACTGTGTATTGTAGGCAGTCGAGGGACGAGGGGACAATGGAGCTCTGGCGACTGGCGACTGGCGACCGGAGACTGGAGACTGCACTGACGCGCGCACGGGGGCTGCAGGAAGCAAGAGGAAGGATGCAGCGTGTGCGTCGCGCGGGCGGCCGGCTGCTCCCATGCCTGCCCCGGGCGCTGAGCGCTGAGCGCACTTGCCTTGCCTTGCTCGCTGGCCCGTCCGGCGGCAAGCGCAACCAAGCACTGGCCCGAGCTCCTTCCCAATGGCAACAATGGAAAAGTATTGGTTTCGGCTACTCCTCCATATCAGCGTACGCCAGACCGACAAGGCCACGGGTACATAGCTGCCTCTTCGTCACTGGTCCCTCCAGTCCTCGCGCGCCCCCGGCAAGAAGCTCACCGCCATGTCCAACGCGAAGCCCATCTCCGTGACGGCTGCCCACGCCCTGGACGACGTCTCCGATGACCTGCGCAACGACATCTTCTCCGCCCTGCTCTCAGGCACCGGCATCCGCAACATCGAAGCCACCCTCGACCACGAGCTGCAGGCCACTGGCTTCATGGCGAACCTGCGCGCCTACATCAACCACCTGTTGCGCTCGGGCGAGTGCACCACCTTCGCCGACATCATGACACGCATCGACGACAAGATCCAGCACGACTCCCAGGCTGCAGCCATGACCAATGGCGCCACCAACGGCGTGAATGGCCTCAACGGCCACACCAAGGACGACGACTATGATCTGGCCCTGCCCAAACGAGTCATCACCGCTGGTGCTCGAACCGTCCAGGCAGAGCTGGAGAAAGTCTGTACCATCACCGAAGACGACCAGAAGTGATGTGCAACACTGCGCTGGCACAGGGCTTTTCTGATGGCTTTTTCGACCGCGTTAGCGACGAGTGTCGAGACGGCTCACAGCAAGTCTCTCACTACCGTCTTTGCCAACCAAGAACCCAATCAGAATAGTATCCGAACCACAGGAGGAAGAGGTTTGCTGCCATGAACCGATGCCCAACCTGTTGAGGGAAACACTCATGTCCATGCACGGAAACGTATGTGGATACTCACTCGCCTATGACTGAACGAGGGTAAATAAAACACACCCGACAAACTCCCTTTTTTTCTTCTCAGAACCTCTCGAGCCCGCAGTCTGCAGAAACCACACCTTCCGAGGAATTCTCCATGACCTCGAAAAGACACCTGGCTCCACGAAAGCGCTCCAGAAAGATTGATTTGTAATTCTTTACGGTGCCCCCCGGTTGAGTGAAATACTACCAGCCTGGAAGTGTTTGGTAGCCCTGAATCATATGTTCGACAGAGTAAGTAGAATAACAAATGATCGTCATGCTCGCATATGGCACGCAATCAGGAGGTTCGGAACGAGCACAGCGGAGACAGCAAGATGACGGGAGATATGGTACATCAACGACGTACGTCTGCCGGGCGACAAAGGGGTATTTATAGCAGCATTGCACAGCAGAACTAGCCACCACCAATGCATCCAAATCATCCAAACTATGATAGCTTGCCATTATTCGCATGTGACTGAGACACATTCCTGACGGCCGGTGATTACCATTGTTACAATCGCCACTGGCGAAGAGGCATGCGTGCTGTTCAATGGTTTGTCAGGTACAATTAGAACACGTCCGCACCGTACCACCTTTAACCTTCAGGCACCACGCTTTTCTAAACATGCAATTTTCATAACTATCGACTTCTTGCTTTATTGGTAGCTATTCTCCCAAGCCCATGCACCGTTGAGTTTCCCAAACCACGCATCATCGCCTTTTCCTACCTGATCCCTATGAAGGCAACCCCAATCTACCAGCAGAGCCTACCGTGACATACGTGAATAGATGGCGCAAACACAAAAGCGCCGACATTAGCACCCCATGCTCGTAATCCCTTCGTATCCGTGCTGTAGACCGTCGGCATAAGCACCATAACGCAGTTCCTCTTCTAGTTGTACAAGTCTTCGTCTTCGCCAGCCGTGCCAAATGTGTTCTGCTGCTCATTAGCAGCTCCCTGCGCGTCCGGGAAGCGGAAGAAGCTGGAGCCCCCAGAGTTCTTCATCGACTGGGCAAACGCCTCGTACCGACGAATCTCCACATCGGTGACGGAACGACGGGCAGAACGCATAGCCTCCTCGAAATGAGCCTTGGTGAGTTCAGGAACCGGATCTTCACCAGCCTCGTCCATCTCAACATCTTCACCAGCGGCCTCACGAGCCTTTTGTCGCTCAATTTCGGTAGAGATTGCCTGCTTGATAGCAAGCTTGACGGCCCGCTGAGTGACGAAACCAAGATCGGCACCGGAGAAGCCGTGTGTGTTAGCAGCAATGAAATCTAGGTCAACATCCGGAGCCACAGGAGTCTTGCGGAGCTGTGCCCTGAGAATGCCGACGCGAGAAGCCTGGTCAGGTAGAGGAACATAAACGAGAGTGTCGAGACGTCCGGGGCGGCAAAGAGCGTTGTCAAGCTGCTCGGGACGGTTGGTGGCGCCAATAACGAAGACATTCTTCTTAGACGTCATACCATCCATCTCAGTCAGAAGTTGATTGACGACACGATCTGAAGCACCGCCAGCATCGCCAACCGAGCCACCACGTGACTTTGCAATAGAGTCCAGCTCATCCAGGAAGACAACACAAGGCGCCGCAGCGCGAGCTTTGTCGAAAATGTCGCGGATATTGCTCTCCGACTCACCAAACCACATAGATAGAAGTTCAGGGCCCTTAACGGAGATAAAGTTGGCGGCGCACTCATTTGCGACGGCTTTGGCGAGTAATGTCTTACCCGTACCTGGTGGACCATAGAAGAGCACACCGCGTGAAGGAGACATGCCAAACTTGAGGAATTTGTCGGGATGGTCGACCGGATACTGCACAGATTCGATGAGCTCTCGCTTGACATCCTCGAGACCGCCAATATCCTCCCAGCGAACATTTGGTACCTCGACAACAGCGACCTCGCGCAAAGCAGACGGATTGGATACTCCGAGAGCGAAACGGAAGTTCTCCATGGTGACGCCGAGTGAATCGAGAACCTCAGCATCGATAGTATCCTCGTCGAGATCGATAAGATCCATTTTCTCACGAATCTGCTGCATGGCAGCCTCGGAGCAAAGCGAAGCCAAATCGGAGCCAACATAACCATGGGTCTCTGCAGCGATAGTCTGAAGATCAACGTCGTCGCCAAGTTTCATGTTCTTCGTGTGAATCTGAAGAATCTCAAGGCGTCCGGTTGGATCAGGAATGCCAATATCGACTTCGCGATCGAAACGTCCGAAGCGACGAAGAGCAGGATCGATGGAGTTGGGACGATTAGTGGCAGCCATAACAACCACGTTGGAGCGGGCCTTCATGCCATCCATAAGAGTAAGCAACTGTGAAACAACGCGACGCTCAACTTCTCCGTTGGTCTTTTCACGCTTGGGTGCGATGGAATCGATCTCATCGATGAAGATAATGGCGGGAGAGTTTTTCTCTGCTTCTTCAAATGCTTTTCGGAGGTTGGATTCGGATTCACCAGCCATCTTCGACATAATCTCAGGACCGTTGATCAAGAAGAAGAAAGCACCAGTCTCGTTGGCGACCGCACGAGCCATTAACGTTTTACCAGTACCAGGCGGGCCGTACATCAGGATACCACGCGGGGGCTTGATGCCGATCGACTTGAAGAGCTGTGGATGCCTCAAAGGAAGCTCAACAAGCTCTCGAATCTGAGCCATCTGCTTGCGGCATCCGCCGATATCGTCGTATCCGACTTCGTTCAGATTGCCCTCCTCATCTTCACGCTGTATCGGTTCACCCTCACAGTGAATGACTGTGTCCTGCGCGACAATGCCGAATTCCGGTGGGTCGACCTCCACGACCTTGAACTCTACTTGTCGCATACCACCGCGGGCTGTGAATGTGTCACCCTGTCGCACCGGTCGATATGCTTCCCGAAAGTATGGTGCAAGGAAGACATCGAATAATGAGCCAGTGATGCCCTCAACAGTATCAGCGATGGGAAGGACAGCGATGCGCTTGGCCTACGGACAGTCAGTCTAAATTCTGCGACGAATAAAGTTACGGGAGACATACATATTTGATATCTGGGCAAGGATGAATAGTAATGACATCGCCGTGCTTAACCCTTAGGTTGTGGCGAACAACTCGGTTTATCCGTGCCGAGCCATCGTCAAGATCATCGTCTGCTAGCACGATGAGAACTGTGTCCTTTCGCTTCTTTCCCTTCACCAAGACTGTATCGCCTCGGAAAAGTTGGAGGGTCTCCATGGTGTTGTTAGAGAGGGCAATGATGGAGTTATCATCGTTGACGGCATCGGTCACGCTATTGAATCGTCAGTGTATGCTCGGTGACGTTCACCAAGGATCGGTATTTACTTACATCAGCGAGTTCGGCTTCTTCTTCTTCTTCAGAATCGCTGTTGCTGTCTCATCGTTCTGTGGCAGGTTAGTGGTGCTGTTGTCAGAGCTCTCGGGGAGTTTGCCTACGTCTCTGTGCTCAGCGCCGGATGGGTCCCTAGAATTTGTTAACAGCTGCAGAGGTAGCCAAAGCCTCGAGGGGCAAGCTTACTTGGAAAGATCCACTTTGGGCTTCGAGTGATCTGGTTCAGCCGACATGGTGGAGCAAGTTCAGGCAATGATGAGTGAGCGAGTGTGAACTGCAGGTGTCAATACGTGAGCGGAAGCTGCAGGCGACCTGCGTGGAGTGCTTGTGGCCGGGTGTGGATGGGGAGAGATGAAGGATCGGAGAAGGTGGAGGCGACGTGGTTTAAGTAGCAGCAGCAGCTCCGATCTGGCGGTGGTGATGTTCGTGAGCTCGCGCCAAGCCTTGCCTAGAGGGTCCGTGCGCATTCCGCCGCCTCAACACCATAGAAAGAAATGGAAACAGCTGGACCTGCTCACCAATACGTAGCCAGTGTCGCCGCCTGTTTGTACCGTGTCCCAAGATCGCCCGCGCCGCTCGCTTCGCTTTCTCTAGTCCGTACCAACTGACGCGCCATGTGCCACTCAATGGATTTTGCGTTGAAAGTATGACCCGATTCATCGGCATGGCGTCCCCAATGCTTGTGCTGTGTTACGCCTCGTAAGCGCCACCAAGCAGCCAGGCGGTGCACCTCTAGTATGAGATAACATTTTACCCCTTCACCATGTTCCAAAACAGGCGGACTGTCAGTATAGTAAGTCAAATTTGCAATCTAAATTGGTGAAGTGACCAATCTGCAGCAATGTAGCAAAGTGACGAGCTAGCCTTTGGTGTAATGAAGAATGCTAAAAGGTTAAGCGTTACGCCGCAGATCTATAGTCAATTGCGTTCAATGCTTATATCTTACTATGGTTGATCACCCGACGCAAAATTCAACAATGGCTCTTCACCTAGGGAAACCAGGTGAAAACCTGCCTACATTACAAACCTAGAATCTTGTGATTTATATTCCGCTTGGGTTTTCTATCACCCTCACTCCATTCTTTATCATACTCATATTACACACATTTCCTTTCGTACCACCCTTCGTGGCCCTCAGCTTCCTACTGCCGTTGTACTATTGTCATCCTCAGAGATTACAGCTTCTGTTAAAACTCTTTACGGATATCGCTATTCAACGCGACACTGATCATTCAAGAACCAACGCTAACAGCGAGGGTATCTCAAAAGGCGCACAAAGTAACCATAGAGCGAAGGGGACCAACCAACTAACTTCAAACCCGCTCTCATTCACCCCCGCCTAGGAACAGCTAGGCATAAGACCACTGTCTTCCCGCAAGGCAGCTGCTCGAAGAAGAACCCCCGATTTAAAATACAGACCTTAAAAGACCACTTTAATACAGTGTGTCGATTAACATGTGCAGAAAGCAATATGAAACTAGTATCAAGTGAGCAAACACTATCCAATGCAGATACATTTCCCGGCCAAGAAAGAAATGCCAGATCAGTCAGCGATGGGATTGAAATTGACCCAGATAAAGTTGCAATACTGTTAATAGAGACAGTAGCCTGCACTGCCGCAACCCATGGCAGTGCGTCGTCATCAGGCATAATTGCCTTCAACAAATACCTAAGCGTCAACTCAAGTGACCTTCGTCTTTGCGCTCTCGCTCTACATAATTGGTGGCCTCGTCGCGAGCTATTTCATCGCCTCGGCCGACATACCCCAATCTTCATACATGACTCTCTCGTGTTGCCGTGGGTTCTTGCGACGCTACGCCATCATTTTCGTCTGACCATCAAAGCCAGTCAAACGCCAACAATTATCAAGATGAAGAAAGATGCAACCGTCAATGGTATGATTGTCGCAGGTCTGGATTCTCAAAAGACTTTGGAAGACGTGGAAGTCACGACTGTAGTATAAAAAAGAAAGAACCAAAATCAAAAAAGAAGAATCTTATTAGACCTTCTTTTCAAGAAGTTTGTTATACTGACTGTATTTCTTTAATCTTTCTTCTATTATTTTATTAGCATATTTCTTAGGAGATTTTTAACTTACTTTTATTGTTTGTTTTGGCTGGTCGCCATATGGTACCTGCTGCGCCACTGGATGAAAGTCTCTTCTTCGTGCTTTAGAGGCATCTGTTGTACTTTCACCAGCCTAGTGTCCTTGCAGCCCTCTTGACACTAGCCCATCCAGAGGAGCATTCTAGGGATTTTTTGTTTCTCAACCTAGTGTTTCTCTCTACTCTGGCCCAAGGTACTTTTTATCTTCGGCGAGCCTGGAGCTCGAACCGGCGAATTAAGATTTTAATTCTCCCAATCAAGAACCTCAACAACCTTGACTATTAAGGTTACTTTATTGGTGATGATCGTTCCATTCTTGGAACAAATATAGGTAGAGTTATCGTATGTGCTTCGCTTTTCATTTGGAATGGGCAGACATCTCTACTGGAAGTCAAGAGTTGGACGCCAGTTGCGTATATGAGAAGCACAAATAGGTTGACAGTGCACGACATAGAATAGTCCGAGTCTGACTTTGGCTAGTTAACGGCCACATCAAGAATTCAGCCTCAAAAATATTCGGTATAACAACAGGACGTGTCTAAAGTACCAATACACCCATCATATGCTCCGCCAACGAGGCCCAGCGTCATGAGCATGCACTGCTGCTATGTACAGGTACAAAGCAAGCGGTTAGCGCTAATACAAGGGCCATATTATATGTACCGAAAGCCGAATGACTGCTTGCATGATACAAGATTGCTGTAGCGTATTATCCAAGTTAGGGCGTAAGTATTTCCAAATATGAACAGAATAATACATGGCGAGAATCATATTCCCATAGTGTTACAGTTGGAAATATCAGTGGTTGTTAAGAAAGTATACAGTAACTAAACAATAGCGAACATTTAAAGTAAGTCTCTGCTATCGTAACCAGCAAGTGTTAGAATAATACGAAAACTCATCTAAGATTGAAAGCACCTTTTGACGAATTAATATTCGAGATTTCAAACGTCCCCTTTATTTCCTACACCGACATTCCGTCGGGCTCGTTCCATTTCGCGTAGACAGGGCGCTTCAAACAACTTCCCAAGCAGCATATGCTTCACAGTGCCCACAGCAACTATCAACCAAAGAAGAACAACACTCACGCTGATGACGGTTCCTAGAACTGTGAAGAATGCTGATGGGAGTTTTTCACCAAGAGCCATTGTAGACATAGCGAACACGCCAGTCGGAAAAGTGAACCCCCACCAACCCATATTGAAGGGAAATCGCTGGCGGTTCAAAATTGCGGCTAGAGCGAAGAAAAACCATACGAGGCCGAATCCCCACATAATAATAGCCACCCCAAAGCCGAAGACAAAAAGTATGTCGCCTGCGGCCGGATGCAGTGTCTTCGTTTCTGGGAAAACCTTTAGGGCCATGCTGCCAAGTTGTATGATTGAATATCCTCCCTGTCCCATAGGTCCTAGTGGAAGGAACACACTGACAATGACTTCATTAGGCGGCAACTTGTAGACTGCCAAGCGATGGAAATAGATGACCATTATGATGAGTGCCAAAGGTACACCAGTGCCCCAGAGGACGTAGCTCGTCAAGATTGTCCATAAAGCATGCCGAGGGTTCAAAAGCACCTTGGCCACAGTAGCGCCCGAAGCGGCTGCGACAATAGGGGCAACGACCGGGAGCAGCCACGCAGCAGTCATTGTTTCATGGCGATTGTGATGCCTTGTCATCCTTGACTAACTCAGCATTTACTTTACCATGATAGGCGCAACACTTACATCTGGTAAGGCAGACCAAAGCAACATGCCAAACTAACAATAGCGTCGATCCACCACATTGCCCATGTAATCTGTGGAGCTGAGCCTCCCCATCTCGGTACACAAACAAGAGCGAACATGTTCACTATTGTAGAGAATCCCATGGGTAGAGTGCCGAGGAACAATGATTGCACCGGATGATCCAACATCAGACGCCATGTTGCTGGGTATAGTATATACCGTAGTACTGTTATGCCAAAGATTACAGTGAAAAGAACTATGTTCAAAACAAAAAAGACAATACTGATGATCTCAAGAAGCTTCTGATATTTAGGGTAATTGTCAGAAAGCGTATGCAGTAGTATTGAAACAATACCAGTGCCCATGTTTATTGCGAACTAATGTATCTGTTAGCTGGTTGATGTAATATGCAAGAAGTTCCAACACACCCAAGAAGGCGTGAAATTTTGTACAATTCGGCGCCAACCTCCACGACGATGTTGTATGAGCCATTTCGGGAGTGATATAGGATTCGAATGGGATACTGTGTCGGGCGTTGGACTAGTCGGAGCGCTAAATATATTTGAAGATTCTGTATTGCGTATGTAGGGACCTTGTTGGAAATCTGTCAAACAAGGAGTTGCCATAATGTGAATGCTTTGATTTTCCACGAAGTTTCTAGTATTTGTTTTGGTTCATCTGACAAGCACAAGAAATAGATATATGGATGTTCGGCTCGTCGAGCGACGAGCCGAAGTTCGGAGTCATGCAAAGATTTTGAATAACTATCGGGTCAGCTTTGCTTATACATTTCGAAGACCCTCGGCTAGCTATCGGCGATGCATTTGACGTCACCAGCACTATCCTCGCTCCCTCAGCAAGGCGAATGTACATTGGCCTATTATCTCGATTAAAGAATCGTGTAGTCATGAAGATATTGTCTTTCCTTGCAGCCACATGATTCGGAGCTAGCTTATTTTGAAACGGCCCGATTATGTTATGTATCTATGTTTCTCCTCTTTTACAAAGCAGTGAAAGATTAGTTCAGCATTATCTTACGATGGCAAACACGTTAGACGATTGAACGCGCATGACTTGTGTCCGCTTAATTTGCTGCGCTTGCGCTTGAGCATGCTTACTGATCTTATCTAGGCAGCGAAGCCTTTTTTACGAGAGGCTCGCTGGATACGTTTTTCTGCACCCGCCATGTCTTTGATAACATAAGATGAAAAGACAGATTTGGTTAATTGTTCGTGGAACGAGGGTTTAATTAACACAGAATATAGTAGTCCCTCTTCGACAGCTAATAACCAACATCTTAGTTGTTGCAATACGTCCCAGTCACAGCTGTGAGTTCAGCAGCCTTTCGAGCCTCGTCTGATATATAATGATGAAACAATGTTTTGGCCTTTAATATCGCTCCACTTCGCTATATGACATCAACCTGGAGTTGTAGAACATTGCTTGATAAAGCAGCTTTATGCAAGTCCATGAAAATGAGACTCGACGCGAGGACAGCTTCCATCACCATACCGATCTTAGCACGTGGTTATCTAGAATGCCGTGCGTTTGATAATTCTAATGGCTCTAGTCACGCATGATCAACTTTGCTTGCTTGTCTCGCAAGGCCTTCCATGAAAATGAATAGTTGATTATTGTGCGATTGCTTAAAGAAAACGCGACTGACCAAGTGGCACTCATGCAACTTACTACATCACTGTCGTAACATTCGTTCCCTCTCGTTCCTTTATGATCCATCGACAACACAAGTTTCCCGAAGAGAACCACCTTTATGGAGCCTGCGTCGGATATGTCTTGTCGTTCGTGTCGGAAATGAGCGCGCGGTCCAATCCTGGTACCACGGAAAAGGCTGGCGGTAAAACGGTTAATCTTTCCACGTGCGCACAGGCGTTGGGTTTCCCCTGAATATCACCCGTTGGACAGCGTATCGGCGCTTACTTCGGCTTTGCTCGTGATAATTGGCAGCACATGGCAAACGCATGACAATGTGCCGACCCCGTCCCATCCTCGGTTGCTATAGTACAGGTAATGTGCCACTGCAGCATGCCGAGCGCATCTTACGTAGACGACAACATCAAAGCTGGAATGGGATTGATTCTAGTAAATGGGATCCTTCAGAGCCTGGGACGTGAGCGCAAAACTGATGACGCATTCAGGGATCCCCTGACAAGGCAAGAAAAGGCTTGCTCCTTACCGCGTCAGTGCTGCCGTTACGGGCCGAGATAGTGAACATGGGGGCCTGTTGCAACTCGGCCATGCACTTGGATTGAAAAACTATCTGGTATCTCCTAACGCGAGCTGCAAATGCGATGGAGCCCAGGCCCACAGGGCTTGATAAGTACACCGAAACGTAAACTGAGTTGCTGGCCCGATGAAGTGATTGAGGCTGACTGCGGGGTGCATGGGACGGGGCATGCCAAAGTCAGGCGGCTTATGTCCGAGCACATTAAACCAAGGGGCCCGTGGTTCGAGAAGACGCGAAGATCAAGGCGTGCTTTCTGATAACGTCCTTGCCTCCAGGAATATTCTTCGATTGGCCGACGCTCTCGAAGCACCCTGCCAATAGGTGGATGTGGAGTACATGATAGTTTCCACAATAAGCGACATGCATATTTCCTCCTCCTCGTTCAGAAGTGGGCTGAGAGACGACCGTGCACGTCTCCAAATCCCTGTTGGCGGGAACAGAGACACCGCACTCGCCCAGGACTGCGCTGCAGGTAACCACGTTTTCTCGCACATTGCCTGGCACTATCGTCGTCCATTTGCTGTTTCCCCTTTTACCCCAATCGCATCGCTCGATTACACGAACTCACAGCCAGCATGGTTTATGCGCTTGTCAGCTTGTTTTGCAAGCGTGAGGATCTGACCTTTCTTGAATTCAAAGACGCTTTGGAAAATAGATTTGTTCCCTTGCTGGAGAAGCTCACTGGACCACTATTCCCACTTACCTACGTGAGAAGATACATAGCGCACGAAGGGAACGCGCACGAAAGAGCAAAGACTGGTCCACTGGGCCTTCCAGGTTTGATCGTGGGTGAAGAAGAACATATTTCTTGGGTAGGTGCTTCACTGCGGCTTGGAAAAGCCCAACTGCATTTGCTATTGGTCTTCTCCTCGGGAAGGTCATAGAACTATGGCTAACTTTAACTATTCGATAGGATGCGATTGTAGAGGCTACCTTCGAAGACGACCTCCACCTTCAACAGTTCATGGCATTTATCAACGAAGCCGAAACCGCTGAACAACTTCTCGCATGCGAGTCTAGCTTTTCCGATTCTAGCAAACTACGCATCATGGCAATGGAAAACAATGTATCGGTAAACAAGTCGAGGGGGCTAAAAAAATGGGAGTAAATATGATGCAGCCTGGGAAGATGCTAACTGCAGCACACTGGGGAAATGGTGAACAGGTGGAAGGGGTTCTAATGATTGCGCAATCCAGGCGTTGAGGTTTGCTCTAGTACCGCCATCGATTGAGTGGAGTGGATTTTTAGCAAAGAAAAGCCAGACGAAAACGTTAATCACACAATGCCATCTGGCTTGGTTAGGTGTGTTTTTTTATAAGCCAATTGATTTCATATAGCGACGGATAGATCTTGAAACGGTAGACTAGCTACATAATAATTAACAATACAAGTATCCCGAAAAGCAAAAACAAGGCAAATGGTAATATATTATTCATAGTAAAGACTTCCCTTCCCAAAAATAAAAATCCTTCTTCTGATTGTGCGCTCACAAGCCATTGACAGAAGCAACAAGCGTGCACTTTGTTAACTTGGCATCTTTTGAACAGGATCTATGGTAAAGGGTCCAACTTTACTCCTTCACTACTTCAAAGAAGAGTGACAAAGGAGAAGGCAATGCAAACTGGGCTCGGAGGTTGAACGCTCAATGACAGCATGGACGTGTCATATTTCAATCAACATTAGTTTTTTTTCGATCGCGTCGGGATACATCCAGGGCGTTTGTTTCTGAAACTCCACTCGGTCGAGTCAGAGCCAGTGGCTCTATCTGGCGGGTAACATCAAATGGGAGTGAAAACAGTTCTCTCGCAGCCTTGTAGGCTGACTCGAAGCTATCGCGGGCTGACATCTTTTCCATTGATCATTGAGTTCCGTTTTGGATCGACTTTTCGAGATGCTAATTCTTTTACAACCTATTGGGACGGAGCATCCATCTTAGAACTAAATAGCATTCGGCTCTACTTGCTCTAAGGGCTGGATCAGAGACCCCAAATGCAGACCACGAAGTTGCATGAACGACAATGCACAGACTATGGCAACAAATATGAGTTTGCATAGCTATATGTAAGATGTTTTCTGGGATATCTCATTGCCTTGAATTCCAATGGAACGGATTCTTTACTTTGGGACTGAAACCATTGATGCACTAAAAAACCAAAACTTGAATATGGTAAAGCATTAGAACGACTACTGTTGCCTTCAATTCTTTGGTATTACCGCGAGTGTCGTACTCGACATTGCTAGTTCATGCTATTTGTTCATCACCGAAGCTGTAGCCTAAGCTTGACGCGGTGCGTCTCGTACTTGCATATTTTCAGCATAGACTCCTACTCCGATCAATATCAACATCTACATGTTTTCATAGATTGTTAGTCAATTTTCTTCTCAAAGCATGCAATATCCATCCCGGTAAGCATTTCAATTTGCGACAGCACTGTTGACCATGTGTCAACGGCCTGAAGAGTCGCGCTTATGCCAACGTGATACACAATAAAGTAATTCCAGTGGCGATAGTGAATGTGTCCCATAGCACTGATCTAAGATTACAAGAATCAACATTGGGTAGAGACGTGCCTGTCTCCTAAAAAGCCATTCCCAGCCCCGTTCCATCTAATGCTGGACCATCCCACCCATTCCCTGGGCCTCCTAAAGCAGAACTCCACCCCATGTCGAGTGGCAAAAAGCCAGACCATAATGCTGCCTCATCGATCGGACGGGCAACGCCAGAACCGTTGATCGCAAAGTCACCTACAGCCCCAAGATCCGTCCATCCAAAATCACCCATCTGTTCCGTCATAGCTGGGCTTTCTGCTGTGCTGACACTACCAGCTTGTGAGGGGGATTGTGCTGGCGCAGCGCCAGGAGTAGGGAGCGAGAAGCTGCCGCTATTCGTGTTGTTTTCAAGCGAATGACTAGCCACGTGAGTGCCCGGATGCCGAAATGATGCGCCACTAGACTTGTCCTTGCGGGGGGCCTTAGCCCATAACAAGCGAAGCAGTTGACTATAGCGGCTTCCTGGATGTTGTATACCAATATTAGCACCTACGCTGCTGCGCTGGAGGCGGTTGACGGTTTCGTTAATCATAGCACGAATCGCACGGTCTTCATCGCTACTTATAACGCCAGTGCAGCGTGCTCTATAAAGGAACACGCCTGCATATACTAGGTAAAGATAATAGCGAAGGGGCATGTATCGAAGTGAGGTTTCGGGGTCGACAAAGTTATTTGCAGTAGTCAAGATGGCTTTGGCTGCATCGAGGCCTTCATAAATAAATCGTGCGTCTCCAACAGCGCCGACATTATTTCCAAAGACACGTTGCGGAACCTGCATTTTGGATCCAGTGGAACCTCTATCTTGAGTCGATGCCCCAGAACCTGCAGATCCGTGAACTGTCGGGAGTGCACGGAGGATTGTTGCTTGAAAAGCGAATGCGTTGATGTATAATCTTAGGTAATCGTAGGACATCAAAAGGCAGGCTTTTAAGGAAGGTGAGCATGTCAAGGTTCCCCAAACGCTCTTCCAACCGTATATAGCAGACCGAAAATCATCAATAAATTTGATATAGCTTCCGCTCATGTGGGCACGGAAACTCGAACCGGGGTTCGAGTAAAGCACATCGTGGACATTGCTGAAGAGTTGTGTAAGCTCCAAGTTGGCTGTGACTTGTCAGCTCAGGGACCTGACCAGCTGGGGTGACCTTACCCTGAAAAATGCTAGCATAGTCTTCCTCGTTGGGGCTTACAGGGATCAAGGAGGGATAGTCCTCTCGCCTCAAAGTAGTAAGTGGGCCTGGGCCTCTCGACCAAAAGGCTTTCCCTATTCTTATGGAGATGTGTCGGTCCGAAACATAGGCCGCGGTCCACAAGAGCCTTTTACGGTTATGTTCAGGGTCTTTTCCTTGGTCCACAAATCGAAAGGAATATTTGTCCAGGGCAAGGAAATATGCTATGCGCAAAGCTAACCCAACATGCATCCAAGATTCCTTATCTTCTTCCCCCTTCCCAACTTTTCCTGCATTCCTTTGTGTATAGGGTGCCCACTCGGCCAGGATAAGAAGTGCTTCCACCGCCTCAACATCTGCATCACCTCCAGCGGCTAGAGTAGAGACGAGACCCTTCATGTGTCCTGAACATGCTTCATAAACATGGGGCTCCTCGACCAAATCTTTTGATGCGATGACCAGGATGGCTGTTAAAAGATGCGGCTCTTTCTGAGCTGTCAGAGACAGTCGCCTGATATCAAAAGTCGCTTCTGGAGCTAAAGGATAGAAAGGATGATAGTGTTTACGGTATCGCGCAAGCATCTGATGTACGGTTTGCAATGTGAGTACACCTTTGTCAAGTAAGGAATATCCATAAGCTGAAGAAAGCAATGTTTGTGCAACAGAAAGCACAGGCTGTGCCCTTGTTTGAGCTGTAGCACTCGCAGTGTTCTCTTCGGAGCTAGATTCGGCGACTCTCGCTAGTATGCCGAGAGCATCGGATGGGTTTTGTAGGTTGGGGAATGCCATTTCATCGGACGTGGAGGTTTCAGACCGCGGTAACTGAACCCCTTTTCCTTGTCCTTGGGTGCCGGGGTCCAGCCGTATCCATGGTGCGGTTCCAACATTCCCCAAAGGAAAACTGTTCTCTTCCTGACCATAGACGGGTGGAGGAGAGGAAACGCCAGCGTCTATCGTTTTGCGCCGATTCCGTCTCCCACCACGGTTGCTACCACCTAGTACGCAGTCGAGGTGGTCACGTTTGCAGCGCACACATGGTACCGTGCCGTTGTCTCTTAACTCGGCTATCAGCATGCAACGGGATAAGTGTGGGGTGGCTGGATGCAGCGTACAAAAGGCAACGGCTCTTCCTCTTCCGACAATTCAAGCATGCTTGGTGGGCTCTTCTGATTTTCGGCGACTCCTCAGCAGTGGCAGCGGGCTGAGGGCCCTCTGAAGGTGGCTGTGGGGGAGGTGTGTGCTCCATCCGATCATTCCATTCAGCGCGCTGTGGTGTTTGAAGCGGACCGGTGGTGAAAAGTCGTCGGCTTTAGTCGGAAACCGAAGGCTCCTCGGCAACGACCACGACTGCTGTGTCACTCGCATATAGGCTCATTGATGGCAGAATTAGGAAAGAAACTGCCTGAGCGTCGCATACACTTTAGGATGGGATGCGGCTGCCGCTGTGAGCTTCGGCTGGAGACGTTTCTGTTGAGCATCGGGCCGACCGTCGGCATTTGAAGTCGAGCACGGTGGGGGGACCACCTTGACGCTTTTGGCTGTGCGCCGATCCGATCCGTGACGGACAGCTAGTGTATATAGGGTGTATGCCCTCTTCTGGAACGCAGAGCTCCGTCACCATAGGCGGTTAGAACTGGGCGTGGTGGCACACAGGCTGATAGGAGTTGGTTGGTAGCCATCTTAGGCTGGACTCTGTGGAACGAACGAAATGGTGCCTGCATTAGGCACAGGCTTTGCTAAGAAAAAGTGACATGGGCTTGCAACGAATGCGTGTGGGTATGCATGCGCATGCGCATGTGCATGTGCCTACGCCTGGACACCGAGAGTTGGTCGATGGGAGTCTTGAGCCGTGAGTCGTAAGTCGTGTGTCTTGGGTTCTGAGGCTGGAGCCTAGAGTGGAGGATGGCCCAGACGTGCCACAAGGGGCAGGCCCAGGCTGATCGCCCCTCCCCCGACTTAATTGTGGGTCTCGGAGCGTTTCCATGGCCAGCGATAAACAACATCACGAACGCATTCACAGCGGTCGCAGCACCGACGGCCTTCCTGAAGCTACCTACTCTGTTATCTATCTTACTCGGTGCCTCGCTGCACAGCTGCAGCGACTTCCTCTTCGCGCTGCCTGCCAGCGGCTAGCCGTGTTCCTGGCCCTCGTCCAAAGCGGAAGGTCCAAGGACCACCAAGCCACCATGATCTTGTCCCCCCAGCAGCCTCGAGCAAGTAGCAACAATCATGAATTAAGCTCATCGATAAGCCTTGCAACCGAGGCGCATGGGCGGTACGAGCGGTGATCGCCCAGGGAAGGAAGGCATGGCGCTGCCAGTGAGGCCTCCTCGCCCGGCATGTGCATGAAACCTAGCCAACGCAGCTTGTAGATTGCGGGTATCTATATTAAATCAATCCGCGAAACCGCCTAGGCGGGTTGGAGCTTCCCTGACGCGGCAATGCCCCGTCCATCATTAACTCGTTACTGGCAGGTGCGAAGACATCACGAAGATCAGAGAGGAGCGCCTGGCGTGTCTGGTCGTCCAGTGCCGTCTATATAAGCATTCATGTCAGTGGCGACAATCGTCCTTCCAGGCCGCCAGCCCACTTTATTCATTCCACCATGAGATTCTTTGCTCTGTCTTTGGCCTCCTTGGGCCTGGCCTCCGCAGCCGCCGTCCAGAACAAGGCGACCGTCAATACTAAGGTCAGCTACGATGGTTGGAAGGTCTTCCGTGTCACGGTTGGTCAGGACAAGGCCACCCTCAGCTCAGTCATGGACAAGCTTCAATTACAGACGTGGAAGGGCAAGGTCGCCACAAGCGACGTTGTTGACGTTGCTGTGCCTCCTGTCCACGTTTCCGAGTTCGAGGCTGCCACAGAGAGGTTTAAAACCACGGTCATGCATGAAGACCTCGGTGCCTCGATTGCTCAGGAAGAGGTCTTTGAAGCATATGCTTGTATGTAGCTCCACCCACAAATTGAACGTCGGCAAACCGCTAATTGCACATCAGCCGACTTTGCAGCGGCGGCGGCTCCTAATGCCACATGGTTCAACGCCTACCACAGTCTCGCTGAGCATACTCAATGGCTCAAGGATCTGGCCGCGGCCTTCCCCAACAACGCCGAGGTCATATCGGCAGGAAATTCTCTCCAAGGACGCCCCATCAGTGGAATCCACATTTGGGGAAGTGGAGGCAAGGGTAGCCAAAAGGCCGTTGTTTGGCACGGAACTGTGCATGCCCGAGAGTGGATTACCACCATGGTTGTAGAATATGCCGCCTACCAGCTTCTCACGTCCACCAATGCCGATGACAAGTCTTTCAAGGACAAGTACGACTTCTACATCTTCCCTGTCGTCAACCCTGACGGCTTTGCCTACACGCAAACCAACGACCGCATGTGGCGCAAGAACCGCAAGACTATTAGCAGCTCCAGCTGCGTCGGAACGGACATCAACCGCAACTGGCCCAACCACTGGGACCAACGCCAGGGGGCTAGCACGTCTCCTTGCGCCGAGGATTTCAAGGGACAGGCCGCGGGAGACACGGTGGAGAACAAGGCACTCAAAGCTCAGCTTGACGAGCTCACTGCAGGCAAGGGGGTCCAGCTGTACATGGACATTCATTCGTACAGCCAGCTTTGGATGTATCCATACGGCTACACATGCAGTGGTACTCTTCCCGAAGCGGCCTCGTATGCAAGCCTTTCAAAGGGTGCAGTCGCTGCTGTCAAAGCTGTCCATGGCACAACTTTCACACAGGGTCCGATTTGCTCCACCATCTACCAGGTCTCGGGAGCTTCGGTCGACTACGCCTACGAAAATGCCAAGGTCAAGTACTCGATGACGGTTGAGCTGCGCGACACAGGAAACTATGGTTTCGTCCTGCCCGCGGCCCAGATCGTACCCAGCGGCGAAGAGATGTGGGCAGGACTGGCGTACCTGCTTAAGAACATGTGAGGTGGAGAATTTGGATGTGCAAAGCCAGTAGCTAGATAGGTAGATACGAGCATATGTACCTCTGTTAATATGAAGATGAAACTCCAGCGTCGGAGCGTACAGCTGTGCCATTGGTTTGGTTGGTTGTCGGTTGACGAGATGGGTGGAGCACACTGGGGTGCATGTGCATGATGTGTGCTGGTGATCACGTCATACCAGGCCGACCCAGACCTGGACGTATTGTCGACACGAGGCCACCAATAGACCCCCACCAGCCCAACTTCGAATCTCAGTGGCATCCTGCCTCAATAGCTAGCGATGGCTTCTACGAGTGGCATTCCTGACCTGCAGACGCCGCCCACATGCACCGCAGACTTCTGCCTCATCCCCCTTGGCACGCCGACAGCATCTGTGTCCAAAGAGGTGGCTGAGGTGCAGCGTCTGCTCAAGAGGAGCGGGCTGAAGTACTCGATGCACTCTGCGGGCACTACTCTGGGTACGTCTATACATTGTACATACCAGTTCCTGGCGGGGCTGATTTCGGCGCAGAAGGGTCATGGGATGATGTTATGAAGGTCATCGGCCAGTGCCACGCCATGCTGCATCGTAACGGCATCGTGAGGATACAGAGCGATATCAGGATCGGGACGAGGACCGATAAAAAGCAGAGCTTCAGTGACAAAGTAGCGGCCGTGGAGAAGCTGTTGGAAGGAGATGCGTGATCATCAGATACATAGATAGCACGATATTGGAGTCCTTGAAAGCTTGCGCGACGCGTCCTCAAACAACACCAAAACAAACGTCACGATCCCCGGACTTCCGCAACAAACACGGCGCGTGCAATAGCTCCTCACAGGTGCGACGTTTGATCTACCGGCCATCTGTGAGTCACAGCACAAGACAGCTACAATATCTGTTGCCGCCCCCTTTTCTGTCATTGGCTGTTGTTCTGTTCGACGAGGAAAATGCCGGCATGGCAGATTAAGGAGATGCTTGCCGAGGGACCGGGATGGGGCAAAAGGCGAGTGATTTTGGTTGCGATGGAAAAGGACGCCCTGTACATGGTTGGTGTCGTCCCAAAGCCAAATGCTGGATATCTGAAGTGCCTCTGTGCCATTGCCCTTCCGTCACTGGCCGCACTGCCGATGTATTTAACACGCATCTGTAAGCGCTCTGCAGAGTCTGCACCGCCATCATTCGACGGCTTTTTCTCTGCTTGGACCTGACGGTTCGCACTGCACGGACCTCCGAAAAAAGTTCGGCCCACTCGTCCGACGAGTTCCTGCACCCTCGCATCATCGCAAATCCTACGCCGTCACCCATCACCCGTCGCCCAGGTCCGCTGCCACAGCTGCCACAGCTGCCACAAGCCTCCCTGACCGTCTGCCACCACGCCACCATCACCCGCCCATCGCTCGCCGCCGTTGCCTGTCGCGCGACGCACACCAGGACCGTCAATTGGCCTGGTCAGTTGATGCTCAACGGCCAAGACGCGCAATCGCCAAAGGGATGCACGCGACCCCATCATCCCAAGCACAAACCCGCATCATCGCCCATCGCTAGACGGCGCGCAACTATCGCACACTCGTGTCCGAGCAACCAGTTGTCATGGCTTTCAACTTCAACTGGTCGCCGCTCATTGCGGATACCTCGCGGGCGCGCGACATGCTGACCACCGCTTTGAACAAATCACCCAAGCCGCCCATCATCGTGGACGATATCATTGTCACCGAGCTGAACCTGGGATCAACACCACCGGAGCTAGAGATACTTGAGGTCGGCGACTTGGCCGAGGACAGGTTCAGGGGCATTTTCAAGATGTCATACATGGGAGACGCCTTCTTGACTCTCAAGACAAAGGTCCAGGCGAACCCGCTCAACACCTATCTTTCGACAAAACCCGACTTTGCATCGCCGCAGCCGCTCGCCGCTTCCTCGGGTCTCACCATACCGCTGCAGATCACTCTTTCGGATATCCGCTTATCAGGTTTCGTCATATTGGTCTTCTCAAAGCAGAAGGGGGTGACGCTGGTATTTCGGAACGACCCACTTGAATCGTTAAAAGTCTCTTCGACATTTGACTCGATTCCCTTCGTGCGCGATTACCTGCAGAAGGAGATTGAAGGCCAGCTCCGCGTCTTGTTCATGGAGGACCTTCCTGCTATTATTCACAGATTATCCTTGAGGCTGTGGTCACCCGAGTTCCAAGAACTTGAAACCGAGACAGAAGAAAGATTGAATAGCTCCAAGGACACCGCCGCACCCATCGATCCGCTGTCGAGTCCGCCTCAAGACGCTGTGGATGCGTTTGGCAATCTTCTTGACGCTACCCAGATCTCCATCCTCTCCCTAGATCCTTCCTCTGAAACCCACGCGTCATTTTCACAGAAAAACATTCTACGCCTCGCCGCGCTCTCCGAATCGCAACGTACCTTATCTCTTTTCACACCGGGCATTCGGGAAGCTGTTTTCCGTGCTTGGGCAAGCAACTCCGAACGTCCAGACTCCGGGGCCGCAACGCCGGCCCTAACGCAATCGAGCTTATCCAGGATACAGTCTACGTTTGCAAACGTTAGGTCCCATGCCTCCTCCGTGGTTTCAGGAAGTACAGACCAAGACACCTTGAGCTCCCGCCCCACTCTGTCTTCGAATTATTCTGCTCCTGCTGGTCTGAGTCTTGGTGCGAATCGTACTCGCAATCATCAAATGCGTAAGCGAAAGAAGAGAGTTGTTGACCTCCGAAAGAATCGCGAAGGTACTGAATCACCAGGGATGTCAGCTGAAGACACTGCGCCACTTTCCAGTACTACTATGTCGGAAACTGCAGGTGTTATTCCTGAAGAAATAGAAAGAGAGGAAGAAACTACTTCGCCGCCCAAAAATCCATTGAAACCTGGCCTGCGATTCGATGGCAAACATGGAAGTCTGGATGTTGGTGAACCAAGCAGACTTTCTGAGACGACCGCCACTGGTACTTTGCTGCCCAGTGCACCGATATTAGCAGGCCCACCTAAGCTTTCTAAAGCTAAGCAAAAGACAGTTTCATCAATGCATCTTGAAGAGCCACTACAAGAAAAGAAGCGGTCATCATCTAGCCGTCCCCCTCTTACACATGACCGTCTCCGCTCTACACAACAAGCATCGTCCCCACTACTCCGTTCTTTATCACTCGATAAAGTTTCAACTTTGTCTTCGTCTCATAAGAACCCTACCTCTCCTTCTTATGCTGAGAGCATCACGAGTAGCTCTGGCGGAATTTTAGAGCAAGCGTGGATGCATAAAATAGCACAAGAAATTGCCAGGAAGGTGCGAGAAGAAAAAAGTCAAAGCCCGTCGCCTTCAAACCCATCCAAAGCGCCGCATGTGAACGGTGGTATCTGGGTGAATGCTGAGGAAGAGATGGATGCGCCCCCCGCTTATGTAGCTTAAGTGGACCCAAGTGGGCTGATGATCGTTATGATTCATGCATAATGATGGCGTTCATGATTATTTTGTCATTCGTTTTTGATCCGTTCTTCCCAGTCTCGCCTCGTTCTCTTATTTTTTTTTT
>Ga0247757_10000074_pt1 | contig 76838 bp, 61 predicted proteins | sample UWRJL126311R4_FD_180929 | JGI IMG/M metagenome (GOLD analysis project Ga0247757, IMG submission 180929) | Plant litter microbial communities from Arlington Agricultural Research Station in Wisconsin, United States - UWRJ-L126-311R-4 | ecosystem: Environmental > Terrestrial > Plant litter >...
GTCGCAGGTCGAGACCGTGCCGCTCTGGAACGGACAAGCCTCACCCTCCGGCAGCACCTCCAGAACCTGGCATATGCCACGGATGCACACGCCCGCCTTGGCACCATCCGGTTCAGCGCAGGTCACGTCCGTGCTGCAGCCTTTCCCAGCCTCCGTACTGCCGCGGAGCACTTTGCAGGCCGACCAAAGCGACTTTCGCAGTGTCAGATTTTCCTGCCAAGTGGGCACGCACACCGCGTCCGCTTGGGCGTGGGCAGCCAAGCACGGCTCTACCGCGTCCTCGTCGTAAACAGCGACGCCGGCCGCGACCGCGTCGGCTCCGGGGCGGCACAGGTCGCGCAGTAGCGTTTCCATGCAATGCGCCTGCTCGTAGCGGCCATAGGCCTGCTGACAGCAGCCTGCGGAATCCGCGCACAACTGCGTCGCAAAGTCTGTACAAGCGGTCAGCACTCGCTGACGCGTGGCCTGCGTGCCCGCATCCTCACTGGGGTTGGCGGGAGCTGGCGAGTCCGTTGCAGATGAGCAGCCAATCAGCACACCCAAGCCGACGAAAGTCAGGGTTTGTCGCCACACCCTGCTATCCAATAACATGACCGGGCCCGTGAGTACCGCCCCGCAGCGCTCCGGGCTATAGCAGCCAGCCCTGCGTCTCTGCGCCGGACCCACCCCATGCAACTCTTCGAACACCCCTATTCGAATTTCCTGCAGCGCGTCGAAAAGCCGACGCGCTACACCGGCGCCGAACACGGCACGCGCAGGAAAGACTGGCAGTCGGTGGACGCGCGCGTGTGCCTGGCGTTCCCCGATATCTACGACATCGGCATGAGCCACCTCGGCTTCCGCATGTTGTACAAGATCTTGAACGACCACCCGCGCACCTTGGCCGAGCGCGCGTACACACCGTGGATCGACATGCAGCGCGAGCTGTACGCGCACGGCAAGCTGCTCTTGTCGCTGGAGAGCGCGCGCCCGCTGTGCGACTTCGACGTGGTCGGTTTCTCCCTGCAGTACGAGCTGACGTACACCAACATTTTGAAAATGCTCGATCTGTCGGGCATCCCGTTGCGCAGCGCGAACCGCAGTGACGACGACCCGCTGATCGTCGCCGGTGGCCCGGTCGCCACGCACATGGAACCGATGGCGATCTTCTTGGATGCCGTCTTGATCGGCGATGGCGAAGAAGCCACGACCGAGATCGCGCTCAGCTGGGTAGACGCCAAGAAGCGCGGCCTCTCGCGCGCCGAGCGGCTGATCGAACTCTCGAAGATCCCCGGTGTGTACGTGCCCTCGCTGTACGACGTCGCGACCGATCCGGAGACCGGCTTCGAGATTGTCACCGGTGCCAACGTCGCGGGCGCCCCGTTCCCGATCGAACGCCGGCTTTTGGCCGATATTTCCAAATTTCCGTTCCCGGACGACGGCCCCGTGGGCGGGCCGGAAGCGATCTTCGATCGCATGAGCATCGAGGTCGCGCGCGGCTGCACCGAAGGCTGCCGCTTCTGCCAAGCCGGCATGATCTACCGCCCAGTGCGCGAACGCGATCCGAAAGAGATCATCGATACGGTGCTGCGCGCGCTCGACAAGTCCGGACAAGACGAAGTGAGCTTGACCGCGCTGTCGACCGCGGACGTCTCCTGCATCTCGCCCTTGATCAAGCAGCTGGTCGAGAAGACCGCGCCGGAACGCGTCAGCCTGAGCGTGGCCTCCCTGCGCGCCTACGGCTTGGCCGAAGATCTGCTCGACGACATGCGCAAGGTACGCGCGAGCGGCCTCACGTTCGCGCCCGAAGCCGGCACACAGCGCATGCGCGACGTGATCAACAAGAACGTCACTGAAGAGCAGTTGATGGAGACCGCGGAACGCGTGTTCTCGCGCGGCTTCGACAAGATGAAGCTGTACTTCATCATCGGGCTCCCGACCGAAGAAGACGAAGACGTGCGCGGCATCGTGGCCGTCGGCAAAAATGCGCTCGCCGTGGGCAAACGCGTCGGCAAAAAAGCGACCGTGACGGTCAGCGTGTCGACGCACGTGCCCAAGCCGCACACGCCATTTCAGTGGTGCGCGCAAGACTCGTTCGACGAAGTATTGCGCAAGCAAGACATGCTGCGTGATGACGCGAGCCGCGTGAAAGGCTTGAAACTGCGCGTGCACGAGTCGACGGGCAGCGTGCTGGAGGGCGTGCTCGCGCGCGGTGATCGCAAGCTCGGCAACGTGATCGAACGCGCGTACCTGCACGGCGCGCAGTTCGACTCTTGGGACGACCAGCTCAAGCTCGAAGCCTGGAAAGAAGCGCTCGCGTTTTACGGCATCACGATCGCGCCGTACCTCGGCACGATCCCGGTCACGGCGCGCTTGCCCTGGGATCACTTCGACATTGGGCTGGAAGACGGCTTTTTGGCACGCGAGTACCGGCGCGCGCTCGCCAGCCGGCTGAGCCCGCCGTGCGGCAAAGTAGCGGGCATGTTCGTGCACCACTCGAACGTGGCCGACGCCGCCAGTGATACCCGCAAATTGGTTTGTTACGACTGCGGCATCGCCTGCGACATGACCAAGATGCGCAGCGAGCGCGTGGAATTTTTGAGCAAGCTCGGCGCGACGGAGCGCGTGCGGCTACCCGTGCTCGCGCCCCAAGAACCCGTGCGCCCGATCTTCGACGAATCGGCACCCGAGCCGTTCGCGTTCGAAGCCGTGCCCGACGCGGCCGCAATCTCGGCCGGCTCCGCTGGGAAAAAGCAGAAGAAGAAAGTGCGCAGCCTGCCCGAGTCACTGCGCCCCACGCGTTCGGGCGGCACGCCGCAACGTTTCCGGCTCAATTTCAGCAAAACCGGGCCCGCGGCGCTGCTCGGGCATTTGGATCTCGCGCGCGAGCTGCCGCGCATCGTGCGCCGCGCGGGCACGATGACCGAATACAGCAAAGGCTTTCACCCCAAGCCGGAAATGTCGTTCGGCCCCGCGCTGTCACTCGGTGTGGCAAGCTTGGACGAATTCTTGGACGTCTCTCTGATCGACGCGCCTGAACCGGACGAGCTGCTCGCTCGCCTGAACCGCGCCGCGAGCGGCGGTATCCAGTTCAAGAGTGTGCAGCCGCTCGCCGCCAACGACCGCGTGATCACCACCATCGTCAGCGGCGCGCGCTACGTGATCGCGCTGGCCGAGAGCGCCCTCACCGAGCGCGGCGGCTTGCCCGAGCTCGAGCGCCTCATGAGCGAATTTTTGGCGAAAACGGAATGCACCATCCGCCGAGACGTTGAAGGTCTGGGCAAGATGGTCAATGTCCGCCAATTCGTGCAACAATTGCAGCTCGGCAGCGACGAGTCGCACGAGCTCTTGGAGCGCGCGGGCCTGATGGGTCGCATGGTCGCCGTCGACGTGACGATCGAAATCGGCCAACGCGGCTCGGCCAAAGTTTCGGAAGTGGTCGAAGCCCTGTTCGGCGTAAAAGACTTCCCGCATCGGGGCGTGCGCAGCGCTCTGCTCGCGGGTGAAGGCACGCCGCGCGACCTCGAAATGCACCGCAAACGACCCGCAATCCCAGAAGCCCTCGGCGCGGAGGCATCAGCATTCTAATGCCGCAACCCCCACAACTGACTCCTCAGCTGATCGCCGTGTACGTGGTGATCGGCGCGTTCCAACTCTGGATGCTGGTCGACGCGGTTCGCCGTCGCTCGCCCTTCTATTGGAACCTGCTGATCTTCCTGCTGCCTCTGGCCGCGATCTTCTACTTCTTCCTCGTCAAACTGCCGGAGCTCACTGGCCGCAAGCCGGCCCCCGCGCTCGCGCCGGCCGGCCCCACGTTGGAAGATCTGAGCGAGCTCGCACGCCAGACACCCAGCGAGCTGAACAAACTCAGCTACGCCGACAAACTCGCCGAAGCCCAACGCTTCTCGGAGGCCGTCGGCCGCTACCGCGACGTGCTGCGCACCAACCGCGAGAGCAAGGAGGCGCTCCACGGCCTGGCGCGCGCGTTGCTGAACCTCGGCCGCCCCAGCGAAGCGATCGAAGAGCTCGCCACGCTCATGGAGTTGCAACCCGAGTTCCGCGACTACTCGGCCGCGCTCGACTACGCCGAAGCCCTCTGGCAAGCCGGCAAACAAGAAGACACCATCGGCCTGCTCACAGGCTTGGTCAGTGTCACGAAACGCATCAACCACCGCGTCGCCCTCGCTCACTATTCGAAAGAACGCGGTGATTCGATCACGGCGCGCAACGAGCTCGACCTCGCACTCAGCGAGTTCGACTCCCTGCCCGAATCGCAGCGTAAACGCGAACAACGCTGGGCCGATCGCGCCCGCAAACAACTCGCGGAGCTCAACTAGTGCACCTGCTACTGACCTGGCTCGTCCTGAGCATCTCGGTCTGGCTCACCGCCGCCATCCTGCCGGGCTTCAAAGTGAACGGCTTCTGGGGTGCGGTGAAGGCGGCTGCGGTGTTCGGCACGCTCAACTGGCTACTCGGCTGGTTCTTCTTTGTCGTGCTCAGCATCGTCACGCTGGGCATCGCCTGGCTGCTCGCGTTCATCACGCGCTGGATCATCATGGCCATCATCTTGAAGCTCTCGGACAAAGTGTCGTCGAGCATCGAGATTCGCAGCTTCGGCACCGCGCTGATCGGCGCGCTCTTGATGACCGGCATCGGCTCCCTGGTCGAGCACTTCATCGTCGTGCTGCGCTGAAGACGCGGGCCGAGAGCCCGCTCTGTTCGCGATCTAAATTTGGATTGGATGGTCACGAGTCGCCCCGCGACCGGCTCAGCCTTCGGCGGCTAATATCGGCCCCCAGCATCGCTCGCCGCGCTTTCGAAGGGGGCAGGGGTGCAACAATGGGCAAGCGATGGCCGCGCGGCCGCACGCCACGGCGACGGGCGTTGCTCGGACGTGGCCAACCCGGCACAAGCCGACGCGCACGCTTGCGCCGCACGTCACCCCCCGGCGCAACTCTCCGGTCAGAACACACTTCGTGCACGAAGCTCGGTTTCCAGCCGCCTGGGCGCCTCTCCGCTCCGAAACGATACTTCGTGCACGAAGCGGTTTCCAGCCGCCTGGGTGCCTCCGCTCAGACGATGATCCTTCGTGCGCGAAGCTCGGTTTCCAGCCGCCTGGGCGGCTCCCGGCCAGGAACACACTTCGTGCACGCAGCTCGTCCTTCAGCTGCGCGGGCCGCTCTCCGCTCCGAAAACATACTTCGTGCACGAAGCTCGATTCCCAGCCGCGTGGGCGCCTCTCCGCCCCGAAACGATACTGCGTGCACGAAGCTCGGTTTCCAGCCCCGTGGGCGCCTCTCCGCTCCGAAATTATACTTCGTGCACAAAGCTCGATTCCCAGCCGCGTGGGGCGCCTCCGCTCAGACAATGATGCTTCGTGCGCGAAGCTCGGTTTCCAGCCGCGTGGGCGGCTCTGCTCTCCGATATTTACTTCGTGCACGAGCTCGTTTTTCAGCGGCGCGGGCGGCTCTCCGCTCGAAATTATACTTCGTGCACGAGCTCGTTTTTCAGCGGCGCGGGCGGCTCTCCGCTCGAAATTATACTTCGTGCACGAAGCTCGTTTTTCAGCCGCGTGGGCGACTCTTCGCTCCGAAATTATACTTCGTGCACGAAGCTCGTTTTCCAGCCGCGTGGGCGGCTCCGCTCAGAGAATGATACTTCGTGCGTGAAGCTTGATTTGACCCAGGTCTAGAAGGACCTTCGACCACGTGAGCTAACTACCCCACGGATATCGGCGGGGGGTGCGCATCGCGACCGCCCCCCACCTCTGCCTTTGCGCGCGACGATGAGGGGCCGTGGGGCCACGTTCGGCGCTCAGATCTTGAGCGGTTTGTACTTGATGCGCGTGGGTTGATCGGCGTCACCGCCGACGCGGCGTTTGCGATCTTCTTCGTACATTCGGTAATTGCCTTCGAACCAGACGACCTTGCTGTCGCCTTCGAAGGCCAAGATGTGCGTCGCGATGCGATCGAGGAACCAGCGATCGTGGCTGATGATCACCGCGCAACCGGGGAAGTCGAGCATCGCGGTTTCGAGCGCGCGGAGCGTGTCGACGTCCAGGTCGTTCGTGGGCTCGTCGAGCAGCAGCAGGTTGCCGCCTTCTTTGAGCAGCTTGGCGAGGTGCACGCGGTTGCGCTCACCGCCCGACATCGTACCGAGCTTTTTCTGCTGGTCGCTGCCCTTGAAGCCGAACCAAGAGCAGTAGGCGCGCGAGGCGATTTCACGTGAGCCGAGCGAGATCTTCTCTTCACCGCCGGAGATCTCTTGGAACACGCTGTTGTCGGCCTTGAGCGACGAGCGCGACTGATCGACGTACGCGATTTTGACGGTGTTGCCGACTTTGAGCTCGCCGCTGTCGGGTTTGTCTTCACCGACCAGCATGCGAAATAGCGTGGTTTTACCCGCGCCGTTTGGGCCAATCACGCCCACGATGCCGCTGCGGGGGAGCCGAAAATCGAGGCCGTCGATCAGCAGGCGATCGCCGAAGCCTTTGCGCAGCGCGATCGCGTCGATCACGTTTTCCCCCAAGCGTGGGCCGGGCGGAATGCTGATTTCGGTCGGATCGGTCGAGCCCTTGTCGGCCTTGCTCACGAGCTCTTCGTACGCGGCGAGGCGCGCTTTGCTCTTGGCTTGGCGCGCACGCGGTGAAGCGCGCACCCATTCGAGCTCCTGCTTCAACTTGCGTTGACGCGCGCTCTCGCCTTTTTCTTCCAGCGCGAGGCGCGCGGACTTTTGCTCGAGCCACGAGGTGTAGTTGCCCTTGTACGGGTAGCCCTTCCCTCGGTCGAGCTCCAAGATCCACTCGGCCACGTCGTCCAAAAAGTAACGATCGTGAGTGACGGCCACGACGGTGCCCGGGTACTCGTGCAAGAAGCGTTCGAGCCAAGCCACGGACTCGGCGTCCAAGTGATTGGTCGGCTCGTCGAGCAAGAGCATGTCGGGCCGCGACAAGAGAATGCGGCAGAGCGCGACTCGCCGACGTTCACCGCCGGAAAGCTTGGCGATTTCTGCGTCGCGCGGCGGCAAACGCAGCGCGTCCATCGCGAGTTCCAAGCGCTGATCCAGGTTCCACGCGTCGGCCGCGTCGATCTTGTCTTGGAGCGCGGCTTGCTTGTCGAGCACGCGGGTCATCTCGTCGTCCGAGAGCGGCTCGCCGAGCTTCATGCTCACCGCTTCGAACTCGGTGATCAAACCGCGGATGTCGGCTACGCCTTCGTTCACCGCGTCGATCACGGTCTTCGCGTCACCCAGATCGGGCTCTTGCGCGAAGTAGCCGATCTTGGTGCCCGGGTAAGGCTTGGCCTCGCCCATGAACTCTTTGTCGACGCCGGCCATGATCCGGATGAGCGAGCTCTTGCCGGATCCGTTCGTGCCGATCACGCCGATCTTGGCGCCCGGGTAGAACGCGAGCGTGATGTTCTCGAGCACCTTTTTGTCGGGAGGATGAACACGCGTCACCTCCTGCATCGTGAAAATGAACTCGGGCATGGCGCAGCAGATTAGGGACTTTTCCGGCCCGACGCAAACCCCGAGCGCACCCGAAACGGCGACTATGCCGCCGCTGCGGCGCGCACGATCAGCTCGGCCACGGCCTTCGGATTCGACACGAAGAAGGCATGCGAGCCGCCCTCGACCACGCGCGTCTGTTTCGAGTGAGCGCGTTCGGCCATGAACGCCAAAGCTGCCGCCGGAATATTCAGGTCACGGTCGCCATACACGAACCAGGAAGGTACGGACTTCCACGCGGGCGAACCGGCGGGCTCATTGAGCGCAGACGCGGTGATGGGACGTTGCGTGACGGCCATGAGCCGCGCCACTTGCGCGGGCACGTCGGCCGCGAACTGCGCGCCGAAATTCTCCTGGCGAATGTACAAATCCTTATCGCCCCCCGGCAGCGCAACCGGTTCCGCCAAAGCGGGCCCGAGCGTCCCCCCCGGATAGCGCCCCGACAGCTCGGCACACGTCTCACCACGATCGGGCGCAAACGCCGCGACGAACACCAGCGCTTTCACGTTCGCGCCCGCTTCGACGGCATTCGAAATCACGGCTCCGCCGTACGAATGTCCGACCAACACCACGGGCCCCGCCACGCTCTTCACGACGCCCGCCACAGACTTCGCATCTGCCGCTACGCTGCGCAGCGGATTGGCCGCCGCAAGCACCGAAAATCCAGCCGTTTGCAGCTCCCCAATCACGCCATTCCAACCCGAAGAGTCGGCGAACGCGCCATGCACGAGAACGATCGAGGGTTTGACTTGGCTCGAGGGATTGCTGGGCATCTTAGTTCCTCCAGACGGGGCCGGGGTTTTCGCACTCGCTTCAATCGCTGGGGCCGGCGCGCAGCCCGCGAGCAGCAGCGGCAATGCGGCCGCCTCACCCGCGATCAGAAATGCTCGTCGAGAAAATTGCTCGTCGCGCTGGACCATGTCGCCGCGTTGAGCACACAGCATGCCAACGACTGCAACGCTCGGATATTGTGTGAAACCGTCTCCGCGTGCGCGGCAGCGTGGCCAAAGTTTTTCCAGAGCGGCTCCTTTTCACCTTCACGGTGGTGGGAGGAGCCGACTCGCCTTTACCAAGCGGCGCGCCACTCCATTTCAATGCCCGTGCGCGCCCGGCCAATTGCACGAAATCCCTGCCTTTCGTAAAAGCGTTGTGCCCGAGGGTTCGTAGGAAACACCCGGAGCTTGAGCGGTACGCCGCGTTGGGCGGCGGTTTGTTGGAGTGTCTCGACCACGCTGCGGCCAATCCCGCGACTTTGGAACGCCGGTTGAATGGCGATGTTCCGAACTCGAATGCAGCCGTTCTCATCGAAGGTTTGCACGTAGCCGACGCGCTCTCCCGCGTGGAGGATCACCGAGCAGGACGACGAGGAAACCTCTGCGCGGAAATTGTCGCGCTGCCAGGTTTCGTCCCAACCCCACAGTCGAACGATGTGTTCTCGAAAGACCAGAGAATGGAGCGCGAACATGCTTTCGAAGTCACACTCGTTCGCGGGGATGAGCTCGGAAGATTCCACCTTGCGCACGGTACCGCGACTGACTGCGCCGGCACGACCTCGCGTTAGAACAGCTCGAACATCTGGGGGAAACTCGCTTGCCGAGTCGTCGCGAACTCGCCAAAGATGATTGCGCCCAACCTTAAGTAACGCACGAGGCAGAGCAACAACAAAGAATTCAGCTTCAGTAGTTTGGGCAAGGCGCGCCACTCGCCCGGCGACGAGCCGCCGAGGCTCAGCAGTGCACACCTCCTCCAACGGTCGCCCGCTGGCCACCGGAACACCGGGCAGGTAGGCTTCGCCCGCTCTTCCGGTGAAGGTCGAACCTCCCGGCGCGTTGTGCGTGTACGCGCTTAGTGACACCTGCACAGGCACTAGGCTCGAAACAAGAGAGGCCTTGGACCAATAGACCTCGCGAGGTGTGGCCAAGAATGCCATCACGCCGAACGCGAATTCGGCGCTCAAGTTGGCGTTCCAACGTGCGTCGATGATCTCGACGAACGGTCCCTCGCCAGACCCCCGCTGACTGGCGGAAGCGTACACTCTTCGCAGACTCGTTGACCACGTGCCGTGGCACGTGATGAGTTGTTCCGAAACCAGGCGACGCAGCGAGGAGTCGAGCCTTTCTAGGAATGGCGTCTGCAGCAGCATGACTCTATCGGCCCACGGTGATCGAACGCGTCCGGGCGCCCAACGTACCGCTGATAAGCGGCCCTGCTTCAACGGCTTGTTGGGGCAGCCATTGTCTAATGAACGCGTTGGTCTTGCCAGTCGGTCGGCTCCACGGAGAATTCATCGCGCACCCAGTCCTTCGCAAGACTGAGCGTTGTCGAGTCCGATCCGCTAGTCGTGTAGAGGGTGTGCTGATCCACAAGTCGCGGACCATGATGGAACCGCAGAAAATGAATGGGCTCCGGGACGTATTGAAGGACATCGATTTGGTCGGGGCGCGCGAGTCTGCCTTCAAAACCGATCTTGGCACCCTTGCCGGTCGGCTGATTCCGTTCCGATAACGGGACAGTGGCTAGCGTGGTCGGGACCAGAGTCCTGAACTCGGCGACGAGCGAGAAGAAGGTGGCTAGGGCCGAATCCAGTTTGGCTCGGGTCGTGATGGCGTGCGCCCATCCGCAAGCGGTCGACCAGCTGGTTTTGTGTCGCAACCAGGTCGAGAAGTGGACCATGGAAGGGACGCTTTCGACGAGCCCATGCACGTGCAGCGCCGCAGTGTAGCCCTGGACGAGAGCCTGCAGATCCTCGAGAGGTCTGGTGGTCTCGCCGAGGTACATGCCCGGTCGCTTTTGGATCTGGTCGAGCCAACCGAAAACGTTCTCGGGGTCCATCGGGGCACTCATGATGCGGCCTGCCCAGCGTATCGCTGTTAAGCTGCGGGCGCCAGACGGAGCGCAGCGACCGACAAGCCCGTCTGCTGCAACGCCTTGTTGGGCAGCCCCGTCCGCGCCGAAAGGATCAGGGCGCGACGCAATGGATTCCGTCGTCCCGCCAGCTCAATGCACGGGGGAGCGGCTAGAAGCGATTCGAGTCGGTGGTCGCTAGCGCGCGGATTTGGTAGGTCGCGCGGCGATCAAGATCTGCGCGTCAACGATAGTTTCGTCTCCCCAAAAGCCATACCGAGCGTCGATCGTTACAACGAGCTCAGGCTGAACGAGTTCGTCAAAGGCTTGCCTCAGAGTTGGAACAGCGATTCCAAACTCGTTGGGCGGCGCAAAGCGGAGCGCCATCTGCGTCCAGGCAGCGCTCGGCAGGTTGGTCACGACGCACGCCTGATCAAGGAATTCCGGAAGCTCGTGGTAGAGCATCGCGAGGAATTTGGCGCGGGCTTTTGGTCGACTGACAAAGTCCAACACGCGATCTCGCTTTGCGCCGAGGCAACCGCGCAGGAACGCCAGCAAAGTTTCGTCAGCAGTCACCGGTCCGCCCAGTCATAATGGAACGACCGGCTCGAGTCACCAGGTCGTGGGTTACGCTCCTAGCTGCAAGGCAAAGAAGAGCAGAGCCACATGGTGAAAGGAGCCGGTCTATGGGCAAGAATACACGATTTGTAGGGCTGGATGTGCATGCGGAGACGATCGCGGTGGCGGTAGCCGAGGGACGCAATCAGGTGAGGTCGCTTGGCACGATTGGCAATCGACCGGAGGCGGTGCGACGTCTCCTGGGGAAGCTCGGCAAGCTGACCGAGGTTAAGGTTTGCTACGAGGCTGGGCCCACGGGCTACGCACTTTATTGGGAGCTGACCCGTCTGGGCGTGCAATGCGAAGTAATCGCGCCGTCGCTCGTGCCGATGAAATCTGGTGATCGGATCAAAACGGATCGCCGGGATACTGAAAGGCTCGCGCGGTCGTATCAGGCCGGAGATTTGACGGCAGTGTGGGTCCCGGATTCGAAGCATGAAGCTCTGCGCGACTTGGTTCGCGCACGAGAAGCGACGAAAGAGGACCAACTGCGCGCGAAGCATCGACTGCTCAAGTACCTTCTGCGCTACGGCCAGCGACCAGCTGACGACGGCCGTTCATGGACCGCGGCGTGGTGGCAGTGGGTGCGCGCTCTGCGGCTTCCACATCCCGAGCAGAATGCGACGCTGCTCGAGCTGGTCCTCGAGGTTGACCATCAGGGCCAGCGCATCGAACGCTTCGATTCTGCTATCGACCAAGCCGTCGCTGCCGCGCCCGAGCAACTGCGAGCCATCGTCGATGCGCTGCAAGCTCTGCGAGGGTTCGCCAAAATGACGGCTGTCACGCTCGCAACCGAGTTCGGCTGCTTCCGTCGCTTCGAGAAAGCCGGGCAAGTGATGAGCTACACGGGGGTGGTTCCGTCCGAGCACTCGAGCGGCCCGAAGACACGACGCGGTGCCATCACCAAGACAGGCAACTCGCATCTAAGGCGCGTGCTGGTGGAGTCAGCTTGGCACTACCGGCATCAGCCGAAGCTTTGCAAGCGTCAGAAGGAGCTGCAGTCCGCGCTGTCGCCAAAGGTTGCAGCCATCGCCTGGGGCGCCCAACAGCGGCTGCATCGCCGCTACTGGGCACTCCAGAACAAGAGCAAGCCGAGCGCGAAGATCGTCACCGCGCTCGCGCGCGAGCTCGCCGGCTTCGTCTGGGCGATCGGCGTTGAAACCGAACGCTCTCTCAAATTGGGCAAGGCCGCATGACCGCGACTGCCTAACGCCACGCGATACCAATCAATCAACCCGGAGTGAACGAGTCAGCGGACGAGCCGGCCAACGGTGGAGAATCCTCGATTACGTTGTGCGGTCCCGACCCGCGTGGCCAGCGCGAGGCAGCTCCCGACGAATCGTGACCATGAAGGCGGCGAAAGCCGATCCCGAATATCAGCATGATCAACCGTCGAAAAACCGCCTACCTCGCCCGCTGAATCGTTCAGTTCCGGATTCAGAAGAGAGCACAGAGCAACAAATGATCAGAGAATGAGCTGAACCCACGATTTGAGTTTGATGGGTCGTTCCATATCAACGTACCAGATTTCAACTGCGTGATGCGAGCGCCAGCGAGCGCCACGTCTGCTGCAAACCGGAGTTAGCCAGGCGGACGACGAGCGGCGGCGACTGCCTTGAGCTTTGCAACGTCGGCAAGATCCTTTGGTCGACCCGACGCCTGTTTGTTCTCGATCAGGGATTGCCAGCCGAGGAAGCAGACCGGTAGACCGTCGAGTTCCGCTTGCACGCGCGACGACCAGGCATCGTCAAACTCAACGCCCGAGATCGACGTCAACAAGTCGATCCGATTCGGCGGACGCCCAAGCTGCACGACATTGCCGGGTTTGACAAAGTCCTCGACAGACAGCGAGAGATCGCCGAAACCAAAAGCCCGCAATGCGTTCAACACTTGAGTCGCATTCTGAACGGAAGGTCGAATCAGGAAGTCGATGTCGCCGGTGAACCGAGGGTGACCATGGAACGCGACAGCATGTCCGCCGACGACGAGAAACTCAACGCCGTGAGAGTTCAGTAACGCGACAAACTCTCTCAAGTCTTGCTGAAGTTTCACCGGTCGACTCCCGATAGGCAGCAACTAGGTCGAGCAGAATCTCGAGGCGTTCCTGCGGAGCGAGTGCGGCGTAATACTCGTCGTCTGCGCGATCAGCGGCCTCGAAACCGTGGAAAACTTGTACTTCGCGCTGCGCCACATCGTCACCCTAGCACGCCACCAGGCCCGGATCATCCTAACCCGAGCGCTGGCTAACGTATCACGGCTTCAGCGGCGAGTGCCGAGCGAAGCGAGGTTGCTCGTCCGCTGCAAGCCGCAGTTGGGCGGCGGTCTTCTGATTGATGCGTGCGACGTGATGGCGACAAAGGCGGGCGCATCGCGGCACCGCTAGGTTGGCGCACGCGGATTCGATTCGTCTGGGCAGGATATCACCGGACAGGCGGTGAGTGCAGCAAGGCGCGCCAGCTGGGCAGAGCTGAGATCATTCAGGAAGTAAACGACCGTCGCCTGGCGGTCGCGAACGAGCCGTCCGAGCTCCTCGGCCTTGCCGGGGCCGACCAAAGTCGCGCTATTCAACGGTGCATCCATCCGCTTCGTCCCACCTCGAGAGACACCACGACGTTGGATCAACGAGCCGACGACTTCAACCCCGTGCGGTACGAGCGCGGTCGTCAGGATACGAATTCTCTCGTCGGTGTCGGTGGCTTTCGCGGTGACGAGTGCTGCGATGATTGCGCGATTCGTTGACCGATAGGATCGCGTCGCCATCTGGTCCGTCCGCCCAACTTGTATTTGAGCGGCGTGCCCGCCGCAAGATAAGCTGGTGTGGACGCCGAGAAACGCCGCAACTTGGGGAGGTCCGCAGATAACGCTACTGGTCGGTGTATGCGGGTATTGTGACGCCGGGGCGCGAGGCACTGCTATCGGGTACTGACACCGCGCGTGGTCGTTTCCGAAAAGATGACTACGCGAAGGGGTCACCTGGCAGCAACCGCGCGTCCTCGGCACCCGAGGCAGCCAGCCCGTGGTCGGAGGTCGCGACGTTTCAACCAGGGCCGACGCGAACGGATGCCGATCGCAACTGCGTATCGAGCACAGCGGGCTCTAGAAACAGTCGCCATAACGAGTCCAAAGCCGTTCTTCGCACACGCCCGGACAGATACAGTCAATAGTCGCTTACCCAGGGGCCGCAGCCCTTTGAAGGTGGGTCGGGCCATGCGCCTGCAGGGCACGAAGCCACCACGATGAGCGGCGCCGGGCACAGATAGACGCCACCGACGCAGTCGGCTGATTTCATCACCGTCGTGGCCGGCTCACCGCGGCTCTTCACACGGGCCGTGAACCTTGCACTCCCGGGGGCGCATGGAAACGGCTCGTGTGTGATTTCCCCCGCTCCGGGTCCTCCAGTACCGCCGTTCGAGTTTGCACCGCCAGTTCCGGGTTCGGAACTGCCGAGCATGCCGCTGCGACCGCCGCCCCGTTGGCAATTCATCCCCGTCCTCCGCTGGCGTTCGCCCAGCCCTCGATTCTTCGCCAGTGTTCAGCCCGCTGCTACCACTGCTGGAACCGGGTTGGCCTGCGCCAGCCCATCATCCGAAAGGTATGGCTCGTTACTGGGAACGTCAATCGGCAACGTCAACCGGCAACGTCAACCCGGAGATCGGCAAGATTCGCGGGAACGATACCAAACGGAAAATTGATGTCGCGGGCAGACTACTCGCGCGTGCGCGCGCGTGAACTCGCATGCGCGCACGTGAGCTCCCCTCCCGCGGAAGCCCGCCCAACATGCCTGATGAAAGCTTTCGGCGGCTCAGTGCATTCGGCGCCACCTTGACTTCAAACAGTGGCGACTCACCCCACGGTTTCGAACATCGAGCCGAGCGTTGAGTGAATCGCGTCGGCGAAAGCGCGGGCCTCAATTGCGAAGAAGGCCTGGGGGCGTGGCAGCCTCACGCGACACTGCGGACGCCCGAGCGCGCGGACGGATCCACGCGCCCGATCCCTGCGATCAGCGCCCGAGGGCTTCGGCGCGGTTGACGATGCGGGGCGTGAGGAAGATCACGAGCTCGCTGCGCGTGTCGCTCGCGCGGCGACGCTGGAACAACAGCCCGAGCAACGGGATGTCACCGAAGAACGGGACCTGATCCAAGTTTCGGCCGGTATTTCGCGTGAAAATGCCGCCGATGACCGCGGTGTGACCGTCCATCACCAGCAGGTCCGTCTCCGCTTCGCGCTTCAAGATCGTTGGATCGCCACGGGCGGAAGTTTGATTGAAGTCAGGTTCGTCGCGGTTGATCTTCACGTGCATGCTGACGCTGCCGTCGGCGGTCACGTGCGGCTTGACCAGGAGCTGCAGCTTGGCTTCCTGGAAGGTGGTCTGCACACCTTGCGCGCTGATCTGCGAGAACGGAATCAAAGTACCCTGGGAGATACGCGCTTCGCGATTGTCCAAGGTCAAGATGCGCGGACTGCTCAAGATGCGCAGCATGCCGCTCGATTCGGCCGCCGACAGGCGCACGGCCAAGTTGATCGTGTTGTCGATCGAGCCGAAGGTCAGACCGAGCGCGCCACCCGCGCCGGTACCGACGGTTGCGGGCAAATTGACGGCGAAGTTCGGGTTGGCCACCGTGCGCGTGAACGGACTCAGACCGGCGGTCGGTGTGTTGCCGTCGCTCGCGCCACCGACCAAGCCGATCGAGCTCGGAAACGCCAGGCCGGTCGGGTTGCCGGTGGCCGACGAGAACGTGGTGTCGCCGCCCCATTGAATACCGACGTCGCGAATGTAGCGACTGGTGGCTTCCACGATGCGGGCTTCGACCAAGACCTGCGGCGTCTGCGTGTCGAGCGAGCGAGTCAGTTCTTCGATTTGATTGAGATTGCCCGCGAGGTCGCGCACGATCATCACGTTCGTGCGGTCGTCGACCGCGATCGAACCGCGCTCGGAGAGCAGCGGTCGCGCGCGGTCTTGCAGGTCGGAAGCCTGCGCGTAGCTCACCGGGATCAAGCGGGTCTCGAGCGCCGCGAGCTTCACCTCTTGCTGACGGCGAGCGATCTGCAGTTCTCGCTCTTTCTCGAGGTCGACCAGCGGCGCGACGCGCAACATGTTGGCACGTTGCACGACGCCGAGCCCTTTGGCTTGCAGTACGACGTCGAGCGCTTGATCCCAAGGGACGTTGCGCATGCGAATCGTGACCGTGCCCGTCACGTTGTCGGCGGTGACGATGTTGACCTGGCCCACGTCGGCCAACAGACGCAGTACGTTGTGCACGTCCGCATCTTTCAGATCGAGATCGATGCGTCGACCGGTGAAACCACGCTTGACCTGCCCGAGCAAATTGGGCGCGAACGCGCCGGCCTCGGCGGGTGCGGACGCGAGCTCGCGGTCGCCGTCGCGCTTGGCGAGTTTGGCGTTTCCCTCGGAGCCATCACGCACCGGCGGAATCGACTCTTCCAGTTGGTCTTCGACGTGAACCGTGCGGGAACGGCGCGCAATTCCGCCATCCAGACCGACCCCGGTCATCGAAGACGGCAACGCGCCCGGCTTGGCGAACGACCAGACCAACGTGTTGCCGCGGCGAGACACGCGCGCCACCGCCGTCTTGTCGTTTTCGCTCTGGATCACGACCGACTTCGCGTCCTTCTCGGCCACGAAGCTCGAAACGGAGCGCAACACGCCACCGAACGCGGACACGTCGAGCGTGCGCGACAGATCCTTACCCAGCTCCGTAGCGGACAGGGTGAGCACGTTCTTGCCCGGTTGCGTCGAAGTTTGACGGAACTCGGGCACGTCGCTGCACTCGATCAACACGCGATCTTCGAGATCGCTGTGCTCGAAGCGCACCGCGTTTACGCGCGTAGGTGCGCGCGGCGCTTCGACCGTCGCCGCGGCTCGGCGAGGGGTCGCAAGATTGGCCGCGTCCTTCGCGAACGCGATCACCAGATCGGTGCCATCGACGATCACCGAGTACTTGGCTTGCTCGAGCAACGTGACCAATAGCCGCGTGGTCGGCTTGCCGTCGGCTTGGAAGGCCTGCGCCATCACCCCCCCGACCACGCCTTGGCGCTCGGTCAGGGCGGTAGGTGCGCCTTTCAGATCCGCGTTCGGTACATCGACCACTAGGCGCAGCCCATTGCGCTCGAGACGAGCCGTAAACGCCGGCATCTCGCTGAAGCCGACCACGATGCGTACCACATCGCGCTGCGCGTCTCGGACCACGCGCAGCGACGTCGCGTGATTGGCCCGCTCCTCGGCGCTCGCCCGGTTCGGGACGGCCAGCGCGGTAAGCAGAGCGAGCAGCGATGTCGCTGCAAGGGTTCGGGACGAGGTCCGCCTCATGGTGTGACTCCGGAGGACAAGCCGACCGGCCTTGTGCGATTTAAAGCATTCACGACGGTTCGACTCGAAGCGTATCTGCTTGTGACTAAGTGGAACAAATAACGCGTGCCTCTCGGGTCTCTTCATTAAGTGCGTCGTCTCGAACATGCCCGAGCCCGTGCCCGTGCCCCCTCTTCATCTCCTCCCCTCTTCATCTCCTCCCCTCTTCATCTCCTCCCCTCTTCATCTCCTCCCCTCTCCTCTCCTCATAGAGGAGAGCCCCGCCTAATTCCGAGCCGACACGCAACGCTTCCGTAAGTCGCACCACGAAACCGCGCGGCGCTCTGAACCCTGTGCACGCGAGCTGCCACGAGGCAGCCAAAAACCGCGCTACTTCTTGATCTCGTTACCGTTTGCGTCTTCGGGCCGGAGCGGGATCACGCGCGTGGCGCTGGGAACGTCGGGGTTCGCCGGATCTTCGCGAATCAGCACGACGTCCGAGGGGCGGATGCGGTCGACGCGCCAGTTGATCTCGTACACGGCGCCCGACGCGCCGACGGCTTGCACGACATCCGCGCGACCGACGAATTGCCCGCGTTGGATCACGAAGCCTTTGCCCTGCGGGTCCACGAGCATGGCCTTGGCCGGCTCGGCGCGAGTCACGATGCCGATCAGCTTCAGCTCGTCGAGCGAGTATTGGCTGAGGATGACCTCACGCTGAGAGTGCACACGCGCTTTGGTGTCCTGCGCGAAAGAGTTGGCGAAGGAACGGAACGGGTCGCGCGAGCGTTCACTCTCCGAAAACTCCGTCTCTTGCACGTCGACCTTCGGCGGTATCGGGGCGGCCGAAGCGCTGGCAAGCGCCGACGCCGGCACGCGTGGCGCCGCCTGCGCGTTGGCCGAACCGCTGGCGAGCGGGTTGGACGAGACCACGGGCGGGTCACTGCAGGCGAAGAGTACCGACGCGAGCACGGCCGGAAGCAAGGAGGGCAACCGGTTCATTGCGGGGCTCCGATGGCCGCGCCGCGTTTGTCGCCGGTGGCGGGTTTGGCGTCTTCGACACTGCGGAAGGCGGTCGCGAGTGCCTCGGTCTTCACCACCACGTCGTCACCTTGAACTTTCGGGTCGGTGAGCGAAATGTTTTCCATGTTGATGATGCGGTCGAGCTGACCCACGCCGTAAAAGAACTTGGCGACCTGGTGATAGCGACCGACCAGCGTCACTTTCATCGGCACTCGCGCGTAGAATTGCTCGCTCACTTCGGGTTGCGGCGTCCAGGACGTGAGCCCGATTCCGGAAACGTTGGCCACCGACTGCACCGCGCTCAAGAAGGAAGGATATTCGGTATCGACCGGCAGCACCTTGTTCAGCTCGCGTTGGCGGTGCTGACGATCGGTCAGCTCGGCCAAGTCCTTTTGGTACGCGAACTCGTTCTTGCGCGCCTCGGCCAAGTCGTTTCGAAGCTGCTGCTCTTGGCCTTGTGCGGCCTTGATCGAGCTTTCTATATCACCGTAAAAAACAACGAAGTACGCGACGCCCAGCAGCGCCAACATGCCGGCGCCCACGCCGATACGGGCGATCGGCGGCAGCTTGGCGAGAACGGAGGTTTGGCGAGCCATCAGTAATTGACCTTCGCTTCGAGCGCAAAACTGACGACTTCCATGTGCGTCGTGCTGTCGATTTGGCGCACGGCGGGCAGTAGCCGAACGTCGGCGAAGTAACTGGAGAGGTTCATGCGGCGCGCCAATTCACTCACGTCTTCACCGTCTTGGGCAAAACCCTCGAGGCGCAGCTTTCGGCTCTGCTCCACGAACTTCACCAGCCACAATCGACGTGAGTCCCAAGACGGATTGAACACCGCCAGCGGGTTGTCGCGGCGCAATTGGCTCAGGCGGTCCGGGTCGACGCTCGGGCCGCGCCCCGGAGTGAGTAAGCGCGCCAACTCCAGCAAAATCGCGGTCGGACCGGTGCGCGCGCTTTGCAGCTTGCCGATCGCCTCTTCACGCGCGCGCAGTTGCGCGAGCTTCTGACGCACGTCTTCGTGATTGGCGACCGTGCTCTTGGATTGATCGATCTGCGCCGTGAGCGCCGCGTTCTTCTGCCGCTGATCCTTGAGCTCCTCGTTCTTGAAGCCGTGGAACACGAACAGGGCGGCGACTTCCGCCAGCATTGCCACCATCACGACGGCCAGCCACAGCTGCGAGCCTTCGGCGCGGTCCGCGCGGCGCTTGTGCGCCATCAAATTGATGCGAATCATGCGCGCGCCTCTTTCTCTTTACGGAGCGAGAGGCCGAGCGCGACCGAGAGCTGCGCCGCGCGCGTTTGCAGCAAGACCGGATCGACTTCCTTGGCTTCGATGCTCAACTTCTCGACCGGCGACCAGGTCTCGACCGAGACCCGCGCCCGGCGCTCGATGGCGCGCGCCAGGGCCGCCAAGTTGGCCGAGCCACCCGTCACGTAAATACGAGCGATTTCGCCCTCACCGCTGGTGGCCATGAAGAAGTCGAGGCTGCGCTGGATTTCCGCGGCGATCGTATCGCTGACCGCTTCGATCACCTGCACCACCTGCTGCGGCACCATACCGGGCCGAGTCGGATCGTCGGGCGAGGCCGAACCACCGCATTTGTAGGCTTCGGCCTGGTCGTGCGGCACGTTGAGCTGCTTCTGGATCTCCTCCGTTATCACGTTGCCGCCGTTGGCGATCTCGCGCGTGAACGCGCTCACGCCATTGGCGATGATATTGAGCGAAGACAGGCTGGCCCCGACGTTGATCAGGGCGATCGTCTGCTCTTGCGGCAAGGTCCGCGAGTATTCGAACAGATTTTGCACCGTGAAGGCGTCGATATCGCACACCATCGGCTTCAACTTGGCGTTGCGAGCCAGCTGCGCGTACTCCTCGATTTGGTCGCGCTTGGCTGCCACGAGCAGCAAATCCATCTGGCTGGCCTCGGCGCGACGGCGCAGCACCTGGTAGTCGACGTGCACGTCCTTGATGTCGAACGGGATGTGCTGCTCGGCTTCCCACTGGATCTGCTCCTCCAGCTCCGCTTCCGTCATCATGGGCACCGTGATCTTCCGGATGATCACGCTCTGCCCCGAGACGCTCAATGCGCACTCTTTTTGGCGGATTTTGGCGTCGTGAAAGACCTTTTGCAGGGTCTCGATCACAGCTCCCGAGTCCATCACCTGCCCGTCCACGATTACCTGCGGCCCCAGCGGGGCGTAGCCCAGGCGCACGAGCCCCAGCCCTTTACGGGTCTCTTTTACCTGGCAGACCTTGATCGACGCGGTGCCGATGTCGACGCCGACCAAGTTTCGTCCTTCGCCCATGATGCCTCTCGGAAAACCCGCGCGCAGAAATGCGTGCGGTAAAACTCTGGCATCCACCGAGTCGGATAGCCAAAAAACCGGGGACGGTCGGGCTCGCGCCGATCACATGACGCAACAGAAAGCGAGACGCCGGAGACAGACGATCAAGCGCGTCAGGAGGGCCAGGTCAGCGCGAACCCAGGGGTCAACCAATTGATATCAAAGGTGAAATCGGATTTGACCCGGTACTGGGTCAACTATGACCCGGTGCACCGGTTGTCTCAAATGGGAGCGAAATCGCTGTCAAAAGCTTGGCCCAGCGAGTGGCAAGGCCGAGACGGAGCGCTTCCCCGGGTCACCGGTGACCCCCCCTTAATTTCGCCCACATCGGCGTTTTCGCAGGAATAAGGCTTAATTTCGATCTGGCACGGGCACTGCAGTAAAGCCGCTCACACCTAAGGGAGAGCCACCAAATGCCCGCCACCATCGAAAACCGAGCCCAGTCGTCGTCGAAACCGAAGAGCGCTCGCATCGTGCAAGCGAAGCCTGAGCAAACGCCCCGCGCTTCGGTAGCGCCGCGCCGTGCCTCCATGCCGCCGCGCGCCTCGGTGGTGCCGCCCGCGCTGATTACGGCCCTTGTCCGGCCCTCCATGGCCCCGCGCCCCGCGCGCCGCCACGCGCCGGTTGCGGCTCGTGCGGCGCACCGTCCGGCCGTCACCCAGCCGGCGACCGTCGTCGCGGCCCGTGGTCCTCGCGTCAAGAAGGCTCGCGGCCTCGACCCGCAGCTGAGCGCTCAGCTCCTCCTCCAGTACGAGCCCCTCGTGCGCAAGATCGCGGGCGGCTTCCAACGCAAGCTGCCGCGCAACGTCCTGCGAGAAGACTTGATCGCCGCCGGCATGAGCGGCTTGTGGGACGCGATTCGTCGTCACCCCGATGGTCCGAGCGAAAGCTTCGAGTGGTACGTGCGCGTGCGCATCCGCGGCGCGATCCTCGACGAGTTGCGCGCCCAAGACTGGCTGCCGCGCCGCGCTCGCGCCGCCGCCGAAGCCGCCAGTGGTACCGACGCCTACGTGCCGCCGCCCGCCGTCGTTCGCTTCGACGACGTGAGCGAGTGGGAGCAGAACCGCTGCCTCGCCGACGCCTCCAGCAGCGAAGCCGCCGTCGCCGCCAAGTTCGCCCAAGAGACGCTGGCCAAAGCCGTCGAACAATTGCCGGAGCGCGAGCGCCACATCGTCTCGCAACACTACTTCCGCGGCGTGAAATTCAAAGACCTCGGCGTCGAACTCGGTGTGAGCGAGCCGCGCATCTCGCAATTGCACTCACGTGCGATTCAGCGCCTCAAGGCGATCATCAAGTCTGCTGCGTGATTGTCAGTCGAAGCATTATCGTAACAGGTGAGAGTGTGTGAGTGACTGGGGGCCGCGCGCGATGCGTGCGGTGAGTACGAGCCGAGGGAGTGCAGCGCTTTGCGTGCGGTGAGAAGCGCGCTGCACCCAGGGAACATCGGGGTCGTTGTCAAAGAGCGAGGCTGAGCACCACCCAGCCTTCGGCGCCCCCCTGCGTCTGTCAAGGCGACGCTGGCGACACGTGTCGGCGCGCGCGACCGCGACCATCCTGCAACACGGTGGGAGCGCGAAGTCGGCCGCGATTCCAGGTGCGGAACGCCGTGACTGTCGCCGAGGCGTTTCACGACGAGGGCGCTGGGTCTCAGCGAAGCGCCGCTTTTCAGATCCAACAGCAAAAGCTCACGGAGATCATTGCTCTTCCACGGCCGCGACGCCGAAGGCTGAGTGCGCTTCGGCGTGTCGCGGCCCCATCGAACCCATCATCCCGGGTTCAGGGGAAGATCTCGCGCTCGGTGTAGACCTGGGTGATGCGTTGGAGCGCGACGGCGTAGCAGGCGAGGCGGTAGTCGCAGTTGTTGAGTTTGGCGAAGCGGGCCATGCGGTCGTAGGCGTCGTGCATGGCGATTTCCAGGCGCTGATCGACTTCTTGCACGGTCCATTGTTCGCTGCGACGGTTTTGAACCCATTCGTAGTAGCTGACGGTGACACCGCCCGCGTTGCACAAGACGTCGGGGAGGATTTCGATGCCGCGGCGCTTGAGGACTTCTTCCCCTTCGGGTGAGCAGGGGCCGTTGGCGCCTTCGGCGACGAGCGCGACTTGCAAGGCTTCGGCTTCGGCCACGCCGATTTGGTTCTCGAGGGCGGCGGGCACGAAGATGTCGGCTTGGGTGCCGAAGAATTGTTCGCGCTCGATTTTGGTGCCGTTGGCGTAGCCAGCGATCGAGCCGTTTTGTTCGACGTATTGTTTGAGGCGGTAGGCGTTGAAGCCTTCGGGGTTGTACAGGTATCCGGTGTGATCGCCGACGGCGACGAGTGAGACGCCGAGTTGGCTGAGCAGCACGGCCGCGTTGGAGCCGACGTTGCCGAAGCCTTGGACGATCAGCTTTTTGCCTTTGATGTCGAAGCGCGCGCGATCGGCCCAGTCCAAGATGCAGTGAACGAGGCCTTGGCCGGTGGCTTTTTCGCGACCGTAGGTACCGCCGCTGCTGACGGGTTTTCCAGTGACCACGCCCATCACGCTTTGCTTCGAGACCATGCCGACCGAGTTCATGTACGTGTCGAGCGCCCATGCCATGGTCTGCGCGTTGGTGCCCACGTCGGGGGCGGGGATGTCGTAGTCCGGCCCGATGTTGGAGCCGAGCGCGTGGAAGAAGCGGCGCGTGATGCGGCTGAGCTCGTGTCGCGATACGTCTCGCGGGTTGAACTTGATGCCGCCTTTGCCGCCACCGAAGGGCAGATTCATCAGCGAGCACTTCCACGTCATCATCGCGCCGAGGGCCTTGAAATCATCGAGCGAAGCGTGCTCGTGGTAGCGCATGCCGCCCTTGTACGGGCCGAGGATGTTCGAGTGCTGAATTCGGTAGCCCTTGAACACGCGATACTCACCGCTATCCATGCGCACCGGGAAGTGAACGATGATTTCGTTCTTCGGCTGGCTCAGGATGTTGCGGATATAATCCGGGATCTGGATCAGCTTGCCGGCGTCATCCAGGTAGTTTTGGATGACTCGGAAGAATTCGTACTTGGGAGGCTGAGGCTGCGGGGAGGACGAGGAATTGGGAGCGACCGACTGCATGTGGCTCATTGTTCCAGTTACGACCAGGCGACGCAAAACTGAACGCAGTTCGTGTGGGGAAACGGGCTACTCGGACCGCTCACTCGGACTTCCAGAGACGAATCGTCGCGATCGACGCTTGGGTGTAACCGGGCGGGTCGCTCTCGCCGCCGTAAGGGGCCTTGCTCGTCAGTGTATTCGTGGTCAGTAGCCCGCCCACGTACGGGGCTGGCAGTGCACTCAAGACGAGCCAACAATGGACCGAGAATAGGCCGGTTTGCGGGAAGTCGACGCTGACGGCGCTGCACTCGCCGTCTCCGCGAAAGGAAGTCGTGCCCAACGCAATCTCGGCGTGGAACTTTTGCCGCGCCCGGTCCGTCGTTGGACCGAAGCAGCCGCGTAACTCGGCCGTGCGCGCGTCTCTTGCGGACGTGACACGGCCGCTTTCGCGTTCGGTCTGCAGGCTCCAGAACGAGAAGAAGCGCTCGGCATCCGTTGCGAACGGATCGAAGCCCGTTTCGCTCGGCAAACAATGGCTCGCCGTGGGCGCATGTGGTTCGCGAATACTGCGCAGCACGTAAACGTCCTCCCGCGATTTCGCGGGAGGACTTGCCGGGTTGGGCTTGGGCATTGCACACGCCGACAGAAGCGCCGCGAAGCAAACGGTTTGCGCACGCCGATTCATCGCGGCAACCAGCCGATCGACGTTGCATGCAGACTGTGAATGTAGAGACGGTCTGCGGTCTCGGTTGCGCCCGTAGTTTCGGGATAGCCGGCGTTCGGGTCCTGCAAATCTTCGAGCACGTGGCCCTCTTCATCGATGGCGAAGATGTGGCCGTAGGACGCAGGAATCGGCCACATGGACTGCGGCAATCTGAGTAGGATCTTACGAACGAACGGCTTTGCCGCGAGCTCATCGGCCTTGGGGTTGCGCGGCTTGAATAGCCCAACCCAGATGCGACCATCGCGGCCACGCATCAGGTTATCGGGATAGCCGGGCAAGTTCTCCAGCAGCACGTTCGCTTGCGGGGAGCCCGAGCGTACGTCGACGCCCCGCGCGCGACCGTCGATCTTCCAGATGCGATAGCGGCCCGTTTCGCTCACGAACAGGGTGTGGCCGTCGGACGAAAGCGCAATCCCGTTGGCGAAGGACAGGCCTTGCGCAACGACGCGCGTGCTTGCGGTCGTGGGATCGTGAGCAAGTACGCGACCCGACGCGGATTGCTCCATGATTTCGAGTACGCTCGCCGCGAATGTGCTGCCCCATTCGGACGGCGAGAAGCGCGTGGAGGCATCGGTGAAGTAGATGATGCCGTTCGGAGCCACCACCACGCCGTCCGCGTAGTGAATGGGATCACCGGGGCCCACGTGATCACTCAGCACGCTCACCTGCCGGTTCGGCGTAACCGCCAAGAGCCCTTTGATGGCATCGGCCGCGATCAGCCGCCCCTGGGCGTCGAAGTCGAAGCCAAGCACGCGCCCTCCCGTGTTCGCGAACGGCTCGCGCTCGCTTCCGTCCGGGCGCATGCGCAGCACGCTTCCGCTCAGCATCGCGGCGTACAATCTTCCGTCGGGCCCGATCGCGATGTGTTCAGGCCCGATCTCTGAGCCGATGTCGAGCGCGCTCAGGTTCGAAAGCCGGTTATTTGCCGCATGGGCGCCGACGTAGCCGGGCGCCACCGGCGCTTGCCAGGCTAGCGGTCGTGCGGGAACGGGCCAAAGCAATAGGTAGGCGGCGGCCCCCACGACGACGACCGCCAGAGCGCCCGCAACTTTGCGCGCGACGCCGCGGATCATGGACGGCCGGCCCGGCCGAACGAGCCGTGGAAGCCGAGTGGAATCGAACTCGCGACCTGCGCGCTGGCGACGAGCGCCATCGTCTTAGCGTCGACTACCGCGAGCACCGACGATTCGCGGTCTCGCGCCGAACCGACGGTCAGCAGCACACCGTCGTCTTCCGCATCGGCGTGTGGCCGCGCGACGAACAATGGCTCGCCGAATATGTGGCTTTCGTCACTGAACGGAGTGGCATCGCCGGTGTCGAGATCGACTTTGACGATCGCAGAGGCATACGCAGCGCCGGCTCCCGGACCGTCTGCGGCGCCATATGCGAAACGGTAAGGACGCCCACTCGCGAGTCGGGAATTGATCGACGGGAACTCGAATCCCGTATCACTCAACTGCTCGACGGTCGCGCGCTCGACGCCTCGTTGCATGCGGATCCGAAGGAGTGAGGGCCTCAAATCCGGCAGTTATGCGCTCATGCGCTCGACGCGCAGCGAGAACACGATCTCCGCCGTTGGATACGCCAAAAGGTCGAGGACGGTCGTATCACCGCGTTCGAACGCGTTGACGGTGTGAAAGGCAAAAAATGCGTCCGTGACGTGCTCGCGGATCTCGCCGCTCGCGCGATCGATGACCACGAGCCGAGTGCCATCTTGCGGCCGCCAATCGAAGTGATCGATGTAGCCCTTGGAGGACCACAGCATCGTCACGGGGCTCACCGAAAATGGATGCGCGACCAGGATCGCGTTCTGCTGGGTGAGGCCGAAGGTATGGACGTACGGGACGCGCTTCGTTCGCCATGAGCCGACGATGCGACGTTGCCGCATCCCCGGCGCATGTTCGTAGACCGAGACGACACCGCTGACACCGAACGCGGTGGCCACGTTCAGCACTTTCTCGCGTGCGAAGTCGAAATGGGGGTGCGCGGTCATGATCGCGCCGCGCAGCGTATCCTTCGAGTAGGCCACGGGCCGCACGGAGGCCAGTGTTTCGTCGTCGATCACGTTTTGGCGGTCACCCTCCGTCATTGCCACGAGCTCCTGGCCCATCCTCACGATGTTCACGTTCGTGTTGTCGGAGACACGCGCGACGGGTGCGAAGAGTCGTTTCCAGAATGGCCGCAGGGTCGGCGTCCCGAACGAGCCGAGGTTCGCCTGGCCGCGCTGCGCATCGCGCGCCACCTCGGAGTCGAGCAAACGAGAGCGAAAGTCGACCGCCGAGTCTGCAATACGGAAGGCGTAGATCATGCCCAAACCGTCGAACCAGTGCTGCGCGTGCCACTCGTTCACGTCGAAGATGGCGGGACAAGTTCGCACGACTTCACCGCGCAGCCAGTCGGGAATTTGTCCACTGAGCTTGGCGGGGATGGCGCGGGGCTGCTCCGCCGAATGACGGAACGGCGCCAAAGCTTCGATCGATCGCGTGGCTGCAATCTCAGCGTTCATGGAGCACCTGCATGCGCGTGACCTTCACCTCGCCGTCGGCTAGCTCCGGGAGCTTGGCAAACCAGGTCTTCACGTGAGGCGTCCGGTTGTGAGCCTCGAAGTCGGCCTGGGTGGCGAAGATCTCGTAGAAAATAAAGTGGCCCGGCGCCTCGCGATCTTCCTGCAAGAAGTAGAGCAGGTTGTTTGGTTCGCGCCTCACCTGCGAAATTAGCGGCAACGTGGCTCGGCGCAGTTCGTCTTCCTTGCCGGGTTTGGCGCGCACTTGCGCCACGACGGCGTACGCGGCGTTCGGGATTCGCTCGTAACGGATACCAGTGCCAACGTGGGCCGACGCAAGCACCACGACGGTCATGGCAGCGGCGATGGCCAAGGCGATCAGCATCGCTCGTCTCGCTCGGGTGAGCGCCTTCATCGGCCGACCGCCTTCTTCCGCCCTTCGAGCGCGCTGTCGAAGACCCGCTTCACCGGACCGAGCGCCTGCACGAACTCGAGCTGTTCGCCCTCGGGACCCTTGCAGTAGATGAGCGTCCAGCCGTTCGACTGGCCTTCGGTGATGCGATTGCTGTTTGCCTCGATCGGCGCTGCGCGGCGCTCTTTCTCGGTCCTCACCGTGATCACGCGGTTTGCCCTCACTTGCGTCATCCCGCGACGCGCGGATTCGGACTCCAAATCGGCGATGAACTTGTTGAAATTGACGTCATCGCGAATGTGGAAGCAGATGTGCATGGAGCGCGGGAAAGCCGGGCTCATGTGATCGCGCGGCTCGGCAAAGCTCTCGCCTTTGCCCGCGGGTTGCTCGGCGTCGCGGTATTGCAGCAGCTCGATCACCACGTTATCGAACTGGATGAACCGCACGTCCAAACGCTGCGCGCCGCCCTTCAAATCGGGGATCCCCAGGGTCTGCGGATGAACCTGGCGTACCCGCGCTTCGATCTCCTGATCGGTGAGCAGCGTGTTGTGGATGCGTTCACCGCGAAAATCGCCGTCGCGCATGATTTCGGTGCCACCGAGCACTTCGGTATAAAACGCAAAAGCGCGATCCATGCTCTGCACCGTGACGCCAAAGTGCTGAACGCCCTGCAGTCTCGCGCCGAGGGGCCCCTTGTCTCGGGGGGTCGCGGCGCTGCGAACTTCGCTCTGCGCGGCGGCCGGCGTCGCTCCCAGCGCAGCCCACCCGCCGAGCACGGCCGCGCCCGTGGCTCGAACGATTGTACGGCGGTCACGGTCGATTTCATCGCTCTTTCTCTGGTCCGTCATGATCGATCTCCCGCGCTATTGCGCCAAGTATCCGCCGTCGATCGTCAGCTCGCTGCCGGTGGCGTCATGTGTCGCTCCCGATGCAAACGGAGTCGGATCGAAGCGCGCCCGCGGTCGTGCACCGCGGCGAGCCGTCCAGGCTCTAGAGCACCGAGCGTGCCAGCCAAAGTTCGCGCACTTCTCGCGGGTGAGCATCGCTTCGCTGACGACTATTGGTCGGCGTTGGCGAAAGGCGGTCTGACGGCTCATGGGGGCTAGACGCGCATCGAGCTGAGCAGCGACAATCGTGCGCCGCTCACCTCGGGCGCTCTCAACCCCTTTCAGGAAAACACCCATGTCGTTCCCCGAGATTCACCGCGTAGTCACCGGACACGATGCCGATGGGAAAGCCATCGTCGTGAGCAATGGACCGTTGGCCACGGTCCGTGCATTGGAGGCCATTCCGGGCATGATCTTCCACGAAGTCTGGGAAACTCGCGGCGCGCCGACTCCGGTCGACAACGGCCCCGACCCGACGTGCGGGCCATTGTCACATCAGGCGCCGGCGGCCGGCGCCTTGATTCGCTTCGTCGATTTCCCACCGGACTCGAGCTACCTCGCCCAGGCCGAAGCCCGCATGAAACAGCTGTTCACCGAGGTCAACGACGTCGAAGCGCTCACCGTGAAGGCTGACTCGCCACACCCCATGATGCATCGCAGCGAAGCGGTGGATTACGGCGTCGTCATCGAGGGAGAGATGACGCTGGTGCTCGACGATACGGAGGTGCGGCTCACGCCAGGCAGCGTCGTGGTCCAGCGCGGCACGAACCACGCTTGGGCGAATCGTTCGGACAAGCCGTGCCGCATGCTGTACGTCCAGATCGACGGGCAGTACGAGCCGTCCATCGCGGCCGCGCTCGCGCGCCGATGAGCGAAGCGCCCAAAGGCGGACGAGCGCAGCGGTCCATCAGCGAGCTCGCTCGTCACGATCGTCGACCTTCGAGATGCGCGTTACTTGGCGACAGAGCTTCGAGAGCGCACGCAGCCAACCGCATCGTCAATCGCTCGCGAAAGCCGTGTGTTTCAGGGTGATTGCCGCCGTGAGCGGAAGCCCTACGCCGCTCTTCACCCTTTTTAACCACGTTTTACCCCACAGACCGCGCGATTTCGTCAGGATGCGGGTGAGGCGTTCCCTGTCTGGAAGCGGTACTCGCAACGAGGAGAAGTGTGATGAATCAGCAAATCCATCTCGAGCGCACCAGTGAGCGGCTCGCCACTTCCAGCGTACTTCCTGGAATCGTGGGAACGAGTCGAGCTTTGGTCAGCGTGCTCCGGTTGGTCGAGCTAGTCGCGCCCACGCCGAGCACGGTGTTGATTCTGGGTGAGACAGGCACGGGCAAGGAGCTCGTGTCGAAAGCGATTCACGAGCACAGTCAGCGCTCTGGCTCGCCGTTCGTCAAGGTGAACTGCAGCGCAATTCCGGCGACGCTCTTGGAGAGTGAGCTTTTCGGGCACGAAAAAGGCGCCTTTACCGGGGCGATCGCACGGCGCATCGGGCGCTTCGAACAAGCGGAGCGAGGTTCGGTACTTCTCGACGAGATCGGCGAGCTACCGCTCGAGGTGCAACCCAAGCTGCTGCGGCTATTGCAAGAGCGCGAATACCAAAGGCTCGGCAGTAACCGAACAGAGTCGGCCGACATTCGCCTGATTGTCGCCACGCATCGCGATCTGTACGGAATGTGCAAAGCGGGGACGTTCCGCATGGACTTGTTCTATCGCCTGAACGTATTCCCGATTCGACTTCCGGCGCTGCGCGACCGCCGTGAGGACATCCCGCTCTTGGTTGCCCATTTCGTACCCCGCCTGGCGCGCCGTTTCGGCAAGGTCGTGAGCACCATCAGCTCCAGCGCGATGAGCGAACTGCAAGCGCACGACTGGCCCGGGAACGTGCGAGAACTCGAAAACGTGCTGGAGCGTGCGGTGATTCGCTGCGCCGGCAGCGAACTCGAAGTGGACTGCGACAGTGGCTTCGAGGGCTACGGGGCAGCTCCGCTCGCACTGGATCAGAGTTTCGAAGCGGTGACACGCGCCCACATCGTGTCCGTGCTGAAGAGCACGCGGGGCGTCGTCAGCGGGCCGAACGGCGCGGCCGCGCGCCTCGGCATGAAGCGCAGCACCCTCAACTTTCGCCTCAAAAAGCTGGGCATCGAGCCGGCGGCGGTGCTGGCCCGGTCGGCTTCGAGAGCACCGGACAAGGCGGAGGCCGAATCCGCGTAAAGGCTCGAGTTGTCGAGGTCAAGCAAGCCACGCCTCGAACTGGGTCATCTGCGTTTCGTCTTCGGCCACACCACCGGTCGACGACTTTTACCGCGTTTAACTTGAGCGCCATCCACGCCAGCCCTAGGGCTAGACGTCAGCACCGGACCGCTGAGGTTCTTTTGACCGCCCTGATTTCCGAGGTCGCCCATTCATTCGCATTCGGACCGTTTCTACTGGTCCCAGAGCAGCAGCTGCTCTTGGAAAATGGGGAAACGGTCCGCATCGGCGGCCGTGCGTTCGATCTGTTGACGGCACTCGTCCAATGCCACGGCGAAGTCGTCAGCAAGCAGGAACTGATGTTTCGCGCGTGGCACGGCGCCGTCGTGGACGAGGGCAATCTCAAGGTCAACATCGCCGCGCTCAGGCGCCTGCTGGGCGAAGGGCCTGGCTCAGCCCGTTACATCGCAACGGTGGTCGGTAGGGGCTACCGGTTCGTCGCGAGCGTGCGACGGACGGCCGAGCGCGAAGCTCCCTATGCCAGATCGACCAGGCGCAGCGGTAATCTGTCGCGCCTCAGCAAGCGCATCTTCGGTAGGGAAGACGCGATCAACGCCATCTGGCGTGGTCTCGAGAACACACGCTTGATATCGATCGTCGGACCAGGTGGCGTGGGCAAGACGACGGTCGCCCTCGCGGTCGCCGAGCGGGCGGCAAGCGCCTTCCCGGGCGGGGCGTGGCTCGTCGATCTCTCGTCGCTCGACCCGCAATCGCGTGTCTCCGAGGCAATCGCCAAGACGATCGGAGCGATCGCCCACACGGCCGACGAGAACGAGCTGCTCGAGGGGCATTTAGGCAATCGCGAGATGTTGCTGCTGCTCGACAACTGCGAGCACCTAATCGACGCCGTAGCCCAGTGCGCCGATCGAATCCTGACCCGCACGAGAGACGTCAAGCTAATCACCACCAGCCGCGAACCTTTGTGCATCAGGGGCGAACGGGTGCGACGTCTGTGCGGGCTAGGGCTGCCGCCGAACGTGGAGGGAATCAAGGCGGCCGAAGCCTTGACCTTTCCCGCCGTGCAATTATTCAACGAGCGGGCCGTAGAAAAGTTCCCGTCGTTCAAACTCGACGACGCAAACGCTTCTCACGTCGCCGCAATCTGTCACAAGCTCGATGGACATGCGCTCGCGATCGAGCGGGTTGCGCAGCGGGTCGGGGCGCTCGGCGTTGCCGGAATGCTGGACCACCTGGACCGGCGTTTTCACATGTTCGATGGCTATCACGAGGGCCCCGCGCGGCACCGGACCCTGACGGCGACGGTCGAAGCGAGCTACGCCCTGCTGAGCGAGACCGAGCAAACCATCCTCCGTCGGTTGTCGGCCTTCGTCGGCGCTTTCAGCCTGGAATCGGCGTGCATCGTCGGCGGCGCCGAGGACATCGAGCGCGCGACGGTGCTCGAGGACATCGCGAACCTGGTTGCCAAATCACTCCTCTCGGCCGAGGTACGCGATGGCCTCATGCAGTATCGCCAGTCTCACGTCACTCGTGCCTTTGCCATGCAAAAACGCATCGAGCGCGACGAGCTGCCTGCGAGAGGTCACCCGGATGGCCGAGATGGGTGACGAACAAGTCGTGGGGAGTGCGTCCGCTCGGTTCGCGGAGTTAGTGAACTTTCCGATTGCCGTCAGGAGCGACCACAACCTACCCCCAATGACGACGCGAGTCGTCGGACGCGGCGAAGTGATCGACCTGCTTCAACGAGAGGTGTGGAGATCCCGGCTCGTCTCCATCGTTGGCGCGGGGGGCATCGGCAAGACGACGGTCGCGCTCGCGGTCGCGGAGCGCACCGTCGGGCACTTCGCGGACGGCGTGTGGCTGGTGGATTTCGCCCCCGTGCGTGATCCGCTGCTCGTACCGCACGCGATCGCCAGCGCAACCGGTCTGGTCGTACACTCGGCGAACATTTTGGCCGCGCTCTGCAGGTTCGTGCGGGATCGTCAGATCTTTCTCGTGTTCGACAATTGCGAGCACCTGGTATCGGCCATCGCCAGCTGCTTGGGGTCGCTCCTGCAAGACGCCCCGGGCGTACACGTACTGACGACGAGCCGCGCGGCGCTGCGCGTGGACGGCGAGCACGTGCACCAACTGATGGGGCTGGGCTCGCCACCGCACTCCCCCAGACTGACGGCTGAGCATGCGTTGACTTATCCCGCGATCGAGTTGTTCGTCGAGCGCGCGACAGACCGGTTGGATACGTTCGTTCTCGACGATCGCGATGCCCCCACCGTTGCCGACATCTGTAGGAGCCTCGACGGCATTGCGCTCGCGATCGAACTTGCCGCCATGCGCGTCGATGCCTTCGGCGTGTACGGCCTTCAGAAACAACTGGACGGTCGGTTTCGACTGCTCGCGGGAAGGCGGGCGGGGCTCGAACGACACCGAACCCTGGCCGCGACGCTCGACTGGAGCTGCAGCCTGCTCCCGGAGAACGAAGCCCGGTTGCTGCGGGCCGTGTCCGTTTTCAGTGGCGCGTTTCGGCCGGCTGGAGCAGCGATGGTAGCCAAGGTGGACTCGGGCGACGCGGTGGCCATCCTCGCAGAGCTTGCCTCGAAGTCCCTGCTCGCGGTCGAAGCCGATACGCAAGGTCGCACGTACCGCGCGTTGGAGACCACGCGCGCTTATTGCCTCCAGAAACTGGTCGGAACCGGCGAAGAACCGCCCATCCGCCTTCGTCACGCGGAGTACGTATGCGCAGTGCTAGAGAGGGCCGCAAGCGAGTGGGCACTGCAGTTGTCACGGGATTGGGGAGCCAAGTACGGCTCTCATCTCGACGACCTCAGAGGTGCGCTCGCCTGGACGGGATCCGATCCGGCTCATCGCTCGCTACACATCCGGCTGACCGCCGCGGGAACCCTGCTGTGGAATCACTTTTCCCTGACCGACGAGAGCCGGCTTCACCTCACGCGGGCGATCGCGGAGCTCGGCGAGGCCGGATCCGAGAACACGGTCGTCGAAATGAACCTCCAATTCGCCCTCGCCGGGGCCATCCTCTACACGCGCGGGGTCATTCCCGAAGCGCGCGTGGCGATCACTCGCGCTCTGCACATCTCGGAACAGCTGGGCGACACCGACTTTCGTCTGCGCTGTCTGCGCCTGACCGGCACGTTGGAGCTATTTCTCGGAGAGCATGATGCGGCGATCCGGACTTTGGAACTCTTCCTGTCCATCGCCACCGCCGAAGATCCCTCGGCCCTCGCGGAAGGCGAGACGCACCTCTGCGTTGGCGAGACCTTCGTCGGCCGAATCCAGGGTGCCCGCGAACGCATGGAACGTCTGTTCGCGCAGCGCTCCCAGGACTTCAACGATGCCCGCTTCGCGCGCTTCCAATACAGCAATAGCGTGAACGTATTGGTCGTGCTTTGCCACGCGCAATGGTTGACGGGACTTCCCGAGGCAGCAGCGCGTACCGCGGAAATGATCGTGGAGTACGGACGCCGAGCCGCCCACGAGCTCTCTCTGAGCATCGCGCTCGCCTGGGTCAGCCTCGTTTACTACTGGCTCGGCCGCGAGGAAGACTGCCGCCGCCACGCAATCATGCTCGACGAGCTAGTCGAGCGGCACGGCATCGTGACCTGGCGACCGATCGTCACGTTTTGTCGCGGCGCCGTGGCGACCGCAGAGCCGCCGAATTCTAGCGGCGGCATCGACGATCTCAGGCGGGCGGTCGCGGAATTCCGCGCGACTGGGCACATGGCGAGGCTGCCTTACTACATCGCCGTGCTAGCGGAAGCGCTCGGGAGACAGCGGCGCTTTCAGGAAGCAGAGGAAGCGATCCGTGAGGCCGTGGACCTTGCGGCGGTGCAGAACGAGCGGTGGTGTACGCCCGAAATTCTACGCATTCGGGCCTTCATTGCCGCGGCCCAAGATCAGCTGGACATCGCCGAGCCACTGCTGCTGCAGTCCATCGCGGTTTCAAAGGAGATCGGCACGCGCCCCTGGGAATTGCGAGCCTCCAATGATTTAGCCGTGCTGGGGCGGGCCAAGGGCCGCACGGCAGAGGCGAAGACCTGACGGCGGTGAGCAGATAGACGAGGCACGTCCGCCGCCTCGCGCCGAAGTTCGGCGATCGTGACCCGAGCTTTCGGCGAGCCTCATCGAATCAGCAGGCGTGCCTCCGCAGGCAACCCGTAGGCCGAGGTCGAGCGCACCTCAGCCGTGGTCGAGCGACGGTGCGGCGAGCGGGCTCAGGCGCCGCACCACATCACGTACAAGTAAACGAGCGGCGAAACCACGATCAGTGCGTCGATGCGGTCGAGCATGCCGCCGTGACCGGGCACGATCGAGCCCGAGTCCTTGATCCCGGTCGAGCGCTTCAACAGGGATTCAATCAAATCCCCGAATTGACCGAGCGCGCCGGCGACGACGCCGAGCACGAGCGCGTGGCCGAGCGGCAGGCTGCGCACGAACACGAAGTGACCGAGGATTGCGCCGGCTTCCGCGCCAACCAGCGCGCCCACGAAGCCAGCGCGTGTCTTCTTGGGGCTGACCGCTTCGTACAGCTTGGTTTTGCCCAGGAAGCGCCCGAAGAAATAACCACCGGTGTCGGCGAGCCACGCGAAGGTCAGGCACAGAAACACGTAGCCCGAGCCGGAAGCGCCCGCGTCGCGACGCAAGAGCGCGAGCGCGCACAGCATGCCGCCGATGTAGAGCGGCCCAGTCACGCCCGCAAACGTGCGCAGCGCCGCGCTCGGGATCTCCCCCAAGCGCCACAACGGAACGAGCAAGCCGAGCATCGGCACGACGAACAAGACCGTGAGCAGCACGCGCGGATCCGTGCCCCACAGGTACAAGCTGGCAGACACTCCGAGCGTGGTCACGATGCCGACGATGCGCGCCACCAGATCGTCCGGGTGGGTCATGCGGAAAAGCTCGTCCGCCGCAATCGCGGTGGCCACGAGCACCAGCAGGAAGAAGCCCCAGGGAGGGCCGCCAAATAGCAGCCACATCAGCGGCGGCACGACGACGGCAGCGGTGAGAAGTCGAACTTTGAGGTTGCTCGCGGCCAAGACGCCCTTCGGTAACAGCCACTTGCACGCGTCACAAGGGGGATCACGCGAAGCGGGCCCCTCGAGCGGTCCAGACGACTTGCGCCGAAGGCCAGCCGAAAGTAGACCGCTGCCTTCCGATCGCTCCGTCATGAAGTTTCCGTCTGCCTTTTTCAAGCGGCGCGGGCCGCTACTCGGATTCGTGGCGTTGCTCGCCGCCGCGTCTCACTATTCGAGGCCCAGGCCTCCAGAGCGATCGCTGGCCGGAGTGGCACAATTGCTCAGCGGCGCGATCGGCGGCGTCGTGAATCCAGAGGAGCTGATCTGGGAGCCGAGCTCGGGCGCCGCCTCCGACCTGCTGCTCGGGCGCCGCGTTTTGTTCTTGGGTGCGAACCAGGCTGGCGGCGCGCGCGACGTGTTCCGGGCTCGGGTGCGCGTCACACTGGATGGTCAACCCCTGTCGATCGGTACGTTGCACAACGTGACCGACACGCCGGTCGGGGACGACGCCGCGCTCGAGGCCCGCGGTGACCGCGCGACCTTCGCGACCTTGGCCTTCGGGCGCATCCAAGGCTTGAGCGTGCTCGACCTGAGCGGCATCCCGCGCACGGATCGTCCAGAGCGATTTTTCGACCGCCTGCTCTTGGCGATCAACTCGTATCAAGCCACGGGCAGCTTCGCCGGGCTCGGGCGCACGAACATCGTGCTCGACCAGCCGGCCCCGAGCGCCAAGCTCACGCTCGATCCGCCCAATCTCGAGATCGATTTCGGTGACGCCCCGCGCGCGCTTCGCTATCAAACCGAGCAGCGCTCCCTGCGCGCATCCGACGGCGGAGAACCACTCGCCGCGCGCGCCGTGCCCGAGGTGCACTTGCCGAAGCCGCTGGTGCTCTGGCTGGTCGATACGGTGCGAGCCGAAGTCGGCCCGGAGCCAATCGCTTGGCTAGAAAATAAGGTATTTGGCGCGAAAGATAGCCTGAAGCGCGCAAGCTTCGCGCTGTTCACGCCCAAGACGGCCCGCGCCCTCAAAGCCACCTCCGCCACGGAACAAGTGGTGGCGAAAGTTCTGGACGGCAGTGACTTCGCGAACGCGGCGGACTCTTGGCCGCCGCCGAGCGTGCCTTCGATCTGGAAAGATCCGAAACCGGGTGAAGGCGCATGGACGCCCGTCACTTATGGTTTCTTGAAGCCGATGCGTGGCCTGACCGCGGACGCGAAGCCGCCGGCGTACTTCTACCGCACCGTGATCCGCCCCGATCCGGAGCGGCCGTATTCCGAGCTAGTGCTGATCGCGATGGACATGCGTCAGCTCGAACTCGGTATGCAAGCCGGCTACGAAGATCCGAAGCCGACTACGGGCTCGCCGGGTGAGGGACACATTCCGCAAGACCCGGCCGTGTACAGCCGCGTAGTGGGGACGTTCAACGGCGCGTTCAAGACGCAGCACGGCGCCTACGGCATGATGGTGAACAAGCGCGTCCTGCTCCCGCCGGTGAAGGGCGGCGCGACCGTGGTCGTTACCAACGCTTCGGCGGTGGGTCTGGGCAGCTGGCCGCCGAGCGACGAAATCCCAGCAAATATCGTATCTTTTCGCCAGAACCTCGACCCGCTGGTGGAAGACGGCATTGCCAACCCGACGGGCCGACGCTTGTGGGGCTGGCAGCTCGAAGGCACGAGCGTGATGACTCAACGCACCGCACTGTGCGTCACCGCGGCGGGCCACTTGTACTACGCCTGGGGTGAAGAGATCGACGGCCCCACGTTGGGCAAGGCGCTGCGCCAAGCGGGCTGTTCGTACGCGATGCACCTGGACATGAATCCGGCGCACGCGGGCTTCGTGTTCACGGACGTGGTGAACCCGAAGAAATCCGAGTACCACCTAAAGCTCGCGGACGATCGGATGAAGATCCCGCCCGAGAAGTTCGTGCGCTGGTCGGCCAAAGACTTCTTCTACGTGACGGTGCGCGATGCGACGCCGCACGACGCTCCCGACCTCACCTGGGCCGTCGACAACGGCACCCAAGCAACGCCCACCTGGCTGCCCGGCGTGTACGCGAGCCAGCTGACGTTGGGTAGCGTGCAGGTCGATCTGCTGAGCTTCGAGCCCGGCCACGCCGAATTCAGCTTTCGCGCCGGTTCGCGCGAGCCGGTATCCTCGAACGCGCCGGGCCTGAAAACGAGCCTCGATGACGCCACCGAGCACCGCGTGATGGCCGCGATCGGCCTCGGGCACACCACCGAATCCACACGTTACGGCTTCGCCTTCGGTCCACAAGCTCCACTCGCGCTGCGCACTGGCTATGCCACACTCGTGCTCTCGCCCACGGCAACTGCGCGCGTCGAAGCACCGGGGGTCACGCCCACGCTGACGCCCGAAGAAGAAGCCGTGCAGCTGCCGCTGCTCGTCGAGAACGGCAAGCTCGAACCGCGCGCGCGCGAACGCGGCGACATGCGCCGCCGCGCAGCGCTGTGCATCACGCCCACCGAGCGACTGATCGTCGCCTCCGCCGTGCACGACACGAGCGACACCTTGGCCGCTGCACTGATGCGCGTCGGTTGCACGCGCATCGTCGAACTCGACCGAGGCTCGCATCATCCCGGCTTCTTGCATCGCGCGGGGACCGCCACGCCGCCCTTGGCCAGCTACGAGACCAGCGTGCTGTACGCGCTCGGACGACCCATGCAGGCGCTCGCTTTCCGTTGGAAGCCGGCCAACGCGGCCCCGTCGACCAAGGTCACCAGCTACGATTACCCAGCGCCCGACATTGCGCCGCGAAAGAAGAAGCGAAAACGCGAAGCCACCCCCGTGGACCCGCCCACCGAGTCGCAATGAGGCCCCGATTTGCCTCGTTGCTCGTGGCACTGGCGGCTCTGGGGTGCCGTCAGCCAGCGAAATCGGACGGTGCGGCGCGCGTCAACGCGCCAGCTCCAGCGCCGTCCGCGTCTTCACCTGCGCCCACGGTTTCAACCGCTCCGCCGGCCCTGTCTGCACTCCCACCGCTCACCGGCGTGGCTTGGATCGAACACCTCGATCTCGAAGACGGACACGAGGCCTATGTCTGCCCGCCGATCGGCGCTCGTGAAAAGCGGCCGCTGATCGTGGCCGTGCACGGCGCGGGCGATCGCGCGGAGTGGTCGTGCGGCGGCTGGCGCATGGTGGCCGGCGAGTATGCGTTCGTGGTCTGCCCCCAAGGGTCGAAGATGGACCCGCAACGCTTCGCCTGGGACAGCGCAGAGACGATCCGTCGCCGTGTGGCCGGCGCGATCAAGGCCGCACAGGCGCGCTTCGGCGAATATATCGCCGAGGGCCCGACGCTGTACGTCGGGTTCAGCCAAGGGGCGACGCTGGCCGGTCCGACGTTGCTCGATCCTGCGCAATCGTTCCCGTTCATCAGCCTCGCCGAAGGCGGCTATGGGCTGCTGCAAAACCGCGCCTTTCTCGCCAAACTCAAGGCGCGCGGCGTCGAGAGCGTCCTGCTCGCGTGCGGCACTCCGGGATGCTTTACGACCATGCGCGCGGCCGAGCCGAAGCTAGCCGCGGCGGGCATCCAGGCGTTGATCGGCGGTGATCCCAAGTCCGGCCACAACTTGAACCGCGAGATGCAGGCGGGGTTGCAAAAGGTGTGGCCGGAGTTCGTCGCGGGTTTGCCGAACTGGCGCGGATTCAAGAAGCGCTGAGTTGCGCCGGACGGTTGACGCGCGGCGTGGCCCCTTGTCCTCTCGGCCAGGGCAAGCCAGCGCGACGTTGATCATTCAGAAGGGTCCGACGAGCTGCCCGAGCCCGGCAAGACTTATCAGGTCGGCAATCCTCGAGGGCCAACCAGCACTACGGTCGGCGACCCTCTAACCGATGGCGAGCAAGGCGCGTCCATCACCTGCTCCGTCAAAGGCACCGGCCCGTTCACGTTCTCGGGCAAGACCCTTGGGCCCGGCGCGGTAAGCCTGACCTTCAGTGAAGGACGGGACTCACGCGAGCGGAACTTCCAGCCCAATCCGCCGCATCAGGCGCAGCGCGTTGCCGGCTTGCACGGGGCCGGGGTGCGCTTTGTAGTCGAAGCTCATTTCGTTGTCTTTCACGCTCTCGCGGAAGTGGATCAACGTGACGCGGCTCATCAGCGCCGGCTCGAGCTCGGCAAGGCCCATGTCGTGGGTGGAGACGGCGCCCAGGGCGCCGCGTTGGATTAGCTCACCGATCACCCAGCGCGCGCCGATCTGGCGTTCGAGGGAGTTCGTGCCGTGCAGAATTTCGTCGAGCAAGAAGAACACCGGCTTGGTGCCGGCGGTGCCGTCGACCACGGCCTTTAGCTTGTTCAGCTCGGCGTAAAAGTGGCTGACTCCGCTGGCCAGTGAATCGCTCATGCGAATGCTGGTGATCAGCGCGAATTCGGCGAGCACGAGTTTTTTGGCGCACACGGGGCCGCCCGCGAACGCGAGCACGTTTGCTAGGCCCATCGAACGCAGCATGGTGCTCTTGCCGGACATGTTGGAGCCGGTGACGAGCAGCGCGGTGCCGGGTTCGGGCAGCGAGATGCTGTTGGTCACGCGCACTTTGCGGTCGATCAGCACGTGGCCCAGTTCTTCGGCTTCGAAGCAGGGGCGCTCGCTGAACTCGGGGAAGCAGAAGTCGGGTTCGTCGTGGGCCAAGCCGGCGAGCGACGACAGCGCTTCGGCTTCGCCCACGACGTCGAGCCACTCGCGCACGAAGCGGCCCGCGCGCTCTTGCCACGCTTCGAGCGCGAGTACGCAGTGCACGTCCCAAAGCAGGAACAGATTCACTACGGGGTAAATCATGCCGTTGTGCTTGAGCTCGAAGAAGCCGACCACGCGCTCGAAGCGGCGCATTTCTTCGGACGGCTTTTTGCCGCTCTGGGTGAGTCGGGCTTGGGCCGCGCGGATTAGGGGCGCATCGACGTTCAGGGACTCGAGCTCGCCGAGCAATGTGCCGTAGCGGAGGAAGGCGCCCTGCGTTTCGGACACGGCGTGGAACACGCGCGAGGTGATGGCGTTGGCCAGCGACAGCGTGAGCATCGACAGCACCGCGGGGATCGTGAAATACAGCCAAGAGCGGCCGAAGCTCGACCACAGCACCATGCCGCCAATGGTGAATAGCGGCAGGATGCGCGCGGCCCACACGACGTGCAGCCAATGCTTGAGCTGCGGCTTTTCTTCGGCCCAGAGCAAGAGTGGTTCCGGGTTGGGCGGCTCTTTGCGCTTGCTGCCCGCAGGGTCGACGATACCGAGCGCGAGCGCTTCGATGCGCTGGCGCAGATCGAGCAATGGCGCCAACGCGCGCACCGCGACCTGGCGTTCGCGTACGACCGCGGGCGGGCTAGTGTGACTGAAGTAGCCGCTCAGCCTTTCTTGTCCGACGCGTGTGTGCGCCACCGAGATGCGCTGGAACAGTGAGTTCGGACCGAACACGTCCAGGTCGCTCGTGTACGGGTGCGCAGCGTCGACGAAGCGCGCGCCGTTCTCGGCAAGCTCGTGGAAACGCCCGGTCGTGCGCGCGAGGGCGTCTCGATTCACGCGCGCGAAGCGGCGCGCCAAGTCTTCTTCGGTCAGTACGCGGCTGTGCCAAACCACGAGCAGCAAGAACGCGACGAGGCCCCCCAAGCTCACCGGGCCGGCAAATACGCTGGTTTTGCCGAACACGGACAGCAACAAGCTGATGATGAACACGCCAAACGACAGCCCACGCAGGTTCGATACCGTGCGCGAACGAGCGGCGTGCCGCTCGGCGTCCGCGTTGAAGCGCTGCTCGCGCGCGCGGTACTCGGCTTCTTGACCGCTCACTTCGCGACCTTGACGAATTTGATGACGACGGTCGCACCGACCATCGGCTCGGCGGGTACACCCACGTAGCGGCGATCGACGACTTCCGACACGCAGCGCGCGGCTTCGGCGCTCACCCCACTGCGCTTGGCAACCGAGACCCCCTCGGCGCGCCCGCGTGCGCGCAGCATGAAGCGCACGTGAACCTCACCACTCGGGTCCTTGAGGCCGCCGTTGTCGCTCACACACTTCAAGTAGCGGTCGCGCGCGGCGCCCAGTTTGCCAATGCCGAGCGTGCCCGTGTCGGCGGTGACCGGTCCGACCGTGATGTCGAGCTTGTCGTTGCTGGGCACGGGTGTGGGTGCGGGTACGGGGGCTCCGGCGTCAGCTTCCGGAGGCTCGTCACTTGGCGCGGATGTCGCGCTCGCCGCGCTGGCGGGAACCACGGGGGCAGGCGCGCTCGCGCTGGTCGCAGCCGCGGGCAACGCCCCCGCGGCCGAGAGCGTCCCTGAGCGCAGGCCTTGCGCTTCGGCCTCGGTGAGGCAGCGCACGATCAAACCCTTGCCGTTGCCGATGCGGCCCCACGGGCAAGCCGGATCGTACGGGTAGCGGCGCAGCAACGCGTCGGCCGTTTCACCACTTGCCAGGGCACCGAACGCGAGCAAGAGGGCAGCGACGGGAAGCATGATCAGGGCGCGTTTGAGGCGGGGCGTGGGCTTCATGGCGTGGGGCGCGGTTTACCACGTCTATGCGGGCGGCGGCTCTCCGCGTGCACGCATTGCGGCCCTGCAATGCGGATGATACGGAGCTTTGACATGAGCGCCCTGATTGCCACGTCGGGTCGGCGTTGGCGCGCCCGCTGCCGAGCCGCCACGATCGCGAGCGCGAGCGGGCTGCTGCTGTCGGCGGCGCTCGGCGGCTGTGGCTCGAACCCCGCCGATGAGCCGTCGTCGGCGACCGGGGCCCGCGCGGGTTTCGGGGCCGGCGGCGATTCTGCTAGCGGCGGCCGGGCCACGAGCGGTAATGCAGGCGCCGGAGTTGCAATTACCGCAATGTGGACGAAGAGCGACGGCAAGTACGCGCTGAGCTTGGGCAGCACCTACCTCGAAATCGATCCCGACAACGGCGCGCGTATGACGGCGCTGCGCGTCGGTGGCAGCACGGCCCCAAACTTGCTCGCCGACTCGGCGGTGACCGGGCAAAACGACAACTGGGGTTCGACCTTTTGGCCGAGTCCTCAAAACTGGGCCTGGCCACCGACGGACGCCGGCAGCATCAACGCGCTCAACACGCTGCCCTATGACGTGGCCAGCGACGAGCAGACGCTCACCTTGACGAGCGAAGTGAACGCGACGTCGCCCACCGTGTCGGTGACCAAGAAGTTTTCACCCGACCTCGCCAAGCTCGCAATCGTGATCGAGTACACGATGACCAACGGGGGCACGGAACCCGTCACCGTCGCGCCGTGGGAGATCACGCGGGTCGGGCCGGGCGGCATCACGTTCTACGCGGAGGCGAGCGAGCCCGTCACGCACGACCCGAACATGGTGCTGCCGGGCACCGAGCTGAAGAGCGGCGTGCGCTGGTACCAGCACGACCCGAGCGTCGTTCCGCCGACCAAGTTTTTCGCAGACGGCAAAGGTTGGATCGCGCACGCGGACGGCGATCTGCTGCTGATCAAGAGCTTTCCCGACATCGCCCCCGACGAAAGCCCTACAGGGGAAGCGGAAATCGAAGTATTCGCGGTGCCGCAGTACGTGGAGGTCGAGAACCAAGGCGCGGTGAAAACACTCGCCCCCGGGGCGTCACTGCATTGGACCGTCCGCTGGTATGCGCGTAAACTGGCCGCGCCGGCTGTCGTCGGCAGCGCGGATCTCGTCGCTTACGTTCAGAACCAGATCAAGTAGAGAGTGTCAGCGCCTGCTCCTGCATCGGCCGCCGCCGAAGCCGTGCTCACGTTCTTGGAAAGCGTGGGGCGCCGCTCCGAGGCGGAGTTTTATCTTCGCCTGTTCCTGAAGCTACCGCCCGAGAGCTTCGGCATCATCGCGCCCGGCGCGACGGTGATCCGCTATGCGCTCGGTTCGCTCGTCGAGCAACTGAAGTTCTTGGCCGACCTCGGGCTGCACGCGCCGGTCGTGCTCGGCTTGTACGATCCGGAGCGCGGCTCGGCCAGCTCGGAGCGGCTGATCAAGCGCCTGCAGATCGCCGGCATGGAGGCTTGCCCGCACGAGATGGGCGAGCCCGACCTAGCCGACAAGCTGCGCGTCGAACTGCGGGCGGATCGCCTGCCCGTCGTGCATTTTCGCGCGAGCGATGGGCAGACGATCGACGACCGCCTGAACGAGCTCGGCGCGTTGGCCCAAGAGCTGGACACGCGCAAGTTCGTGTTGCTCCGGCGTCGCGGCGGGCTCAAGCCGCTGACACGCGGCAAGCTGGAAATGGCGCCCGGCTATTTTTTACCCACGGATGGCGGGCGCATCTCGATCATCAATTTACGCACCGATCGCGCGGGGATCATCAGCGGTAAGACCCTACCGAAGCGCGATAGCGAGCTGCTCGCGGCCGCCGAGCGCTTGATCGATCTGTCGCAACCCACGCCCATCCTGGCCAGCATCACCTCGCCGCTGAATTTGCTGAAAGAGTTGTTCACGGTGAAAGGCGCCGGCACGCTGATCAAGCTCGGCAGCGCGGTCTCGCGCCACCGTTCGTACGTGCAGCTCGACACCGAACGCTTGCGCCGGTTACTCGAGTCTAGCTTCGGTCGCGCCCTCGACGCCGCGTTTTTCGATCGCACGCCGCTCGCGATCTACGTCGAGGCCGAGTACCGCGGTGCCGCCGTGGTCGCGCACGGCACGCCCGTGCCGTACCTCAGCAAGTTCGCGGTCGAGCCCGAAGCCCAAGGCGAGGGCATGGGTCGCGATCTGTGGCAGGCTATCTCGCGTGATTACCCCGCGCTGTATTGGCGCGGGCGGGCGGACAACCCAATCGCGTCTTGGTACGCCTCGGTGTGCGACGGCATGGTGCGCCTCCCGGAGTGGAACGTGTATTGGCGCGGCATCGAACCTCAGAAAATCCCCGACGTGATTGAGGCGGCCCGCGCGCACCCTGCTGATTTCGCGGCGCCTGTGCTAGAGGCCACGCGCTGAAACGCTCTTCCGGAGGTGATCGGTGTTTTTCCTCTTTTTGATGATCGTCGCTGCCCTGGGCATCGGGGTGTACCTGGTGTTCATCTTCAAGCTGGTACCCGGCGCCGCGGAAGAGCGCCTGGGCGTGCTCGAGCCGCTGCCTGATGACATCAACCAGTGGCACGTGGATGAAGCGTCGGAGCTCGGCAAGGCGGCCATCCAGCGCAACCGCAAGCGCGAAGAGCGGCTGTACTTCGAAGAAGGCAAAGGCGTCTTCGCCCAGGGCCGACTGGTGCGCCAAGTGCGTTACCGGAACATCGAAAACAACGCGATCGAAGAGGTGGAACCCGACGAGCCTGTCAAGCGCAAGCGCATCCGCGTCTGACGTTGACGACGCTCAGGCCGCCCCCGCGCGCGGCGGCACCAGCGCTCGAATCGCACGCGCGACGCGCGCTGCATCACGCCGCGGAATCGACAGACAGCGCAGCGCGTCTTGCTCCGCTGCGCCGTCCAGCAGCGCCTGTGCCGCACGCTCCGCCAGATCGGCTCGACAAGCGCGCGGCCCGAGCTCGACGTAACCCAGCCGACGCCACACCGTCGGAGAGAGCGTGCGTGTCTCGTAGTTGGTCTTACCGGGTGGCGGCAGCGCCACTCCGGGTTCGAAGATCGCGCTGATCGTCGCGCGCTGCTCGAGGGCCCGCGGACGCAATGACGCGCCCAAATAAACCGACAAATGGCCGACGAACACGCCCGCCCGGCGCAGGATCTCCTCGTCTTTGCTGGTCAAGACGGCGAGTGACGCCGCGAGTTCGCGCGCGCTGGCCGTGCCCAACCCAGCCTCCAGCTGATACGCGATCGCGCGCAACGCGGACTGCTCCGAGGATCTCAGCTCGTGCAGCGCGCTCAATGGACGACTCACCGCGTCGCGCGCGAATGCCAATAAGCGACGCTGCAAACGGATGCGCAATCCCGCGCCCAGTGGTTCTTGCGTCGACAGCTCCACGTTGGGCGTGCTCACGCTCGCCCCGCGCACCAGCCGACCGAGCGTGATGCCGTGCGCGCTCACTCGGCCGCGTGGGTCGAGCTCGAACGCCTCATGGTCGGCGTCCACCAAGTCCTCGAGCGAAGTCGGCACCGCGGCGGTCGGGCCCGCTGCGATTCGCACGCGCAGTTTGCTCAGCGCCGCAAAGGGATGATGCCGATCGACCTCGTGTTCTTCGATTGCGGTGGGTGGTGCGTGGCCCTCGCGACGCGGTGCGCGCTGCGCCTTGCTACGCCGCTCGACGAACGTCGACACCAGGCTGCTGTGCAAGGCATCACTCAGGCGATCTTCCAGTCGGCTCAGGTGCTCCGACCAAAAGGCGGAATGGGCGCAAAAACCCGCACGATTGACGACATAGGCCCAAGTGCGCAGACGCGCGATGCGGGCCACGATCGCGTCCACGTCCCCGCTCTCCTGCGCGAACTCCTCGGTGCGCGCCGCCAAAAAATCATCTGACAGCGGCCCGTCGGCGAGCGCGAGGAAGATATCGCGCAAGAGCTCCAAGTGCACTTCGAACAGGATGTGCCGAAAGTCCGGGATCTGACAGACCGCCCACAGCTGCTCGATCGCTTGCGGATCGCGCGCGCGGGCGCGCACGAGCGGGCTTTCGAGCAGCGCGCGCAGGGAGTGCAAATCGAGCGCATCGGGCACCGCCGCGAGGTAAGCGGCGGGCGGCGGCGCTTCGAGCGATCCGAGCAACCCTTCGAGCGACGAGAAGTCGAGATCGGCGTTGCGATAGCGTACCCGACGCAGCGGCTCGAAGCGGTGCTGCTCGATGCGTTGCGCGGAGGGCAGCGGGAGTTCGAGGGGGCTCAGCGTGCCGAAGCTGCCGTCACGCAGGTAGCGCCCCGCGCGGCCGGCGATCTGCGCCAACTCCGCGTCTTCCAAACTGCGCGCCGTGCGCCCGTCGAACTTGCGCAACGACGCAAACGCGACGTGCCCCACGTCCAAGTTCAAACCCATGCCGATGGCGTCGGTGGCCACCAAATAATCGACTTCCCCCGCCTGAAACATGGCTACTTGTGCGTTACGCGCGCGCGGCGAGAGTGCGCCCAACACCACTGCCGCTCCGCCGCGCAACACCCGCAAGCGATGCGCCAACTGATACAGCTCAGGCACGGAAAAGGCCACGACCACGCTGCGCTTGGGCAGCCGCTGGAGCTTGCTCTGACCGGCAAAGCTCAAGCGCGACAAGCGCGGATGCTCTTGATACTTGGCCGCGGGCACTATCCGCTCAAGCAGCGGACGCATCGTGCTCGAACCCATGAACCAGCTCTCGCGCCGGCCGCGCGCGTGCAGCAAGCGCTCGGTGAACACGTGCCCGCGCTCGTCGTGGTTCGCCAGCTGCACCTCGTCGATGGCCACGAAGTCCACCTCGTGGCTCATCGGCATGGCCTCCGTGGTACACACCCAGTAATCCGGGTGGCGCGGCACGCGCTTCTCTTCCCCGGTGATCAGCGCCACGCGGTCTTCACCGATGCGCGCGCTCACGCGGTCGTACACCTCACGCGCCAAAAGCCGCAGCGGCAAACCGATCATCCCGCTCGTGTGCTCGAGCATGCGCTCGACCGCACGGTGTGTCTTACCCGTATTGGTCGGCCCCAGCAGCGCAACGCTCTCGGTGGCACCTACGAACGACACGCCGAGAGCATAGCGCAGGTCGGCAGACCTGCCGGATCGAGCGGTCGGTCATGGCCAGATCGCCCGAAAACCCGCTGATCGCCGCCGAAGGCGGTGCCGGCACTCGGCGGGCTCGGTGAGCATCAAATAAAATACCTCGAGACGCAACCGGTGCCGAGAGGGGCCGACCAGGGGGGCATGATTAGTCGCTCCGGAAGCCCCAGCGCCTGGTGCACCGAGCTTCCGGGCGAAGACGGCGAGAAGCCAGAAACACGCGGTTTCGGCTTTGCCGACAACTGCGCGATGTATCGTGGATATGTCGGCGGCAACGGTGCGAGGACGAGCGACTGCGTCGAGGTTCCGACCAAGAAATGACGATGCCGGGCGCGCCTTCACCAGTGGTTCGGCAGCACATAGCTGCCTCTTCCGAGCGTGAACGGTTGATAGATGGCCGTTGAGTCGATGTAAACCACGCTCCCCCTGAGGATGCCGACAAAGCTGCCTCCACTCGGCGTCCACTGCACGTCGCGGAGGCCGTTGGGCAAAGTTTGCGAGAGCGCGTCCGGCGTGGCCAGGGAGTAGGGCGGATCGCTCTGACCGACCTGCGCAGAAGTTCCGATCAGTACGCGCGAGCCTCGAGGCTCGGGCCAGAGTCCGTCGATTCGCTCAGGGGTGGAGAACAGAGTGGTGGGGACGCTGCTGTTGCTCACGGGCAGTGCGACCACTTCGAGCGAGGATCGTTCGGCCGACCGCGCGTAGCTGAGCACGAACAGGTGTTTCTCGTCGGCGCTCGACAACGCTCGCTGAGCGAAGCCCCAAGGGCCTTTGGCGCGCGCACTCTCGTTGTTCGCGCCGACGCTGCGTATCCACCAAGAGTCGTTCGTGGGTTCGTCCGGGTTTTCGAGCATGAACCAATCGCCGTTGCTCCAGACGCCCCAGTTGCGGCCGATCGCGGGGAAGATCGCGGTCGGCGCGCTGACCCGCTCGGTACTTCCGGGCTTCATGAACACGAGTGCCATGTGCGTCGCATCGTTCACGTAGGCCCTGAATTCCATGGCGATGCGCGAGTCGGAGGAGCGCCACTCGACGTCGCTCAGGGTGTACTTGGGGGGACCGGGACATGGTTGCGGCGGGGTCGAGACGCATGAGGGAGGCATCGGCGGTGACCACTGAACCCGCGTGGTCGGAATGGGCAGGTCGAACGCGGGCAGCTCTTCGCGACCGAAGACGGCGAGGGCGCGGCCATCCGCAGAGAGTCGCGCGAGCCACTCGCCGGAGATCGCAGGCGACCATTCGGTTGCACTTGCGCTGACGAAGAGCAGGTTGCGTTCGAACAGGGCGATCAATGCGCTCTGATCCGTCGCGATGCTCAGGCCAAAAATGGCGCCAATGTCCGTTACCGAGCCATCGCCCACGCGCAGGAGGAAGCTCGACTCGGGGGCGCTGCGACGAGCGATCAGGGTTTCATTTTGGACCCAGATCAGGGTCGGTGACGTGCCACTCGGGATGCTCCACCAGGCTCCGAACGTGGATCCGTCCAACGTGGAGGCCGTTCGCACCTGCCACGGGCCTTGCACGGCACCGACCGCATAGGCCAAGCCCGTTCCGTCATTCGTGAAAGCGACGCTGGTCGCGCCCTGAGAATCAGGCACCGTCATCGTGATTGGCGACGAGGGATCATCGAAATGCACGAGCTGCACCTGCTCGTTGATCAGCGCAAGCACGTGTTGCCCGAGGACAGGGACACTCGCATCGGACGGACCATTCGCCCCGCCCGCGACGCCGGGCGACACGGGCGCTTCGTCTCGGGTGCGTCCGCACGCGGTGGCGAGGCACAGCAATGAGCACCACACGGCGTTCCCCAAGCGCGGCATCGACATCGAGTTTGGGGAAATCCGCTACGGCGCGCAAGTGAGAACAAACACCGATCGCTCGCAACTGCCGCTGGCTCGGACCGATCAGGGGGGACATGCTTCAGCTGCTCGGACGAATGGCAAGCCCCAAGCCCATGCAAGCTCGCACGCAATACGAACGAGAGATCCTGGAGCAACCGAACGTGCTCAGGCGCTTGCTCAGCGAGGGTCGGAGCGCGGCCGAGGCAGCGGCCCGTGCGATCGAGCAGTTCGGTCCGGCGTGGGTGCTGATCGCCGCGCGAGGCAGTTCGGACAACGCAGCCCGCTATGCGCAATACCTGCTCGGCGCGCACAACCGCTTGGGCGTGGCACTGGCCGTGCCCTCGCTCTTTACGATTTATGATGCGCCGCCGCGGGTATCGGGCGCGTTGACCATCGGTATCAGTCAATCTGGGCAATCGCCTGACATCGTGAGCGTGGTCAGTGAAGCGCGCCGGCAAGGTGGCGCAACGCTAGCGGTGAGCAACGACCCCAACTCGCCCTTGTGTCTCGCCGCGAGCCACCGCTTGCCGCTGTTGGCTGGCACCGAGCGGGCCGTCGCGGCGACCAAGACGTACACGGCGGAACTGTTCGCGCTGGCGATGCTCAGCGCGGCGCTGGAGGGCAAAGCCGAGCGCTGGGCAGAGCTTTCGCAGGTGCCGACTTGGGTTGAGCAAGTGATCGCGGACAATCGCGAGCTGAGCGCGCAGGCAGCGCTCTTTCAGGGTGCGCAAAGGCTCGTCGTGCTCGGGCGAGGCTTCAACTACTCGACCGCGTTCGAGCTCGCGTTGAAGCTGAAAGAGACGTGCTACGTCGTCGCCGAGCCGTACTCGGTCGCAGATCTACTGCACGGCCCCGTCGCGATGATCGATCGTGGCTTCCCCGTCATCGTCGTCGCGCCTAGCGGGCGCGCGCTGGGCGACGCGCCGGCCCTGCTGTCGCTTCTAGAAGAACGCGGCGCGCGCGTGCTCGCGATCTCGGACGTGCCCGAGCTGCTGGCGCGCGCGGAGGCTCGCATCGCGTTGCCGGCGGGGGTGCCCGAGTGGCTCTCGCCCATCATCGCGATCGTTCCCGCGCAGCTGTTCGCGGGTGAGATGGCATTGTCGTCCGGGCAGAATCCGGACCGACCGCGTGGGCTTTCCAAGGTCACTCTCACGCGCTGAAATTGGGCCGGCTTGCGGGTTAGGGGAAGGACATTGTCAAAAAAACCAAGCGTGCGGGGTCGCGCCCCCGTTGCGCGAGATGAGAGGCGCCACAACGGTTCCGCGTTTGCCACTCCAGCTGGATTGGCAATTGCCAAAGAGAGCGGCGTCAAAACCGCGAATCAGTTCGAGAAAAGGGCTATCCAAGCAAAACCGGGGATGTACTATCCGCGAAGCTCGGCTGCGGGAACCGGGGCGGGAACCGGGCAACAGGGCCGGATGAATCAAACGCGGCGCAACGCGACGCAAAGCGAACGCAAACCACGGAATGCCGAGCACCGACGCGCGAACGAACGAATGGCGAACCAACACTCTGGCAAGACAGCCGGGCCGGTCGGAACGAAAAGGGCGATGCCGTCCCCAAATCCCAAAACCGAAAAATCCCAAACCGAGACGTTCCGGCAAGAGGCCCTAGCTTGACGAAAACTTCTGCCGCAAGCTAAGTTGGAGTGTTCGGGAATTACATGGGAATCACTTCCGATAGCTGCCCGCGCTCAAGCAAGGTACGAGGCTCGTGGGCCAGAGATAAATGGCCCACCCGGGTAGGATTCCGACTCTGCTGAAGTTGCGCGCGAGAGGCCGCGTTTCGTGAGCGAATACGACGAAAAAACCAGAGTCACCCAAGTCGTCCAGGCACCCCCGCCTGACGACGCGCCGAGCAACGACTGCTTGGTGGTGATCTATACGGCCGAGCCAGGCCTTCTGGGAAAGCGCTTCGTGCTCGATCGCAGCCCACTGCGCGTGGGCCGCGGCGCGGACAATCACATCGTGCTCGAGGGTGACTCCGTGTCGCGTCGGCATGCGCACTTCGAGCGCCGCACGAGCGCATGGTACGCGGTCGATGACGGCTCGACCAACGGCACCTACTTGAATGAAGAGCAAATCGCGCGTGAAGCGCTGCTCACCAATGGGGACCGCATCAAGGTCGGCCCCTCGATTCTGAAGTTCTTGTCGGGCGCCGACGCCGAGGCCAAGTACCACGAAGAAATCTATCGCATGACGATCGTGGATGGCCTGACGCAGATCCACAACAAGCGATACCTGTTCGAGGCCCTCGAAAAAGAGCTGATCCGCGCCCGCCGCTACGAGCGCGATCTCAGCGTGTTGATGTTCGACATCGATTTCTTCAAGCGCATCAACGACCAATACGGGCACTTGGCGGGCGATCACGTGCTGCGTGAACTCGCGCGCATCGTGCAAGATCGCATTCGCCGTGATGAAGTCTTCGCCCGCTACGGCGGTGAAGAGTTCGTCATCGTGCTGCCCGAGACGTCGCTCGCGGGCGCCGTCGCGTTGGCCGAGAACCTACGCGCGCGCGTCGGCAGCCACGGCTTCAGCTTTCAAGGCGAGCAGATCCCGGTCACGATCAGCATCGGTTGTGCCCTCTTGCAAGACGACAAGGCCGCGACCGATCTGATCCAACGCGCGGACGAAAAGCTCTACCAAGCGAAGCGCAGCGGCCGTAACCGCGTTTGCTCCTGAACCGAGCAAGAGTGGGCGCTCGTAGCGCGCCGAGCCGCCCACATCCGCCACTGCACCTCGCGTGGCTACCGGCGCTTGCCCGCGAGCAGCACCAAAAAGGGAGCAGCGAGGGAGTTGGCGGCTCGGGACAACCGGCCACGATGATGGTCTCGTCCCAGACCTCCATCGGACCGGGCTTCCACCAAGTTGGAGCCGAGCGCAGCTCTCGATCATCTGGAATATCTCGCACGGTTACCACGGCGCAATACTCGGTGAGTGACTGCGTGAAACGCAAATCGCCGCCAACCTCGGAGCCGGCATGCATCAGTAACCCGGCGGGGTACTCGGCACGACGCGCAGATCGACTCCGGGCGAAGTTTCTTCCAGCTCGCCAAACTGAGGGGGGCCACATGGCGCAGACTCCATGCAGGTAATTGCGCGCCGCCCGTGAGGTGGTGGTACTCGAGCCACTTGCGCGGTTCGACCGTTGGAAAAGCCAGTTCGCGGGCACCAACGACAGCACGAGTCCGGCGAGAAATAAGCGGCCCCGAAAGCGAAGCAGAGTCCGCGGGCTGGGCTTGGCACACGTTGACCCAGGGCTCTCCTCCAGCTTGCGACGAGCAAGGAGCATGCCCGCCCCGCACGGCAAATCTCGTCGTCTGACCGTCTAGGGTGTTCACGTCTGAAACGCGCCAATTTTCGTGGTAGTGCGCGAGGGCGCGCATGAGCTTCAGCGAAATTCCGCCCCCGATCGAGGTCGAACCCGGCCAGGACGAGCCCAAGATCTTGAGCCGCCCACCGGGGCCGTCGTCGCGCAGTTGGCTCGTCCGCCACGCGCACCGCGCAGCCCCCATGGGCCCGAAGCCCGCTCACCAACCCGGAGATCTGCGCGCGCCCCCCGCGGGCATCGTGTACGCGAGCGCCAAGGGCTCGAACGTGGTCGACGTCGACTCCAATCGCTACGTCGATTTCGCGGCCGGCTTCGGCGCCATGCTGCTCGGTCACTCGCACCCGAGCGTCCTGCGCATGCTCGATTTTCAATCGCACCGCCTGTTGATGGCGCTGGGCGATGTATTCCCCGCGGACGCGAAGGTCGCGCTGATCGAACGGCTCGCGGCCCTGCACCCCGATCCCCAAGCACGCGTGATCCTCGGTCAATCGGGCGCCGACGCGGTGACCGCGGCACTGAAGAGCGCGTTGCTCTTCACGGGCAAGCCCGGCGTGGTCGCGTTCGGCGGCGCGTATCACGGCCTCAGTCACGCGCCGCTCGCCGCCTGCGGTCTGCGCGAGAGTTACCGGTCGCCGTTCGAGGAACAGCTCAACCCGCACGTCCGCTTTGCCGACTATCCGGCACAGGACGAAGATCTCGATCGCGTGCTGAGCCAAGTTCGGGCCGCGCTAGTCGACGGCAACGTCGGCGCCATCTTGGTCGAGCCCATTTTGGGCCGTGGGGGTGTCGTCGTGCCGCCCTCGGCGTTCTTGCCTGAACTGGGCAAATTGGCTCGAGAATTCGGCGCGCTGTGCATCGCCGACGAAATTTGGACCGGCCTCGGGCGCTCGGGGAAAATGCTGTATTCGGTGAGCCCCGAGTTCACGCCCGATCTGCTGTGTTTGGGCAAAGGTCTGGGCGGCGGCTTGCCTATCAGCGCGCTCGTGGGACGCGGTGAAGTGCTCGAAGCTTGGCGGCGCGACGCAGAAGTCGTACACACCTCGACCTTCGCGGGCAACGCCCTGGCTTGCGGCGCGGCCCTGGCCACGCTGGACGTGATTTCACGCGAACACTTGCCGGAGCGCGCTCTCTCTGTCGGAGCGCAAATGCTCACGACATTGCAGACTCGCCTGGGCCGCTTCTCTAAGGCCCGTGTGCGCGGCTCGGGCTTCATGATTGCGATCGATCTCGGCGATCGCCCCGGTCGCGCGTCGCAGCTCGCCGTGCGCCTGCTCGAACGCGGCTACATCACTTCGACCGGCGGGGGTCGGCGCGAGATCCTGGTGCTCACCCCGCCCCTGACCCTTTCAGAATCGTTGCTCCCCGGCTTCGTCGCGGCGTTGGAGCTCAGCCTGGGAACGCTCGCCGCATGACCCGTAACGCGCGCTCGGATCAGCTACATCAGAGCGTGCGGCGCTTCGCGACCGGCGAACGCGCCCACTCGTTCTCGGATCTCGCCCTGCGAATCACGGCCTTTCAGCGCGAATATTCAGCCGGCTTCGCGCGCCTGTGCCAAAGCCGTCAGCGCCCAATCGAAAGCGTGGACGACATCCCGGGCGTGCCGTGCGACGCCTTTCGCCTCGCTCGCGTAGCGCTCCAGCCCGAAGACGAAGATCGCCTGCGCTTCTACACCAGCGGCACCACGAGTGGCGCTCGTGGCCTGCACGCGATGCGCGTCACCGAGACGTACCGCGAGCTCGCCTTGCAATTCGGCCGAGCCGCGTTGCTCTCGAACGAGCGGGCGCACCACGTCGTCGCCCTCGCGCCGCAGCTCGACGAGCCGCCTACCTCGTCGCTCGGTCACATGATGGCGATGTTCATGGTCGACTTCGAACAGCGCGGTGATATCGATGTACGAACCCCCGAACGCTGGTTGATCGGCGAGCAAGGGGTCGACTTGAAAGGACTCGAACGAGCCGCCGCGCGTGCCAGCGAGCGAGGCGAGACCTTGCTCGTTCTCGCCACGTCCTTCGCGTTGGTCGGCCTGTTGGACGCCCTGGACGGGCGCGAACTCCCCCTGCCGGGGTCGAGTGTGGTCATGCAAACCGGCGGTTTCAAGGGCAAAACCCGGGAAATCGAAGCCACCGAACTGCGCGCCAGCGTGGCTCGCGCGTTCGGCATCGCCGCCACGCAAATCGTCAGTGAGTACGGCATGACCGAGCTGACCAGCCAATTGTACGAAGCCACGGTGCCCGGCACCGCTTTGCAACGCGAGCAGCACGGCAACCCCGGCGTGTACCGCGAGCCACCCTGGTTGCGCGTCGTCCCCGTCGACCCCGCGACGCTCGAACCCGTCGCGAGCGGCGAAGTGGGCATCGCGCGCATCATCGACCTCGGGAACATCGACTCCGCCGTCGCAATCCAAACGCAGGACCGCGTGCGGCGAGTCGACGGTGGCATCGAGCTGCTCGGCCGAGCCGCGGGCGCGCCGCCCCGCGGCTGCTCACTCGCGATCGAAGAATTCATGACGGCGCGAGCTCGATGAGCGACTTCGAATACGAGGCCCGTCGGGCGCGGCTCGAACCGCTGCTCGAATCCGCGCGCTCCCTCGCCGACGCTTCCACCGAGCGCGGCCAACGCGCGCGTGAGCGGCTGATCGCGTCGAGCGGGCTCTCTCCGCAAGGCGTCGATTTTGCGCTCGCGCGCTGCCTGGAAGTCGCGCCAAATGAGCTGGAAATCGCTGCTCTCATCCGCTCGACGCCGACCGCCGAGGTCGCCCACGTGTTGCTCTCGGCCAACGTGTTCGTGGCCGCACACCGCGCCATCGCCATTGCGCTCGCGTCTTCCGCTCGAGTGCGCGTGCGACCGTCACGCCGTGAACCGGAGATGGCAGAGCTACTCCTGGCCGGCGCACCCGGCTCGTTTCAAATCGTGCCCGAACTGGCACCGCGAGCCGGCGATCGCTTGTGGGCCTACGGCAGCGACGAGACCCTGGACGAAGTCGCAGTCACGCTGCCCCCGGGCGTCGCACTTCACGCGCATGGTTCCGGCTTTGGGGTGGCCGCGCTCGCCGGCCCGCACTCGGAGTCGGAGATCAGTACGCTGCTCATCGCCTTGGCCGAAGACGTCGCCCTGTTCGATCAGCGCGGCTGCGTGAGCCCGCGCGTGCTCTTGGTCGACGCGCCCCCCGCGCAGGTCGCCGAACTGGCACGTGAACTCGCGCGCGAACTCGCTCAGCTCGATCAGCGCGTCCCGCGCGGGCCCCTCACGACGGCCGAGCTCGCCGAGCTCGCTAAGTACCGCGACACCGCGCAATTCACCGGTGAGGTCTTCGAGGCGGGCCTCGGCTTCGTCACCCTGGGCCAAGCAGGCAACTGGCTCTTGCCGCCGACCGGCAGAAATGTCCACGTTTTACCGAGCTCCGACCTGGTCGCGACCCTCCTGCCCTATCGCCCGTTGCTCACCAGCTGCGCGTTTGCAGGCCAACCGGACCTCGGCCTGGCATTGCGCCGCGCGCTATCGGGCGCGCGCATCTGCCGCTTCGGCGAAATGCAGCGACCGCCCTTCGACGGCCCCGTGGACCTACGCAACTCCTAACCTTGACTGAGTACGGACCTCAGTCGACCGTCAACCGACAGCCCGGTTGCGTGCTGCACAGAGAAGGGTACTGCGATGCGCACGAGTTCGGGATACCCGTGCAGCCGCCAGTCCAGCGGCAACCTTCTTGGAACTCACAGGACAGCTCGCTGTTGAAGCTGCTGCAGGAGCGCGCCGACCCCGAGCATGATTTGCTAGAAGTGTTCCAGTAGCAGCCGTCGAGGTCAGTGCAGGAATAGGAACTGTACTGTGAATAGCAGCTCGACGGAGAGCCGGAGCACCGCGAGTCGTCCGTGCACCCGCGGGCGCCGATGCAAGTGATATCCGACAGCAGAGAACACGGCGTGGCCGTCCCGGCGCAGTAAGGCACCCCTGAGCCGGGGCCGGAGCGCTCGCACCAGCCATTCGAGTTGCAGTGCGTCTTCGCAACGCAGTCCGCATCGCGCTTACAGGTGTGCACGCAAATGTTCGCACCGATGCAGGTGCTGTCCGCTCCCAGCGTGCTCGTGCATTCTGCTTCGCTCGCGCAGTATTTGCTGCACTGCTTGTGGGCGATGTAATCGTCCGGGCTCGAGTGGCAAGTCAGACCCGACGCGCAATCGGCGCTGGTCTCGCACGGCGAGCTGAGGCCCTTGACGGGTGGCAAGCTGCCGGAGGATCCGGCGTGCGCCGCGCTACCCGAGCTGCCCGCCGCACCGGAGTTCGGAGCACCGCCGGACCCTGTACCCGCTCCGCCCGAAGCGGGCGGGTCTTCACCGAGTGGGATGCCGTCGTTGTTCACGTCGATCAGGCCCCCCGGAGGACCGTGCGACGGCTCGGCGGGTGATGAGTCGTCGCCACAACCGCCCAGCGCGCACGCGCAAAGCAAGACCGGGAGCGCACGCAAAAATTGGGGCGATAGCGCGCAAAGCGTTCGGGTCATGGCGGCAGGTCCGGTCATGGCGGCAGTCATGGGCACGAGTGAAGGTCGATTGGTCGGGCGTACAGCTCGCGGTTGGCGCCCCAACGATTGTCCGCCCAAACGGCCAGTAGTGAGTACTTGCCCGTGGCGACGATTTGCATGTCGCCTCGCTGGCCGAGCGTCGCCACGGGCAGCACTTCCACCGGGTTGTCGATCGGGGAAAGCGCGCTGGACGTCGAATTGGGAATGGCGAAGCGCTGGAGGCCGAGGGTAAAAGGTCCCGTTTTACCCTGCGATGTCGGCGAATTCGCGAACAAGATGGCGAGCGCACCATTGACCATGGTGATCGAAGCGTCCAGATGCTCGGTCGTCGTCGACAGGGCGAGCAGCCGCGCCGGACTGTTTGCGCCGATGCCACGATTCACGTAATAGTTCGCCACTGTTTCACTGGGCGGGGTGTACAGGAACGCGGTCAGCCAAGTCTTCCCGTCGTGAACCAACACGGGCTGGCTACCGCTGGAGATCGTCGCGGTCGGAATCGTGTGCGCGCCGTCGGCGTCGTATATCGACAGATTCACGCCCGGCGTCTGACTCGCGAGGCCCCATGTTCCGTCAGGCGCACTGACCAGCGGGTAGTTGTCGACCATGTTGCCGTTCGCGGGCGTCTTGTTCGGCGGGTCCACGGTCTCGCCGGTCGCGCCGATGCGGCGGAAAACGAGGTAAGGAATGTTGGTCTGGCTCAGATAGCTGATCGCGTACCCACCGTAACTCGCCGACCAAGCGATGCCGGCGCCGGAGCGGTAGTTGCCATAAGGATACTCGAGCGCGGCTTCCGCGATTCCCGCGATCTCGACCTCGGGTGCCAGGGGAGTGCCGGCCGCCGAGACTCGTCGGAACATGACCGCGGGGGGCCATCCCAGCCCCGAGCTGCTATTCCGCTGTGACCAAACCACCCCGTATTCAGTGCCGCTCCAGGCGACCGCAGGCCCGTCCGTGACCAACTGAGGATCCGTGAGGTTCGTGATCGGAACGTCAGAGAGCACGCTGCCGTCCGCCGCCAGCAAGGCGAAGCGCACGTTAATGCCCGGGCCGGTGCCTTGGGAGCCTTGGCTCCGATACGCGACGCCGAGGTGCTCGCCATCCCAAGCCAGCTTGGGTCGAGAGTCGTCCGACAGGCTGTTGGTGACGCGTACGGCGACACCCGGCGTGGGATCTTGGCAGCGGCAATTGCCAGCGCTGCAGGCGAAGTTTGCGGGGCAGGCATTGGCGCAGGCGCCGCAATTGCTCACATCGGTCTTCAAATCACGGCAAACGTTGCTGCACAGTGTTTGCCCACTGGTGTTGCACACGCAGTTGCTCGCGCTGCATTGCGTGCCCGAGGGGCATTGTTTGCCGCAGCTGCCGCAGTTTTGGGCGTCGTTCGTGAGATTGACGCAGGCGCTCGCGCTCGCGCAGTAGCTGGGCGTCGAACTCGGGCAAGCGCAGTTCCCGAATTGGCAAAGCTGGGTCGGATTGCAGACCTTGTCGCATGCGCCGCAGTTTTGCGTGTTGCTCTGCGTATCGACGCAGGCGTTGCTGCTCGCGCAGAATTTCTGTGAGGTCGTCGTGCATTTGCATGCGCCGACGCTACAAATCTCGGTCGGGTTGCAAAGCTTGTCGCATGCGCCGCAGTGTTGCGTGTTGCTCTGCGTGTCGACGCAGGCGTTGCTGCTCGCGCAGAACTTCTGCGAGGTCGCGGTGCATTTGCACACGCCCGCACTACAAATCTCGCTCGGGTTGCAGGTCTTGCCGCATGCGCCGCAATTCAGCGGGTCGGTTTGTACGTCGATGCACTTGTTCTGCGTCGGGCAGAACAGCTGATTCGCGCTCGAGCACTTGCAAACGCCGGAGCTGCAGCTCTCACTCGGGTTGCACGCCTTGTCACATGCCCCGCAATGAGCGGGATCGCTCCCGAGGTCGAGGCAAGCCGCGAGTGCCGGGCAATAGCTCTGCGAGCCAGTGCAGCCACACGAGCCATAGTTGCAGCTTTGCCCGAGCGGACACTGTTTTCCGCAAGTTCCACAGTTTGCCTCGTCGAAGCTCAGATCCATGCAGGCCGTGCCGCACGCGCTGAGTCCAAACCCCTGGCACCTGCAGCTCCCGCTCGTGCAATTCTGAGCGACACCGCAGACATTTCCGCAAGCCCCGCAGTTCTGCGCGTCGCCGGTGGGCATGCAGGTGTCGCCGCAATGCACGCCGCTCGCGCACTGGCACGCGCCGAGCACGCAGGACTCTCCGTCGTTGCACGCCTTGCCGCAGGCTCCGCAGTTCTTCACGTCCTTGCTGACGTCGGCACAGGCGCCGCCGCAGACGCTGAGCCCGAACTGAGTACAGCCACAGGTCGACTCGGAACAAGCTTGGGCGACGCCGCACGCCTGGCCACACCCCCCGCAGTTGGCGCTGCTCGTCTTGGTGTCGACGCACGCGCCGTCGCACTCGGTTTGCCCCGCCGGGCAGGCGCATTTGCCGGCTGAGCAAACGAAGCCGGCATCACAAGCATGCCCGCACTCGCCGCAGTTCTTGGGGTCCGATGCCTGGTCCACGCAACCCACGCCATCACAAAAGTCCGGTGTATCGCCGGCGGGACACGCGCAGGCACCTGCCTTGCAAGCCTGGCCCAGCTTGCAGGCCGTATCGCAGTCACCGCAGTGGTTGCTGTCGCTCTGAAAAGAGATGCAACCGACGCCGGCGCAGTAGTCCGGCTGCGCCGCGGACACGCAAAGGCACTTGCCCGCGCTGCAGGCGCGTTGGCTGCCGCAGCTGCTCCCACAGGCGCCGCAGTTTTCGGCGTCGGTTGCCAGCGTGGTGCAGCTGTCGCCGCAGGCGTCCGCCGCGCTGAGCGGGCACTGGCACTTCCCGCCCTGACAGATCTGACTCGCGGAACACGCTACCCCGCACGCCCCGCAATTCTTCGGATCGTCAGCGGGCACGGCCACACCCCCGCACTGACGGCAGTCATCGACCTTGCCGTTGCACTCGTCGTCGATGCCGTTTCCGCAGACCTCGCTGCTGGCGAGCCGACGACAAGCGCAAACATCGAATTTACTCGCCGCGTTACCGAGACAGGCCCAGTTGTCCGAGGCCGGGCAAGTGGTATCCGAAGTGCAAGTGCGGGTGCAGATGCCACCGCTTTCGTCGACTCGAACGCATAGCCCAGAAGCGCAGTCCTCGGTGCGCAGACAGGGCTCACCGAAAACGGCCGTGCCGAGTGTCAACCGGCCGGGCGAGGCCGATTCACAGCCTGCCAGTAGAAAACAGAGTAAACCCCAGACCCAAATGAGCGGCCCACGTACGCCCACGCTCACCAGCCTATCGCCCAGCCCGAGTACCGCACAGTACTCAGGAGCGTGACACAAATGCACCCTCAGGTGTTATTGAATTCGCGCGAGCGACCGCCGAGCCCGGCGGGACACCGTCAAGAAACGAGACGGAGGCGGCGCCGGCCATCGCCGAACGGCGCTTGTTCGCGCGTCACCACGCTCAGCGGCCCCTCCGGCAGCGGCAAGTGCTGGTTCTTTGCGTATACGGGGTGGCGACCGCGGGTTCGGTACCACTCGGCGACGGTCGCGGTCTTTTTCATCTTCTCGATGATCTGCCGGAAGCCAACGCCCGTGTTGTAGGCGCAGAACGAGATTTCTCCCATCTGCGTGCCGTACGGGATGATGCACATCTCGGTGCGCCGGAAATCGTAGTTGAACAGATCCTGAAACCACATGCCGGCCACGAACAAGAAGCGCCACTCGAATTTGTGCGCATCCCCTTCGCTTTCGCCCACTTTCGAGCCGTTCGCGCCGATCTGACTCAGGAATTGACGCGCGAACTCGGTAAAGCTGTAACCAGGGGGCGCTTTCTCCGGATTGAAATTGCGGAGCAGGGAGAGTGCGATACCGGTGATGGTCTGGGCCTTGGTTTGCCCAGCATCGGCGATGCCTTGCAGATCGAGCAGCACCTGGTCGAGGTTCAGGAACTGAGACACGGGCACCATCTGTTTGGTGCGCTTGTTCACGAGGAGAGCCGTGCCGATGCCGCAGTTGGGGTGGCAGCCGCACTTGAGCGCACCGAACTCCGCGCTTTGGCCGAGCAGCAAGTCAACCACGTCACTGAAGGGGTTCATCGCCGAGAGCGGGAACCAGTCGCGCATCGGTTCGGTCACGCCCGTTTGGTCGTGGAGGTCGTGAACCAAGTGGCTGAGCGTGTAGCGCTCGCGCTGGCGACGCGCGTCGTCGACCTCTTCATCACGGCCGGTGAAGCTCACCGGCTGGAATGACACGACCGTCACTTTGTCGGCATTGTCGATCGCAAACTGTACGATCGGACCGACCTGCTCGTTGTTGATACCGTTCACCACCGTGACGACCAGCACGACGTCGATACCCGCCGCCGCCAAGTTTTCGATCGCGCGCAGCTTCACGTCGAACAGGTTGCCGACTTTGCGATGACTGTTGGCTTCGTTGGTGACGCCGTCGAACTGCAAGTAGCAAAGCCGGAGACCGGCGCGCTTGGCGGCGTGGCAAAATTCGAGATCTTGCGCGAACATGACGCCGTTGCTGGCGCACTGCACGCAGAAGTAGCCGACGTCGCGCGCGTACTTGATCGAGTCCAGGAAAAATGGGCTCAACGTCGGTTCACCGCCGGAAAACTGCACGCTGAGCTGGCGACGCGGCTTGATATTCAAGCTGTCGTCCAAGATCTGCTTGATGTCCGTCCATTCCAGCTCGTGCACGAACCCGACCTGATTGGCGTCCATGAAGCACGGGTCGCACATCATGTTGCAACGGTTGGTCAGATCGACCGTGAGCACCGAGCCGCGCCCGTACTTGATCGTCGAGCTGCCGTGGTTGCGCAACTTGGTCTTGGGCGTTTCGAAATCCCGCCCGGGGAACAGGCCCTCGATGCGGGCCATGAACGCCGGGTCGACGCTCATTACGTCCGAGAAATCACCGTGCTTGGGGCAGGTTTTGAGCATCAGGATCTGGCCGTCACGTTCGACGATGTCGGCCTTGATTTCGCCCGGGTTGCCCTCCACGAACTCGCGCAGATCTTCCGTGCCGGCGAGCACCGCGTCGCGCACTTCTTTCACGCAGCGCGGGCAGAGCGAGTCAGTGCGGCGGGGCCAGCCGAGTTGAGGAGCCGTCCGTTCCTTCTTCCGTAGCAGCGGCGCGGGTGCCCACTTGGGCTGTAAGCGACCACCGGGAAAGCGCTCGTTGTACTTCTGGTACAACGGCCAGACACGATTGACGGCTTTGCCCACGAGCTTTTCGGTCTCGAGGGTGATGCGTTCCAAAGCCTTCTGCATGATGCCACGAGCATACACGCACCGACGCCTCGACCAAGCGCCATTTGAGTCTCGGCGCAGGCGAAGAGTGCGGTTTTCAAGGGCAAATTGTCACGTTGATCGCCTTGCGCCGCGTGCCGCAGCGAAGCGCGCCGGCGCATCGTGAGACGATGCTAGGCTGGGCACGATCGCGTCGGTCAGCGTGTTTGCGTTTCGCCAATGAAGCCCCTCATCGTTACCAGTGACTTGCACTTGTCGAGTGCGGCCTCGGCCGGCACCGCGTCGGACCTTGCGCGTCTGATGCGAGACAATCCCGGGCACGAGCTCATGCTGGCGGGTGACGTCTTCAACTTGTCCTGGGAGGCCCCGGGCCGCTCGGCGGTAGAAGCGCTCTCGGCGCTGCTCTCGCAGCTGCCAGAGCTGGCAAGCGCGCTACGCGCCAAGCTCGCCGCAGGCGAAAAAGTCACGCTGTTGGCCGGAAATCATGACGCAGGTCTGATGTCGGCGGAGATTCGTGACGCGTTGCTTCATCGCTTGGAGTTGGCCCCCGACGCCGCGCTGGAGGTCGCTTCTTGGTTCGTTCGCCGCGGCGGAGTGCACATCGAACACGGGCATTTCTACGATCCGGACAACGCGCCCGCCCACCCGCTCGCCGAGTGGAGCCCGGAAACCGAGCCGCTGGGCATCGCCATCACGCGCCGCTTCGTGCGGGCGTGCGGTGCGCATCACTTTTCGCATGCGCACGAAACGACGCCGCTCGCCGGCATCAGTAAAGCTTTCCGCGTTTACGGTGCGCGCACCCCGCTGATCATCGCCGAATGGTTCCGCGTGGCCGGCGGGCTGTGCATGGAAACGCGACGAACCGACCGCTTCGATGCGGAAATGAGCGCGGGAGAAGCCGCGCTCGCGGACTTCGCGCGCCTCGTCGAGCTCGACCCAGAAGTGTTGCGCTCGTTACTCGACGCCGGTGCAGTCCCCACGCACCAAGACTTGCGGAAGACGTTCATGCGCCTGTACTTCGACCGCGTGTTCGCCAGCATCGGGCTGCTCCTGAGCGGCGCGGCTTATCTCGCGTGGAAGAGCAATGCCGCGGGCATCGCCGGCCTCCTCGCGGGTCTCTATCTGATTCAATCGGTACAGCGCACCGGCAATCGCTACGAGGACCTGCCCGTCGAGCGTCTGCGCGCGGCGGCCGCGCGCGTGCGCCAGCTGACAGGTGCCGAATCCGTGATATTTGGTCATACCCATCAAGTCGACGAGGGCAACGGCTACGCGAACTCCGGCTCCTTCGGCTACTCCCAGCACGGCCGTCCCTACGTCCGCGTCGGCGAAACCGGCATCCCCCGCGTCGAACGCCTGTAGCCGCAGTTCGAACCGCACGCCGCACAGAACCTGCGCACGCGTGGCCGCCGCGAGGCGACCAAAACCACCCGCCGAACGACGCAATTACTTGTGCGAACGACGGTTCAAAGGTCGAAGCCATCTCAGCGCGTTCCCTGAGTTCGAAATCTGGGAGCCGTACGAGAGCTCGTAGTCCGCATCGCATCCGCGGGCCGCGTTAGCCGTTACTCAGGGGCGGATGACTTGGGTGCCGGCCGGCGGGGTGAAGTTGAATTCGCCGCCTTGGGTCTTGGTGTTGATCTCGGGGTTCAGGAAGTCGAAGCGATTGCGATTGCCCTGCGCGTCGAGCAAGAGCACGCGCCGCACCTGGTAGGTGTTGGCGTCGACGTACAAGATGATCGATTGGTACGAGGGCGACGCTTCGAGCGGGTCGCCGGCGATCACGTAGCCACCTTCGAAACCCATTTGCTTGGCGTCGAGCTTCTTGAACTTGAACGAGGTCTTCAAGTTACCGCCACCGACCAGGAACGAGAGCGCCGCGGGGTATTGGCTCTTATCGAGCGGCTGCTCGTACATCTGCTTGTTGTCTTTTTCGTAGACGCGGATGAGCTTGCCGTCGGACACGACACGATTGCCGTTGTTCGTGTAACGCCAACTCATCTTGCCCGGCTTCTCGAACACGACCGAGCCCTGGCTGTTGATGGTCTTGTCGTACAAGCGCACTTTGTATTGCTGCTTGAAACCCGCGCGGAAGGTCTTCGAGCGGTCATAAAAACCCTGCACGCGCTCGGCGATCTGCTCGGCGGTCAGTGCGCTCGGAGCCGGCTTGCTGCCGGCGGCGGCAGCCTTGTCGTTCCCACCGTCTGCAAACGCCGACCCGGCCGGCAGCGTCGCTAAAAGACCGAGGAAACCCAGCAGAAGTGAGCGACGAATCATGGCGGTTGAACCTTGCTTCCGAACTGCGAGCCTTGCAATCCTTCAGACGGTCCATACGCCGAGCGCCTTACAATCCTTTCTGCTTCTGCCATCTTTCCGCGGACACTGTAAGCAAACGCGCCTCGCAGAGCGCGCGGGGCGGGCGCGTTCAGCGGATCTTCGATAGCTTGGGTAGCTTGGGGCCGGTCGCGCGGGTGCGGCGCTTCTTGCCCAACAGTGCTCGCAATCCGCTCGCGCTGACTTTGTTTTCGCCCAAACCGCTCTTCGGCCGCAGCGCCTGAATCAGGCTGCCGATGCGCAGGTGGGTGATGGCCAATGCCAAGGCGTCGGCCGCATCCGCGGGCGGTAGGCGATCGAGCGCGAGCAGCGCGCGCACCATCATCGCGACTTGAGATTTGTCGGCCTGGCCCGAGCCGGCGATGGTCTTCTTGACCCGCGCCGGAGGATATTCGGCGATCTCGACGCCGGCGCGCGCGAGCAGCAAGAGCACGACTCCGCGCGCGTGGCCGAGCTTGGAGGCCGCTTGGGCGTCCTTGTGAAAGAACAGATTCTCGACCGAGCCGACTTCCGGCCGATGCTGCTCGATCACGGCGCCTAGCTCGACTTCGATGCGCGCGAGGCGATCGGCGATCGCGCTCTTGCCGTCTAGGTGGATCACGCCGTGCGCGACGTGACACAGGCGATTGCCCTCGCGTGACACCACACCCCAGCCGAGGTGAAGCGTACCGGGGTCGACGCCGAGTGCGAGCACCGAACCTCCATAGCGCGTCTAGGCGCGAATGGAAAGCGGCACCGCCGGAGTTCGGTGTAGGCTGACGTGGTGCGCGACCCGGACGTGATCGTCGTGGGCTCGGGCCCGAATGGGCTCGTGGCCGCGAACATCATGGCGCGGCGCGGCTTTCGGGTGCTCGTGCTGGAGGCGAATCAGCGGCGCCCGGGCGGCGCGTTGGGTTCGGAAGAGCTCACCTTGCCGGGCTTCGTGCATGACGTGGGAGCCGCATTTTTTCCGTTCGCCAAGAGCAGCCCCGCGTTCCGCGAGCTCGATCTGGCGCAAGCCGGCGTCAAATGGCTGCACTCGCCGATCGAGAGTTGCCACCCCGCGCTCGACGGCAGCTATGCGTGCATCGCGCGTGACGCGAACGTGAGCGCCGAGCACTTCGGCAGCGCGCGTGACGGGGAGGCGTGGCGCGCCCTCGCCACTTCTCATGCGCAAATGGAGCCCGAGCTGCTGCGGCTTTTACTCGGTCCCTTCCCGGCACTGGGCCCCGCGTTGAAGCTCGGCGTCGGGAACTTGGCGAAGGTCGCGTGGCGCTTCGCACGCAGTGGCGCAAACCTTTCGCGCTCGTTGTTCGAGAGCGAAGCCGCGCGGCGTGTGTTGCCGAGCTTCGGTCTGCACGTAGACGTGGCGCCGGAAGATTGGTTCGGCTCTGGCATGAGTTACATGGTGGGCATGACCGCATCGACCGGCGGATATGCGGTGCCCGCGGGCGGCGCGCAAAGCATCACCAACGCGCTCGTGACGTTGCTCGAGAGCTGCGGGGGGCGACTGCGCTTGGGCGCGCGCGTCACGAACATCGTCGTTTCCGACGGGCGTGCCGCGGCGGTGCGGCTCGACAATGGAGAGGAGCTGCGCGCTCGCCGGGGCGTGATCTGCGACACCGCCGCGCCCACGCTGTACCTGAAGCTGCTGGATGCGGCGCACGTGCCGGCATGGCTGCTCCGCAAAATGCGCCACTTTCGCCAAGGGTTTGGCACGTTCAAGCTGGATTTTGCACTATCGGCGGCCGTGCCTTGGTCGAACGAACAAGCGCGCCAAAGCGCGGTCGTGCAAGTGAGCGAGAGCCTGAGCGATCTGACGCGCTTCGCGCGGGAAGTCCGCGCCGGGAAAATCCCGGAAGCGCCGTACTTGGTGGTGGGCCAACAGAGCTTGGCCGACCCGTTTCGCGCGCCGCCTGCGCAGCACACGCTCTATTGCTACACGCACGTGCCGTCGCTCACGAAAGGCGGCTGGGCGAGTCAGAATGAGGCCTTTGCCGATCGCATCAGTGAGCGCTTGGAGGGACTCGCGCCCGGCTTTTCGTCTTTGGTGCTCGACCGACACATCAGTGCGCCGCCGGATCTGGAAGCCGCGAATCCGAACTTGATCGACGGTGATTTGGGCGGGGGCGGCAATGCTTGGCATCAGCAGCTGCTGTTCCGCCCGGTCTTCCCGTACTTTCGCTACCGTACGCCGGTGCGTGGGCTGTACCTGTGCTCGAGCTACACGCACCCGGGCGCGGGGGTACACGGCATGTGCGGGTACAACGCGGCCGAAGTGGCCGCGCGCGATCTCGGCTGAATCAGTCGTCCGAGTACTTGCCGGGCGCGTCCGCGTCCAAGCGTACGGGTCGCTCTTCACCGTTCTGCACGCGCTGCACGAGTTCATCGACGCACGCGAACAGGATCGAATTGTCGCGCGAGGGGTAGCTCTGCAAGGTGTCTTGATAGACGTCGACCTTGTCCAAAAAGTGCAGCAGGGGTTCGAGCTCGAGCTTGCGCGCCCAAGCGCCGTAGCCGAGCTTTTCCAGATAGCGCGCGTTCAGTTCCTGCTCGTACTGGTGCGCGACCGGCACCGACAGAAGCGGCACTTTCAGGCTCACCGCCTCACTCAGCAAGCTGAAACCGCCGCCCGCGACGGCGGCGCGCGCCGTGCGCAAGTCGTCGAGGAAGCCTTGCTCGGAGAAGCCGCACAGAGTCACGTTGCCCTCCTGCCCTTCCCGACCCATGCCGTACACGCGGAAGCGATACGGGAGCTTCTTGAGCGTGGGGATCAGACTCTGATTGGTGGGCGAGGTTTGATACACGAGGACGTGCGCACCGGGCTCACGCTTGGCAGCGATCACCTCCGGGCGTAAAATCGGCGGCACGAGCGTGGTGTACTTCTTTCGCACCTCGGGGAAGAAGAAGCTCGTGGCCAAGTAGTGATACGCGCCCGGCATCTTGATTTTGACGGCCAAGCGCGCGAGATCGAAATCGAAGCCCTTGCCGCGGGTCACGCTCGGGTCGTGCTTGCAGCGGTTGATCACCTGCATGTTGTCGATGCTCACCACCGGCACGCGGTGATTTAGGCCGTACAACGCCGCCCAGGATTCGAAATCGCTGATCACCAATTCGGGCGCGAAACCGCTCTCGGCCACATCCCGATAGACGGCGATGTTCTTTTTCAGACCCTTGGGCGCTTTCCGCACGTTCTCGAACAAGCTCTTGGAGCGATCGAGCGAGTTGCCGAAGTAGCTCAAAGTGAGACCGTGGATCTCCTGGATGCTCAGGTTCTGATAGCCCGCGAGCCGCTCGGTGAGGAAGCGATGTGCGCGGCCCGACACGACCACGCGCAGCTCGTGGCCAGCGCGCAACAAGTGCTCCAAGACCACGCGACTGCGCGTGGCATGCCCCATCCCTTCGCCCACGACTCCGTACAGAATTCGCACTGCTGGTTACTCCGGCGCCGAGCATGCCACAGCTTGCCAAGGGCCGTGCTTGGCCCGCACTTCCGGCAATCGTTGGCCGAAAACGCGGCCGATTCACCCCTCTCCAGGCGCCTTGGAGTAGGATGCGGCCGTGATTCAGAAAGTGACGGCCGGCCCGGCCCCGCTCACGGGCAAACAACGAAGCTTCTTGCGCGCGCTCGCGCACCCGCTCAAACCAGTGGTGCAGATCGGCCACGGCGGTTTGACGGACGCGGTGCTCTCGGCAATCGACGGCGCGCTATCGACCCACGAGCTGATCAAGGTTCGCATCGTCGCCAAGGACGACGACGCCTCGGCGGCGGAGATTGCCCCCGAAGTCGAAGCCCGGACGCGGTCGAGCGTTGCGCAAGTGATCGGCAAGACGCTGATTTTGTACCGCGCCAAGAAGAAAGACCCGGTCATCGTGTTGCCCAAGGCGGGCGCCAAGGCGAGCAAAACCGCGAAAGCGAGCAAGTAAGGGATCCCATGGGCGAACGCATCGTACGCACACAGAAGGACGGAAACTTGGCTTGGCTCGACTTGGAGATGACGGGCCTCGACGCGCAGAACGACGTCATTTTGCAAGCCGCGCTGATCATCACCAACTCCGATCTGACGCCGCTCGAAGAATTCGTGTGTGACATCTGGCAGCCGGAAGAGGCGCTAGCGCGCATGGTGCCCTTCGTCCGAGACATGCACGAGAACACGGGGCTGACCAAGCGTGTGCGCGCTTCCAAGTTGGATTTGGGCGCCGCCGAGCGCAAGTTGATGGAGCGCGTGACGGGTTGGTGCGGGTTTGGCGCGGTTTTGTGCGGCAATAGCATCGGCCAAGACAAGCGCTTCGTAGACCGCTGGTTGCCCGGCTTGAGCGGCTACCTGAGCTATCGCACCGTCGACGTCACCTCGATCAAGATCTTGGCCAAGCTCTGGTACGGCGACGCCGGCGTGTTCTCCAAGCCGACGCTCGGCGAGCACGACGCCCTGGTGGACATCAAGAACTCGATCGCCGAGCTTGCGCACTACCGGAGCTTGCTCTTCAAAGCCAAGCTCTGACGCCGACCCGAATCACGGCTGGCCAGACGCAACGGACACGACCGTTGGCGCGAGAGCGCGCGCTTTGGCCAGCAGCGAGATGAACTCGTGTCGGTCGCCGGTCGCGTCCGCACCGAGCGCACCTTGCGCCAGACGGCGCGCGGCCTCGAGCGATGCGCCGGATAGATCCGGCGCGCCGCGCAGCACCAGCGCCGCTTCGGCGACCGCCGCACTGAAGCGGAAGTCCGGCGAGGTTTTGTCGAGCGGCACCCCCCCGTCGACCACCACGCGCGAGAACTTGCGGCTGACGTCCGAAGTCGGCGGCTTGTAGCGCACGTTGACGGTGAGTAGCTCATTGCTCGCCGCGGCGGGGGCCACCGCGGGTGCGCTCTGGTATTTGAGCGGATCCACGCGCGGCGCCGCGGCTTTTTCGCCCTTGGGCACGACTTCGTACAGGGCCGTCACCGCGTGCCCCGCGCCAATCTCGCCCGCGTCCTTCTTGTCGTCGTTGAAGTCTTCTTTGGCGAGCAGTCGGTTTTCGTAGCCGATGAGCTTGTAGCTTTGGACCTGCGTGGGGTTGAACTCGACCTGCAGTTTGACGTCTTTGGCGATCGTGATCAGCGTCGAGCCGGCCTCATGCACCAGCACTTTGCGCGCCTCGGCGAGCGAGTCGATGTACGCGTAGTTGCCGTTGCCCTTGTCGGCCAGCATCTCCATCGTGCTGTCTTTGACGTTGCCATCACCGAAGCCGAGCACGGTCAAGAATACGCCGGACTTGCGCTCTTGTTCGATTAAACGCTGCAGTTCGCCTTCACTCGAGGTGCCGACGTTGAAGTCGCCATCGGTGGCCAAGAGCACGCGATTGATGCCGCCCTTGACGAAGTGTCGACGCGCAGTCGCGTACGCCAAGCGAATGCCGTCCCCGCCGTTGGTCGAGCCACCCGCCTCGAGCCGGCCGAGTGCGTCGAGCACGCGGCCACGCTCGGCGCCACTCGTTGCCGGCAAGGCCAAACCCGATGCGCCCGCGTAGACCACGATCGAGATGGTGTCTTTCGGGCGCATGTTCTCGGCCAGTAGCGCGAGCCCGCGCTTCAACAATGGGAGTTTGTTTTCGGGCATCATCGAGCCCGAAACGTCGAGCAAGAACACCAAGTTGCGCGCGGGCGTCTCGGCTTGGGAAATCTGCTGGCTCTTCAGTCCCAATCGCACCAAGCGGTGCGACGCGTTCCACGGACACGCCGACACCTCACTCGTCACCGAGAACGGCTCCTGGGCGATCGGCTCGGGGTAGTCGTAGCTGAAGTAGTTCAGCCACTCTTCCACGCGAATGGCGTCTTTCGGCGGCAGCGAGCCACCGTTCAAGAAGCGCCGCGCATTGCTGTAAGACGCAGTATCGACGTCGATCGAGAACGTGGACAGCGGCTGATCGGCGACGTTCAAGAATTCATTTTCGGACACGTGCGCGTAATTCTCGGTGTTGAACTCAGCAGGCTGCGGTGCCACCATCATCCGGGACGGCCGTGCGAGGTGCGAACCACCGAGGCGCCCCTGCGCAATCGTTTGTCCGCGCCCGCCGCCACCCGAGCCGATACCGCTGAGGCCCAAGCCCACGCCGCCAGCCGCGACTGATTTCTTTGACGGGGCCGCCGCAGCCACGGCGGATGCGGCCGGCACGGCCGCGGTTGGCGCCGGAGGAGGCGAGATCGCCTGGGCGGCTCCCTTCTCCAGCGGTTCGTCCTTCGGCTCCCCCATCGGGGCGTCGGACTTTGCGCGCGTCGCGTCCTGACCTTCGGGTTTGCTCGTAACCAGCGGAGTTTTCGGCTCGTCACGCGGGGGTTGAGTCTGCGAGCAGCCACTCGCGAAGACGAACAGCAGCGCGCTCGCGCAGCCGAGGACATTGCGGTTGAGTACACGGCGCGCCGAGCGCGATGAGTTGGCGACGGTCATGCGGGTTGTGACGCCGCACGCGCTGAAAAGTTCTCGAGGCACGGACGATTCTCGCAGATTTCGAGAATCGCTCGATAATCGCCACGGCGAGGAAGCGATTGCGCGGCTTCGCCGTAGCTAACGCTTACTGCGTTTCGATACCGCAGCACCCGTACGTACAGCAGCCGCCGAGGAGCGGGCACTGCTGCGTCTTGGTCGTGCACACGCCGCCCGCACCGCACACGCTATAGCTGCACTGCTTACCGATGATCGGGGCCGCGGCGGTGGTGATGGTACCCTGGCAGTCGGAATCGACGCAGCAGCACTTGGCGTTGCACAGCTTGCCGTTCACGCATTTGTGATCGACGCAGGTGTCGCTGGTGCATGCGTTCTTGTCGTTGCAATCCGCGGCGGTGTTGCAACCGATGCAGCCGAGCTTCGGGTCGCAGATCGGGTTTGCGGCCACCGTGCAGGCGCCGTTGTCGGCCTGGTTGGAGCAAACCCCGCCGTTGCACGTGTCCTTGGTGCACGCAACGCCGTCGTTGCAGTCGGCATCGACGCAACAAACGCTGCAACCGTGGCCCGTGCAGCACTTGTCGCCCCCGGTGCATCCCGTGAACGCGCACTTTCCGCTCACGCAAGCCACGCTCGTCGTACAAGCATTGAGGGGTTTGCAATCCCCGTCTTTGACGCACTCGGCGGCTTTCACGCAGTCCTTCGCGCCGGTGTCGCAGACGTAGCCCGTCGGACAGGATTTGTCGTCCGTGTTGGTGCACGTGCCCTGCGTGCAAGAGTCCTTGGTGCACTTCACGCCGTCGTCGCAGTCGCTCGCGGTGCAGCACGTGCCGCAAGTCGCGGACGCGCCATCGGCCTTGGCACAGCACTGCTGCCCGTCCGCGCAGAATGGCGTGTGTTCACAGGCGTTGCCCGTGCACGAATCTTTGGTGCACGGGTCCTTGTCGTCGCATTGCGAAGTCTCGCAACACTCCGCACAGCCGACGCCCGCGCAGCACAACGTCTTCTTGGGGTCGTCGCACTTGCGGGCGGTGTGGTCGCAGAGCAGCGTGTCGGTCACGCAGCTGTCGTCGGTGCAGGCATCGCCGTCGTCACAGCCTTCGTCGTCCGCGCACACCTCTTTGCGGCGACAATCCGCGGAGGAGGAACAGTATTCGTCTTCCGCACAATTGCCGTTGTTTGGCGAATGAGTGCAACCGCCGGCGAAGCACTCATCGTCGGTACATTTCACGCCGTCGTCGCAGTCGCGGTTGTCGCAGCATTGGCCGCAGGCGCCGTCACAGCACTTCTCGGTCGCGCCACATTTGGCGGCGGTGGTGCATGCACCGTCCGCGCCGCACTGATCGACCGTGCACGCATCGCCGTCGTCGCAGTCTTCCGGCCCCTGACAGCTGATTTTGTGGCCGAAGATGCCGCCCGAGCTACCAGGACCCGCGGAGTCCCCGGCCGTGCCGGACCCGCCGCTGCCCCCGGTGGCAGTGAACTTGGCGCCGCCGCATGCGTATGCGGTGAACGAACAGAGCGCCAGCATCACGCTGACCCGCAACCAATGGCTGAGGCGGCTTGGCTTCACGATGGTGAGCTCCGACAAGCGTCGAGCCTAGCAAACCAGGGCCCGAAAAGCGATGTGCGCCCGGACCTACACCGACGCCCGCGGCTCCGACGCGTCCGCACGACGCTCGGGCCCTCAAGCACGCGTCATCACAACCGTTCCGAATGGGTGTGGCGTTTTCTGCCGCACAGAAAAGAAACACCCGTGACCAAACCTGGAGCTAGTTCGGACCCACTCTACCGCTTACTGCGCGACGATGAGGTCGCGAACTTCAACCAGCGGCGCGCCGGAGTCGCGTGTGACTTTAGCGGCTGCAGCTTTCGCGGCGCGGATCTGCGCGGCTTGGACGCGAGCGGTATCGATTTTCGCGATGCCTACTTTCGCGATGCCGACCTGCGCGGGGTGGATCTTCGTCAAGCGCGGCTGGAAGGGGCAAGCCTGGCCTCGGCTAAGGTTTCGGGCGCCTTCTTTCCGGACGAGATCGCGCCGGAGGAGATCCGACTTTCAATCGAGTTCGGCACCCGTTTGCGGGCGATCAAGCGGGCTCCAGGCTAAACCGGCTTCTCGATTGGCGGTGCCGGCATTTCCAGCGCAGAATGCGCGCGCCGATGCCAGGTGCCCCCCTTTCCCGCCTCCGACCTAGGCGCTCGTTGCGAGCGTGATGAACGACGAGTCGGTCCAAGCGGCCGCCGAAGAGCTGGCGCGGAAGGTCGCGGGCACGCTGTCCGTGGGCGAGCAGCGCGCGTGCGAGGCCGAACTTTCCGAGCTCCGCTTGGCGTGGAAACGCAACCCGAGCGCCTTCTCGCCCGACCTGCTCGAGATGTTGAAGAGAATTGCCAGTTCCCTGGCCGCGGGCGCCGTCATCCACAAGCAGAGCGATCCGGCCGCGGTGCTGAAGGAGTGTTTCGGCTACGATGCATTCCGCCCTGGGCAGCGCGAAATCATCGATACCGTGCTGAGTGGGCGGGACTGCATCGGAGTCATGCCGACGGGCGCCGGTAAATCCATCACTTATCAGATCCCCGCGCGCATCCTGGGCGGCGTCACTCTCGTGATCTCGCCGCTGATCGCGCTGATGAAAGACCAAGTCGACGCCATGACAGAGGTCGGCGTCCGCGCAACCTACCTAAACTCGTCGCTATCGATCGAAGAGCGAAGGGCGCGCGTGTCCGAGCTTCGCGCGGGCCGCTACGAGCTCTTGTACTGCGCTCCCGAAGGCCTCGAAGCTTCGGTGGGGCGCGCGCTCGGTGAGATCAAGTTGAACCTGATCGCGGTGGACGAAGCGCACTGCATCAGCCATTGGGGTCATGATTTTCGGCCCGCGTACCGCAACCTTTCCGGGCTGAAAGAGCGATTTCCGCAGGTGCCCGTGTTGGCCTTGACCGCGACGGCGACGCCGCAGGTCACGGCCGACATCGTTCAGCAATTGGGCATGCGTTCGCCCGCGCGCTACCGTGGCTCGTTCTTTCGCAAGAACCTTCGACTGCACGCGTATGCCAAGGGCGACACGCTCGGTTGCACCGCGAAAGAAGCCGCGCTGTCCGTGGCGCGCAGCCGCCCCGGGCAGAGCGGCATCGTCTACTGCTTGTCGCGAAAGACGGTAGAGAGCACGGCCGAGTTCCTGAAGAAGCACGGCGTCCGCGCGGGGCACTACCACGCCGGTCTCGACGCCGACATGCGCTCCAAAGTGCAAGACGCCTTCCAGAACGACGAGATCGACGTCGTGGTCGCGACCATCGCGTTCGGCATGGGCATCGACAAATCGAACGTACGCTTCGTGGTGCACCACGACATGCCGCGCTCGGTCGAAGGCTACTACCAGGAGCTCGGCCGCGCCGGGCGCGACGGTTTGGAGGCCGATTGCGTGCTGCTCTACTCGTGGTCCGAGGTCAAAGCCTACGACCGCTTCGCCGACGCCAGCGACGACGAAGGTCAAGCCGACCGAACGCGCGCGCAAGCCCGAGAAGTGTTTCGCATGGCTGAGGCGCGCACGTGCCGCCACGCCCAGCTCGCCCACTACTTCGGTGAAGATTTGCCCGACTGCGGCTCTTCTTGCGACGTGTGCCAAAGCTTCGAGCTGCTTTCGAAGAAGCCCGCCCGCGCGACGCCCGAAGAGCGTGCGCAGGCTCGGGCCGCGCGCAAACGCGAGCGGCCCGAGTCGTCATCGCCCGTTCCGCTCGATCCAGATCTGTCCCTGTTCGATCGCTTGCGCGTACTACGCAAAGAAATCGCGCGCGAACGCGGCGTACCGCCGTACGTCGTGTTCTCGGACGCGACGCTCTTGGAAATGGCCAGCGCGCGCCCCAAGAACAACGCACAAATGCTGGGCATTTCCGGCGTGGGGCCGACGAAGCTCGAGCACTATGGGGAGCGATTTTTGAAAGCGTTGGTCGAATAGCCTAGCGAAAGTAATGACCTTCTGCGATGTCCGCGAGCAACTCCGGGTGTGCGGGCTTCCAGCGCAACAGCTCGCGCGTGCGAGCGCTCGAGGTGGGGTTGTCGAGTTGGGTGATCATGCCGAGAAATCCGCCGAAAATCGGCGCGGCCTGGTCTGCGGGGATGCTCTTGGCGGGCAGGTTCAGGCCCCGAGCGATCGCTTCCGCGATAGCGCGGAACGGCACGCCCTCTTCGGCCGCGGCATGGATGCGTGAGCCGGCGGGCGCGGATTCGAGCGCGAGGCGGTAGAGGCGTGCCGCGTCGAGCGTGTGCACCGCGGGCCAGCGCGCCGCGCCCTCACCGACATATGGCGAGAAGCCATTCTTGCGCGCGGCCGCGACGAGCATCGGGATGAAGCCGTGATGGTCGAGCGAGCTGTGCACCGTGGGTGACAGGCGCATGATCGAAGTGCGGACGCCGCGTTGGGCCAACGCGAGCGAAAGATTCTCGGACGCCACGCGCGGGTTTCCGCCCTCTGCTCCCGCGTCTTCCTCGGTGCCGGCGCGGCCCTGGACGCTGTGCGCGAGCAGCATGGTGCCGGTGGTGTTCACGAACGGCTTGCCCGAGCCGGCGAGGGCATCACCGATGGCTTCGACCGCACTCAAGTCGGCCTTGAGCGCACCCATGAAGTCACCGCCGGCGAGGGCGAGGTCATGCTTGAAGGCCAGGTGAATGACGCCATCGGCGTTGCGCGCGGCTTCTTTCAGCCCGTCCAGATCATCGAGGGTGCCTCGCTGCACCTCGGCGCCGGCCGATGCCACCTTCTCGGCGGATGCATCGGAGCGCGCGAGACCGACCACGTGATGCCCTTCTGCGAGCAAGTCGCGAACGACGGGGAGACCAATGTGCCCTGACGCACCAGTGACGAAAATACGCATGGGAACCTCCTGATGTCAGTAACTGACATAGGATTATCACGTGATGTCAGTCCCTGCAATCAGTTAAGCTGAGGCATGGCGCGTTGGGAGCCCGATGCACGTGGACGGCTGGAACAGGCCGCGATGGAGCTCTTTCAACACCGCGGTTACACGGAGACAACCGTCGAGGAGATCGCCGCGCGAGCCGGTCTCACTGAGCGGACCTTCTTCCGCTACTTCGCCGACAAGCGTGAGGTGCTGTTCTCGGGTTCGAAGGATCTCGAGCAAGTCATCGTCGAACACATCGAGAGCGCCCCGCACGAGGCGAGCCCGCTCGATGTCGTCGCGGGCGCCATGGAGGCCGCAGCCCGGCAGCTTCAAGAACGCCGTGACCTCGATTTCGTGCGCGCGCGCTACACGCTCGTCACCAAGCACGCCGAGATTCAAGAGCGCGAGTTGATCAAGCTAGCGTCGCTCTCGCTTGCCGTGACCAATGCGCTGCACGTGCGTGGCGTATCCGAGCCCAGCGCCAGCCTAGCCGCCGAAGCGGGAATCGCGATCTTCAAAGTCGGATTCGAGCGCTGGGTCAAAGACTCACAGCCGCACGATTTCGCAGCCCACATCCGCTTGGCGCGAGTCGCCCTCAGCGCGCTGACGGCGCAAGGTTAGCGTCGCAAATGTGGTTTTCATCTCGCGTCGCTTGTTTGCTCGAAGGGGTAGCAGAGCTTCGCAAGTCGAGGATCGCACGTACCCTGCTCGCGCAAGCCGCGCGGCTTCAACTGGGCGTCGTTGGCCGCAATTTGCGGGACGGCGTATTGGTGGGTGTCGCGGCGGGCCTCGTCGGAGCGGCGCTGTTCGCAGGCTTCGAATATTTCCAGCGCGGTTTGCTCGAAGAGCTGGCGGGATACATTCCGCTTCGTGCCGATGGGGAAACTTTCGCGGCCAGCGACGGCGCGCATCACTTTAGACCCTGGCTTCTCTTGGTGCTGCCGGCGGTGGGCGGTTTGGCCTGCGGATTGGTTTGCCGCTTGGCGCCCGAAACGCGAGGCGGCGGCGGTGACGCGATGATCGAAGCGTTTCACCTTCACGGCGGGCTGATCCGGCGACGCGTGATCTGGGTGAAGGCACTGGCGTCGATGTTCACACTCGGAACTGGCGGCGCGGGAGGTCGCGAGGGACCAACCATGCAAATCGGTGGTGCCCTCGGCGGTCTCGTCGGGCGGTGGTTGC
>Ga0247757_10000075_pt1 | contig 75922 bp, 60 predicted proteins | sample UWRJL126311R4_FD_180929 | JGI IMG/M metagenome (GOLD analysis project Ga0247757, IMG submission 180929) | Plant litter microbial communities from Arlington Agricultural Research Station in Wisconsin, United States - UWRJ-L126-311R-4 | ecosystem: Environmental > Terrestrial > Plant litter >...
CTGCCGCCAGGACGGCAGGAACCGGCCGAACGCGGCGGTGCTGACGGGTTCGATCTGGGCGCGCAGTGCGGCCAGGGAGCGCCGGCGCAGGATGCGCAGCACTTCGGTTTCACACCACTGGTCACTGGAATCTGTTGCGGTATCTGTGAATTCACCACGCACCAGTTTGCCGTCGGCGGCCAGCCGGCCCAGCACGTCGGCGGCCACCCGCACGCCGAGCCCGAACCTCGTGGCCGCCTCGGCGGTGGTGAACGGCCCGCGGGTGCGCGCGAACCGGGACAGCAGCTCGCCAAGCGGGTCGAGCACGGGTTCGAGGAAGGCCACGGGCACGCCGACAGGAACAGCGACACCGACCCCGTCCCGGAGCCGGCCGATGTCCTCCACCGAACACCACCACGTTTGTCCCGCGTAGGAGACGGTCACCACCCGCTTGGCCGACAGCAGCCCCTCCAGCCACCCCCCGACGTCGTCGACGGTGCACCGCGTCGCGATCTCGTCGAGGGTCAGGGGCCCGAGCATGCGTAACAGGTCCGCCACGCCCTCGGCGTCGCGCACCGCCCGCTCGTCGGTCAGGTGCTGCAGTTGGCGGGTGGTGTTGGCCACGACGTCGGCATCGAGGAGCTCCCGCAGCTCGACCCGGCCGAGGAGCTCGGCCAGCAGCGTCGGATCCAATGCCAAAGCGGCGGCACGCCGTTCGGCCAGTGGGCTGTCGCCTTCGTACATGAATGCGCCGACGTAACCAAACAGCAGCGACGCCGCGAACGGTGACGGCGTAGGCGTCTCGACCTCCAGCAGGCGCACGCGGCGCTGCGCGATCCGGGCCATCAGGTCAGTCAGCATCGGCACGTCGTACACGTCCTGCAGGCACTCGCGGACAGCCTCGAGTACGACGGGAAAGTCGGGATAGTTGCGGGCGACGTCGAGCAGCTGCGCTGCCCGCTGACGTTGATGCCACAGCGGTGAGCGCTTGCCGGGATGGCGGCGGGGCAGGAGCAGGGCCCGCGCGGCGCACTCCCGGAATCGTGATGCGAACAGCGCCGAGCCGCTCACCTCGGTGGTCACCAACGGTTCGATCTCGTCAGGGTCGAAGACGAAGATGTCCGCACCCGGGGCGGTGTCGTCGGTGTCGGGCAACCGGACGATGATGCCGTCGTCGGAGGCGGTGGGTTTCTCGTCGATGCCGAACCGTTCGAAGAGCCGCTTGCCGACCGCCAGCGCCAGCGGGCCGTGGACTCGCAGGCCGTAGGGGGAGTGCAGGATGATCCGCCAGTCGCCGAGCTCGTCACGGAATCGTTCCACCACAAGCGTGGTGTCCGAAGGAACGGCCTTGGTCGCGTCCCGTTGCTCGTCGATGAGCCGCCACAGGTTGTCGGTGGCGAACGCATCGAATCCCACGCTCTGACAGCGTGTCTCGAATGCGGCGCGGTCCAGCCTGGCCAGCTCTCCGGTGAACGCGCCGATCGCGGCACCCAGTTCGGCGGGCCGGCCGACGCCGTCACCGCGCCAGAACGGCAGCCGCGCGGGCTCACCGGGGGCCGGGATGACCAATACCCGATCATGGGTGATCTCGGTGATGCGCCAGCTGGTCGCACCCAGCGAGATGACGTCCCCCGGGCGGGACTCGTAGACCATCTCCTCATCGAGTTCGCCGACGCGGGAAGGCTTTTCCGAGTCCGCGCTGGAGGCGAGGAACACGGTGAACAGCCCACGGTCGGGGATCGCGCCGCCGGAGGTGACCGCGAGCCGCTGGGCGCCGGGCCGCGCGGTGAGCGTGCCGGCGTCGCGGTCGTAGACGATGCGCGGCCTCAGCTCGGCGAACTCGGTCGACGGGTACTTGCCGGACAGCAGGTCCAGGGTCGCCTCGAACGCGCTGCGCGGCATCGTCGCGAACGGTGCGCTGCGCCGCACGGTGTCGAACCACTGTTCGGCGCTGATCGGTTCGAGCGCGCAGGCCGCGACGGTGTGCTGGGCGAGCACGTCGAGCGGATTCGCCGGCACCCGCATCGTCTCGATCTGCCCGCCCAGCATCCGCTGCACGCTGACCGCACAGCCGATGAGATCGGTGCGGTGCTTGGGGAACAGCACGCCCTGGCTGATCTCGCCGACCTGGTGGCCGGCCCGGCCGATGCGTTGCAGCCCGCTGGCCACCGACGGCGGTGTCTCGACCTGGATCACCAGGTCGACCGCACCCATGTCGATGCCCAGTTCGAGGCTCGACGTCGCGACAACCGCCTTCAACCGGCCACTCTTCAACGCGTCTTCGACGTCAGCGCGGGCCTCCTTGCTGACCGACCCGTGGTGTGCTCGGGCAAGCAGCGGCTCCGCCCCCAGGGACTGCCCGCTGCCCATCAGGTGCGCGGGAGCGCCCCCTGCCACACCCGGGTTGGGCCCACCCAACTCGATGCCGATCCGTTCGGCGTGGATCTCGTTGAGCCGGGCGGTCAGACGCTCGGCCAGTCGCCGCGAGTTGGTGAACACGATCGAACTGTTGTGCGCCTCGATGAGATCGACGATGCGCTCCTCGACATCGGGCCAGATCGAGTTGTTCTCCAGGTTCGCCATGTCGGGCACCGGCACCTGCACGGTCAGATCGAACGTCTTCGCGGCCGGAGGCGCGACGATCGTCGTGGGAGCGGCACCCGACAGGAACCGGGCCACCTCCTCGGGTGGGCGCACGGTGGCCGAGAGGCCGATACGCTGCGCAGGCCGCTCGAGCATCGCGTCGAGCCGCTCCAGCGACACGGCCAGGTGCGCACCCCGCTTGGTGCCCGCCACGGCATGGACCTCGTCGACGATCACGGTCTGGACCCCTGCCAGCGTCTCCCGTGCGGCCGAGGTCAGCATCAGGAACAGCGACTCGGGGGTGGTGATCAGGATGTCGGGCGGTCGGGTGATCAGTTCGCGCCGCTTGGCTGCCGTGGTGTCGCCGGAGCGCACCCCGACGCTGATCTTCGGCGGCTCCTGGCCCGCGCGCTCGGCGATGCGGGAGATCCCGGTCAGCGGGGTCCGCAGGTTGCGTTCGACGTCGACGGCCAGCGCCTTGAGCGGTGACACGTAGAGCACGCGGGTGATGGGGTCGGCAGCCGGTGACCTGGCCAGGTCGTCGATCGCCCACAGGAAGGCCGCCAGGGTCTTGCCCGACCCCGTCGGCGCGATGACCAGCGTGTTGTCACCGTCGGCGATGGCGTTCCACGCCTGGGCCTGCGCCGGTGTCGGTTCGACGAAGGTGCCTGCGAACCACTCGCGCGTCAGTGGGCTGAAGCGCGAGAGCGGATCGGTGATCGGGGGCACGAGTCCATGGTGCCAAGGAGGTCTGACAAGTCCCGGCGACTCCCGGGAGATGTCACCATCGTCGCAGCTCGCGGGCTCAGCGCTGAGCGGTTGCCGCGGCCTCGCCGAGTTTCGGCGGGATGCCAGGCACCCGGCGCAGAGCGTCCATCAGGGAGTGCGCACACAGATCGGCGATGAACTCGCCGTCCAAGGATGGATCGGCCAGCCGCTGCCTGCGCATCTCGAAGGTGAAGGCCAGCCAGCCGTACACCATCGCCCGCAGGTCGCGTTCCACCTTCTCGTCGAGCGGCGCACCGACCGCACCGGTCAGCCGGCCCAGGATGCGGTCGGTCTGGCGATCGTGGTCGACGTCGGTGATGCCACGCAGCACCGGGTCGGCCCGGCCCATCCCCATCGACGCGGCCCAGCCACGGTGCGGGTGCTCCTCGTCGTAGCGCAGGTAGGCCAGCACGCCGGAGCGCACCTGCCCGAACAACGTCTGGCCGGGCAGCGGCGGGGTGTTGGTGGCCGCGAACAGACGCTCACCCTCGGCGCGCACGACCGCGGCGAAGAACGCCCGCTTGTCCGGGAAGTAGTGGTACATCAGCGCGCGGGATACCCCTGCCCGCTCGGCGATCTCGTCGATGCGGACCTCGTCGTAGGGCCGTTGGCCGAACACCTCCGCGCCGAGCGTGAGCAGTTCGGTACGGCGCGCGTCAGGGGTCAGGCGCCGGCGTGGTGCCGCCATACCGCAGATACTGGCATACGCCCAACACCGGTATGCCACAGGCTCGCTGAAGGCGCGGCCTAGGCTTGCGACGCCTCCTCGAGGGGGCGCACACCGCTGGGTCCGAATTGGGCTCCGGTTCTCCTCAGGCGGCGCGCGAACAACCGCTGCAGCGGAGTGGCGACGAAGGTGGTGATGATCGTCATCACCGCCAGGATCGTGTAGAGCTTGCCGGAGATCAGGCCCGCTTCCAGGCCGATGTTGAGCAGGATGAGTTCCATCAGGCCGCGCGCGTTGGCCAGCGCGCCCATCGATCCGGCCTCGTACCAGCTCATGCCCTGCCAGCGCGCCGCCAGCCCGATCGCGCCGAATTTCGACGCGAACGACACCAGCAGCACGACACCGGCCATCAGCAGGGTGGAGCGGTCCAGAATCAGGTTCAGCTGGGTGTTGAGGCCGGAGTAGATGAAGAAGGCAGGCAGCAGCAGGTAGGCGGTCAACGGTTCGAAACGGTCGCGGATCGTGTCGAGCAGGGCGCCGCGCGGCATCACCAGGCCGGCCACGAACGCGCCGAAGACCGAATAGATCCCGACGAAGTCGGTGAACCAGCTCGCGGTCAGCACGACGAGCAGGATGATGCTCAGCTGGGCGATCGGCAGCCCGCCGGTGCGTTCGGTGCCGGATCGGCGTGGCGTCCACGTCTCCAGCCGCGCGAGCAGTGGCCGACCCAGGTAGACCATGAAGAGCAGGTAGAGCAGTCCGCCACCGACGGCCACCACGGCGCCGAGCAGGCTGCCCTTGGCGGTGGCCACCACGGTGGCCAGCAGCACCCACGAGCAGGCGTCGTCGACCGCGGCGCAGGACAGTGACATCGTGCCCAGCCGGGTGTTGAGCAGGCCGGAGTCGTACACGATCCAGGCGAGCATCGGGAACGCGGTGATCGCGACCGCGGCCGCGACGAACAACCCGCCCTGCCAGTGCGCGACCTTGTCGGTGAAGTAACCGCCGGAATCGACCATCCACAAACCGAGGACGCCACCGAGTATCAGCGGCACGCCGATGCCCGCGGCCGAGGTGACGCCTGCCTGCCGACTGTGGGCGCCGAGGATGTCGAGCTTGAACGACGAGCCGACCAGGAACATGTACAGCACCAGGCCGAGTTGGCCGACGACGTAGATGGCGATCAGGTTGGGGTGGGTGATGGTCTCGGCGCCGATGGTCAGCTTGGTGGGGAACAGCCAGTGCTGCGCTTGCGGCCACAGCCAGCCCAGAACCGAAGGGCCGAGCAGGAATCCGGCCACCATGATCGCGACGACCTGCACCTGGCCCAGGCGGCGGAACAGCGGCCAGAGCAGTCGGTAGGTCGCCAGGATGACGACGATCTGCAGGAAGAACTGGTAGGTGATGGTCAGCAGTGGGGGCATGGTCAGCGCTTCTCCGTCCATCGGAACACTCGCAGGCACGCCAGCAGACCCACGACGGTCCAGGCGGTGAGCACGAGGAAGATCCGGCTGTGCTCCCAACTGCCTGCCGGTTCGTTGACGACCATCTGCGGGGGCAGCAGCACCGATCGGAACCCCTGGGCCATCCACTTCACCGGGAACAGCGATCCGATGACGATCATCCACGTCGGCAACAACATCAGCGGCACATAGGTGCCCGAGACGAACTGCAGGCCGACCGCCGGACCGTTGGTCAGCACCGCTGCCGACACGGCGTTGTTGGCGATGTTGCTGACCAGGACACCGAGCAGCGAGCAGCTGGTGATGCCCAGAGCGAAAACCCAGGCCAGGGTCCACCATTCGGCCGGCCCGGTCGGCAGCCGCAGCCCGAAGACGAACACGCCGACGGCCAACAGGATGACCGCCTCGGCCACGCTCGCGACAGCGACCAGCGCGATCTTGCCGACGAAGTAGGACGTGGCGGTCGCCGGTGTGCCCCGCAGACGGCGCAACGCCCCGGTTTCGCGGTCGGCCGCGACGCTGATGCCGAGGTTGATGAAGGACGTCGACAGGATGCCGTAGGCGAGCATGCTCGCCGCGATGATGGCGCCGGTGCTGGTGTCGCTGCCCGGGATTCGGGCCGAGAAGATGGACCCGAGCAGCAGGCAGATGACGGCAGGCATCGAGAAGGTCAGCACCACTTGTTCGGGGCGCCGGTAGAACATCTTCAGTTCGGGCACGATCCGTGACAGGCCGATGCGCAGCGGTGACGGCAACCGGTCCACCAGGTGCGCGACCGGTGCAGCGGAATGCCGGGCCCTGATCGGCTGGTCGATGCGCTCGGTGGCCATCATGATCGCCCGATCAGCTTCAGGTAGGCATCTTCGAGGGTGGGCCGGGAGACCGTCAGGTCGGCCAGCTCGGTACCGTCCGCCGAGCGCTCGCGGATGAACTCGGTGGGCCGGTCGGTCTGCACCACGCGCCTCTCGCCGTGTTCTGTCCACTGCACGGTGGCCGTCGAATTCGCCTGCGCCGTCAGCTGTCCCGGACTGTCGACCGCCACCGTCTCACCGTCGGCGATGACCGCGACCCGGTCCGCGAGCGCGGCGGCTTCCTCGAGGTAGTGGGTGGTGAGCACGATGGTGGTGCCGTCGGCCGCCAGCAGCCGGATCAGATCCCAGAACTGGCGCCGCGCCTCGGGATCGAATCCGGTGGTCGGTTCGTCCATGAACAGGAGTTCGGGGGTCGCGATGATGCCGAGCGCGACGTCGAGGCGGCGGCGCTGCCCACCCGAGAGGGTGCGGACCCTGGCCCCGACGGTCGGGGACAACCCGACGAGTTCGAGCACGTCACGAGGGTCGCGGGCCCGTCCGTAACACTGCGCGAACATCCGCACGGTCTCGCCGACGGTGAGCATGCCGAAATCGCTGGCGTCCTGCAGGACGATGCCGATTCGGGACCGCCAGTGGCGATCCGCGGTGGCGGGATCCTGGCCGAGCACCCGGACCTGTCCGGCGTCGCGGGTGCGGTGGCCCTCGAGAATCTCGATGGTCGTCGACTTCCCTGCCCCGTTGGGCCCCAGGATCGCCACGATCTCGCCGTAGGCCACGTCGAGACTGACGTCGCGCACAGCGGCTCGGCGGCCGTAGGACTTGCTCAACCCGCGGACGTGCACGGCTGTCGCCTGATCTCCGGTGGTCACTGCTGGTGTGCGTTTCCTTCCAGATCGTCGAGGAGGGCCCGCAATTCACCCTTGGACAGGGAGTCGATGAGCTGGTCGAGGTCCGCGGCGGCGGGCTCTACCGTTTCGCTGTCGTCGGCATGGATCTCTCGCAGTTCGGCGAGGATGCGGGCGGCCAGGGAGTTCACGCTGACTCCGCGCAAGATCTCCAGCACCGGCAGGTCGATGGAGAAGGCGGTGTTCACCCGCACGCGGAACTCCATGGCCATCATGGAATCCAGACCCAGGTCGTCGAGCATGACGTCGGGATCGACATCGGTTGCCGCGCAGTCGAACACCCCTGCCACGGTCTGGCGGACGTGCTCGGTCACCACCGCGAGCCGGTCGGAATGCGCCGTGCCGGCCAGGATGTCGAGCACCGACGACGAATCACCCTCCAGCGCTGGAGAATCGGTGGTCTGTAGGTCGGCGAAGATCGGGGGCAGGTGTGCGCTGAAGCTCGTCTGCTGTGCGCGGCCCCAGTCGGCGGTGATCGCCACGACATTGGCCACCTTCTGCGCGATGAGGCGGTCCAGGATGCGCAGGCCCGCGCCGGGGGTGATCAACTCGATGCCCCGTTGGGCGTATATCCGCTCCAGCTTCAGTTCTTCGACCATGCCCACCGACCAGGGGCCCCAGCCGATGGTCAGGGCGGGCAGACCGCGCCTGCGGCGGTAGTGCGCGAAGGCGTCGAGGTAGGCGTTGGCGGCGGCGTAGTTGCCTTGGCCGGGGGAGGCGATGACCGAACCGGCCGAGCCGAACATCACGAAGAATTCGAGCTCTGATTTCTCGAAGGCGTTGTGCAGCAGTCGCGTTCCAGTGACCTTCGGTGCCATCACCGTCGCGAGGTCGTCCTCGGACATGTTCACCAGCAACCGGTCGTCGACCGACCCCGCCGCGTGCACGATGCCGCGGATCGGCGGGCCGCCGCCCTGCATGCAGTCGTCACGCCAGGCCTCGACCTGTTCGGCGTCGGTGATGTCGACGGCGGCGCACCGTACCGCTGCGCCGAGACGTTCGATTCTGCGGATGGTCTCGACGATCGGGAATTGCGGGTCGTCCTGGGCGAGGTGGGGCCACGTGGACCGCGGCGGGATCGCCCGGCGGCTCAGCAGCGTGATGTGCCGTGCCCCGCGCTCGGCGAGGTACCTCGCGACACCACGGCCGAGCGCACCCGTCCCGCCGGTGACCACGTAGGTGGCGTTGGCGCTCAGCTTCGTCGGGAATGGTTTGGTCAGTGCACCGCACGCACGCAGCCGTGGCCCGAGCCGGGTGTCTCCGCGCAGGGCTATCTGGTCTTCGGCGTCGGGGTCGAGCAGGTGACGGCACAATCGGTTCGCCGTGGCTTCGACGTCGTCGCCGTCGTCGATGTCGATCAGACCGCCCCACAGTTCGGGGAATTCCTGCTGGCCGATCACACGGCCCATGCCCCACAGGGTGGCCTGTTCGACCGTCAACTCCTCGGTGCCCACCGCCGGCTGGGCATTGGCGGTGACGACGTGCAGGCGCGGCCGGGCGCCGTCGGTCTCGGCGAGCGCTTTGACCAGATGCAGCAGGGTGATGACTCCGAGTCGGTCGTCGGACCCGGCGTAGATGTCCACCGGCCACAGGTCGACGACATGGGCCGGCGCGCCGTGTCGGGCGCGCAGCAGCTCGGTCAGCTCCCTGATCTGTTCTCCGCGTAGCGGATTCACCGCGTAACCGTCGTCGATCTCGGTGAGGGTGTCGACCGCCTGGTGGGCGACCTCGCACACGCGGTGCCCCAGCAGGCGTAACCGGCGGGCCAGTGCACCGCCGAAACCTGCGGTGTCGGCGAAGATCAGCCACGTTCCGGGGTCGGTGGTGACAGTCTCGGCCGGGGGTGGCAACAGCTGCCACTGCACCTCGTAGAGGCCGCGGTCGATGCGCTCGGTCGACATCGCCGAGGACGCCGTGAGGGACCGCACGGTGAAACCGTGCAGCACGGCGAGGGTTTCACCGAGCCGGTCGACGATCGTGATGTCGCTCTCGACCTCTTCACGACCGGCCGACACCACACGCACGTGCACCGTCATGTCCGGTTGGGGCGGGCCGTAGACGGCGCAGTGTCGCACCCGCGTGGGCAGGTAGGCGTCCTGTTCACCGACGACTGCCGTGGTCCCGAACAGAGCCTGGAAGGCGCCGTCGATCAGCACCGGATGGAAGTGGTAGTCGTCGATCTCGCCGATGACACCGGATGGGATGGTGAGTTTCGCACGCGCCCAGGTGTGTGCGCCTCCGACGTCACGCACGGGTCGGAACATCTCGCCGTACTCGAAGCCCAGAGACACGGTCCTGGTGTAGAACTCGTCGGCGTTCAGGTGTTCGGCGTGCGCATCCTCGGTGGCGCGGTCGGGTGCCGGGGGCGACGGCAGGGTGTTGAGTTCCGCGGTCGCGGCGACGAGCCAACCGAACTCACCGTCACCGGTCGCCGTGAACGCGGTGAATTCGACCGTGCCCTTCGCCTCGTCGAGGGTCGTCCGGACGATGGGATCACAGGTGTCGTCGAGTACCAGGGCCCGGTGGAACACGAGATCGTCCACGCTGCAGGTCGATCCGTAGGTCACCGCGGCGGCGGCCAGCGCCATCTCGACGTACACCGCGCCGGGCACCACGATGCTGCCCTGGACGCGGTGATCGGCCAGGAACGGCAGGGTGGCCGTGCTGAGCTCGACCTCCCAGGCCGGATGGGCGCCGGTCACCGGCTGGCCCAGCAGCGGGTGCACCGGGCGGTAATGCAGGTCCTCGGCGGCTTCGGGGGTCTCGTTCCAGAATCGCCTGGTCTGCCACGGATATGTCGGTAGGCGCAGCAGCCGGGCATCGGGATGCAGTGTGGCCCAGTCGATGTCGTGGCCACTGCTGTACACGGTGCCCACGCAGTTCATCAGCGTGCGCGCGTCGTCCTCACCACGCCGCTGCGAGGCGATCGGCAACACCCGGGCGGGTCCGGCGATCTCGAGCAGAGACGACGCCAGGACAGGGTGCGGGCCGAGTTCGACGAACCGGGTGTATCCGTCCTCGATCATGCGGCGGGCGGCGGATTCGAAAAGGACGGTGGCGCGGGTGTTCTGCCACCAGTAGGCCGCGCCCGCGGCGTATTCGGTGAGCCGTTCACCGGTGACGGTGGAGTACAGCGGGAGCGTCGCCGGCGCGGACGACAGCCCGTCGAACGCGGCGAACAGATCGTCCTTCACCAGGTCCATGTAGTGCGTGTGATAGGGCACCGCCACGCTCAGGTAGCGGTTGAAGACCTCTGCGGCGTCGAGTTGGCGCACCACCTCGGCCAGCACGTCCTCGTCGCCGGCGATGGTGACGGCGTGCGGGCTGTTGATCGCCGCGACCGACAGCCGGTGCCCGAATTCCTTTGCGGTGCCGGACTCGATCGTCTGCATGAGTGCTTCGGCACCCAGCCCGACCGCGAGCATGCGGCCCAGTCCACTGGTGCGCTGTTGCAGGCGACTGCGGTGGTAGATCACCGCCACGGCTTGCTCGAAGGTGAGCAGGCCGGCCAGATGGTGGGCGGCGACCTCACCCGCGCTGTGTCCGACGATCGCGTCGGGCACGATGCCGTGGTGCCGCAGCTGTTCGGCCAGTGCGATCTGGATCGCGAAGTTGGCCGGCTGCGCCACCTCGGTGGCGCCCATCCGGGAGGTGGCCTCGTCGCGGCGCAGCTCCTCGAGTAGCGACCAGTCGGCATAGCGGGACAGCTCGAGGTCGGTGCGCTCGATGCTGGCGGTGAACTCGGGGTGGACGTCCAACAGGCCGCGGCACATCTGCGCCCACTGCGGCCCCATCCCGGTGCAGACGAAAGCCAGCTTCGGCGCGTCGGTTCCCGAGCGGCCCACCACGGCGGGACCGCCACCCGCGGCGACGGCGTCGAGCTGTTCGCAGGCCTCGTCGATGCTGCCGACGGTCAGCGTCCGGCGGTGGGTCAGATGGGAACGCCGACGGCTCAGGGTGTAGCCGAGGTCGGACAGTGTGACCTCCGGGTGTGTCCTGAGGTGTTCGGCGAGCTGCGCCGCCACCGCGGTCAGCGCGTCCTCCGAACGTGCCGACAGGGGAAGCAGCGTCGGTGCCCGGCACTCCGGTTGTCCCGCAGCATCATTCGTAGACGGCGGCGCCGCGATCACGACGTGCGCGTTGGTGCCGCCGAACCCGAACGAGTTGACCCCGGCGACGCGTCGCGTGCCGCCGGGGAATGGGCGCGTCGCGGTGACGACGTCGAGGTTCAGCTCGGCCAGCGCACTGCTCGGGGTGCGGAGGTGCAGGCTCGCGGGCAGGGTGCCGTGCTGGACGGCCAGTGCGGCCTTGATCAGTCCGGCCACCCCGGCGCCGGCCTCGAGGTGACCGATGTTGGTCTTCACCGAGCCGATCAGCAGCGGGTCGTCGGTGCGACGCTGCTGCGTGAGTGCGCCTGCCAGCGCTCGGGTCTCGACGGGGTCGCCGACCGGAGTTCCGGTTCCGTGCGCCTCCACGTACCCGACGTCGAGCGGCCCGACACCGGCGCGCCGGAGCGCCGTGGTGATCGCGGCTCGTTGCGCGTCCTCACTGGGGACGGTGATGCCGTCGGTGTGGCCGTCTTGGGTGACCGCGGTTCCCAGGATCTGTGCGTAGATCCGGTCCCCGTCGCGCTGCGCCTGGGCGAGGGGTTTGATGACGACGACGGCACCGCCCTCGCCGCGGGCGTACCCGTCGGCCGATGCGTCGAAGGCCTTGCAGCGGCCGTCGGGGCTGAGGAAGCCGCTCTTGGATTCGGCGATGGCGGTGTTGGGTCCGACGATGATGTTGACCCCGCCGGCCAGCGCGATATCGCAGTCCCCGTTCCAGATGCTCTGTGCAGCAAGGTGTACTGCGACCAGCGAGCTGGAGCACGCCGTGTCGACGGCCATGCTGGGGCCGCGGAAGTCGAATGCGAACGAGATCCGGTTCGCGAGCATCGTCATCATCATCCCGGTCGCCGAGTGTGGCTTGAACCGGAACCGGCTGGTGCGCCCCTGGTTCTGCAGGAGCTGGTAGTCCAGGGTGAAGCCGCCGATGAACACGCCGACGTCGGTGCCCGCCAACGCTTCTGCGGGGATACCGCCGTCCTCGAACGCTTCCCAGGTGGTGTGCAGCAGGAGCCGTTGCTGGGGGTCGAGCAGATTCGCCTCGCGCGGAGAGATGCCGAAGAACGCCGCGTCGAACTGGTCGATGCGGTCGAGGTAGCCGCCCCGGCGGGTCACCATCTTGCCGGCCTTTCCGGGCACGGGGTCATGGAATCTCGCCGCATGCCAACGGGACTCGGGGACCTCTCGCGTCGCGTCGACGCCGTCGAGCAGCAAACGCCAGTACGACTGAGGGGAGTCGGCCCCTCCGGGCAACCGGCACCCGATCCCGACAATCGCCAGCGGTTCGTGGTCGGCCGGCGCGTTCATCGCGCTGCTGTGGTGCACAAGACCCAGTCGGTGCTGATCGGGTTGACCGATTGCTGCTCGCGGTACACCGACCGAAGCTCACGCACCAGCGAATCGCGCTGCCAGGCCTGGGTTTGGGCCATCACGTCGTCGTCGGCGAATCGCCCTGATTTGTCGGCGAGCACCGTGTCGAGCACCTGGCCGGCGACCTGTCGTAGCAGCAGGGCATTGGCGTCGAATTGTTCTCGTACCGCGGGGGAGCGGCCCATCATCGAGCGGTGCAGCGTCTCCATGAAGTTCAGCGGCACGTACAGATCCACGAAGCGCGGCGGGGACGGGTCGTGTTCGACCGCCGCCCATTCCCGGAAGAACTGCTGCATGCGGTTGCTCAGGTCGATCAGCCCCTGCAGGTAGGGCACCAGCTCCGGATCGTCGGCCACGTGGGTGAATCGGTCGTTGCTGTACAGGAATCCGATGAAACCCCAGTAGAAGGCGATGTCCCAGATGACCTTCGTCGACATCACGGTCGGCGAACCCATCAGCACGTATTGGTCGCGGTAGATGTTGCACCACATGTCCGTCAGTGAGCGGAACAGCGAATCGCTGACGGCCGCGCGCGCGACGACATCGGCGCCGTCGAGCTCACGACAGACCAGATCGGTGATCAGGCCGTTGCCGATCGCGACCAGGTCCAGTCCCGAGGAGTAGAGCGGGTCCAGGAAGACGCCCGCGTCGCCGGTGAGGCCCCAGCGATCCTGTCCGTCGTAGACCTTGTCGACGGTGTGGCTGTAGTGCTTCATCACCCGGAAGTCTCTGATCAGATCGGCGTGCTCGTCGAGCACCGCGGCGCACTGCGGTTCGTGCCGTCGCAGCCAGGCCAACGCCTTGTCCAGGGTGTTGTAGTCGTCGAAGGGATGGAAGGCCGGGTCGGCCACGATGCCGACGCTGGTGGCTCCCGACGCGAGCCGGATGAGCCACACCCAATATCCTTCGCCCATCAGGTGATTGGTGGAGAACTCGCGCCTGCCCTCGGTCAGGCGGGCCTGCCAGGCCGGGTCGTCGCTCCAGCCACCGACATCGATCTCGGTGGCGATGCGCAACCATGCCGCGCTGCAGTGATGTCCGTTGGCGCGCTTGAGGTCCAGCTCGCGCGGCAGCAGCCGGTTGCGTCCCGACGCATCGACGACCCAGCGGGACGTCGTCTCCGTGAGCTCCCCTTCACGCTGGATGGAGAGCCGGTGTGGCCTCATTCCGGCGCCCAGGTTTCCGGCACCCAGGCCGACCGAGCGGACCCGGCCGATCGCGAACGTGACCCCTGCTGCGACGCAGCGACCATACAGCTCGTTCTCCAGTCGGCCGCGGTCGATCTGGTAGGTGGGCTGCGGTACGAACGCGCTGCTGCCCACCTCCACCCGCTCGGCGATGTCACTGTTCCCGTTGTTGGTGAAGAACATCCGCAGCCCCATCTTGCGCAGCTGGGCATCCTGCAGGTGGTCGGCCAGGCCGAGCCGGTCACGTAGATAGTGCGCGGAGATCTCGACCGTCGACTCGCCGACGGTGTGGGTGACCTCGGGCACCGGGTGCGGTGACGGCTCGATCACCAGGACGCGAGTGCCTGGCCGTTCGGAGCGCAGTTGCAGCGCCAGCGTCAGCGCCGCGACACCACCCCCGATGATCGCGACATGGTGCTCGCTCGGATCGTCACCGGCGGCCGCGAGGCGTGACCTGATCCGCGCGGCGAGGGCTTCCCGCGTCTTGTCATCGAGTTGCGACATCTGCGCTCGCGCGTCCACGCTCGTCCTTTCCTCGAAAAGCCGACAGTGGCCGATCCGAAGGCCGTCCAGAAATCGGACAGTACACGCGGCAGGTTCCCTCCTCGGGGGAAAGGAAACGCCCACTGGCCAGCGACGACGCGGTGACTGGACAGGCGTCGAGACGGGCGGGTGGCCCCGGCCACGGCAGGCCGATGGTCCGGGGTTTGCCTGCGATGCCGAATACCCCGCCACGGTGCGCGAAGAGCCGCCGGCTCTGTTTGCGAGATGTGTGCCCATCGAGGCCGAACCGGCGCCTGCGGACGTCGGATGCCGCGCCACCGTCCCGGCGTTACGGCTTTCTTACGTTTCGCCGGCTGCGCCACGCAGGGTCCGCTGATAGCGCCGCATGCCGGCGATCCAGCGGTCGTAGTCGCCACCCTTGTGCTGATACATCTGCAGCAGCTCGGTGTGCGGCAGCACCAGGAAGCGGTCGGCGAGCACGGCCTCGACGGTCACCGACGCGACGTCGGCGGCGCTGATCACCGGGCCGGAGTGTTCGATCGACGCCGAGCCGAGTTTGGCGTCCGGGTCGTCGATGCCTCGAATCTTCTGCAGCAGTGGGGTTTCCACGCCGAGAGGGCAGACGCAGCTGACACCGATGCCGTCGTCGCCGTAGGTGATGGCCAGCCATTCGGCGAACCCGACCGCCGCGTGCTTGCTGACGGCGTAACCGGCCGCGCCCAGCTGCGTGAGCAGCCCCGCGGCCGACGCCACGGACACGAAGTAACCCGCACCGCGCGATTGCCAGTGCGGCACAAGTAATCTCGCGGCCCGGATGTGCGCGCGCAGGTTCACGTCGAGGACGGTGTCCCAATCCGCTTCGAGGCCCAGTCCCGGCGGTCCCATCACGCCCGCGTTGGCCACATAGAGGTCGACCGGCGCGAATTCGCGACCGGCCAGCGTGATCAAACCTTCGATGTCGACGACATCGGCCGCGTCGGCCCGCAGGGCCACTGCCGCACCGCCGGTCGCGCGGATCGCTTCGGCGTTCTCGTGCACACCAGCCTCGTCGAGATCGCCGAGCACCACCCGGGCGCCACGCGCAGCCAGTCCGCCGGCCAGCGCGGCACCGATGCCCGATGCCGCACCGGTGACGATCGCAACCTTGCCCTCGAGTTCCATGGGCTGATTCTCGTCCGCGAGCGTGCGTGAACTCCCGGTCTGCGGCGGCGTGTCGGCCGCAGACCCGCACGCTCGCGGAGAAGAACGGTCAGCCGAAGTGGACGCCCTGGGCGAGGGGGAGCTCCGAGGAGTAGTTCACCGTGTTGGTGGCGCGGCGCATGTAGGCCTGCCAGGAATCCGAGCCGGACTCGCGGCCGCCGCCCGTTTCCTTCTCGCCGCCGAACGCTCCGCCGATCTCGGCGCCCGACGTGCCGATGTTGACGTTGGCGATGCCACAGTCGGACCCGTCGGCGGCCAGGAAGCGCTCCGCCTCACGCACGTCGAGAGTGAAAATGGCCGACGAAAGACCCTGCGGCACAGCATTGTTGATGGCAATGGCCTCGTCGATGGTGTCGTAGGTCAGCACGTAGAGAATGGGCGCGAACGTCTCGCGGTGCACCACCTCGCTCTGCGCGGGCATCCGCACCACGGCAGGCCGGACGTAGAAGGCGCCGTCGTTGTCGACGTCCACCCGCTCACCACCGATGACCTCGCCGCCCTCGGCCTGCGCCTGTTCCAGCGCGCGGACCATGTCGCGGTAGGACGTCTCGTGGATCAGCGGACCGACCAGGGTGCCCTCGGTCGAGGGATCACCGACGGGCAGCTGCGCGTACGCCGACACGATGCGGCCGACCAGTTCGTCGGCGATCGACGAGTGCACGATCAGCCGGCGCAGCGTCGTGCAGCGCTGACCGGCCGTGCCGGCGGCGGAGAACACGATGCCGCGCACCGCCAGGTCCAGGTCGGCCGACGGGGTGACCACCGCGGCGTTGTTGCCGCCCAGTTCGAGCAGCACCTTGCCGAAGCGCTGCGCGACGCGCGGCCCGATCTCCCTGCCCATCCGCACCGAACCGGTCGCCGACAGCAGAGCGACGCGCGGATCGTCGACCAGCTGCTCGCCGACCTCGCGGGCACCCTGGACGAGCTGTGAAACACCCTCGGGCGCACCGACATCGGCGCAGGCCCGGGTCAGCAGCGCGTGGCAGGCCAGAGCCGTCAGCGGGGTCAGCTCGGACGGCTTCCACACCACGGTGTCCCCGCAGACCAGCGCGACCGCGGTGTTCCACGCCCACACCGCGACGGGGAAGTTGAACGCGGTGATGACCCCGACCACACCCAGCGGGTGCCAATTCTCCATCAACCGGTGGCCCGGCCGCTCGGAGGCGATCGTCTTGCCGTACAGCTGCCGCGACAACCCGACCGCGAAATCGCAGACGTCGATCATCTCCTGCACTTCACCCAGCGCCTCGGAGGTGATCTTGCCCGCCTCGATCGTCACCAGTGCGGCGAGGTCCGCCTTGTGCTCGACGAGCAGCTGGCCCAGCCGTGCGACCAGCGCCCCGCGCACGGGGGCCGGCGTCGTGCGCCACACCGCGAACGCTTCGGCAGCGGCGGTGACGGCGGCGTCGACCTGCTCGGGCGACGAGGGAGCGACGGAGAACAGGACGTCACCGGTGACCGGGGTGCTGGCCAACAGACCGGCGGCCGAGGGGCCCGCCAGGGGTTCACGGACGCCGACAGCGGTCAGCGCCTCCTGCGCGCGGGTGCGCAGCGCATCGGCGGTCGGCAGAACGGTCCCGGAAAGGGCGCTTCCAGAAACAACGGAGGTCATGAGCAGGCGACTTTCTCGTAGAGGTGGTACGGATCGTGGATGTGGTGACCGATCTGGCCGGCCATCCAGTCGAGGCTGTAGGGGGATTGGTCGGTGCCCTCGGCGGCCGTGGAGTCACCGTCGAGATTGGAGCGGAAGATGCCGGCGGCCGAGGCGGGCAGGAAATCCTCGTAGACCACCGGCCGGGCCGGGTCGGATGCGTAATAGTAGGCGAGGCCTGCGGCCGCCATCTCGGCGTCGGTGCCCGGGAAGTGCTGGTCCCATACCGCGGCGGGGTCGGGCGCGGCCATCGCCGCGTCGTAGCGTTGCCGACCCAGCGGAGTGAGCGCGACACCGCGCTGCTCCACCTCGCCGAACCGGACCCGCAACGTGCCGTCCACCACCGCGCCGTCGGCATCGCGGAAGCGGCGCGGTTCGGCCAATGCCCGGAAGGAGGTCTGCCGGAGCAGCACCTGCGGGCCGTCGGTGCGCGGCGGACCCTGGATGTGGTCGATCATCGTGATCCCGCGCTCGGTCATGGCCTGCTGCAGCGCGTCGATGTCGAGCACGCGGGGGGTCAGGTGGTTGATGTGCGTAGAGCCCACGCCGGCGATGTCGGCAGCCACCGCCGACACGGCCGAGAGTTCGTCGTACCAGCCCCGGTCGATCGGATCGTGGGACAGGGCGAACGCCGACACGGCCGCGGTGACGAAGCCGTCGGCGTCCCCGCGCGAGCACCCGCCGTCGGCGGCGATCCGGCGCGCCGTCTCGATCAGGGCGGGGTCGAACAGCTGCCGCTTCGCCAGTCGCGCCGTCACGCGGGCGCCGAGGTCTTGCGAGAAGAACCGCCGGTCGGCGGTGGCCAGCATCGAGGTGAACACTCGAAATGGGTTGCGAGCCAACTCATCGGAGTCGATCGGGCGGAACGCGGTCGACACCACGGGCACCGGTGAGGCCGCCTCGCGCAGGTCGTAGTAGCCGACCGGGTACATGCCGAACGCGGCGAACAGGTCGGCCACTGCGGCGAGTTCCTCGGCGTCGCCGACCCGGATCGCACCGTGCCGCTCGGCGGTGACGCGGTCGATGGAGCCGAGCCGCTGGGCGTCCGCATGCACCGCGACCACGGCCCGGTTCACCTCGGAACTGACCTCGACCAGTGTGTGGTACGCGGGCACTTCCGCCCCGTACATGCGTGACAGGCCCGCGGCGAATTGCGCGCGCAGTTGCCAGGTTTCGATTTCGATGGCCACCTACCTACGGCCCCTTCCGATACAGTGCGGCCATGAACGGCCCCGAGGACTGCCAGCTGTTGCTCGACGAGATCGACCGCGTGCTGGTGCGCGAGTTGGTCACCGACGGCCGTGCGACGCTGGCCCACCTGGCCGCCACCGCGGGGTTGTCGGTGTCGGCGGTGCAGTCGCGGGTGCGCAGGCTCGAGTCGCGCGGCGTGGTCACCGGGTACACGGCCCGGATCAACCCCGAGGCCGTCGGCAACATGCTGTCGGCGTTCGTCGCCATCACCCCTCTCGATCCGTCTCAACCCGATGATGCGCCCACCCGGCTCGAGCACATCCCCGAAATCGAGGCGTGCTACTCGGTGGCCGGGGAGGACAGCTACGTCCTGCTGGTGCACGTGGCGTCGGCGCGGGCCCTGGAGGGACTGCTTCAGCAGATTCGCACCGCGGCCGACGTCAAGACCCGTAGCACGATCATCTTACATAAATTCTACAGCGACAGACGCTCGATACCGGACTAGTCACGGTCAGGGGTGGCTTGGGGCGGAAAAATTCCGTTAAGATGTCCGGTATGACGAATGTTCTGCCGGCCCCTGTCGCCGTCGTCGAGTCGACGATCGCCCCCTCCGACGTCCGTCCGGTGCTCGCGCGCAGCATCCTGGCCGACGGTCTGGACCTGGTTCTCGACGTCGAACAGTCGCACGGTTCGTACCTGGTCGACGCGCGAACCAACAGCGCCTTCCTGGACATGTTCACGTTCTTCGCGTCCTCGGCGCTGGGGATGAATCACCCCGCGCTGGCTGACGACGAGCTGTTCCGCGCCGAGCTCACCGCCGCCGCGCTGAACAAGCCCAGCAACTCCGACGTGTACAGCGTGCCGATGGCGCGCTTCGTCGACACCTTCGCCCGCGTGCTGGGTGATCCCGGGCTGCCGCATCTGTTCTTCGTCGACGGCGGCGCCCTGGCCGTCGAGAACGCACTGAAGGTCGCCTTCGACTGGAAGAGCCGCCTCAACGAGGCGCAGGGTCACGACCCGGCGCTGGGCACCAAGGTGCTGCACCTGCAGGGGGCGTTCCACGGCCGCAGCGGCTACACCATGTCGCTGACCAACACGGACCCCAACAAGGTCGCGCGCTTCCCGAAGTTCGACTGGCCGCGCATCGATGCTCCTTATCTGCGCAGCGGTGCCGACATCGACGAGCTGGAGCGCGAATCGCTGCGCCAGGCGCGGGCCGCCTTCGAGGCCCATCCCCACGACATCGCCTGCTTCATCGCCGAGCCGATCCAGGGCGAGGGCGGTGACCGCCACATCCGGCCGCAGTTCTTCGCCGCGATGCGGGAACTGTGCGACGAGTTCGACGCGCTGCTGATCTTCGACGAGGTGCAGACCGGCTGCGGTATCACCGGAACCGCCTGGGCTTTCCAGCAATTCGACGTTCAGCCCGATGTCGTGGCGTTCGGCAAGAAGACGCAGGTGTGTGGCGTGATGGCCGGCCGCCGGGTCGACGAGGTGCTCGACAACGTCTTCACCGTCAGCTCGCGGATCAACTCGACGTGGGGCGGCAACCTGGTCGACATGGTCCGGTCCCGTCGCATTCTCGAGGTGATCGAGGCCGACGGCCTGTTCGAGCGGGCCACCGAGCAGGGCCAGCACTTGCTCAGCCGCCTCGACGGGGTGGCAGCGGAGTTCCCCGCGCTGGTGCGCGACGTGCGCGGACGAGGCTTGATGTGCGCGTTCAGCATGCCCAGTGGCGATGTTCGCGACGCGCTGGTCGCGGGGCTGTGGGAGCGCGGGGTCATCATGCTCGGTTGCGGATCCGACAGCGTGCGGTTCCGGCCCGCGCTGACGGTGTCGCGTGACGAGATCGACGCGGCGGTGGACGCCGTGTGCGCGGTGCTCAGGACGATGTCGGCTCCGTCGGCTGGGTGAGCCGGCGGAACGTCGAGCGTAACCGTGGCAGCTCACTGCCGCCGACCAGTTCACAGCCGTGCCGCTCCGCGAGTTTGCGTGCGGCAGGCGTGAACTGATGGTTGGTGACGACCATCGTGCGGGTGCAGTCCTGCATCGGGGCGCCGGCCACCACCTCTTGGACGGCCCCAGCCCCGACTGGTCGTGACTGTCGCTTGCACTGCACGGCCAGCCGGTAGGGGCGGTGACCGACGATCAGGTCGACGCCCCAGTCGCCCGACAGCGGAGTCATGATCACCGGCACCCCGGCCGACCGGGCGATGCGGGCGACGTGATCCTCGAAGTCCGTGCCCGACATCTCATTTCGCGGGTCACCCTCACGCCGGCCGGGAGTTGCGGCGGCGGCCATGACCGCAGCGAGGAAACCGGGCAGCAGGGGTGCCAGTGCCGCGATCCCCACGCACCACCACGGTGACAGGCCGGCCGTGTACGCGGCGGCCCCGGCTGCGGTGGCCAGCAAGATCCGGGCCAACCGCCGCGGCGTCGACGTCATGACCGGATCGTAGGGTCGAACCCCGACAAAAACGTTTATCTGCGACGGTCACAGGGAAGTCACGTTTGCATGACAGACCTGTCGGGGCCGGGCCGGCGCGCCGGCGTCGGAACTGTCGGCCGATCGATCGAGGCCGACGGTGTGCGTGACGCGGTCCGATCGGGTGCCGGCTTCACCTTCGCAGGTCTGCTGTATCTGTTCGTGGCGTCGGTGTGGATGAGCACCTGCACCGGGTCCACGATCGACGCGCTGGCGTGTGGTGTGCCGCAACGAGCCGCCGCCACGCTGGGGGCCCCGCTCATCATGCTGATCGGTGCGGCGTGGTCTCTGCTGCGCGGCGCCCGCGCCGAGCGTGACACTCCGGCGTGGTGGGCATGGCAGGTGGCGGGCTGGATTCTCGTCGCCATCACCATCGCGACGGCGTCGGTCGCTGTTCTCTGATCGTTCTCTGACCCGGAAGTGCGTATGGGCCCGACCGGACGCATCCGATCGGGCCCACCGCAGAGTCTCTTTGGTTGGCGTCTTACTGGTTGGCTTCCTGGCGCTTCTCGGCGGCCTTTGCCGCACCGCGCGCCGACTCGGCCTCGGCTTCCTTCTTCGCCACGTCACGCTCGGCCTCGGCCTTGTCCTGCTGGGCCTTGCCTTCGCGCACCAGGTCGTCACGTCCGGCGACGGTGCCGACGGTCTCCTTGGCCTTACCCTTGACGTCCTCGACGACGCCCTTGATGCCTTCGGCGGGTCCGCTGTTGTTCTCGGTCATGGCTCCCTTTCAGTCGGGTGCGGTCTGGGATCCGACCGCTCGATGCCGACAGGCTTCCCGACCCTCGGTGTCGTTAAACGAGTGACGCTGGTCTCACCGCGGTATCCGAAGATGTTCGTAGGCAAGCGTTTTCGCGAGCGCATATGGGCCGAGTTTGTAGGTTCGGAGGCCGGGGTATGAGAGCGGCACCATGACAGCATCACTGAATCAATGGCGCGTGCGCGTCCCTGTGTCGACTGCGCCGACCCGTCGGAGCACCCGTGGGTAGCGGTGACGCAACCTGGGGTACTCTCTCGGGGAAGTTTTCGGGAGGTCATATGGCGGAGGACTCGAGCCTCAGCAACGGCAAGCGGCACAGCAGCCAGTCGGTCGAACTCCGCGTGGCCGCCACGCTGGAGAATCTGGCCGTGTTACGTACCCTCGTGGCCGCGATCGGTACCTTCGAGGACCTCGATTTCGACGCCGTCGCCGATCTTCGGCTGGCCGTGGACGAGGCCTGCACCCGGTTGATCCGTTCCGCGGTGCCAGAGTCCACGCTGCTGCTCGTCGTCGACCCGCAACCCGAGGCTCTCGTGGTCCATGCCTCGACCACGTGCGACAGCCCAGACATCCTCGCGCCCGGCAGCTTCAGCTGGCATGTGCTCAGTTCGCTGACCGACGAGGTCACCACTTTCTCCGACGGCCACGAGGCCGGCGGTCAGGTATTCGGAATCTCGATGACGACAAGGCGAGCGAGTTCGTTGCAGTGACGAGGTCGTCCTCGCAGGGTTCGTCACGACCGAGCTCTGAATATGCGGACGTGGCCGACATGTTCCGAGAGTTGGCACAACTCGAGGAAGGTTCGGCCGCGTTCCAGCGTCAGCGCGACCGCATCGTCGAACGCTGCCTTCCGCTGGCCGATCACATCGCCCGCCGCTTCGACGGGCGCGGCGAACCCCGCGACGATCTCGTCCAGGTCGCGCGGGTCGGCTTGGTGAATGCGGTCATCCGCTTCAACGTCGACGCCGGTTCGGACTTCGTGTCGTTCGCGGTCCCGACGATCATGGGCGAGGTCCGTCGGCATTTCCGCGACAACAGCTGGTCGGTGAAGGTGCCGCGCCGGCTCAAGGAACTGCACCTGCGGCTCGGCGCGGCCACGGCCGAACTGTCGCAGCGATTGGGTCGCGCGCCGACGGCGACCGAATTGGCCGCCGAACTGGAGATGGACCGCGACGAAGTCATCGAGGGTCTGGTCGCGGGAAGCTCCTACAACACCCTGTCGATCGACAGCGGTGGCAGCGGCGGCAACGAGGATGCGCCGGCGATCGCCGATACGCTGGGCGATTTCGACATGAGCCTGGACCAGATCGAGAACCGCGAGGCTCTGCGGCCACTGCTGGATGGACTTCCCGAACGGGAGCGCACCGTGCTGATCCTGCGATTCTTCGAGTCGATGACGCAGACGCAGATCGCCGAGCGGGTGGGCATCTCGCAGATGCATGTCTCCCGGCTGCTGGCGAAATCGCTAACGCGCTTGCGGGATCAGCTTCAGTAGCCGTGGCGGGTCGCTGTGCACATTGGTCAGCGCATTGGCGATGTCGACGCAGATCGGCAGCGTGGAGTCGGGGTCGCAGATGCGGAGAAGGCGGTCGACGGCCAGGCTCGGGACCAGCGCCCACCGGATGTTCTCGCCGGCGCATTGCACGTTGAGGTTGTGCAGTGCCGAGAAACCGGCGGTGGCGAAGAAGGTCAACCCCGTCAGGTCGATCACCAGCCACTGAGTCTTGCTGGGCTCCCGCAGGGCGTACTGGACGAACTGGTAGCCGTTGGCCGCGTCGAGTTCGCCGTGTGCAGAGACGACCGCCGTGGCGGGCTGCGGCCAGCGAGTGTGGAACTGCGCAGAGCGACACACCTGGCTGTCGGACGACATGTCCGGTGGTTTGTCGGAGGCTTCGGGCACGGCTGGCTCCATCAGTCGAAATGCAATTCGGTCTGTGGTCGCGCCAAGGGGGCCCTAGGTGTCTCAAAGCCTGCGCGGGGGTCAACTCACCGCGTGTCGATGACGTTTCCTGATCAAAGGCTGTGCATTCAACCCCTGTGGAGAAACCATACGCCGACGCCGCGATCTTGGACAACGACTTTCAGAGGTTGTTCACAATTGACGGGCCGCAGATGTCAATTTTGACACTGCACAGCCGACGGGAGCGCGAATGTGGCTGGGAATGACACGCATTCGGCGGCCGGCATCGTGCTGGCCGCGGGGCAGGGCCGCCGCTTCGGCGAACCGAAGGTGCTCGCCGAGGACGGCGCATGGCTGAGGTCGGCGGTGGCGACGCTGCACGACGCGGGGTGCGCCGACATCGTGGTCGTGCTGGGCGCAGCGGTCGTCGGCGTCGACGTTCCGGCTCCCGCTCGCGCGGTCGTCGCGCCGAACTGGGCCGACGGTGTGAGCGTCTCGGTCCGCGTTGGCTTTGCCGCGCTCGGTGAGCGCGTCACTCATGCGGTAATAGTCCCCGTCGACACCCCGGACATGACCGCATCCGCGGTGCGGCGGGTGCTCGATGCGGCCGCCGACACGGGTCTGGCGCGGGCCCGTTACGGCGATCGACCCGGCCACCCGGTGGTGATCGCGCGCCCCCACTGGGGTGCGCTGCTCGAGGCACTCGCGGGCGACGAGGGCGCAGGCCCGTTCCTACGCTCGCGCACGGACGTCGCCGTCGTCGACTGCGCCGATCTGTGGTCAGGTGCCGACGTCGACTACCGCTGAATGCCATCGCTGATGAACCTAGCGTGGCAAACGGATTTGCTGTAGGCTACCGCCCATTATTGACCACATGGTCATTTGCGGGGGATGCCGATCGCTGAACGACGGTCTGATCGTCGCGCGTCTCGGTGATCCTGATTTGCCGAAATTTTCTCCGAGTTCCTCGTCCTGCAGTGATCACGTTGTCTGACAACTGGTTAGATCAAAAAGATCAAATAATCCGCCTGGCCAACAGTTAGCTGTATTATCCAGCCATCGAGATTGGGGAGTCATCGGTGGCTGAAGTTCGTGACGTTGTGAGGCTGGGGCTGGCCTCGGCGGGTGTCGGCGCCGGGCTGCTGGGGTTTGCGCTGCTGGGTCCGCAGATCGGCGCGGCATTCGCCGATGACGGTGATGGCTCATCGATGTCCGCGCCGTCCGCGACTGAATCGGGCGCATCGAGACAAGCTGCGACCAGGGAAGGCCGCTCTCTCGTCACGCGCAAACACGTCGCTGCACGCGCAGAGCAGACCGCTGACGACGACACCGGCGCAGAACCCGCTTCCGACGAGCGCGCCGCACGCAGGGCGGCCCGGCGCACCGCGCGAGACGAGCGGGTCGCCGCGAAGATCGACGAGCTGACGTCCGACGCGCAGGCCTGGATCGACGCGCGCCCCGTCAGCGACGCGCGCAAGGACCGACTCGAGCGAGGCCTGACAACAGTGCGCCGCACTCTGTTCAACCAGGCGCCCGAGGTATCGCCGGTACAGATCACCGGTGTCGTCGACGGTCCGATCACCGGCACGGTCGGCGGCGCGGATCCCGACGGGGACCGGATCGTCTACCGTGTGGCCACCCGCCCCGAGACCGGGTCGGTGACCGTGAACCGGGACGGCTCATACACCTACACACCCGGCGCCGATTTCACCGGGGTGGACACCTTCACCGTCACCGCGCGCGACATCGGGTCGAACATCAATCTGCTCAACTGGTTCCGGCCCGCCGGCACCACCGCCGGGATGCTGGTCAATCAGGGAGCCATCAGGTTCGAGTTCCGCTACGAAGACGGTGCGGAGAACTGGACGCCTGACCGCCGAGCCGCATTGGATCGGGTCGCCGACAACATCACCGAGTACCTTCGGGTCACCGCGCCGGTCGCTCTCGTCTACCGGGTGGAGGGTGAGAACGATCCGGCGGAACGCTGGCTCGCCGGTGCCAACAGCAGCCTCGTCAGTGACGATCCCGGCTTCTGGCGGACCGTCGTGCAGAACAAGATCATCTCCGGGATCGACGCGAACGGCGACGCGGACGATGGCCTCATCGCCTGGAACTTCGCCTTCCCCACCGCAGTCGGTGACGTCGTCACGGGTGACGACTTCGACTTCACCAGCATCGTGATGCACGAGCTCATGCACTCCTTCGGCATCATCGGCCACTTCGGGCCTCCTGGGACGAACGCCACCCGCCGAAACTGGTCGATCTGGGACAGCCTGATGGCGTCTGCCGACGGCACGACACTGGTCGGCGACGACTACGCGTGGCCGGAATCCGCCGACCACTACGTGCTCGGCGCCGATGGGGGAGTGCTCTTCTCCGGTGCCAACGCCGTTGCGGCATACGGCGGCAAGCTCGTTCCCGTCTACTCACCCAGTACGTGGGAGCCGGGCAGTTCGGGGTCGCATCTGGACACCGACACCTTCACCGGGGACGACTACCAGCTCATGAACCACCGCATCAAAACACGGGGCGCGCAGGGCATCCGAGAGCTGAGCCCCATCGAAATGGGGATTCTGCGCGACCTCGGTTACCTCGTGGTGCCACCCACTCTTCCGTCCACCGCGAACAGGGGGAGTTGAACCGATGGCGAAACACAGAAAGGCAGAACAGCTTCCGGTGCGGCGCTGGTTGACGCTGAGTGCGGCATCGGCGGGAATGGGTGCCGCGCTGTGGGGGCTGTCGCTGGCCGGGCCGCAGGTCGGGGTGGCCTCGGCCGACACGGAGTCGTCGGTGTCGGTGTCGGCCGGGGACAGCGGAACCGCGCAGACGGGACCGAAGCGAGCGGAGCGGCGGGCCGAGCGCGCCGAGAAGCGAGCCGAGAAACGAGCCGGAGCCGCGCGGGAGATCGAGGCGCTCTCCGGGCGGCACCGCGCGGTGACGGCCGATCGCAGCCCGAGGTCGGACACCGCCGGGGCTGACACCGCCGAACCCACGACACCGCGGCGCACGCCGCAGGAGAGGGCCGCGGCCGTCATCGACGACATGACGGCGTCGGCGCTGACGTGGATCGACAGCAGACCCGTCAGCGATGCCCGCAAGGAGCGGTTGGAGCAGGCGTGGTCGACGACCCGTCGCACCCTGCTGAACCAGGCGCCCACGGTGAACCCGGTGCAGGTCACCGGTGTCATGGAGGGCCCGATCAGTGGCACGGTCGGCGCCGAGGATCCAGACGGGGACCGGTTGGTCTACCGCGTGGTCAAGAAACCCACGACGGGCACGGTCGCCGTGAACCGGGACGGTTCCTACACCTACACCCCGGGCGACGGCTTCAACGGCGTGGACACGTTCGTCGTCGCGGCGCGCGACCTCGGCCTGCACGTCAACGTGCTCAACTGGTTCCGGCCCGCGCTGACCCGCACGGAATCGGTGATCAACCACCGGGCGATCACCTACGACTTCACCTGGGTCGGCGACGAATGGACGCCGGATCGCAAGGCGGCATTCCAACGGGCGGCGGACTACATCGCCGGGTACTTCGTGGTCAGGAAGCCTGTCGCGCTGTCCTACGAGCTCGCCGCCATCAACGATCCCGCATACCTGGTCAATGCGTCCACGCAGGCGGCCTTCACCGATCCGCCGGGCTTGATGCAACCCGTCATCCAGAAGGAGGTCATCACCGGATTCGACGACGGCGACGGCGATGTCCAGGCCTTCATGGAGTGGAATTTCGCCTGGAAGTGGGCGACGGGTGACGTCATCGCCGACGACGAGATGGACTTCCAGAACACCGCTCGCCACGAGCTCCTGCATTCCTTCGGTATCTACTCACTGAACGGATCGCCGGACGACAATCCCAACTCGTGGGCGTCGATCTACGACAGTTTCCTGACCTTCGTCGACGGAACCCCGCTCCTCGCGCCGGACGGCAGCCTGCGGCCCGGCGCGGCAGACGCCATCAAGGGCCTGAACGGCGGCGTCTATTTCAGCGGTCCACACGCGGTCGCGGCCTACGGCAAGCCGATTCCCGTGTCGGCTGACGAAGGAAGTCGACTGTCCCACCTACCGAGGTCGGTGTTCTCGGGCGACGACTTCAAGTTGATGAACGACAAGAGCCCGGGGCCCGGCTGGCACAACGTGCGCGACATCAGCCCCATCGAATACGGCATGCTGCAGGACATCGGCTACACGATGCGGCCCAAGCCGATCAGCTAGGGCCGCTCAGAGCATCGCTTCGGCGAACCGGGCCACCGCGTCGGCTCCCGTCTGCGCGGCCTGATCGTGGCCGGGGCGGGCGCGCGTCGCGATCGCTCGGTTGGCCGGGTCGAGCGTCACCTCGGCGAGCAGCTCGCCGGTCGTCGGCTCACACACCGCCCACGTGAACAGGGTCTCCGCATCCCACTGTGTGGCAGCCTGATTCACGTAGCCGGCATGCGCCTCGCCGAGGTCGGCCAGCGCGGGGCGGTCGTCGACGCGGTCGTCGGCGCGCAGCGCGCGCAGGTACCACGCGCCTGCGTTGATCTCCACGGGCTCCATCGGTCAGGCTCGGGTCGACGTGCCGAACCGGGTCATTCGCTCTTGATCTCGCAGAGCACGGTGCCCTGCGTGATGGCGGCGCCGGCCTCGACGGACAGGCCGGTGATGACGCCGTCCTTGTGCGCCGTCACCGGGTTCTCCATCTTCATCGCCTCCAGCACGGCGACCAGTTCACCCGCGGCCACGGTCTGGCCCTCTTCGACGGCGACCTTGACCACGGTGCCCTGCATCGGCGCGGTCACGGAATCGCCGGAGGCCGCGGTCGTGCCGCCGCCACCACGCTTGCGCGGCTTGGGCTTGTTGCGGATCGCGCCGGAGGGCGAGGCGCCACCGTCGCCCAGCGCGAGATCGCCGGGCAGCGACACCTCGAGACGGCGGCCGCCGACCTCGACCACGACGGTCTGGCGGGGCAGCGTGTCCTCTTCGTCGATCGGGTCGCCACCGGTGAAGGGTTCGACGGTGTTGTTCCACTCGGTTTCGATCCAGCGGGTGTGCACGTCGAACGAGGTGCCGTCGCCGATGAACGCGGGGTCGGCGACCACGGCGCGATGGAACGGGATGACGGTGGCGAGCCCCTCGACATGGAATTCGGCCAGGGCGCGCCGCGAACGCTCCAGCGCCTCCTCGCGGGTGGCGCCGGTGACGATGAGCTTGGACAGCATCGAGTCGAACTGTCCGCCGATGACCGAGCCGGCTTCGACGCCGGAGTCCAGCCGCACGCCGGGGCCGGTGGGGATGTCGTAGCGGGTGACCGGGCCGGGGGCGGGCAGGAAGCCGCGGCCGGCGTCCTCACCGTTGATACGGAACTCGAAGGAGTGCCCGCGCGGCGTCGGGTCCTCGGTGATGTCGAGGGCCTCGCCGTTGGCGATCTTGAACTGCTGACGCACCAGGTCCAGGCCCGAGGTCTCCTCGGTGACGGGGTGTTCCACCTGCAGGCGGGTGTTGACCTCGAGGAAGCTGATCAGGCCGTCCTGGCCCACCAGGTATTCGACGGTGCCCGCGCCGTAGTAGCCGGCCTCCTTGCAGATGCGCTTGGCGGACTCGTGGATCTCCTTGCGCTGCGCGTCGGTGAGGAACGGCGCGGGCGCCTCCTCGACCAGCTTCTGGAAGCGGCGCTGCAGCGAGCAGTCGCGGGTGCCCGCGACGACGACGTTGCCGTGCATGTCGGCGATGACCTGAGCCTCGACGTGGCGGGGCTTGTCCAGGTAGCGCTCGACGAAACACTCACCGCGGCCGAACGCGGCGACGGCCTCGCGGGTGGCCGACTCGAACAGCTCGGGGATCTCCTCCAGCGTGCGCGCGACCTTCATGCCGCGGCCGCCGCCGCCGAACGCCGCCTTGATCGCGACGGGCACGCCGTACTCCTTCGCGAACGCGACGACCTCGTCGGCGTCCTTGACCGGGTCGGGGGTGCCGGGCACCAGCGGCGCGTCGGCCTTGGCGGCGATGTGCCGCGCGGTGACCTTGTCACCGAGGTCGCGGATCGACTGCGGGCTGGGCCCGATCCAGATCAGGTTGGCGTCGAGGACGGCCTGGGCGAAGTCGGCGTTTTCCGACAGGAAGCCGTAACCGGGGTGCACGGCATTGGCGCCGGACTTGGCGGCGGCGTCGAGCAGCTTCTCGAAGACCAGATAGGACTCCGCGGACGTCTGCCCGCCGAGTGCGAAGGCTTCATCGGCCAGCTTGACGTGCGGGGCATCGGCGTCGGGCTCGGCGTACACCGCCACGCTCTCGAGTCCGGCGTCCTTGCATGCTCGGATCACCCGGACGGCGATCTCTCCGCGGTTGGCGACGAGCACCTTGGAGATCCTTGAGCTGGCGTGAGTGGCCACGGCGCCTCCTGATGGCAGTCATTTCTAAGAACGTCTTTAAGAATGTATCCCGGGGCAGTTTAAGCGGCCCAGCCCGAGTCTCGGCGAGCCGGTCCCTTACCCGCCGGTAACCCTGGGCCCTGTCGGCACTCCCGGTCAGTCGACGGGGACGACGTGTACCGCGACGTCGGCGGCGGCGATGCGCTCCAGCTGCTCCGGGTCGGCGGTCGAATCGGTGATCAGGTGGTCGATCTGGTCGAGCGACACCATCTTGGCCAGGGTGACGTTCCCGATCTTGGATCCGTCGACCGCGACGATGACGCGCTGCGCGTTCGCGGCCATCGCGATCGCCGTCCTGGCTTCGGCCTCGTCGTAGGTGGTGGCGCCGATCTCGGCGGACATGCCGTCGGCGCCCAGCACGGCGGTGCCGACCGTGATGACCTGGAAGGCGTGCTCGGACATGGGGCCGACCGCCTCGAGCGAATTAGCCCGCACCAGACCGCCGGTCATGATGACCTTCATGTTGGCGTCGACGGCGCAGTCGGCGGCAATGGTCAGCGAGTTGGTCACGATGGTGATGTGCGGGCGCCCCTTCAGCGCCCTGGCGGTCTCGCCGGTGGTGACACCGCCGGTCAGCGCGACGGCCTGCGGCCCGGCGGGCACCAGTGCCGCGGCATGTTGAGCGATTCGGCGTTTGATCGCGACCGAGCGGTGATCGCGCAGCCGCACCGGGATCTCGCTGCCGCTGGGATCGAGTGCGCGCGCGCCGCCGTGGGTGCGTACCAGCAAACCCTGCTCTTCCAACTCGGCGAGATCGCGACGCAGCGTGGCCGGTGAAACGCGCAGCTCAGTGCAGAGGACGGTGGACGCGACCTCTCCACGAGCGCGCAGCATCGACAAAACTTCGCGCATTCGATCGGTGCGCTTGACCGACATGACGTGCTACCTCCCTCGACGGGGCCGCTGCGATCAGTTTTTGTGACCATTTGGCCGGTTAGTATTGCGCGCTCTGAGCGAGCTTCGCATGCTCTAGTGATGTTCCACACATCGACCGCCGAATTGATCGCGGCGGCCATCTCCGGGTCCGGAAACGGCGGAACCGCGGTCCCGGCGTTCAACGCCATCACGCTCGAACACGCCGAGGGCATCGCCGCCGGCGTCGAGCGGGCGGGTGCCGCGGCGATCATCCAACTCAGCGAGAACACCGTCCGTTTCCACGGCGGGCAGCTGGCCCCGCTGGCCGCCGCCTGCGTGCGGATCGCCGCGCTGTCGACCGCGCCGCTCGCCGTGCACCTCGACCACTTCCAGGACGCCGCACTGATCGACGAGGCAATCGCCACCGCTGCGGAACTGGGGGTGACCTCCCTGATGGTCGACGCGGCTCACCTGCCCTACGCCGACAATGTCGCGGCGACCCGCGGGTTCGCCGAGCGCGCGCAGGCTGCCGGGCTGTGGGTCGAGGCGGAGATCGGCGAGGTCGGCGGCAAGGAGGGGCAGACGCTCGGAGCGCACGCCCCGGGGGCCCGCACCAAACCCGAGGAGGCCCTGACCTTCGCGGCCGAGACCGGGGTCGACGGGCTCGCCGTCGCCGTCGGCAGCGCCCACGCGATGGCCACCCGAGACGCCGAACTGGACATGGCGCTCATCGAGCGCATCGCCGAGACGGTCGCGGTGCCGCTCGTGCTGCACGGGTCGTCCGGGGTGTCCGACGACAACCTGCGCGCCGCGGTGGCCGCGGGCATCCGCAAGGTCAACATCGGCACCGCGCTCAACCTGGCCTACACCGGGGCCGTGCGGGCTGTCATCGACGCCGACCCGGCGCTCACCGACCCGCGCAAGTACCTCAACCCCGCACGCGACGCGGTGGCCGACACCGTGGCCGCGATGTGCCGGGTGGTCGCGACGACGGCGGTGGCGGCCTCGTGAGCGGGGCGCAGACGCTGCACCGGGTGGATTGGCTGGCCGACACCGTCGAGCGGCACAAGGCCGGCGAGCCGGTCGGGGTCTACTCGGTGTGTTCGGCCCATCCCACGGTGCTCGAAGCCGCCGTCATCCAGGCCGCCGCCGATGACAGCTTCGTGCTCATCGAGGCCACGTCGAACCAGGTCGATCAGTTCGGCGGCTACACCGGCATGCGCCCGGCGCAGTTCCGCGATCTGGCACTGGGCGTCGCCGACGCGCACGGGTTGCCGCGCGACCGTGTGGTATTGGGCGGCGATCACCTCGGTCCCAATCGGTGGCAGCGCGAAAACGCTTCTGTGGCAATGGATCATGCGGAGACGCTGATCGCCGCCTACGTCGAGGCCGGGTACACCAAGATCCACCTGGACTGCAGCATGCGCTGCGCCGACGATCCGGCCGTCCTCGACGACGACGTCGTCGCCGAGCGCAGTGCGCGGCTGCTGGCGGTGGCCGAGGCGACGGCGCGCCGGACGGGGCTGGACGCGCCGGTGTACGTGATCGGCACCGAGGTGCCGGTGCCCGGCGGCGCGCACGAGACGCTGGACCGGCTCACGCCGACACCGGCCGACCGGGCCCGCCGCACGCTTGCTGCGCACCGCAGCGCCTTCGCCGACGCCGGCGACGTCTGGCCGCGGGTCATGGCCCTGGTGGTGCAGCCCGGCGTCGAATTCGATCACCTCCAGGTGATCGACTACGAGCGTGCCGCGACGGCCGACCTGCGCAAGGTCCTCGACAGCGAGCCCCACCTGGTGTTCGAGGCGCATTCGACCGATTACCAGCGGCCGGCGCAGCTGCGCGAGCTCGTCGAAGACCATTGGGCCGTCCTCAAAGTGGGGCCGGGGCTGACGTTCGCGATGCGCGAGGCGCTGTTCGCGCTGGCGATGATCGAGACCGAACTGGTCGGCCGAACCACTCGGTCGAACCTGATCGAGGTCATCGAGCGGCGGATGCTCGCCGACCCGAAGTACTGGCAGGACTACTACGAGGGCGACCCGGTCGCCCAACGCACGGCCCGGCGGTACAGCTACAGCGACCGGCTGCGCTACTACTGGGCCGACGAGGAGATCGACGCGGCCCGATTGATGCTGCTGAACAACCTCGACCGGGTCGGTATCCCGCTCCCGCTGATCAGCCAGTTCCTGCCCATGCAATACGAGCGCATCCGCGCCGGCCAGCTGGCGCCCGATGCCCAGGCGCTGGTGATCGACCGAGTCCGGGATGCGTTGCGACCCTACGCGGATGCCTGCCGCGCCGACCGATCCGGAGGACCCACTCGATGACCCATGCAGCCATTCCCGACCAGAAGGACGGCGGCGCAACCATTCTCGAAATCGGGCAGCAGCCCGATGTCTGGCGCGAGATCGCCGAGCGGCCCGACGAACAGACGCACGCATTCCTGCGCGGCCTGCTGGCGCGACCCGACCTGCGGATCATCCTCACCGGCGCGGGCACGTCGGCGTTCGCGGGCGACATCGCCGCTCCGGTGCTGCGTCGTCATCTGGGCCGCCGTGTCGAGCCGATCGCGACGACCGACATCGTCTCCAGTCCGCTGGACCACCTGGAGCGCGAAACCCCCACGCTGCTGGTGTCTTTCGCCCGCTCGGGCAACAGCCCCGAGAGCCTGGCGACCACTGCGCTGGCCGACCAGCTCGTCGATCAGGTCTGGCACCTGGTGCTGACCTGTGACCGCGAGGGCGAGCTGGGCCGTGCGCATCTGGGTCGCCAGGACTCGCTGGTGGTGTTCATGCCCGAGCGGACCAACGACACCGGGTTCGCGATGACCTCGAGCGTGACCTCGATGCTGCTGTCGTGCCTGTTGCTGCTCGGGCCGGCCCGGACCCAGGACGTCGAGGCGCTGGCCCAGGCCGCCGAATTCGTCGCCGGCCAGCAGTCCGACATCCGGGCGCTGGCGCAGAGCCGCCGACAACGCTTCGTGTACCTCGGCAGCGGGTCGCTGCAGGGGCTGGCCCACGAATCGGCGCTCAAGCTGCTGGAACTCACTGCAGGCGAAGCCGTCACGTACTTCGATTCGCCGCTGGGCTTCCGGCACGGCCCCAAGTCGGTGATCGACTCGGACACCCTGGCCGTGGTCTACGTCTCGACCGATCCCTACACCCGCAGCTACGACCTCGACATCATCGCCGAGCTGCGCGGCCAGCTCGGCGCAGACGCGGTGCGGGTGATCAGTGCCGAACCGATTCCCGACCAGTACGGTCCGGCGAACGTGCTCCCGGGCCTGGCCGGGCTGAGCGACGCGCTGGTCGCGCTGCCGTATCTGATCTTCGCGCAGTACCTTGCCCTGTACACCGCGCTCGACTACGGCAAGACACCCGACAATCCGTTCCCGTCCGGCGAAGTCAACCGGGTCGTGCGCGGAGTCACCATCTACCCACTGAACGGAGTGCACTGATGGCCCGCTACCTGGGGGTCGACGGCGGCGGTTCCAAGACCGCCTTCGCGTTGATCGACGACGCCGGTGTGATCCTGGCCCGTGCCACCGCCCCGACGTCCTACTACTTCAATGACGGCTTCGACGTCGTCGAACGCGTTCTGAGGCAGGGTGTCTCGGACATCTGCGGGCAGGCGGGCATCGACACCGACGGCATCGACGCGGCGTTCTTCGGCCTGCCGGGTTACGGCGAGGCCAGCGGGGACATCGCGGCGCTGGATTCGGTGCCGGCCGGTGTGCTCGGCCACGACCGGTACAGCTGCAACAACGACATGGTGTGCGGTTGGTCGGGGTCGCTGGCCGGGGAAGACGGGATCAACGTCATCAGCGGCACCGGGTCGATGACCTACGGCGAGCGGCAGGGGACCGGGCACCGGGTCGGCGGTTGGGGCGAACTGTTCGGCGACGAGGGTTCGGCCTACTGGGTCGCGACCCGCGGGCTCAACGCCTTCAGCAGGATGAGCGACGGCCGCATGCCGCGCGGGCCGCTCTACGACCTGCTCAAGCAGCGTCTCGAGATCAGCGGCGACCTCGATGTCGTCAGCCTGGTCATCGACACCTGGGAGGGCAACCGCGGCTCGATCGCCGCGCTGGCCACCACGGTGTGTCAGGCCGCCGCCGCCGGTGACGCCACGGCGAACCGGATCATCGCCGACGCGGTCGGCGAACTGGTGGCACTGATCGAAACGACCCGGGTCCTGGTCGGTTTCACCGACGGGGAGACCGTTCCGGTGTCCTACTCCGGAGGCATGTTCTCCGACGCAGGTTTGCGCAGCCGCTTCACGGCGGCGCTGCGGGAGCTGCCAGCCAACTACGACCTGAGGCAGCCCCGGCTCGACCCGGCTGTCGGAGGGGCGCTCTACGCCGCCAAGCACAGCGGCCACCCGTTGACCACCGCATCGATCGACGTATTGAGCAGTGCCGCAGTGACATCCGAGAAGACAACCGAGCAAGCTTCCGAGAAGGTGACCACGCCATGACCGACCTGACGACCAATAAGACGACCCGCAGCTGGATCTTCTACGCTGCACTGCTGATCCTGTTCTGGGGTGTGTGGGGTGCGTTCTCCGCACTGCCCGCCACCTGGTACGGCTACCCCGACGAGATGATCTATTGCATCTGGGCGCTGACCATGATCATTCCCGCCTTCTTCGCGATTCGGGGCCAGAAGTTCGACCGGCGGCCGCAGGCCACGATCTACGGGTTGCTGATCGGCCTCACCGGCGCCGGCGGCCAGCTCCTGCTCTTCCAGGCGCTGACGATCGGCCCGGCCTACCTGATCTTCCCGATCGTGGCGGTGTCCCCGGCGATCACGGTGCTGATGGCGATGGTCCTTCTGCGCGAACGGATTCGCGGTCTTGCCATCGTCGGCCTCATCTGTGCGCTGGTGTCGATCGTGCTGTTCAGCGTCAGCAGCGGTGACGGCGACGCCTCCACCGGCCCGTGGCTGCTGCTGGCGATCCTGATCTGCATCGCGTGGGGCGTGCAGGCCTACTTCATGCGCAAGGCGGCGACCATCGGTGTGAACGATGCCACCACGTTCGGCTGGATGGCGATCACCGGCCTCGCGCTGATTCCCGTCGCGATCATCTCCATGGGCGGCCTGCCGCTCGACTTCCCCTGGCAGGCACCGGCTCTGACCGCAGGGACGCAGCTGCTCAACGCGGTCGGCGCCCTGTTCCTGGTGATGGCCCTGTCCCGTGGCAAGGCCAGCATCGTCGCACCGACCACCAACGCGCTGGCCCCCGCCCTGACCATCGTGGTGTCGCTGATCGCTTACCAGACGCTGCCGAGCCCGTATGGCGCCGTCGGTATCATCCTGGCCCTGGTCGGTTCCACGCTGATGGTCTACGCCGACGAGAAGCGCGGTGAGGCGCCGACGCCCGCGGTGCTCGAGCCCAACGCTCCCAACGCGTTCAACACCGAAGTCAGGAAGCCGTGAAACCCTCCGTCGTCATCATCGGGGCGGGCAGCGTCGAATTCACCCGCGAGCTGCTCGGCGACATCCTGTCTTTCCCCGAGCTCGGTTCGACGCGGGTGGTGCTGCACGACATCGACCCTGAGCGCCTCGCGACCGCCGAGGCGATCACGGCGGCCACCGCCCGCGCGGCCGGCGCGGAGCCCGAGGTGGTCGCCACCACCGACCGGCTCCGTGCGCTCGACGGCGCGGACTACGTGATCAACGTCATCGCCGTCGGCGGGCACGACGCGACGCAGCGCGACTTCGACATCCCGGCGCGGTACGGCCTGAACCAGACCATCGCCGACACCATCGGGATCGGCGGGATCTTCCGCGGGCTGCGCACCTTTCCGGTGCTGGCCGGAATCGCGGCGGACATGGCGAAGGTGTGCCCCGATGCGTGGCTGCTGAACTACACCAACCCGATGGCGATGAACGTCACCTATCTGCACCGGGTGGCGCCCACGCTCAAGGTGCTCGGGCTGTGTCATTCGGTGTACTGGACGATGGACGGGCTGTGCAAACTCGTCGACGTGCCGCTGGACGAGGTGTCCTGGTGGTCGGCCGGGGTCAACCACCAGGCCTGGGTCCTGCGGTGGGAGCATGCCGGGCAGGATCTCTATCCGCTGCTCGACGCGCGCATCGCCGCTGACCCGGAGCTGCGCCGCCGCGTGCGGGTCGACATGTACCGGCGGCTGGGCTATTACCCGACCGAGACCAGCGAGCACAGCAGCGAATACGTGCCCTGGTATCTGCACAATCCCGACGAGGTGGCCCGGCTGCGGCTCAACATCGGTGAGTACGTGACGATCAGCGCGGACAATCTGGCCGAATACCAGCGGCTGCGAACCGAATTGGCCGAGACGGACACCCTGCCGATCGACACCAGGTCCACCGAGTACGCCCCGCAGGTGATCCACTCGCTGGAAACCGGTACGCCACGGGTGATCTCGGCCAACGTCGTCAACAAGGGTCTGATCAGCAACCTGCCCGACGGTCTCGCGGTAGAGGTGCCGACACTGATCGACGCACTCGGTGCGCACCCGATGGCGGTGGGGCACCTGCCGGCGCAGTGCGCCGCGCTCAACCGCAGTTTCCTCGGCCCGGTCGACCTGACGGTGCGCGCTGCACTCGACGGCGACCCGGGCCTGGTCCGCGCCGCGGCCATGGTCGACCCGAACACGGCCGCGTCGCTGGACGTTGACCAGATCTCCGAACTGTGTGATGAACTGACCGCCGCTCACGGCGACCTGCTGCCCGCCGCTCTGCGTCCCGACCACTAAGGAGTGCCCACCGTGATTCGACACCGGCTCTGTCTGGCCCTCGCGGCCGTCCTCACCCTCGTGCTCGCCGGCTGCGGGGGCGGTGGCTCGTCGTCGTCCGGGCCCACCGAGATCGCGGTGTGGCACGGCTATCAGGACACCGAAGGCGAAGTCTTCAAGGGTCTGATCGATCAGTACAACAAGGCCCACCCGGACGTGAAGGTCAAGGAGCTGTACTCCAGCAATGACCTGGTGCTGCAGAAGGTGTTGACCGCGGTGCGTGGCGGTAGCGCACCGGACGTGGCCTACATGTTCGGCTCGTGGTCACCCAACATCGCTCAGATCCCGCAGGTGGTGGACATGGCCCCGGTGGTGAAGAACGCGGATTGGCAGTGGGACGACTTCTATCCCGCCGAGCGGCAGGCCGCCACGGTCGGCGACAAGGTCGTCGGGGTGCCCGCGCTGGTGGACAACCTCGCGATCGTCTACAACAAGAAGCTGTTCGCCGACGCCGGCATCGCGCCGCCGAACCCGAACTGGACGTGGGACGACTTCCGTTCCGCCGCAGCGAAACTCACGGATCCGTCGAAGGGGCAGTACGGCTGGCTGATCCCCGCCGACGGCAGCGAGGACACGGTGTGGCACTACATCCCGATGCTGTGGGAGGCCGGAGGGGACATCCTCTCGCCCGACAACAAGAAGGCCGTGTTCAACTCCGAGGCAGGCGTGAAGGCGCTGACGGTGTTGCAGCAGATGGCCGTCAACGACAAGTCGCTCTACCTGGACACCACCAACGAGAACGGTCCCAAGCTGATGAACAGCGGCAAGGTGGGCATGCTGGTCACCGGCCCGTGGGATCTGAGCCAGCTCCCCGACATCGACTACGACGTGCAGGTGATGCCGACGTTCGCCGGTTCCTCGGGCGGGCACCAGACCATCGCCGGGCCCGACAACTGGGTGGTCTTCAACAACGGCGACAAGAAGAAGCAGGCCGCCATCGACTTCGTGAAGTGGCTCTCGGCGCCCGAGCAGGTGAAGGCGTTCTCGCTGGGCACCGGTGATCTGCCGATCCGCGAGTCCGTCGGCAACGATCAGGCGGTGCTGAACGAGCTGAACCAGAAGGTGCCCGGCACCGCGGCGTTCGTGCAGAATCTCAACAACGTCAAGAAGGTCCGGCCGACCGTCGAGCAGTACCCGGACATCTCCGAGGCGCTGGGGCAGGCGATCGTCGCGGTCATGCTCGGCAAGGAGCAGCCCGCCGCGGCGTTGAACACCGCCGCCCAGACCGCCGACGCGAAGCTGGCCGAGAAGTAGACGGGACGCCTCGATGGTGATCGCCGAGAACACGAAAGCGCCGCCGCGGCCCGCGCCGGTCCCGCCGCGGCGGCGGTGGCGGCCGTGGGGCGCCGACGGGGTGACCGGATGGGCGCTGGTCACTCCCGCGGTGGTGCTGATCGGGATCTTCGGTCTGCTGCCGGTGCTGATGTCGTTGCAGCTGTCGTTCCAGCATTCCGATCTGCTGACCCCGGAGACGCCGTGGGTGGGGTTCGACAACTACCGCAAGATGGCCGACGATCCGGTGTTCCTCGAAGCGATCAAGCACACGATCATCTACACCGCGCTGTTCGTGCCTGGCACGATGCTGGTCGGGTTGCTGGTCGCCGCGGCGATGAACCGCTCGGTGCGGTTCATCTCGGTGTACCGCACCGCCGCTTACATCACGATGGCGGTGTCGACGATCTCGCAGGGCATCATCTTCCTGTGGTTGACCGACCGGGACTACGGTCTGGTCAATGCCGCGCTCAACGGTGTCGGGGTGCCGTCCCAGCCGTTCCTGGCGTCTCCGTCGCAGGCGATCTACGTGATCGTGGCGATGACGATCTGGGGCTGGACCGGGTTCTCGGTGATCGTGTATCTGGCTGCGCTGCAAGGTGTTCCCGCCGAGCTGCACGAGGCCGCCGCGATCGACGGGGCCAAGCCGTTCACCCGGTTCCGCACCATCACCGTGCCGCTGCTGGGTCCGGCCAATCTGTTCCTGCTGGTGTGGCTGACCATCAACGCGCTGCAGCTGTTCGACGAGGTGTACGCCACCACCCGCGGTGGACCGCTGCGCGCCACCACGGTGATCGTCTACTACCTGTGGGACCAGGCGTTCGTGCACTTCGACGCCGGCTATGCCGCCGCGATGGCCTACGCGCTGTTCGTGGTCATCCTCCTGGTCACCGCCGTCCAGTTCCGACTCGCTCGCAGATATGCGCACCACCCGTGACGGCGCCCGACATGACGGTCGACGTGGCGGGGAGTCGGTGGCGACTTCCGTTCAGCCCGTGGCATCTCGTGCTGATCCCGCTGAGCTTCCTGCTCGTCGTGCCGCTGCTCTGGATGCTCATCACCTCGCTGGAGACCGAGGGCGAGGCGAATCACTTCCCGCCGGTGCTGTTTCCGGCGAAGCCACGATTCGCGAACTACACCGAGGCATGGGCGCAGGCGCCCTTCGGGCACTTCTTCCTCAACAGCCTCACGGTCACGGTGGTGGTGCTGGTCAGCAACCTCGTGGTGTGCAGCCTCGCCGGCTATGCGTTCGCCCGCATCCGGTTCCTGGGCCGCGGAACACTTTTCGTCGTGCTGATGGCCACCCTGATGGTGCCCTTCCAGGTGACGATGATCCCGGTGTTCCTGATCGTCAAGTGGTTCGGCGTCAACGTGTGGGAGGGTCTCGGCATCGACCACATCGGTGCGCTGATGCTGCCGAATCTGGCGACCGCGTTCGGGATCTTCTTCCTGCGCCAGTTCTTCCAGACCGTGCCGGTCGAACTCGAGGAGGCTGCGCGCGTCGACGGCACCTCACGCCTCGGGGTGCTGTTCAAGATCGTGCTGCCACTGTCGTTGCCGGCGATGTCGACGCTCGCCGCGCTGACGGTGCTGACGTCGTGGAACGATTTCCTGTGGCCGCTGATCGTCATCACCTCGGAGGACCAGATGACGGTCCCGTTGGGGCTCAGCTATTTTCAGGGCGCACATCACGTGCAGTGGCCGTTGCTGATGGCCGCCAACGTGATGAGCCTGTTGCCGATGCTGCTGGTGTTCATCGGTGCGCAGCGGTATTTCGTGCAGTCGGTGGCCAGCACCGGGATCAAGGGGTAAAGCGTTGGCAGAGGTCGAGTTCCGGAATGTGACCCGCAGCTACCTGGGCGGGGTGACGGCCCTCAAGGGCCTGAATCTCACGGTGGCCGACGGGGAGTTCCTGATCCTGGTGGGGCCGTCGGGGTGCGGGAAGAGCACCGCGCTGCGGCTGCTGGCCGGGCTGGACAAACCCACCGACGGCGAGATCCGCATCGGCGGGCAGGTCGTCAACGGGCTCGGCCCGGGGGAGCGGGACATCGCGATGGTGTTCCAGAACTACGCGCTGTACCCGCACATGACGGTGTACCGCAACCTCGCCTACGGTCTGCGGCAGCGCAAGACCCCGCGCGCCGAGATCGAGCGCCGGGTCCGCGAGACGGCCGAGCTGCTGCAGATCGGGGAATTGCTCGACCGCAAGCCCGGTCAGCTCTCCGGCGGTCAGCGCCAGCGGGTGGCGATGGGCCGGGCGCTGGTGCGCCAGCCGCAGGCGTTCCTGCTCGACGAACCGCTGTCGAACCTGGATGCCAAGCTGCGCAACCAGGTTCGCGGCGATCTGAAGCGGCTGCATCGGGAGCTGCCCGTCACCTCCATCTACGTCACCCACGATCAGGTGGAGGCGATGACGCTCGGCGACCGGTTGTGCGTGATGGCCGGCGGCGAGGTACAGCAGATCGGCAGCACCGACGATGTCTACAACCGGCCCGCGAACACCTTCGTCGCGGCGTTCATGGGCAGCCCGCCGATGAACCTCCTGCCCGGTGAGGTGCGTTCGGGCACACTACATCTGGGTGGATCGCAGCTGACGGCGGTACCCTGCCCGGACGGGCCGGTCACGGTCGGAGCGCGTCCTGAACACCTGCGCCTGGACAGTGCGCAAGCCGACGGTGTGGTGCAGGCCCGGGTCGATGTCGTCGAGCCGCTGGGCAGCCACGTGTTGGTGACCACGATCGTCGGCGACGAGACGCGGGTGATCGTGCAGGCGCCTGCTGGAACGGATCTGGAGACGGGCACCCCGGTCGGACTGGTGTTGCCGGCCGAGCGGACCTACTTCTTCGACGCCGAGACCGGCACGGCCCTGCTGAGCCGCGAGCGCATCGCGCTCTGACTCAACAGGCGCCGACTCAACAGGCGCCGACTCAACAGGCGCCGACTCACCAACCGCCGATGCCGGGGCCCACGTTGACGCCCTTGTAGTTCCCGGCTTTCGTGCCGGGGGCCGAGATCGGCGACTGCCGGATCGCGCCGCCCGCGGGGATCAGGATGTAGCCGTCGCGCACTTCGCCCTGCGTCGAGTCGTGGCGCACGTCGCCGGCGCCACCGGACGTCACCCACGGGCTGGGCTTCATGTCGTCGGCGTTGGCCACCGCGCTGCCGAAGCTCAGAGTTCCAGCAGCCAGAGCTGCGGCGGCTCCGGCAAGAGCCAACGCCGAACGCTTCGTCATCGACATGGTCAACTGAGTCCCCTCGGTAGGTGTGTGCTTGATGCTTCGTCCCCTGAGCGCCGAACGTTACCGGAGTTACGGCTGTTCTGTCCGGTCTATGAGCGTCGCCGACTCCGGGTCAGTGTGCGTCGGGTGCGCACCGCACGCAGCACAGGCCCTTCCGATCCATATGGGTGGCCGTATTGCAGCACCAGCGTGACGCGCAGCGTGCCGGCGGGCCACGGAAGGGTGGCGTGGAGTGTGCGATACCCGCGGAAGAGATAGGTGTCGCCGGGTTTCAGGTGCACGGTGTATGCAGCCGGGTCGCGGTCATAGCGCCGGCGCAGCCGACGGCCGTAGATGTCGTTGTGGACGAGGAGTCGCTCCGCGGCGCTGACCGACGCCAGCCGTCGGTGCCCGCGGTGGTTGGGCATGAGCGCGAGGTGCCCGGAACCGTCGTCAGGGATGACGATGGGCACGACGAGCGTGAGTGCGTTGGCGTCGTAGTGCCAATCGAAGGGCGGGGAATCCACGCCGGAGCCGTCGAGAATGCGCAGCACCTGTTGCCGGTAGCCGCCATGATCGGGAGCCGCGCCGCCGGGGAAAGCCATCGAATCGAGGAACTCCTCGACACCGTCATCGGTGGCGAGTGCGGCGATGGCCGGGCACATCCACACTTGGGCGTCGATCAGGCTGTGCTCTCCGGGGCCGTGGTGGGCGAGGAACGCCGCGACATCCGCGCGGGCGCTGGCCAGCCAATCGGCCGGAACCACGCCCGGCAGGCGCGCCACTCCCTCGCGGTCGAGGTCAGCTCGGGCCTGGTCCCGGTGGCGGCCCAGGTTGGTCGCTACCGTGGAGCCGTGTCCGCTGGGTGTGCCACGCATTTGCCACAGTCTAACCCCGTTGCGAATGAACTGGTCGAACCATTCCTCGAATGTTCGCTGCGGCTCACCGTCACGGCACTGCGTTCGGCCTTCACCGCCGACATCCGTCGCCGGCCGGCGTCGGAACGAATACCTGCTCAGCCCTGCAGCCGGCGCTTGATGCGGGCCAGCATCGCCGACATGCCGCGCAGCCGCAGCGGGCTGATCAGCGCCCCCAGCCCCAGGTCGGTGTAGAAGTCGTCGGGCACCGCGAGGATGTCGTCGGCGGACTGGCCGTCCAACCCGGCCGCCAGGATGGCGGCGAACCCGCGGGTGGTCGGCGCTTCGGCGGGGGCGCTGAAATACAACCGCACCTGGGTGCGGTCACCGGCGTCGACGTGGAGGAACAGCGGCGACTGGCATTCGGGGACCGGTTCCATCGCCGCCTCTGTCAGATCGGCGGGTAGGTCGGGCAGTTCGTTCGCGAACTCCAGCAGCATCGCGAGTTTGTCCTGCCCCTCGACCTCCTGGAAGTCGCTCACCACCTCGGCCAGCGCGGCGGGCATACCGCTCATGAGCGGGCCGGGGCGTCCCCGGGCTCGGATCCGACCGCGACGGGCACGCGCACCGCGTTGCCCCATTCGGTCCAGGAGCCGTCGTAGTTGCGGACGTTCTCGTGGCCCAGCAGGTGGGTCAGCACGAACCAGGTGTGGCTGGAGCGCTCGCCGATGCGGCAGTACGCGATCGTCTTCTGCCCCTCCTCCAGGAAGCCGTACAGTTCGTCGAGTTCGGCTCGGCTGCGGAACTTTCCGTTGTCCTGGGCGGCTTTGGCCCACGGCACCGACACCGCGGTGGGGATGTGGCCGCCGCGCAGCGCACCCTCTTCGGGGTAGTCGGGCATGTGGGTGCGCTCGCCGGTGTACTCCTGCGGGGAGCGGACGTCGATCAGCGGCTCGGTGCCCAGCGCGGCCAGCACGTCGTCTTTGAACGCGCGGATCGGGAGGTCGTCGCGTTCGACGACCGGGTAGCCGGAGGTCGGCCTGGCCGGGACGTCCAGGGTGGTGTCGCGGTGGTCGTTGATCCACAGCGAGCGGCCGCCGTCGAGCAGCCGCACGTCGGGGTGGCCGAACAGAGTGAACACCCACAGCGCGTAGGCGGCCCACCAGTTGCTCTTGTCGCCGTAAATCACGACGGTGTCGTCGCGGGAGATGCCCTTGCGGTCCATCAGCTGAGCGAACTGGGCGCCATCGATGTAGTCACGGACGTTCGGATCGTTGAGGTCGACGTGCCAGTCGATCTTGACGGCTCCCGGGATGTGCCCCGTGTCGTACAGGAGCACGTCCTCGTCGGATTCGACGATCGCCAGGCCGGGCCGGCCGAGGTTGCTCGACAGCCAGTCCGCGGTGACGAGCCGTTCGGGATGGGCGTAGGACTGCAGGGCGGGGCTGGGATCAGGCGGTAGCGGCACGTCGATCAGCCTACCGCCGGAGTGTGCTGGAAGGTTCACGCCGCAGGGGCGAGGACGACGGCCGCGTTGTGCCCTCCCATGCCCAGCGAGGTCTTCAGGGTCAGTCCCGGCCGCATCGGTGTCAGGCCGTCCAGGAGCCGCGGGTGGCCGGGGGCCACGGTCGGCGGAGCGGGCACCTGCTCGTGGGCGTATCCCAGCGCTGCCGCCGCGACCTCGACGGCCGCCGCAGCGCCCTGGCAGTGCCCTGTCAGCGGCTTGACCGAATACACGAAGGCCGTGCCGCCGAGGACCTCGTCGAGGACCGCCGCCTCGACGGTGTCGCACTGCTGGGTGCCGGGTCCGTGCGCGTTCAGGTAGGCGATGTCGGCCGGGTCGACGCCCGCGTGGGCCAGCGCTTCGCGCACGCAGCGGTCCACCTCGGTCCGGGACGGATCCACCGATGTGAGGTGGAAGGCGTCGTGCGTCATCGCCCCGCCGAGCACGTGCACGTAGGGGGCGTCGCTTCGGCGCGACAGCACGAATGCGACCGCGGCCTCACCGGCCGGGAACCCACGACTGCCCTCCTGGAACGGGCGGCAGGCATCCAGCGGATCGGTGTCGACCACACCGACTCCGAGTCGGACGAAGTGTTCGACGTTCTCAGGGGTCAACGACAGGTCGGTGGACACGAACACGACATCGTCGACCACACCGGAGTCCAACCACATCTTTGCGGTGATGAGTGCGGCGTTCCCCGATGCGCACATCGCCGACACATTCATCGCCGGACCGTGAAACCCGTACTCCTGCATCAGCATCGACACCGGGGTCGACGGCATCAACGTCAGGTAGTCACGGACACGCCGGTTGGCGTGGTCCTCCAGGTAGAACGCCCGCCAGCCCTCGACCTCGGCGATGACGACCGCGTGCAACAGGCCCACCCGCGGCCCGGGTGTCCACCCGCGCAGGCGGGCGTCGGAGATGGCTTCCCGAGCCGCGGCACGCATCGCCTGGCTGAAGCGGCTCAGACCATCTCGAAGGTCGCCCTCATCGCGGATCCGGGCCAGCCAGGCATCATCGTTCTCGGTGGGCCCGAAACCGGGGTACAGCGTGGCGGCCGGCTTCCCGCTCGCCAGCCCGTTCCACAACAGGTCCCGTCCCCAGCCATAGCCGGTGACGGCTCCGATTCCCGCAATGCCCATGTGCGCTGTGTTCATGTGGTCTCCTCGAGTCGTGCCGCCTTCGCCGGCCCCTCGCTCGATTAACACCCACGGGGGCGCGGATGACTAGCCCGAACGGCACGTCGCGGCCATACTGATGTACGGCGCAGTGGTGTCATACGACTGCCAGATGTGCTGAAAGATGTTCGGCAGCAAACGATTTGTTGTGGGGACGGTGAGGACAACGGCGGGATCGGGCGCACACGGCAACTCCGAACGCCACGTCGATACGGCGGAGGAGCGTTACCGTCGGCTGGTCGACGTCAGCCCGGATCCCATGTGCGTGCATTCCCACGGTCGCGTGGTCTACGTGAATCCCGCGGGTGTCCGGGGATTCGGGGCGCACAGTTCCGAGGAATTGGTGGGGCGCCCGATCACCGACTTCGTCGACCCCGACTCGATCGAGTCGATGCTGGCCCGGATCCTGGCGCTGTCCGGCGAGGGCGACAGCTCGCCGCCCTCGGAGGCCGTCCTGCTGCGCCTCGACGGCAGCCCGCTGGAGGTCGAAGCGGTATCGGTGCTGACCACGTGGGACGGGGAACCCGCCTACCAGGTCATCTTCCGGGACCTCACCGCGCAGAAGGCCGCCGAGGCGGCGCTGCGCTACCAGGCCGCGCTGGTGAACCACGTCAGCGACGCCATCATCGCGACGACGGCAGACGGCATCGTCACCAGTTGGAACCCGGCCGCAGCAGCGGTGTACCACCGGCCGATCACGCGCGCTCTCGGCCTGCCGCTCGTCGAAGCCGTCGACGGCGATGTCGACCTGGCCGGCATCGTCGCCGACGGAGGCGTCGTGCATGCGACGCACCGCGCAGCGGACGGTTCTCCCGTGAACGTTCGGCTGTCCGTCACGGCGATGGACGACGGTTACGTGGTGCTGTGTTCGGATTACACCGCGCAACGGCGGGCTGAGGTTCACTTCCAGTCGGTCGTGCGGTCGTTGCATGGCGGCGTGGTCGTCCTCGACCCTCGTGGGAAGCTCCAGTCGATCAACCCGGCGGCCCGTCGCATTCTGCGGATGGACACCGGCGACCTGCTCGAGCACTACGCCAGCGGCGCGCTCACGTTCCCGATCTTCAACCGCCGGGGCGTCAAGGTCGGCGACAACGACCTGAGCTCCGTCAAGCTGTTGTTCGCCAACGCCCCGTTGGAGAACATGATCATCGGCATCGGACTGGCGGACGGTTCACGGGTGTGGTTGTCGGTCGACTGCTCTCTGCTCGACCCTGCTGACGCCGAAAACTCGGCTCTGCTGGTGTCATTCGCCGACATCACCGCCGAACACAACGCCAGGGTCCACCTTGCCTACCAAGCCCACCATGATCCGCTGACGGGCCTACCCAACCGAGCTCTGATCGAGGCGAAACTCGGACAGGCCGCGGGGACATCCACTCAGCCGCTGGCCGCAGTGCTCTTCGTCGATCTCGACAATCTCAAAGCCATGAACGACGACATGGGACATCACGCAGGAGATGGAGCTCTGCGCGAAACCGCGCGGCGTCTGCAGAACAGTGTGCGTGAGGGTGATTTCGTCGGCCGCCTCAGCGGTGACGAATTCGTGGTGCTGCTGTACGGAAATCTCGAGCGCTCCGCGTTGGAAGCCCTGACCGCGCGTGTTCATCGCGAGTTCGCAGAACCGATCGACGTGGGCGGCACCCTTCGCCGCCGGGTCAGCGTCAGCATTGGAGTCACCGAGCTGTCGTCCGGGGACGAGCGCACCGTCGACGACATCCTGCGCGACGCGGACGCGGCGATGTACCGCGCCAAGGTGTTGCGCAACCACACGTGTTTCGGATGACGGAGTGCCGCGCGCGGCCCACTCAATGAACCAACGCCACGCGGCGTTCGGCACGTTCCGCGGCCCACATGGCGATGAACGCCGCGCCAGCAGTCAACAGCAGCAGGAAGATGACGAATCCGTAGCTCACGATCTGGATGCGCCACACTTCCGAGAAGCAGTAGGCCAGCACACCGCCTGAGCCGGCGATCACGCCGGGGTAGTTCGTGAGCCGCGCCATCATGTATCCGGCGATGCCGTAGAGCACGACGGTGTACGGCCAGCCCCACATGCCCCAGTCTGCGTAAGTGTCGGCGAAGACAGAGTTGGTGAACATCTGTGGTGCGAACACCACGGCGTTGCCGTAGACGTTGGCGCCCTTCCAGCTGTCGTCCTTCTTGATCTTCTTGAATTGCAGGAACGTCGGCTGCACTGCGTTGAACGACGACACCGGACTACCGGTCTTCTCCCACGCGCCGTGCATGACGGCGTCGGCCACCCCGATCGACACCTGCGCAGGCACTCCGAGGTAGGACCCCATCTGGTAGAGATTCATCGCGACCGGGCTGGTGACACCGGCCTCGCGGTAGTAGTTGGCATTGCGGAAGTAGTTCAGCACCGCCAGCGCCGAGAACCCGACCAGGAAGATCAGCAGTGCTGCGGCGATCTTTTTCCCACCGCTCCAATTGCCTTGACCCCGATTGCCTCTCACCCACAACGCCAGGAAGACCACGCTGGCCATCAGCAACGACAACCGCGACGCGATGAGCGAATTCGCGGCGAGAATGACGAGGCCGGCAACGGCGAACCGCCAGCTGAGGACCTTCTTCCGCCACAGGTAGACCCCGATCGGGGCGGCCAGGATGGCCGCGTAGCGCAGCGTCTCCAGACCGGTGGATCCGGACAGCGAATTGGTGAAGTTGTTGCCGGATTGCGACGCAAGCGATTCCAGGATCGACGCGTTGCGCATGATCTTGAGGTAGGAATAACCGACACCGGCCGCGGCGGCGGTCAGGATGACCAGAAAGTAGCTGCGCTGGAACACAGCGGTTTCCGACACCGATGCGACGCGGGGAAGGGGCCGTTTGGGGCGTCCGAGCCGCCATCCGATGGTCGCCACCGAGATCACCGCGGTGTACCAGAGCGCCAGCAGCGCAATGCCTTGTGCACTGGACTGCGACGGGGTGCCGAAGCCGGTGAGTTCCTGCGCCGACGCGCTGGCCGGCTGGTAGTCCCGGGACAGTGCGAGCATCCACCAGGCACCGAACGACAGGATCACCGGACCGGCGATGAAGGTGGCGGGCACGAACCACCGCGGGAGCGGGGGCTGCTCCGCCGGCAGGGGACCTGCAGTCGGCGCGAGGGTGTCGCTACTCAGCATCGCGTTGCCCGCGCCGGTAAGGCATTGCACCGCCGAAGGATTGCCGATACTCGGGGGCGCCCCTGGTGGCTGCGACATGGTAGATGAGCGCGGTGATCAGTTCGGCCAGAACGAACGCGAGGAAGATCGCCGCGGTGCCGTGCCAGATCATGAGGAATGCCACTCCCACCGCGAGGTAGATCAGGGTGCTCAGAGCCCGTACACGGAACACCAGCTCTGTTTCGCCGGCCTTGCGCAGCGCGGCGAACGGCACGGTGGACACCAGCATGAACCCCTTCCACAGGCAGGCGAGCAGGAACGCGATGACGCCGACGTCGTTCCACGCCGGGCCGAACACCAGGCTGCCCAGACCGGTGAACGCACCGACGATCACCGCGACCATTCCGGCGATGAAAACCGCCGAGAAGATCGCGAGTTCGCCTTTGTGGCCGTGGGCGAGCAATCGGTACCGGCCGTAGGACAGGATCGGTTCCAGCGCGCCGGAGACCGTCGAGATGACCCTGAACGCCACCGACGCCGCCGGGCCCATCACCACGAGCACGATGGACGTCATCGCCGGTTGGACGATCCCAACTACCGCCGTTTCGGCGGTGACCCAACCGGACCGGCGCATGTCCGGTGGCAAGCTGTACCGGCCGAGGGACGTTCGAGGCCAGTACCGCGACATGACCGCCACCACCGTGCCCGCAGCCAGCAACCGCACGCTGTGACTGCGATAGTCGGTGCCGGCCAGGATCAGCGCCGCGACGCTGGCGACGATGAGGATGCCGGCGGCGACGGCCTCCCGCTGCCACTTCCCGGTGACCACCCCGATGGTCCGCGACATCAGCAGTCCTGACATCAGGCCCGTCGAACTGATCATCAGCACTGCCGGTGGCGCCACGGTCGGCCCGGCGATCAGCAGCGCGCCCGCACCCACGCACAGAACCGCGACCCAGCTCGGCAGGCAGAGGTTGTGGTCGGCGTCCGGGGTGGCGAGTCGGCCCTCGACGATGAACGCGTTGAGCAGTTGGGCGATGTACACCCCCACCGACAGCGACAGCGCGAGGAAGCCCTGGCTCTCGATGGGGGCCACCCGGGCGTAGATGGCGATGAAGATCGCGGGAAAGATGTTCAGCGCCAAACCCGCACCGACCTGCACCACGGCCTGAACGTGAGCCTTCTTGATCATCGGCGCCCATCCCGCCGCAGCCGTGGGGCCCGGCGCCATGTCTCGAGCCAGGAGCTCCACCAGTTCTGGTAGGTGAACGTCGCGAGTACCGGCGCGCCGCCGGACTGAGCGGCCTGGCACGCGGTCAGCGCCTGCTCGACGGTGTCACGGTTGAGCTTCGTCACCACGACGACGGTGTCGGCGGTGCGCAGAGCGTTCTGGGTGCCCGGCGACGGGCCTACCGTTCCGGCGTCGACGATGTGCGCGGCGTCGACCGAACCACGTTCCGCAGCAACCATTTCGAGCAGGGAGGTCACGAGGGCGGCGTGTGACCGCGGGCTCGCCCCGAGCACGGCGATGTTATGAGGGGAGACGGCGCCGGCGCACTGCGTGTACAGGGTGCGCGCCAGTGGAGCGCGTTCATCGGTTGCCTGCGGGCGGGTGTTCACCGCGGGGATGACGACTTTGTCGACGTGCTGCGCGATCTGGGACACGAGAAAGGGGTGGCCGGCTTTGCGGGTCCGACCCATGAGGGCCAGCACCACGGCTGCGGCTCCCAGCAGCCCGCCGAGTTGGACGCCGATGAGCCACCGGCTCATGCCCTGGTCGGCCAGTGTCGGCGGCTGCACGACGGTGACGCGTCCGGCCTTGAGGGCTTGCACGAGCACGGCTTGGCGCAGCGCCACGATGTCGGGGACGGGCTGACCATCGGCAGCGTCAGCGCGCTGCCACTGCTCGAGGGCAGGAAGGATGGTCCGCAGTTGTTCCTCCACAGCTCGGGCGAGCGTGCGGTTGTAGATGTCGATAGCCGTCTGGATGACGCGTCTTGCCTGCTCGGGTTGCGGCGAGCGGTTGCTGATCGATACCACCGCCGATTCCTGGGCTTGCGACACGATGATCGGTGCGGGACCAGGCAGGCCCACCGCTTCGCCAACGGTTTTCGCGAAGCCCTCTCCGGACAAGTAAGCCACCTCACCGGACACGTAGTTCTTCGGCCCGTCGCCGATGTCGGGGGTGGTCTGCTGTGCGCCCCCGGCGACCGCGGTCAGATCGACCGGTGGGGTGATGCGGAGAAACGCGGTGGCGGTCGTGGCTGTGCTCAGCGTGCTGAACGCCAGTCCACCGACGAGGGCGCCGATGACGAGTCCGAGGAACGCCCCGATCGCGAGCCGCGCATGCCAGCCTCGGCGTTCGAGCTCGACCATCGCCTCTACCGGCGAACCTGGCGATGAGGTGACTGACAAAGTGCGTCGCTCCGTCCCGATAGGCGCAGTTGGATCTTAGATCGAATGTTTGCAGCGTGATTCGAACCGCGTGAAATGAACAATGGCGCGTCACACGCTTTCGTCGGTGTTCTGCCGCATACAGCAAATGTTCTATGAATGGGAAACGGGATCGCCGACCGCTGCCGCGTATCCACGGCTGGGGGCCTCCGTGCGGCCCGAACGCCGGAGTTCGCGTTCCTCCGAACTGCTTGCCGTACGAGCGGTAGCATACGAACCTACGTGAGGGTCGACGGGTCCACAGCGGTGTCACGATGTATTCCGGTGTAGCTGGACCAGAGGATCAAGTTTGTGGAGCTAACGCTGCGGGGGGCGGAGAATGGTGCGGATGCGGTTTCAGGTCGAAGACGGACGGTGATAGATGCAATTTGCATTCCTCACTGAGCTTTATGCGCCCAGCGTCGGTGGCCAAGAGGTGTTCTTCCAAGAACTCGGGGAGGCTTTGGTCCGCCGGGGCCACAGCGTCGACGTGTATTGCATCGGCCACGTCCCCGGTCTTGCGGACGTCGAGGTGCTCAACGGTGTCACGGTGCACCGTGCCGCCAACTCGGGCAGGTACAAGACACCGCGGATCGCCGCGCTGCGCCGTAACTGGTCGGACATCGCGAAGTACAGCGCCGGGGTCCGCCGCGTCGCTGCCCGCGGCGAGCATGATTTCTTCCTACTCAACGAGTGGCCGTTGATGCACGTTCTGGCGTTGCCGCGTCGCGCGCGGTCACGAAGCGCGTTGCACTGGTGCGAGATTCGCGACGACCGACTGCTGCGGACGCTGCAGGCCCGGTTCCCGAAGATGGTCGGCTCCAATTTCGGGGTCGGCGAGGCGGTCGCGGCGGCCATCACCGCGCAGTCCGGGTGCGCATGCGACGTGCTCCCCAGCGGCATCGAGGCGAGCCGGTATCGAGGCGCGCCCGGTGACGAACGTTCCGGGGTGCTGTACGTCGGGCGGCTGGCACCGCACAAGAACCTGCCGCTGTTGGTCGACGCCTTCGCGCTTGCGGTCGAGCGTGGATTGCCCGGTGAGCTGGTGATAGCCGGTGACGGCCCGTCGCGCGTCGAGCTCGAGGCCTACGCGAAGCAGTCCCCGGTCGCCGACCGGATCACGGTGCTCGGGTCGGTGGACGAGGCGCACAAACTCCAACTGCTCGCCACGTCGTCGGTGCTCGGTATGCCCAGCCGCCGCGAAGGGTTCCCGCGAGTGATCGCCGAGGCGATGGCGTGCGGTCTGCCGGTGGTGACCGCGGACTTTCCCGAGAACGGTGGCAAGGACGTAGTCAAGCAGTACGGCGCGGGTGTGGTGTGCGGCACGGCCCCCGTTGATTTCGCCGACGGGCTCCTCGCTGCGCAGGCGGGCTGGGACGGCTACTCGCAGGCCGGTCGCGCGGGGGCTGTCGACCTGGACTGGTCGCACATCGCAGAAAAACTGGAAAAGCACGCCGAGCAGCGACATGGGGGATAGCGCATCATGCGGGTAATGGTCACGGGCGGAGCCGGATTCGTCGGTAAAGAGCTGGTGCAGACGCTAAAGGGTAGGGCCGAGGTGCTTGTCGCCGACCGGCTGCGTTACGGCACCCCGGACTGGCTCGAGGGCGACCCCGACGGGTTCACGTTCGAACGCGTCGACATCCGCGACGCCGCCGCGGTCGCCGCGGTGGTCGAGCGGTTCGCCCCGGACGTCGTGGTGCACCTGGCAGCCATCCACTACATCCCGGAGTGCGACGCCGACCCCGCGAATGCGGTGTCCACCAACGTGACCGGCGTGGTGAACGTGCTCTCCGCGTTGGCGCCGGGCACCCGGTTCGTCTTCGCCAGCAGCGGTGCGGTGTACCGGCCGGACGAGGCACCGCACCGCGAGCTCGAGTCGGTGGTCGAACCCGTCGACATCTACGGTTTCACCAAGAACCACGGTGAGGACTACGTGCGGATGTTCGCCGCGAATCGCAACATCGCGGGGGTGATCGTGCGGTTGTTCAACGTCATCGGTCCCGGCGAGACCAATCCGCATCTGCTGCCGGCGATCGTGGTGCAGTTGCGAGACAACCCGCAGACCATCAGCCTCGGCAACACCTGGCCCAAACGCGATTACATCGACGTGCAGGACGCCGCAGGCGGATTCGCCGCGGCCGCGCTGGGGACCACGCCTGGCCCAGGAGGTCATGAAATCGTCAATCTCGGCAGCGGACAGCAGTATTCGGTGGACGACATCGTCAACCGCATGCGTTCGGTGCTCGGCTTGGATTTCGAGGTGCAGCAGGATCCCAGCCGGATGCGCGCGGTGGACCGCCCGTACCTGGGGGCGGACATCTCGCGCATCGGTGAGCTGTTCGGGTGGGCGCCGCAGTGGAGCCTCGACGACACACTGAAACGGATGTGGGCCAACCCCGATCTGCTGCCGCAACTCGAAGGCCGGTTGGCTTGACCGACGGGCGGGTCGATCTGCTCTTCGACGCGCGCCACATCCGGCAGAGCGGTGTCGGAACCTACATCGCGACGCTGCTGCCCGTTCTACGGCAGACGCTCGCCGAGCGCGGGTTGTCGCTGGCGGTGCTGGCCAACGAACACACCGTGGCCGACCTGGATCCCGCGACGACCGTGATCACCGCGGCGCCGGCGGCGATGTACACGCTCGGCGAACAACGCGTCTGGGCACGCGCCCTCAACGACGTGAGACCGCGCGGGTTCTGGGTGCCGCACTATCCGTTCCCGTTCGCTGTGCTGCGCCATCGGGGGACGCGGCTGTTCGTCACCGTGCACGACACCATGCACGTGCGGCCCCGAGAAATCAGCGGGCAGAGCACCGCGCGGCGCACCTATGCGCGCACGATGTTCCGGCTGGACGGACGATTCGCCACCCGGGTGCTCACCCCGTCGGCGGCCACCGCCGCGACGATGGCGGCGTTGTCACCGCGGGCCCGGCTGACGGTGAGTTCGATCCCCGTCGACGAACAGTGGTTCGAGCCGGCGGACCCGGCCCTGTCCCCGGTGGCGGCACCTTACGTGCTGTACGTCGGGAATGCCAAGTGGCACAAGAATCTTCCGCTGCTCCTGCTGGCGTTCGGTGACGTGGTCGACGCGGTGCCGCACACGCTGGTGATCGCGGGCAGTGGTGAGGCGCTGCGCGGAGGTGACGAGCGGGTGCCCGCACTGGCCGCCGGTCTAGGCGACCGGGTCGAGGTGATGGGCCGGTTGGACTTCGACGTCCTGCGGGCACTGGTGGCGGGCGCCGACCTGGTGGTGATGCCGTCGCTGCACGAGGGGGCGGGGTTGCCGCCGATCGAGGCGATGGCCTCGCATACGGCGGTGATCGCCTCGGACATCCCCGCGCTGCGGGAAACGTGCGGGGACGGCGCGGACTACTTCAGCCCGACCGATCGGGCCGGGCTGGCCGGGTTGTTGCGATCGCTGTGCGCGGACGCCGGTGCCCGCGCCGAGCTGGCTGCGCGCGGGTGGAAGCACGTGACCGCCCGGCAGGAGGGGTTGTCGCTGCGGCCGGCCGCCGAGGCGGTGGCGGCGGAGTTGGCCTCGTAGCGGTCGGGCCGAGCCGCGAAGGCAATGACGGCAATCGTGAGCAGGACCATCGCGGCGACGGCGACGATCTTGGTGGACCGTTCGACGCGGTACAGACCGTGCTTGACGTCCTGACGGGCTTGGCGCAGGGCATCCCAACTGGCTTGTCGGAGCGGCTCTTCCACGAAGTGATGGCAGATGACGGCCAGCCCGAACGACAGGGCCAGTGCGCACACGGAGAAAGAGACTGTCGGGTGCATCGCGGTGGACAGCAGGACGATCACCGGCCAGTGAACCAGATACAGCGCGTAGGACAGGTCGCCGAGGTAGCTGGCGGCCTGATTGCGCAGCAGAGGCTGGAAGAGCGGCTCGCTGCCGACGCCGGCGGCGATGACGAGCACAGTGCCGGCAACCGGCAGCAGCGCCCACGGCACCGGGAAGCCGGTCGACTCAGGTTCGATGAGGAGCAGGCCGGCGACGATGAGTCCGACGCCGACCCAGGACAGGATCGGCCGCAGCCACACCGGTGTGCGGGCGAAGACGCCGACAGCACTGGCGAGCGCAGCGCCGATGCCGAGCTCCCAGACGCGGGCAGCGGTGTCGAAGTACGCCCAGGAGGGGGAGGTGATGGTCTGATAGGTGGCCCAGCCCAGTGAAACCGCGGTGACGACGCCACTGGCCGCGGCGACACATCCCAACCAGGTGGCGCGGCTCCATGTGCGTCGGACCACCACGGCGGTGATCACGAGGAGGAGCAGCGGCCACACGAGGTAGAACTGCTCCTCGATCGACAACGGCCAAAAATGTTGCAGCGGTGAGGCAGAACCACGGAGTGCCCAGGATTCAGCACCGTGGCCCGCCGCGTGCCAATTCGCCAGAAACGCCAACGCGAACAGTGCGTCGATGCCAATGCCGCCGGCACGGGCGGGCAGCATGACCAGCGATGCCACATAGGTGACGACCAGGACGACGATCGCGGTGGGCAGGATGCGGCGGGCGCGGTCGAGCCAGAACCGGCGCACCGACACCGCGCCGGCTGGCTCGGCACTGCGCAACAACATGTCGGTGACGAAAAAGCCGGAGATCACGAAGAACACATCGATGCCGGTGAAGCCGCCGCGCGGCCAGCCGAAGAGGTGCGCGCTGATCACCACCAGCACAGCCAGTGCACGCAACCCCTGGATGTCGATACGGTGATGCGCCCGCTCGGCGTGCCTGCGGCGGCGCAGCGAGAATTCTCGGTATCTGTCCAGCGCAGTGACCACGCGTGCCCCCCGGCAGCCTTATTGGCGGTTACGTCAGATGATGTCCGACCCACCTGTGCGGTGCCTGGCAGCAGCCCGTGAGTTTGGTCACCGCTCTGTGGCGGGTGTCTCCACCGAACCGGTTGGACGGCGACTGCTGCAATGACGTCGGCGGGGTGGCCGTCATTTAAATCCGCGGTGACACAGGCGTTGTCCGCCGAAGGTGCGTTCGATGAGCTAATGTCTCAGTGGCTTTGACCAGACCGGAGGGTGGACCATGCGGAAATATGTCGGTGCAGCGGGAGCGACGGTGGCTGCTGTTGTGGTGGCGATGACGGGGCTGGCGGGACCGGCCGCGGCCGCGGACAAGTGGACGATGCCTGATGTGCGCGGCGAGACTCTCGACAAGGCGATCAAAGACGTCCGCGGCGTGACCGGCGACGTCGAGCTCGACCTGCGGTTCGTGCCCCGTAGCGTCAACCAAGAGGTGAAGAACTTCACGAACTGGGCTGTCTGCGCGACGTCACCCAGCTCGGCGAAGGAGATCTCGCAGAAGACCAAGCGCGTGATCTTCTCGCTGCGTCGCCTCAACGAGAAGTGCTAAAGGGTCGTCCAGAGAGCGCTGATTGAGATACCGGCGGCTCTGACGAGTCGCCGGGTCAGCGGCAGGCTGACGCCGATGACATTGGACGGGTCGCCTTCGATCCTGTCGATGAACCAGCCGCCGAGGCCGTCGAGCGTGAACGCTCCGGCCACCTGCACCGGCTCATCGGTCGCCACATAGGCGGCGAGTTCGTCGGCCGTCGGCGTGCCGAAATGCACAGTGGTACTTCCGGTTTCACCGGCGGTGTGGGTGATCACGCCGTCGGAGAGGCGCAGCAGGGTGTGTCCGGTCAGCAGATGCCCCACCGAGCCGGCCAGGTGGGACCACTGCTCGCGCGCTGCTTGTGGCGATCCCGGTTTCCCGCGCAGGGACCCGTCGAGGTACAGCATCGAATCGCACCCCAGGACGAGGCAGTCGGCCGCGACTTCTGGCGGGAGCTGCGCGGCCACGCTGAGTGCCTTGGCATTGGCGAGTTTCAGCACAACCGCCTCCGGCGGCGTATCGGGGTCGAGCGATTCGATGAGTGCGTCTTCGTCGACGTCGGAGACGACGACCAGTGGGTCGATGCCTGCCTGACGCAGAACCCGGAGCCGGCCGGTGGACGCGGAGCCGAGGACGAGCCGCGTCATCGCCGCATGTGCATCCGCTCCAGCAGGGTGACCCGCTGCCAACTGGTGATGTCGTACCGCAGCTTGCCGATCGGATGGCCCCAGGGATTGAGTTCCTGCGGACCCGGCTCGCCGTGGCGGGCGCCGCCCGCTCCCGCCAACACGGTGACCAGCGCGGCGATCTCCTCCGCGGTGGGGGAGCCCTTGACGATCTGGAAGTGCGGATCGGCCGGCGGCGGGTCGTCGATCGTCATGTCCCGCGGGTCGGACACCTCGACGATGTCGGCATCATGGTCCACTGCTGAACTCCTTGTCTGACAGAGGATTTGGCTTACAGCGGGATGTTGCCGTGCTTCTTCGGCGGGGTCGAGGTGATCTTGCGCTCGAGCAGCCGCAATGCGGTCCCGATGTACCCGCGGGTGTGCGACGGCGGGATCACCGCGTCGACGTAACCGCGTTCGGCGGCGATGTAGGGGTTCACCAAGGTGTCCTCGTACTGCTGCTGCAACTCCAGGCGCAGCGCATCGACATCCTCGCCGTTCTGGGCGGCTTCCTTGAGATCCTTGCGGTAGACGAAGCCCACCGCACCGGAAGCACCCATCACGGCGATCTGTGCGGTCGGCCAGGCGACGTTGACGTCACACCCCATGTCCTTGGACCCCATGACGCAGTACGCGCCTCCGTAGGCCTTGCGGGTGATGACGGTGACCTTCGCGACGGTGGCCTCGCCGTAGGCGTAGAGCAATTTGGCGCCGCGGCGGATGATGCCGTTGTACTCCTGATCGGTGCCGGGCAGGAAGCCGGGAACGTCCACGAGCATGACAATCGGGATGTTGAAGCAGTCGCAGGTCCGGACGAAGCGGGCGGCCTTCTCGGATGCGTCGATGTCCAGGCAGCCGGCGAACTGGGTCGGCTGGTTGGCCACGATGCCGACGGGACGACCGTCTATGCGGCCGAAGCCGACGATGATGTTCTGCGCGTAACCGGCTTGGATTTCGAGGAATTCGTCGTCGTCGAGGATGCGCGTGATGACCTCGTGCATGTCGTACGGCTGATTCGGGGAGTCCGGGATGAGCGTGTCGAGCTCGAGGTCCTCCTCGGTGAGGCTCTCCTCGATCGGGCCGGGGTGCGGGGCGGGGTAGCGCGGCGGCTCCGCGTAGTTGTTGGGCGGCAGGTAGGACAGCAGGTCGCGGACGTAGTCCAGCGCGTCCTGCTCACCGGACGCGACGTAGTGCACGGTGCCCGACTTCGCCATGTGCGTGTGGGCGCCGCCCAGTTCCTCCATCGTGACGTCTTCACCGGTGACGGTCTTGATGACGTCGGGTCCGGTGATGAACATCTGGCTGGTCTTGTCGACCATGACCACGAAGTCGGTCAGAGCGGGGGAGTAGACGTGCCCACCGGCCGCGGCCCCCATGATCAGGGAGATCTGCGGGATGACACCGGACGCCTTGATGTTGTTGTGAAAGATCCGGCTGTAGAGACCGAGCGAGACCACACCCTCCTGGATGCGGGCGCCGGCACCGTCGTTGATGCCGATCAGCGGGCGGCCCGTCTTGATCGCCAACTCCTGCACCTTGACGATCTTCTCGCCGTAGACCTCGCCGAGGCTGCCGCCGAACACCGTGGCGTCCTGGCTGAAAATGCAGACGTCGCGGCCGTCGATGGTGCCGTAGCCGGTGACCACGCCGTCGCCGGTGGGGCGGTTCTTCTCCAGCCCGAAGTTCTTGCTCCGGTGTTTGGCCAGGGCGTCGAGCTCGACGAAGGAGTCATCGTCCAGCAGCGCGAGGATGCGTTCGCGGGCGGTGAGCTTGCCTTTGGCATGAACCCTGTCAACAGCATCTTCACCGACGGGGTGCAGCGCCTCCTCGGCGCGCTTGCGCAGATCGGCCAGCTTGCCGGCGGTGGTGTGGATGTCGATCTGCTCGGCGGCGGGCGTCGAAGAAGATTCAGTCGCGCTGGTCATGGTTCCTGATGCTAACGGCGGCACCGTCGCCCGTCGCGTTCGGGTCTTAATACTCCCTTAGAAACAGTGTCGAGTTGGCGCAGGTGACGCGCATCGTGCGAGGCCAGGTGACTCACAGGCCACTGACAGCGACCGGAACCCCAACTGCCATTTCTCACCTACCGTCGGCAAACGGCCGCCTTTCCAACGTTCAGCAAACTCGGTAGCCATCTGCTTGCAGGGTGGCAGGCACGGGGCCTGCAAGGGTTGATCATGGGCGTTGTAGATCAATAGCTTTTTGCCGTTGATCTGCTGGTTACACGCTATTCGGAGGGTTGCGGACGGGGCATCGGAATCTTTGCGTTTCCGTTTGACAGCCCCTGCGGAACCTGCGATGCTTCCAGCAACTGATTCCGATCGAAAGTGTGGGGGAACATGACTACGGTCGCTACCAAATTCCAGGTGACACTCGCCGCGGCAGCGGTTGCAGGGGCCGCCGCATTCGCTCCGGTGGCCGCCAACGCGGCACCCGCGATCCAGCTTCCTGCCGCGCCGGTGCATTTCGCCGATGTGCCGCTGGGGCCGAAGGGGCCGGTCTACATCATCACGGCCACCTCCATTCAGGTGCTCTCTGTGTTCCTGAAGCAGAGCGCTGCTTCGCAGGACCGACGGGCTGATCGGCTCGAGGCCTACGCCGCGGCCCATCCCGACAGCGTCTTCGGTAACCTCGCCGCCGCTCGTGCCGCACAGCTCCGTAAGAACCAAGCCGTCACGAATGGCATCCAGTTCGATATCTGCCTGAACGGCAATTCCGTCGGTATCGCCCCCTACGGGTCGGTGTCGACCGGTACCTGCTAAACCGCAGGAGCTGCTTCGCATCTGTCGTGCTGAGGCCTGCACGTCGCCAGACGTGCAGGCCTCATCTATTCACAGGAAGTTCTGAGTGGGTTTCTTCTCCCGACGTCAATCCGATCGCGATATGACTGCCGAGGATGGAGGTGACAACGACTCGTTCGACGATGACCGCGCTGGGTTCATTCGCAGTCGCGGGTTCCTCATCACCTCGGCCGTTGTGGTTCTTGCACTCCTCGGCCTCGCAATCTGGGTGGCGGTAGGCGCGTTCCAGGCCAAGTCACATCTCGAGCAAGCCCGTAGCAGCGCCACCCAGGCCAAAGACTCACTGCTGAAGGCCGATACAGCGGCCGCGGCCGCATCGGCCAAAGACGCTGTCTCCAGTGCGCAAGCCGCGCGGGATGCCACCCACTCCATCGCTTGGAACGTTGTGGCCAGCGTGCCCTGGGTCGGCAGTCCTTTCAAAACAGGCCAGCAGATCACCGACGTCGTTGCAGGCTTGGCCTCCAACGTTCTGCAGCCAGCGGCCGATGTCGGCGTGACAATCTCGCCGGACCGTTTGTATCGCGACGGCCGCATCGACGTCGACTTGCTCCGCAGCCAAGAGGGCCAGCTGACTTCGTTGGCGGACAAGGCAACTCAGCTCAATGCTCAGGCCGGAGCTATCGAAAAGCCCGGTTACGTGACGCAGCTGGCTGACGCGCGTTCGCAACTTCAAGGCCAGATCTCCGATCTCACATCGATTTTGGAGAACACCGCGTTGGCAGCGAAATTGGTTCCACCGATGATGGGCGCGGACGGACCGCGTTCGTACTTCATGGCCTTCCAGACCAACGCCGAAGCCCGCGGAACCGGTGGATTGCTCGGTGGATTCGGCATCCTCCGGTTCGACAAGGGTGCGCCCTCAGTGGACAAGCTCGCGTCGAATCTCGATCTGGTCGACGCCATCGCACCCATCGACTTGGGTCTCGAATTCGACCAACAGTACGGATTTGCCAACCCGTTCACGGATTTCCGCAACAGCAATATGAGTCCCCACTTCCCGTATGCCGCGCAGATCTGGCAGACGATGTGGGAAGAGAAGAACGGCACCAAGGTCGACGGAGTCATCGCCATCGATCCGGTGGCGTTGAGTTACATTTTGGGTGCTGTTGGCCCAGTCACCATGCCAGACGGTGAGGTTGTCTCCAAGGACAATGTGGTCGAGCTCACTGAATCCACTGCTTATCAACGATTTCCAACAGATCAAATGGCTCGTAAGCAATACCTGCAAGACATCGCGAATGCAGTTGTCACGAAAATAACGGGGAAGGTTAAGTCGCCGCGACAGTTGCTAGACGCCTTAGGTAAATCAGTCGGTGAGCGTCGTATTGCCGTATGGAGCGCCGTTCCCGATGAACAGAAGCTACTGGAAACTACTGCCCTAGCGCACTCGATTCCGGATGACGACGCGCCTTATGCGGCAGTGGTTTTCAACAACCTTGGTGGTAATAAGCTTGATTATTATCTCAAGCCGGAGATTGAATACGCCGCAGATAAGTGCGTTGGTGACACGAGGGCCTCGACAGTTACGGTCAAACTAGCCAACACAACACCGACCGACAGGCCATTGCCCGATTACGTTGCCGCAGAGGCCGGTTTAACGCCCGACTTGCCCATTCAAGTACCTAGAGGCACCAATATCACTTCGGTTCGCCTGTTCGCGACGAAGCGTGCGCAGCTGTCAGCGGCAATTCTGAACGGTGAACGCGTGCCAGCCATCGTGAGCACCGAACGTGGACATCCTGTGTTTGAAGTGCAGGTGATTCTGCCACCAGGCCAGCCAGCGGACCTCAGCTTTCAACTCTCGGAGCCGAGCGTACCGGGGGCGCCTCGAGTGCCGATCCAACCACTCGTGAATAACGCTACTCCGAAGGTAATGGTGCCCTTGTGTGCACGATGAAAACATGTGCGGCTGCGTCTGCCGCCGATTATATGCCGCAATATCGTTTCTTAGACTTAATTGACGCGACAGACGGTGGACTGTGAGACGCGCAATCAGTTTCGAACTGAGACAGCAAGCAGTAAAGGGGCGGGTGTGACACTGCAGGATTTCGTAAAATTATTACGCACAAGGTGGATCACCGTAAGCGTGACAGTGGTCATCGCCCTTTTGGGAGCTGCTGCTATCACATTGATGACCACGCCACTTTATCAGGCCTCGACTAGGTTGTTTGTGTCTACAACGGCGGGCTCCTCCCTGTCGGATGCTTATCAGGGAAATCGTTTTTCCCAGGAGCGAGTCATTTCCTATGCCGAGCTGCTTATGGGGCAAACCTTGGCGCAGCGCACCATTGATAAGCTTGGTCTAAATATGAGTGCTGCCCAACTGCAAGAGAACGTAAAGGCGAGCGCTAAGGCGGACACTGTCCTCATAAATGTCTCTGTCCGGGACCCCTCTCCCGTTCGGGCGCGCGACATCGCCAACACACTGTCCGATGAGTTCGTGACAATGGTGCGCGAATTGGAAACGCCAGACAACGGTGCGAGGCCCGAAGCGCGTGTCGTAGTTGAGCAGCGCGCCTCTATTTCCGATCAGCCCGTAGTGCCTCAGACCAAGCGCAATATGCTAATCGGGCTCGTCCTGGGCCTGCTATTTGGAGTGGGTTTCGCATACATAAGAGACGCACTTGACAACACAGTGAAAGATCGATCTGCGCTCGAGACAATTACCAATTCTGGCATCGTGGGCAGCGTTCCGCTTGACAAAGAACGACGTAAGACCGCGGCAATTTCGTTCGACACTGATAATTCATCGATTGCAGAGGCGTTTCGGAAGCTGAGAACCAATCTCCAATTCGTGGCGGTTGACAATCCGCCACGAGTCATAGTGGTGACGAGCTCGATGCCGCACGAAGGGAAGTCAACCACTGCTATCAATCTCGCGTTGGCGCTCGCCGAAGCGGAACACAGTGTTGTACTCGTTGACGGCGACATGCGGCGTCCGATGCTGCACAATTATTTAGACCTCGTGCAACCGGTCGGATTCAGTACTGTCTTGAGTGGCGCGGCAAGCCTCGAAGACGCTCTTCAGAAGACGCGTTTCCCCGACTTGACGGTGCTGACCTCTGGCGCCGTTCCGCCTAATCCAAGTGAATTGCTAGGCTCGCAGTCTGCGCGCAAACTGCTGAGCGAACTGCGGGCGAATTTCGATTATGTGATCGTGGATTCAACGCCTCTACTAGCCGTCACCGACGCTGCGATCCTGGCGGCCGGCGCGGACGGAGTGCTACTGATCGCACGCTTCGGTCAGACAAGGCGCGATCAACTGACACATGCAGTCGAAAGCCTCGAGAGCGTAGGCGCACCTCTCCTGGGCGCCGTTTTTACAATGACGCCGACGCGGGGGAATTCGTACAGTTACAACTACGGCTACTACGGCAACGATGCTGGGGCGAGCCATTCACGTTCCGGTGGGAAGCCGCCGCAGCCACCAGTGGTGAAATCCGAGGAGGTCAGCGCCGAATTTAATGAGCCCGCAAAAGACCTCGAACACTCAGAGCCCAGGCATGAGCGTCGTCGTCGTGGCGTCTGAATCGCGCACCACAGGTTAGGTTTAAAGCGGCGTCAAGTCTCAGTAAACTAAGCACCCGCTCGGGTGTGAGCGTGACATTGGGGGAGAAAATGGGCAATCGCATCGCGGTTTTCGGGACTGGATATCTAGGCGCCACACACGCTGCGTGCATGGCGGAGTTGGGGCACGAGGTGATCGGCATTGATGTCGATGTAGCCAAACTTGAGAAGTTGAGTGCCGGCGAGGCGCCATTCTTCGAACCGGGATTGAACAATGTGCTGAAGGCAAACGCCGATCGGGGACGCCTCCGCTTCTCATCTTCATACGAAGAGGCAGCGGATTTCGCCGATGTCCACTTCATTGCAGTCGCGACCCCGCAGAAGCGCGGAGAATTTGCTGCAGATCTCGGATTCGTCGAATCTGTCATCTCAGTCCTTGCGCCATTGGTAACGCGACCATCGGTGATTTTTGGCAAATCGACCGTACCGGTCGGAACGGCAGCACGCCTGAACCAGTTATGTCAGGAATTAGCTCCTGCAGAAGATCTGATTGAGTTGGCTTGGAATCCTGAATTTCTTCGCGAAGGCTTTGCCGTTAAGGACACCCTTCATCCGGATCGGATCGTCCTCGGTGTTGGCTCCGGACAGAATGGGCGAGCTGTGGAAGTGGCTCGAGATATTTACAGTGATGTGATTGCCGAAGGCGTACCGTTCCTCGTCACCGACTGGGAGACGTCGGAGTTAGTGAAGACGGCAGCTAATGCGTTCCTCGCCACAAAGATATCTTTTATCAACGCAATGGCTGAGGTTTGTGAAGCTGCTGGCGCTGATGTGACCCAGCTCGCGGACGCCATTGGATACGACGCCCGGATCGGTCGGCGTTTCCTCAATGCGGGGATTGGGTTCGGGGGAGGTTGTCTTCCAAAGGATATACGCGCGTTCATGGCGCGGGCGGGCGAATTAGGGGCTAACCAAGCGCTGACTTTCCTGCGCGAGGTCGACAGCATAAATATGAGACGACGAACCCGGGTAGTGGAAATGGCACGCGAACTAGCTGGCGGCTCTCTTATAGGAACCAGTGTCGCCATCCTGGGTGCGGCCTTCAAACCAGATTCCGATGATATCCGCGACTCGCCGGCGCTTAACATCGCCGGCCAAATTCAGCTTCAGGGGGCGGCGGTGACGGTTTATGACCCGAAGGCAATCGAGAATTCTCGCCGGTTATTTCCAACGCTCGATTACGCTGACGATATACACGGGGCATGTAATGGTGCGGATATTACGATGGTCCTGACGGAGTGGGACGAGTTCAGAAACCTGGAACCCGAGTTCCTGGAATCCACTGTCCGACAGCGGATAATTATCGACGGCCGCAACTGCCTCGAACCTTCGAAGTGGCGAAGCGCAGGCTGGGACTACCGTGGGATCGGGCGCGCTTAATCTCCTTCTCTCTACCCCATCTCTAGACGATCCGTCATCTGTAGTAACTGCGATACCACTCGACGAAGCGGCTGACTCCCTGATCGATGGGTGTCGTAGGCGTCGTTCCGATGAGATGGTGTAGCAAGTCAGGATTGGCATGGGTCTCCACGACGTCGCCAGGCTGCATACCGAGAAACTTCTTACGAGCCACTATTCCGGTGGCTGACTCAATAGCAGTAATGAATTCCATGAGGCCAACAGGGTTTCCGCCCGCAATATTTACAGTGCGGAACGGTGCGACTGGACTTTTTGAATCCTCTGCTTGGTCCAATTGTGCTCGGGGGCTGACATTAGATAGCGATAGTATGGCATCGACGAGATCGTCTATATACGTAAAGTCTCGTTTCATCTTTCCCGCGCCGTACACATCGATTTCTTCTCCGACGGTCATCGCTCGAACAAACTTGAAGAGAGCCATATCGGGACGCCCCCAAGGCCCATAGACTGTGAAGAAGCGAAACGCCGTTGTTGGAATGTCAAAGAGATGGGCGTACGAGTGACACATTGCCTCGCCCGCCTTCTTCGTCGCTGCATAAAGTGAAACTGGAAAATCGGTTCTGTCAGTTTCCCGAAACGGCATTGTTGCGTTGCCGCCGTATACGGAGCTCGTCGATGCGAATAGGAAGTGCCGCGGCCTACGCTCACGTAGGACTTCGAGAAGATTGAAGGTGCCAGTGAGGTTTGAGGACGTGTACGTCGCGGGGGCCTCAAGCGCGTATCGCACCCCTGCTTGAGCGGCTAAATGTATGACTACTTCTGGATCGAAGTCGATCAACGAGTCGCGCAATCGGGCGCTATCCTCAAGCATCGCGTGGGTAAACGAGAAATTCCGGTGTTCACTGAGTTTCGAAAGCCGAGCTTGCTTAAGGCTAACGTCGTAATAAGACGTCAAGCCGTCGAATCCGGCTACGGACTGCCCTTGTTCTAATAATCGGTTTGCCACATGGAACCCAATAAATCCAGCAGCGCCTGTTATGAAGTACTTCACTTATGCTCCTCAGTGCTGGTTGTCTAGTTCGGATCTCCGCGCAGGGGTCTCGCTCGTCAGGGCAGTCCTCACGCAGATCTTTTCGACGGTGAAATCAAATGCCTGCGCCGCAGAGGGGCCGGATTCGTAGAAGCAGCCCGTAGCTTAGGGCCGTGGGTGGACTCGATTCAGAGCCCACACTGGAATTCTGGTGTCCACTTCGTCACGGGCACGCAGCAGTTCACCACCGATCCTTCTCGTAAAATCTACGATTACTGAACGAGAAGCGCCGCTTCTCGCGCAGCCCGCGCAACGGGGCGCTGACTGCTAGGGGCAGTGCTTGCACTCCCTGCTTTGCCCGTCTGCGCCAGCCAACAGGTTCGGCACCGTCACGATCCGCGCTCCACACCTGAACGTAGTCGCTCTGGTTCGGCGCCGTTTTAAAAACCTCAGCGTCGGACGTTTTATGAGCTTCTACCATCATCATCACAGGCTTTTTGTTGAGGAGGCCGACTCTCTGGTGTACCTGTCCTGGGTCGCGGACGTCGTAGATAATTTTGTTTTTCGATAGCTCTACACTTGGATACGATGCCTCGTAGAGCCATACGTTATTCACTTCGAATCCGTTCGCATCGGAAAATATCCGAAACATTAGCTCAGGACTGAACTGATAAAAGCCGTGCCCCATAAGGTTATTGGCGGGTGAGTTAAGGAAAATACGACCGCCGACCTTCAGCATATCTGCTAGGTTCTTGAAAGCTACGGGGACATTGAATATGTGCTCGAGTGACCCGCCGTCGATTATTGCATCGTACTGCGCGTGCCATTCTTCGGGCACCGGCAAGTTCATATCATGAATGGTGCCAGCCTCTTGATAAGAAGATGCATCTAGGACCGTAACACTCGAGGCGTCGAGGCATTCCCTCAAAAAGCGGTCGAGATATTCGCCCCACCGGTACCCGTCCATAACTGGGCCCGAGGCGGTGGCCCCTGCGCTAATTTTTGCCCGAAGCGATTTGATTTGATTTGGGTACAGTCTTAACGATTGATGTCCGAGGGTCAACGTCCGATCAAATGACGTGCCACGCTGCCGTGCATTCCACAACATTGTGGCTCCGAGGTACCCGATTCCCATAGCGGAATCGTACGTCACGGAAGCGCGCCGCCGCTTGGTTCGATTGCCGGTTGGTGTGGGCTTGTGCAGAGGTTCGGATGATCGCAGTTTCGTCGGAGCGACCTAATCTGAAGCGGCGATGTCCGCCCGAGTAGGGTCCAACATGGCTGCCAAGTTTGGTGGCGTGGCGGGGCTATCAATGTCCATACAAGGCGTAAGCTGCGTTCCGATGATTTGGAAGGTGTTTCTGGCGGTTCTTCTCCTATCGACTGGTGTAGCCTGCGGGCCCAAGCCTCCCGAGTATGTGTCGCGCTATACCCCTCCTCCGAATCTGGGTCCCGCTCTCGCCGTCGCGGTTATCGGCGACTCCTCTGTGGGCGGATCGGACATGGGCGGGCACCAGGCGAAGGGTTGGCCGTCGCTTGTTGCAACCCGGCTTCGACAAGACGGCATCCCTGCGTCGCTGGTTTTAGGAACGGAACGCGGGTCAGGATTTGCTGTAAAGGGTCCGAAGTACGGGAGCGTATTTGCAGACCAGGTTCCGCGAGTAGTCGGTCCTCGAACTCGTCTCGTTATTCTCTTCGGCTCCAGACTCGACGCGGAGGCTGCCGCTCCCGAGATTGTCGATGTTGCTGTCCGACAGACTTTTTCAGCAGTCAAGTTGGCAGCTCCTGCCGCGCGAATGCTCGTCATCGCGCCGATTTCGGTTACTGCAACTCCTACGATGGGCTTGTTGCAGGTACGCGACATCCTCCGTAACCAGTCGGCGGCAGTTGGCGCGGCATTCGTTGATCCGGTAGCAGACGGTTGGTTCGCCGACAGGCCCGACTTGATAGGTACCGACCGAATTAACCCAACTGATGCGGGTCATAAGTACATGTCAGAAAAGATTGAACCGTTTGTCGCCCAGGAGCTGGGCCGGTGAGCTGCTCGGAGTTCATTGCGGTCGCCGTAGGGTTTCTCGCTCCTAGCCACTAGAGCAAAAATACTGAGGTGTAGCAGGGCTTCCGACGAGCCAAACCCGGTACATGTGTCAGTTCAACACATCATGCTGGGAATACGCCAGCTCGAATGAACGACTCGTCGATGACCGGCGAGATCTTCAAGCCGTAGCCAGCCACCATGTGTGACCGGTCCAACTTCGTAGGGGTAGATCCGACGAAGCTGGGGCAATACAGATTCTTGCTGCAGAACCACGGCCTGGAGTCGATCCAAGCTCCTTTGATGCCTTTTATCATTGCGCGTTCAGCCTCTGCCATGTCGAGCCAGTCTTGGGTGACTTCTCCTATGCAATCGGCGGGGACGCTGCCCCGCTTGCTGTAGCAGTCGGAAATTTGCACGTCACCGGGGGGCGGTGCGACGATGGCGACCTTGGCGGCGCTGGCGCTGAATTGCTCGATGAACCGATTCATCGAAGCGGCCCACTCGGTGGGTGCTAGCTCGTGATCGGTGCCTTCGATTTTCTTGTCAACATAGTTGTGTGCCAAAACGACAACACTGGGCTTTGTTCGATTGATGTAGTCGACGAACTGCTGCTTTCGGCCGGGACATGCCTGGGCGTAGGTGCTGTCCGCGGTGTAGATCGTATCGGCGATGAAGTTGCATCCCGGCATCGCTTCGGTGTGCACCTGGATTTGGCCGCGCGATTCCTCGGCGATGTTCTTCAACGCGGCCGCGTAATAGACACCGACCGAGTTGCCACCAATTACCACTTTGATGGGGGCGTCGTCAGCACCCCAGCTGCAGCGACTTACAAGCTCTACCCCGCCGCAGCCGGGGATTCCGGGTTGTGCGGCATCGGAATTCTGGTCGATGACGGCTTCCATCGAGGGTTCGAGCTGGGGCCAAGACTCGGCCTTCAATGCTGCGTCAATCTGTGCGCTCAGCTCGGTGGCGAAAGGGCCGAGCTCTGAATTTGGCTGGTTGCCACCGAGTTGAGAAGGCACCGCGGCGGCCACCGGCGGTGTGGCGTGCTGGAACGTTCGTGGCTGCGCAAGATAGGCAAGCAGCGCGGCAACAATCAGCACCCCGGCAGCCACGCCGGCCACTTGCGTTGACCGGTCCACAGCGAAGCGGCGGCGGCGTATCCCATGCGCGGTGTCCAGGAACTTCATCCATGTGCCGTGACGAAAGGGGTTCTCCACGAAGTGATATGACGCCACAGCAAGACCGAAGGCGAGCCCAATCGCGGTAAGCGAGTAGTTGAGGCCGGCGTCCATGAGCGTCCCGAGCAAGACGATGACTGGCCAGTGCACTAGATACAGCGAGTACGAGATGTCGCCGATATAGCCGCTGACGGGGTTGCGCAGAACGGCCTGGTACTGCGGTTCCGCGCCGATGCCCGCGATGATTACTAAAGCCGCTCCGATAACCGGAAGGGCGGCCCACGGCGCCGGGAAGCCGTGGGATTCATCGCTGATGAGGAAGAGAGCGACGGCGATTAATGCCAGTCCGGTCCATGATAACGCCGTCCGGATCAACGCGGGGATGTGAGTCAGCGCGCCAGCCACGCAAGCAAGTAGCGCGCCAACGCCGAGTTCCCAGATGCGGGCGAATGTGTTGAAATATGCGGCAACTGGTGCAGTAATCGTCTCTGAAATAGACCAGGCGAACGACGCCGCGATGACGGTGGTCATGACGATTCCAGCCACGGTCATGCGGCGCTGATGGTCCCAGGATCGCTTGGCGACCATCAGTCCAATGACGAAAATCAGCGCGGGCCAGATGAAGTAGAACTGTTCTTCGACCGACAGGGACCAATAGTGCTGCAGTGGAGAGACCGTGTCGGCAGCGGCGCGAAAGTAGTCCGTGCCGTTGTAGGAGAACCACCAATTCGACAGGAAAACGAACGCCCAGCCTGCGTCGACGCCCACTTCTCGCGCCCGGAAGGGCAGGAAGAGCACGAACGCCGCACCAACGGTGAGCAGTAGAACTACGGTGGCGGCGGGCACGATACGCCGAACTCGGTTCCAGTAGAACCTACGAAACGACACGTTCCCCTGGGTTTCAGCCATCCTCATTAGGTTGCTGGTGATGAGAAACCCGGAAATCACGAAGAACACGTCGACGCCGATGAAGCCACCGGAGGGCTGGCCCCAAAGGTGGTTGGCGAAGACCGTCAGAACGGCAACCATCCTCAAACCCTGGACATCGAGTCTCTTGCCAACCTGTGCGGCTTTGCGTTTTTGTCGACGTGAGTAACGGGAGTACTCTGCGAGCACCGTTGCCATCAACAGCCCTTCGATTCCATTAAGCTGAACTTTTTTGCGTGGCGGTCAATGTGAAAATTCACCGCTCCTTGTCAGAGGACGCAAATGGTCGGTAGGTGAGCAGCACCATCAGTTACCCCCATGCCCGGCGACCCCATGCTCGGCAACTTTAGCCTCAGGAGCGAATTTGCGCGAAAGTTCAGGGCCGGCCCCATCGGCGGCCGATTATTAGGCTCCCACTGGCCCGCAGTACTCAGTCCTCACCCCGGTGTTGGTGTCTCGATGGTTGTACTCGTCGGCCAAACTGAGCTGTGTCCGCCAGCCACCTCCGGCGGGATCCGGCCCAATTCGCACGCCTACGTGGACCAGTCCTCACACGCCGCCGATTCCATCAAACCAATATCCAGCCGGTGGCATGGTCACGCTGTGCAGCTGACGACTGCGTCGCGATATGGCGCAATGAAGCGTGCCCTAGTGTTCCGAGAACCGGATGCTCAAAATTTCAGGTTAAAGGTTTTCTGAACACAATTTCCCGAATTGTGTCTCTCGGCACAATTCCAAACCAGCACAGTGCACAGGTTAGAGCCAGCCACGCTGCCACAGTGAAGCCTGTCATAAGGGGTTGGTGAGGATTAATTGTCTGGCCTAGGCAGAGTGAAACGGCAAGTAGGGCAATGGATAGCATAATAGCCCGCTTCGGGACGCCGGACCCGTGGATTGACCGCGCGACCAGCACTGGGAATCCGATGCTGCTGATCATACGCACAGCGATAACCGCAATCAACGCGATGGATAGATTACCAGCTAGCGAGTAAGCAAGGCAGCCTGCAAGTATGCCGCCGACGCAACTAACGAAACCAAGCGTTACCTTTGGCGCAATCCGAAGTGTCACATCGAGGATTTGACCGTCCATCCGAATGAGCGCCACTTGTAGGCCGGAAAGTACCAGTAGCGCGTTGAGAGCGGGCCCCAAGAATTGGCTCGCTCCCGCCCAAACGGACACAAAAAGCTGATTGAAAGCGAGGACCGCAGAGCCGCCTAGAGCGGCAACAGCGATAACCAGGTGACGAACTGACTTTGCCCTCGTCGCCGCATCCGAGTGCTGAGAAGCCCCCAATTGTGACCCCAGCGCGGGCATGAATCCACTCGCGGTGACGAGTGCGATCGATATCACAAACTGCATTACGTAACTGGTGAAGGTGTACTTAGTGACATAGACCGCACCGAGCATGATACTGATGATTATCAACTCGCACGCCAGCAATAGTTTGTCGACGACGACCCAACCAAGCGTCCAAGCCGTATAACCCTGCATTCTTCGTATGTCTGCTGCAGTTGGGCGATTTATACCCCACCAAGGAACGCAACGCCTCGCAACGAGTAATGTGCATGCGGCGTTAAGCACCGCCATTACGAGAACAATGACGGCCAACGACCAGAGCGACAAGCCAGCGTATGCCGCGACAACCATGAGGATATTGCTGATGGTAAATACTATTGTGTTAATTAGCATAGATCGATAGCCCTGGTTCGTGCCGTTAAGCACGGAGTCAGGCAAGGCAAGCAAACCGGCGAGCACCGTGTTCGCGGCAAGGACCGCGGCAGCGATCTGTGAGACGGAACGCGCCTCGACTGGTATCCCCTTGACTAGAAGCGGAGCCCCAATAGCGATTGCGACCGCAACTAAGACTGCTGCGGGGAGCCACCTGAACCAAATCACGACTGCGCCGCCTATGTCTCGGCGTCTCTCGTCGTCGGTCAGCTTGGATCGGTGGGCGACGATCCATTTCAAGGCCTGCGAGGCTCTGCCATCTGCAACCGTTGCAAAATCCAGATAGCGTTGTAGCGACTTCCATACGCCGAACAACACAGGGCCTAGGCCGCCGAGCAATAACGGGTTAACGATGAAACCCACTATCGCAACGACAAGGAAGTTGAAATAGTAGGTGAGGATATTGCGGCGAGTGTCTTTCTCCACCAAGCGAACCTTCCTAGCAGCGCGCGAAGAACTGCCGCTGGACAAACGGGCGTCGGCGATCGCCTCAGCGAATTGCTTTACCCTCTTAAGGACGTTGTCGAGGCCGCTTCATTTGTGCATTAGAGCGCGGGCGCTTCGTGCCAATTACTTCCTTAAACAGCTCAATGTAAGAGTTCGCGATATGCTCTGGAGTCATGGTCGCCAGCACTTCGTTCGCGTGGCGCAGCGTGCTTCGTGAACTATTTTTAGACTCCGCCCAAGCGCGCATGACGGTCTCTGCTGCCTCCGCGGGAGGCGCGTTCAAGTCCACGAAATAAGGGTAGTCGTCCCCTAACAATGCACGATGCTCTGGGATGTCAGAAACCACGGCGGGTACACCTGCAGTAATCGCCTCCATCACCGTATTCGGCATGCCCTCGTGGACACTGAAGGACAAGAAGACCCGCGCTTTGGCCATCAATGTTTGCACATCTTGCCGGAAACCCAGAAGGCGCACTCGCTGAGAGATTCCGTACTGCTCAGCCCATGGTTCGACTCGACTTGATAGACTTCCTTTTCCGGCGATCACCAGCCGGCCGTCGGCGCTTATACTTGCGAACTTTGCAAATATGTCCAGCATTAGAGCAATATTCTTCTGCGGTTCCAAGCGGCCTACGTATAACAGATCCGGGTCGCGCGTTCCTTCTCGGGGCGGGAGGGTCGCGTGGGGACGAATTACCATGTTTGGGATTACGCGAATTGGCGGCTTTGGTGATAGCGACTGCCACAGCTTTCTCCCGCCCTCAGAATTGGCAACGATCGCGGCCGGACCTCGTCTACCAACAGATTTCCGAAGGTTAAATATCAACTCATCTGGATAGAATGAATTTCTTTCGGTCATGACCCAGGCGACCCGGGGGAGGAGGCGTGACGCTGCATACGCCCAAATGTCAGCGGGTCGCAGCCATGAAATTAGTACGTCCGCCCGCACGCGCACCAGCACTGTTAGAATGAATATCAGCGCTCTCGGATCTGCAAAGTTATTTATATCTATGCGGTGGATTGAAAGTTGCGCGGTATCTAATTCAGCCTCGTGCTCACCACGGCCCAAGAGCACTAAGTGGATTTCCAAATCTGGTTGCCGCTGCAGAACATTCAACAAGGCTATGCATTGCCGTTGGGCGCCACCGTCGCCAAGGCTGGGAATGAAAAAGCACACCTTCATAGGGGGTGCGGCGTTGCTAGTGTAGTCAAGAAAATTCCCCCCATGCTTCACAGGACGTGGCGACACTACGCTTAAAGGAGCGCGGCGCGGATCTCCTCGATACCAGTTGTCGTCTAATCGCTAAAACAGACTACGTTGACAACGCATCGGGTGCGAATCGGGAGTTTCGTCCGATCCATCATCGCGAGCCGGGGCTTGTTCGGGCCCCACATCGGCGTGTCGATGAGGGACTGGGTGTTGCGTGGTTGACCTTGGCAGTTCCCTCGAACGAAAAGGACTCAGCGTCGAAGCATGCTTCGCTCTGGCGGTGCAGTGCATCTCCACCGCTTCAACGAGTTGCTGGCCTACTGTGGGCCGCACATCGCCGACAGCTCACCACCGAGCGTGGCTAATCGCGCAGCAGGGATGACCATCCCGAACCTTGCTTGAATCCAAACCGGCTGCGCTGAAATTGGTAAGGCCGATAGCTCCGCGGATCCCCCTTATCGATGGGCCCCGATGATCCTGCAAGCGGCCCTACTTTTACTCGCCAGGCGGCTGTTAGAGCGGCCCCATCGAAGCCTGCGGAGCATCGCGACAAATCGGTCCGGCGCCATTTATTGGACATGAAGGCCCACCATGACGTTGGCACCGTAATGCAGCGGCCCGTAATGAATGCGGCTGCGTCTTGGCTGGTAGACCTTGCCCAAGGCGAACACGATCAGCGGCCGATCATGCGAACGCGTTACGGAGCGCAATCGATCAGCACTTCGCCGGCAGTCTTCACCGCAGAGTGATGCGGATAACGCCTGGCACTGGCCATCTGTCGCGGCAACTCGGGAGAAGCCGCCAGGGTGTGGTTAAACTGCGGTTCTGGGCGTGGGGTGCGCTCCGGGGTGCGGGCGAGTCGCGAACGGCAACGGCGCGGGGCGCGACTTGACCGGGTATTGATAGGTGGGGTTCGTTGTTGCAATCGACTTGGGTTAGCGCCAGCGGTCCATACCAGAACGCAATCTGCACAGCAAAGGCACACACACGGGTTGGATGCAACCCACGAGAGACTAATGGTGCTCGTCCGATCGCCGTTCATAAAGCACCTTTTGGGCACACCTTGCCGTCTGCCTCCAGGGGGGAGACCGCAGGCGGCGTTGGTATCGCGGTGAAGGATGCTCGTACGTCGGGTTGCCGTTCGTGATGTCGCGCCGGGACAAGATTCAAGACGTTTCCGAAGTAAGTGCCTGGAGGGTACCGTGGCTTGAAGTCGCATTGGTCGCGTTCTTTTTGGTGACCTTTGCTGTTGCGCCGTCAGGCACTGACCCATCTTTCATATGGCCTTCGCTGCTCGTGCAGTACGCAATGATGATAGCCGCATTGTGGCGGCCCATTGTGGTCTGGCGAGGACTTCCTACCTACATTTCAATCGAGTTCCTATTTCTCTTTTTCTCTTACCTGATTTATTTTTACCCTTACCAACTGCATGTCTTAGGCATTGCTGATATATCGCGGAGTGGTTTTATCGTAGGTCCGACATTCACTGACGAATCAAACCGTGCGATCATGCTTGCTTCGATTGGGATGACAGCTTTTCGTGCCGGCCTCAAGGCTTTGAAATCGCGACCCACCGATCAGCCGGCGAGTGCCGTTCGGAGCCAAGCTTCGGGATATTTCGACAGAGTGACGTCGGATATGATCGCTGGTCCCGTCTTGTTGCTGCAGGTTTTGCTGATTTCGATTTATTTAGCGTTTGGTTGGAGGGCTGCGGGAGAGGGACGTTATAACGGAGAGACCTCGACGAACTCAGTAGTCGAGGGCGTTTACCTGCTAATTGTCGTGTTCGGGATGATTTCTTTCGCTGTGCTGATCTTCCCCACGGAGCGAGGCCAACCCACCAGCAGATCCCCCTCCGTGCTGTTGGGTGCGGTTGTTGCAGGTGCATGGGCGATTCGCCTGCTCCTAAATGGGGATCGTAATTCATTCCTGCTTATCGCCTTGGTCGCTGTGGGCGGCCTTCTGACTTTCAGAATTCGGAAAGGCCGCTGGGTTCTGTTCTTATTCGGCGTCTCCGCGATCTTGCTTTATAATGCCATTGAGGCGCTTCGATCTGGTGAGATTACCTCGTTGTTCGACTTTTTCGCAGATCAGAACGCGCCAGCGAGCGGAAAATCTCGCGATGGGGATTCAAGTTTCAATATCACCACCATTGGTGTGAGAGGTGCCCTTGCTGGCGTACCAGGCACGATCGATTACGGGTTTGGCATCTTTAAGTTGATAGGTGTCTTAGGAGTAATTCCGCTCATCCGTGGTGCTGTGATACCTATTGATACGCCTTACAAAACTAGCTCCGACGTGCTGAACCAGATCGTGCTCGGCGGGCCTTCAGCTGGCTGGTCGATCGGTACCAGCGTTATTTCTGATTCCTATATTGATTTTGGCGTGTTAGGAGTTCCCGTACTTCTTTTCTTGGTCGGAGCTTTCGCGAAGTACACCGAGAATGGCGTTCGTT
>Ga0247757_10000076_pt1 | contig 75520 bp, 66 predicted proteins | sample UWRJL126311R4_FD_180929 | JGI IMG/M metagenome (GOLD analysis project Ga0247757, IMG submission 180929) | Plant litter microbial communities from Arlington Agricultural Research Station in Wisconsin, United States - UWRJ-L126-311R-4 | ecosystem: Environmental > Terrestrial > Plant litter >...
CCAGCGTTCACCGGTGAAGCTCGAGACCACGCACGCGCCCTGCGAGCCGCAGTCAGAGTCGGTCAAGCACGGCTCACAGCTCTTTCCGCTGCCCGCGCACTGACCGAAGCGATGCTGACACGTCGCCAAGTTCAGATCCTTGTCCCAAACGCCGCACGTGGCCGCGCTACCCCAAGGGCACGAGGGGTGCTGCAAATCGCACAACTGAGTGCAAATCTTCGCGCCGCTCTCGTCCTTGGCGCAAACCTGGTTCGTCATGGCCAGGCAATCGTCATCCGATTGGCACGGACTGCAGAACTTGCGCGGCAGGCAGGCGTTGCGCACGACGCCGCGGCCCCCGCACTGATACGGCTTGCCCACGCCGATTTGATCGTTCGGGACGCACTGCCGATCTCGGGGAGTGCCCGGGAGATTGCAGATGTCTTGGCAGGGCGGGCGGATCAGCGGCGTGCAGGCGTAGCCTGGCGCGCAAGTCGAGTCGTCCGTGCAGTCGGTCGTGCAATAGGCCTCGAGGTCCTCGACGCCCGCGCCCACGCAGAAAAAATCATTGTCCGCGTCGCACTCGGTGCCCGCCGCGCAGCGCGTGTAAAATTGTCCGGGCTTTTGCGTGCGGCCAAGTTCGCAGAAGTGTCCCGCAGTGCCTTCCGCTGAAACCGCGCTCACGCACTCCCCGAATCCCCGGCAGTCGAAGTGCGAACCGCAAGCGAGTCGACACGTGCCCGAGACGCAAGCTTGTCCCTGGCTCGTCGCACACTCCGAACTCGCGCTGCACTTCTTGTTGACGGGCAACGAACCTGACGTGCCCGCACTCGATTGGCCGCCTGCGACCGAGCCTTCCGGCGAGGAAGTGAGGCAGTCGTCACGCAGGCATTCGCTGTTCGAACAGCCGCCGAACGCGAGCACGCCGAACAAGCCGAACAAGCCGAGTAGGGCGAACGGTGGCACGACCCCGGCAATGCGCGGGATTGAAACGAGGCCTGAAACCATTCGAGAAAATGCCGAGCTCTTGACGGGGCGGTCCACGGGAATACCGTGTGGGATAGTACTCTCCAGGTAGCTGCCATGAAACTGCTCATCGCCCCGGTCCTCGTTCTCGCGACCTGCTCGCTCACGGCCTGCTCGAGCAGCCCGCTCAGCGGCGTTCCGGAAAGCGATGGCTCCGGTGCCGCGCCCGCGGGTGCGGCCGGTGCGCGCGCGGGCGGCGTGCCTCCGACGTCCAACTGGGCTGCGTATCCGCCCGGCCCATACGGCACCGGTCGTGGCGCGACGATCGAGAACCTCTCGTTCACGGGCTGGAAGGCTCCGGCCGAGGTCGGCTACGACCCGCAAAAATTCGAAACCGTGCGCCTGTCCGACTTTTACGATCCCGATGGTCACACGGGCATCAAGCTCTTGGCCATCAACGCGTCGGCAGTTTGGTGCAGCGTGTGCCGCGCCGAATACGCGGACATGAACGCCAACCAAGTCTACAGCAAGCTTCGCCCACTGGGCCTCGAGATCCTAGGCACGCTGTTCGAAGACAACGCGTATTACCCGGCGCAGCCGCAAGACCTGAAGAACTGGGGCGTGCTCTCGTCCCACTCCGTGCAATTCCCGTTGGTCTTGGATCCTGGTTTCAAACTCGGGGCCTACTTCGATTCAGACGCCACACCGCTCAACATGCTGGTCGACGTTCGCACGATGACCATCGTCAAGATCGACATGGGGATCCCCAGCGTGCCGTCGACGTATTGGACCGGCGTGCAAGCCATGCTCGAAAAGATGTGATGCCCGGTCAGTCACTGCGCTTCGGCCTGCCGCTCATCACGCCGCTATTGCTTTCGTCAGCGCTGTCATCGGCCTCGGGTTGTGCCGGCCCGGCGGCTCCGGTTGCCCACAACACGAGCGCAAAATCCCAAGTCGCCCCACCCGATTTCGAGCTGTCCACGGTCGACGGCAAGAGTGAGCGCCTGAGCGAACACCTAGGCAAAGAAGTCGTGCTGCTCGATTTCTGGGCCACCTTCTGCGAGCCCTGCCTCGCCGGTATGCCGCACCTCGACGCCCTCTATCGCAAACACCAAGCCCAAGGCTTCACGGTGCTCGGCATCTCGATCGATGGCCCCGATTCCGTGGCTCAAGTCAAAACCACGGTCTCCAAGCTCGGCATCTCGTTCCCGATCTTGCTCGACCAAGAGACGCGCGTCGTCGCCCTGTACAACCCGAAAACCAGCGCGCCCTATAGCGTGCTCATCGGCCGCGATGGTCGCATCCTCAAAAAACAAGAAGGCTACACCACGGGCAACGCCGAAGTGCTGGAGCGCGACGTCGCCGACGCCCTCGCGCGCGCCACGCCCTAGCCGCTGTTCGCTCGATTCGTACCGGAGCTGTTGCCGGGCAGAGCGCGGCCACGACCGTGAACGGGTCGCGGTTGAGCGCCTTCCGCCGCTGTACGAGAAATGGCTGCGCGCGGGGCCGAATTCGCCAGCTTCAGTAACGCTGGTCTGGCCCTGAGCTACGCGACGCGCTTTGCATTCCGCGCCCGCTGAACCAAACAATCTCAAAACCGCAGAGTCAGATCCAACGCCGCGCCTTCGAACGGCGGGAACACTCGGCACACGCCGCCGACACAGCGGAGGGCGCCGCGGCGTTGGCCGACGAAGAGTGAGAGGCTGGAATCGGAGCTGAGCTTGTAACCGAGTTGGCCGTTCACGTAGGTGGGGGGGACCGCGGGGTTGGTGTCGTAAGAGAAGCCGAGCGCGACGGACCAATGGGGCGCATAGTCGAAGCCGATCAGTTCGTCGCCTTGGTTCCAGGGGACGCCGGGGCCGCCCAGAGTTTGGTGGCGGCGGCGGTGCCAGCCTTGGAGCTCGATGGCGTATGGACCGCCGAGGGCCAACGTCGCTTGGTGGCGCGTGTAGACTTCGCGGTAGAAGACGTGGGTTTCGCCTTCGTCGGTCAAGAGGGCGCGGTCACTGTTGTCGAAGCGGCTGCCGAAGGACAGGTCGGCTTTGGAACGGCGATCGCGGCTGTGGAGCTCGAGGCCCGTCGCGCTGTCCACGACGCGGTTGCGCGTGTCTTTGCCGACGCGGCACGTTTCGTTGGCCACCGATTCGGCGAACGATTCGTAGTAGCCGGCCCAGGCGTACACGCTCGAGATTTTCGAGAGTGCGAGGTCGCCGCGGAGGCGTCCCCCGCTGACGCACGTGTTGAAGCTTTCGAACGCGGTGTCGATGAATAGCGCTTCGGTCGTGGGGGGAGCGCTGGCGGCGAGGGTGCTGAACTCGCGCGCGCGGAGGGGGTTGATGTTGGCGAGCAGCGGGAAGAAGCGACGGTAGTGTTTGCCTTCGAACAGGAGATTGAGCGCGCCGGCCTGCACGTTCACGCTCAGGTACACGGCTTGGCCGAGATTCAACTTGGGGGTGGACGGATCGGCGTGCCTCAGATCTTGCAGCGCGATTTCCAGATACGCGCCGCCGTGGCCGGCCAGATCGGCGAGCTCGAACGAGGCACTGCCGGTGGCGATGCGATCGGCGCTGCGCACGACGTCGTTGGCGAGCGGAGTGCTGCGTTGCAAGAGCGAGCCCTGTACCGCGAACTTCGCGGCTTTGTGGCTGACTTCCGCTTGTGCACCGAAGATGCGGTCGGGCGCGTAGCTGCACGTGCCGAAGCTTGCGCACGTGCCGGAGTCGGAAACGAAATCGGTGCCCACCGCGCGGGGCATGCCGGCTTCGGTGAGCCCGACGAAGCCGGGCGTGACGCTCGAGTCGACGCCCAGGTAGCGACCGCTCGCCGGGTCGATGCGCAGCGGGTTCAAGCTGCCGGCGACGGCAGTGGCGCGGAGTGAGACTTGCTTGCCGCGCACCCGCGCGGTGATACGGGCCCCGCGCAGCGTGTTGTCGCTCGCGAGTTCGTCGAGTTTGCGCAGGCTGAGCACGAGGCCGCGACCGAACGCGACGTAGCCATCACCCAAGCCGAGCTCGAGCATGGGGCTCGTGTAGCTGATCGAGTATTTGGCGGGGTAGAGCCAGTTGATGTAGCGATTCGACAGTTCGGTGCCGGCTTCTTGCACCTTCTGCCGAAAGTAGACGGGGGCCGGCGCGCCGCCCGCGCTCTCGGGGCGCGAGTAATACAGATCGAGCCCGATCTGCGTCGGGTTGGGGGAGCGATAAAACCAGGCGTTGTCGAGGCGCAAGCCGGCTTGCCAAGCGCCGCCGTTGGCCTGCACGTTGATGCGATTGTAAAATAGGCCCCAATCGTCGTTGGCGCGCGTCGGGACTTGATTGGCGCGCGTATCGCGGTTGTCGAAATTGTACAGGAGGGTCGTGGTGTTGGTGATGTCGAACGCGACCGGCGCGCCGAACACGTCTACCGGTTCGAGCGCGCTGAGTCTCGCTGTGGCGCTCAGCACGCTGAGCGCGATCGCGCGCGCCAGCCATTTCTCGCGCGTTCGAACCGAGTTACTGCGCGAGCGCCGCATCGATGAACGGCCACAGGACGCTCGCTTGGTCGCCCAGCAATTTCTTTTCGATCTTCATCGTGCGTGCGTCGACGACGAGGTTCAGCGGTGCGGTTTCGGCCGAAGCAAAACTGCCCAATTGATAGTCGGGGTCGAGCACCATGGCGTAGTTCGAGGAGAAGGTTTCGACCCAGGTGCTCAGATCGCGAAAGGTCGCCGGGTCGCGGCGCGCGTCCTGGAACAGCGTGCTCAAGATGCGCAGCCCGCGCGGCCCGTACTCTCGGTTTTTTTGCGACAAACCTTCGTGTTCGCTGCGACACGCGGAACACCACACCGCCGCGGTGTTGATCAAGATCAGCCGGTGTCCTTTGCTGCCGCTCGGATCGTAATAGTCCGCGAAGGCAATCGTCTCGAGCGCACTCTCGCTGCGACTGCTCTGGGCCGGGTTCTCGAAACCCTGAAAGCATGAGTCGGCGAGCGTGTCGCCTTCCTCCGTCCCGAACGGTCCCGCCGGATATTCGGGGGAGTTGCAACCGCCGGTGGCGAGCAGCTCGGGCGGGATCTTCGGCGTGTTGCTACCGCAAGCGAAGAGCGTGAGCGACGCGAGGCAGACGCCGACGAATCGAACCGAGCTGCGGAGCGCGCGGCTTGCCATGTCACTTTCGGCGTAGCGCGATCGACGACAAGATTGGGATGCCGCCGTTCGTAGTCTCGATGCGGCTGCCATCGCTCGATACGCTGGCTTCCGCGACTTGCAACCACTCACCGTAGGGCGCCCACTTTTCGGCTACGTCCAGACCCTGCACGAACACCTCGACCCGCGTGCCAGGATCCCAATTGGCGCTGTTTTTGAGGCTAAGTTTGGCGGGCGGGCAGAAGGTGGTGCCCAGCGGCGCGACCCCGTACGCGATTTCGAAACGCAGGCTCGGATCGAGCGCTTGCTCGCTGTCACCCACGGGGATCGCGACGCTGCGGAACACGAGTTCGTCATCGCGGTAGGTCAGGATGTCGTGCTCGAAGCTACCGTGGGGGTCGAGCTGCAGAGTGAGATCGCCGTTGCGGAGCGTGCCGTTTTTCGGGAATGCGCTGCCTTCGCTGAACGGGGGTAGGGGCACGGCCACGAGTTCGCCCAAATTCGGTTTGGGATCGGTCAGCGGGATGGCAAGCTCCGCGAAGTCGAAGCCGTCGCCATACTTCAATGCGGGCCGCACCAGGGAACTTCGCGGTGCCTCGTTCAACCCGCCGTTGCTGCTGGCGTTGTAGTTGAGACACAGGTTGATGCCGCACACCTGCACCGGCAGAGCGGCCGCGGCCTCGCCCGAGGGTAGGCGAAACTTGGCTTGCACTTGCTCGATCGTGATGGGCTCGGCATTGGACTGATAGCCCGGTGCCTCACATTTGACGGGCGCCGGCTCGCTCGCTTCGTCGCTCTTGGAAGAGCAACCGAACGAGACCAACCAGGCGAGGCCGCAACACAGCTGAATCGAGCGTTCCATCGGACCGCCCAAGCCTACACAAGGCTGCGTCGGCCCGCCAACCCGGGGCGTATGTCAGCGTTTTCGCGGCACCCGCCGTGCCCCGAGCCACGGGCGAATCAGAAGAACACGCCCATGTACCAGCGCAGGGTCTGCGCGGTGTTGGTGTTGGCGGCCGAGCTGTTGTTGAGCTGCTGGTTGATTGACGTCTTCGCGGCCGGGTTGTAGCCGAGCCCCGCCATCGGGAAGAGCACGCCGTACTCGAGCTTGGTGAAGAAGCCGCCCTTCTTGCTCGGGTCGTCGTTGCGCGCGCCGTCTTTCGATTGAAAGTAGACCTGCGCGTTCAGCTCGACGCCCAGGTCGCGGGCGTTTCCGGGCGCTTGCATGAATTCCGAGGCGCGCGACCAGATCGCGGCCACGCCGCCGCCGAGCTTTTGCCCCGACGCATCACGCAGGAAGTCATAGGTGACGCTGGGCTTGAAGTAGTAAGTGCCCTGCACTCGCGTCAGGATGTTGCGGTACAGGATCAAATCCAGACTGTACGCAGGGTTGAAGCGGAACGTCGAATCGGTGCGGTTGCCGTGCTGGTTGGCGGGCTGGGCCAAGGGTGGGGCGAGCCCGTTCACGTCCGAGTCTCCGGAGGACCAACCGAAGTTGAAGCCGAGCCGCAGCTTGTCTTCGATCAAGCGCTGCTCGAGCTCGGTAGCAAGGCCATATTGGCGGACTTTGTAGCCAATGTTGGCGGCTACGGTCGAGCCGTTGGCGGCGCCATTGTTGTCCATCCTTCCCTGGATGGTCACGGCTTCCGCCTCGAAGCGGAACTTCTTGTACAGGAGCTGCAGCCAGAGATCGGGAGTCCAGGTGGTGGCGTTGCGCCGCGAGAACACCAGCTGGCCGGGCTGACAGCTCAGGCTAGCCGCGCCGTTCGTGAGGCAATTGCCCCCGGTGGCCCCGTTGCCGTCGTTGGCGTTGCCGTCGTTGGCCAACAGCTGATGCCGGTAGTGCACCTGAACGCCGGCGTTGATCACGACTTCCCCGCGCGCCAGGGCCAAGCGGGTCATCTCAGCGCTCTTGCGCCGTGCGACGGCCAACATGTACTGCGTTACGTCGTCGCTCTGCGCCACATCGTACGCTTGACCACGGGTGATCCCGAGGTTGTCGCTGGTGGCGCCTTCGTTGATGAAATCCCAAGCGCCCGTGACGTACAGGTCGAGCGGCTTGATGCCGGTAGTGAACTGAATGCGGTCGACCGTCGACTGGTAGTTGTCGTCGTAGCCGTTGCCTGCGTTGTTCAGGATGCCGAGGCCCCAGTGGTTGGGCATGCGACCGAAGCGCAGCTCGCCCACCGGCGTCGCGAACTCGGCCCAAGCACGCTTGACCCGAATGCTATCCCCGAGGCTGTTGATGCCCGAGCTGGGCGTCGCGGTGGTCGTGGTGTTGAAGCCAATCGGCGTGTAGCCGCTGCGCGCGGCAACGTCATAGCCGTTTGCCCCGGGGGTGTTGCTATAGCCACCCGGGGTCGACCCCAGCACCAGGTTGTCGAGCAAGTCGATCTGGCTGATGACGCGCAGGTTGTCGGAGATGTGTAACTCCGGGTCCAGCCGGAAGCGCATGTTGGCGCCTGCCTGGGTGCCGCTCTTGCAGTTGTACGTCGCTTGGCTGCCGCTCGTATTGCTGCCGCGACCCGCTTCGTCTTGGGTGCACAACGATGGACCGGTGGTGTCGCCGCCCTGCCCAACGCGGAAGAAGTTGTCGGCAGGCTGAGGCCACGCTGCCGCTGTGGGAGCGTCTTTGCGACCCAGCGCGAACTGATAAAACATCTCCGCGCGCACGCGGAAATTACCGTGCAGCTCCAGCACGGGGCGGGCATGCGCCCACCAGTCTTCGGCGAACACCGCGCGTTCGCCACGCTTGCCGGCCGCGTCGGTCGGACGCTCGGCGTTCTGGCGCTTGAGCTCTGCGGCGTCATTACCCGGTTCGGGCCACGCGGGCAGGGGTGCAAAGCTGCCGGCCGGCGTACCCGGTGCAGGCGCGACCGTCGCTGGCGGCTCGTCGTCCGCGGGCGTCGCCGCTTCGGGCACAGCGGCATCGGCAGGTTCGGTAGCGTCAGCTTCGCCCCGCGGGGCGGCGGCTTCGGGTGCCGCGCCAGCGGGTTTTGGCTGCGCGTCCGCAAGCGCCGGGATGGTCAAAAAACCGAGCGCAACTAAAGAGGCAACGGAGGCGTGTTTCATGCGGATCTTCGCGAGGTACCGGCGGCGGACCCGGGGGGTTTCGCACGCGCGGCCAAAGACTGTCAACCGCGCGTCCCCAGGTCTCAGAAAGCCGGGGTTTGACCCCTATTTGCGGAATGCAGCCATGATGTCAGTGCCCACGCGGGCCGCTTGCTGGCCGAGTTCGGCTCCGTCAGGGACGGGCATTTGGAGTTGGGACATCGTCTTGGCAACGTCCGCCAGCTCCCGCTGTGACGACCAGCCCGGGGTCTCGGGCAAGCCGAGCGAGGTCCGGAACGCCTCGCCCAGTTCCACCGCCGAGCCGAAGCGCTGAGCCGGATCCTTGGCCAACGCTCGCGCCATCAGCATGTCGAGGATCGGTGGTGCTTGCTTCAAGATCGAGCTGAGCGGCGCCGGCACGTGCTCGATCTGCGCGGCGCGCACCATCAGCTCGTTCCGCTCGGGTCGATCGAAGGGCGTGACGCCGGTGAGCATTTCGTACAGGACGATTGCGGCGGAGTATAAGTCTGCGCGCGGATCGAGCGGCTGATTCAGGACTTGCTCGGGCGACATGTAAGCGCCGGTGCCGGGCGCCATGCCGCCCGTGTTGCGGGCTTCCTCGGCCGGGACTTGGGCGATCCCGAAGTCGGTCACTTTGATGACGCCATCGCCCCGCACCAAGACGTTCGACGACTTGATGTCGCGGTGCAAAATGCCGAAGGCGTGAATCGACGCGAGCGCTCCAAGCAGCTGCGCGAAGTAGTGCCACGCTTGCGCGAGCGGCAACGCGGGCAACGGTCGCTGCCGCGACTCCGTGCGCACGCGCGAGATCAGGTCGCTCAGCGACTCACCGTGCACGAGCTCCATCACCAACGCGAGCTGTCCGTCGAAATCCGACAGACCGAAGAAGTGCACGATGTTCGGGTGGGACAAGCGCGCGAGCGCAGTGGCCTCGCGCATGAACAGCTTGCGCGCGCGAGCTTTGCCCTGCAGCAACGGATGCAGCAGCTTCACCGCAATCGGGTGGGGCGGCGTGTTCGCGAACCGGCCGGCGGGATTGTAATACAACCAGCCGCGGTAGACGACGCCCATGCCGCCTTCGCCGATGGTGTGGCCGAGCACCGCTCGACCCCAGTCTTCCAGATCGAGCTCGGCGCCGGGGCCAATGCTGAGCATCGACGCTTTGCGGATCAGAGAGCCGCAAAATGGGCAGAAGCGCGCTTCGTCCACCACGTCGCTCTTGCATGCCGAACAGTTCGTCACGGGCCCGAAGCATAACGGAAATCGTGGCGGCTATGCGCGTTCGTGCCGAAATGTATGCCTCGCGCGGCTCGCGCGTCACGCTCCCGTCGTTCGGTGATGAGCGTTGCGGTCCGCGGCCGCTCTGTGGGAGTCTTGCGAGGATTCTGCCGTGTATGGGTTTTCGTGCGCGGCCGAGGACAGGAGGAGAGCCCCGTTGCTTCGTAAACTTCGCACGCCCTTTGCGCTTCCGATGCGCGCAGCCCACGTCCCCAACGCAGCGCGTCGCAAGCTGTTCGCGGGCGCGACTGCCCTGGTCTTGGCCAGCTTCTTGGCGACACCGGAGGCTCATGCCCAAGTCTCGGGCGATTTCGCGATCCAGCGCTTCGATCCCGCAGCGGGTCCGCACAATTACTTGACCACGCGCGGTGCTCGCACCGACGGCAAGATGGTTTGGAGCCTGGGGTTCTTCGCGAATTACAACTACCGCCCGTTCGAAGTGGGCAGCTGCGAGGCGGACCCGGGCATCCCCTGCGACGATGTCCGGGCTAGAGCCCGCGCTACGGCCAAGGTGGTCGAGAACCAAGTGACCGGAGACCTGCTCGGTACACTGACGCCATTCCCGCGCTTGCAGCTCGCGCTCAAGGTTCCGGTCTCGTACAACAAGGGGCAGGGCATCAGCCCCGACGGCACGTTTGCGCGCGACGGCGGCATCAAGAGCGTGGGTTTGGGCGACCCCCAGCTGGAAGCCAAGTTTCGCGTGGTCGGACAACCCACCGATCCATTCGTCGTCGGCTTGGCCGGCTTCGCGACGGCGCCGCTCGGTCACGCCACCGCCAAAGACAAGTACATTGGTGACACGCTGCCCAGCGCCGGCCTGCGCTTGATCTTGGATGGCGAGAAGGGCCCGTTCTCGTTCGCTGCCAACTTGGCAGGCGTGTTTCGTGACAAGGCGCAGCTCGGCAACGCGACGATCGGTTCCGAGGGCCGTTACAGCGTCGCCGCGGGCTTCCGAGTCGGCCCCGTGATTCGCGTGATCGCCGATGCCTTCGGTACCACGCGCTTCTCGTCCGCCGCGGGCGAAAACACGCTCGAGATCGATGGCGGCCTTCAGATCACGCCGCTCGAATCGCCGCTCACCATCTCGCTCGCGGGCGGTTCTGCCGTCGTTCAAGGCGTGGGCGCGCCGAAGTTCCGCGGCATCCTGGGTCTGACCTACGCGCTCGAAAAGCGCGATCGGGACGAAGACGGCATTCCTGACGCGGTCGATCAATGCCCGACCGATAAAGAGGATCGCGACGGCAACGAAGACTCGGACGGCTGTCCCGACCCGGACAACGATCTCGACACCGTGCCCGACGCGCAAGACAAGTGCCCGGACCAAGCCGAAGACCAAGACAATTTCGAAGACCGTGATGGTTGCCCCGATCCAGACAACGACAAGGACGGCATTCCCGACGTCTCGGACCAATGCCCGAATGAGCCTGAGACGAAGAACGGCTTCAAAGACGATGACGGTTGCCCGGACGAAGCCGACAAGGACGGTGACGGAGTGCCGGATGCGCGCGACAAGTGCCCGGACGCGCCGGAAGACACCGATGGCTTCGAAGATACGGACGGTTGCCCGGATCTCGACAACGACAACGACGGCGTTCCGGACGCTCAAGACGAGTGCATCGACGAGCCCGAAACCCGCAACAAGTTCGAAGACGAAGACGGTTGCCCGGACGACCCGAAAGCAGCAAAGAAGAAGAAGTGAGGCCGACCATGCGCTCACTGATGCGATTCGGAGCAGCCTCAGCGCTGTCGTTGGGCTTGCTCGCGTGCGGTCCCACGACCGGCTCGGGCAGCCGCGTCGGCGGCGCCAACCGCGCGGCCGAGGTCGAGGCGCATCCGTTGATCGGTGCGGCCGCGCCCGCGTTCGAGCTAGACGCGCCGGGGGGTAAGCAGAAGGTCAGCCTTGCGGCTCACGCCGGCAAAGTGGTGATCGTCGATTTCTGGGCGACTTGGTGTGCGCCGTGCCACGAGTCGTTCCCGGCCTATCAACGCCTCGCCGAGAAGTTCGGGGATCAGCTGGTCGTGATCGGCGTCAGTGTCGACGACGACCCCGCTGGCATCCCCGAGTTCGCGAAAGAGACGGGCGCGCTGTTCCCGCTGGCTTGGGATGACGGTCAGATCACCTCCAAGAGTTATCAACCGCCGAAGATGCCGACCAGCTACGTGGTCGATCAGAGCGGCATCGTGCGCTTCGTGCACAGCGGCTTTCACTCCGGTGAAGAGCAGGCACTCGAATCCGAGATTCGCTCGCTCTTGAAGTGACGCGAGTCCGCAGAATGCGCGGCCTACCGACATGTAAGCGTGGGCCGCGCCGCGAGCGTTAAGCGTCAAGCGCGTTTCTGGCCGAATTCTCGCCGCCGACAAGCGCCGGACATGTGTGGCGTCGAGAGTAGGAAGCGCACTTAACTTGAGCGGGTGACGCGAATGCGCTTGTTCGAGAGGAACCGACGAGGCAGATGATCAGTAGAGTTCGAAAGTATATCGATGCATTGGTCTCGCCGTTCGCTGTTGTCACTTGCGCTGCTGTTCTCCGTTTCCACCGCCGTCGCCACGCCCGGGCTCGATGAGCTGGTCGAACAATTGAAAGAGGCAAGTGACTTCCGAGTTCGTGTCTCGGCGGCCCTGCAGCTCGGAAAATCACTCACGGGTGACGCGGCCCAGCCGCTCGAGGCCGCCCTCGACGACCACAATGCGTCGGTCCGCGCCGCGGCCGCCGCCGCGTTGAAGAACTTGGGCGATCAAGCCGCGCTGCCCGCGCTCAACGCGCACCGCTCGGACAAGTCCGAGGCCGTGCGTGCGCAGGTCAAGGCGGCCATCAGGTCCCTCGAAGAAGAGCGCATCACGGGGCCAAAGCCCAAGGTGCTGATCAAGATCGGAATGATGAAGAACGCTTCCGGCGTGAAATCCAAGCGCATCGAGAGTGAGCTCGCGGATTCCTCGCGCCGGAAGTTGAGCGAGTTCCGAGGCGTGCGCGTGTTGGCGGCCGACGGCAGCGGGCCGACTACCGTTTCGAGCTCGGGTAAGCCGAGCAACGTGCCGATGGTGATGGTCACGGGCAACGTCTCCGAGCTCAAAGCGCTCCGCGAAGGGCGCTCGATCACGTATTCGGCCAGCGTCGAGTACGTCGTTCACACCATGCCGGAGCAGGCAATCGCGGCCAAGGTGTCGGGGCGGGCGAGCGCCGTTGCGACCGAGCAAGACACGGGCGATGCCTCGAGGCTCGCGCAGATCCGACGATCGGTGCTGGAAGCGGCGATTGCCAGCGCGCTTCGACGAGCACCGCCCGCGCTCTTGGCGGCTGCGCGCCTGTAGTGCTTGTGGCGCGGGCGGGGTGATTGTACGCGGCCCCGCGTGCCTCCCAGTGTTCTGTTCGTCTCGAAGCCGATCGCGCCGCCTTTTCACGATGGCAGCAAATGCCTCGTGCGTGACGTAGCTCAGCACCTGACGCGCGTCGCGCCGATCGTGCTCTCCACGCCCGGCGCGCCCGCGCTGGTTGCGGCGGAGGGCGCGCTGCCCGTGCGCTCGGTCGCCGCGTACGGGGCGCCGGGCGGCTTCACCCCGGCATTTTCGGCCAATTTGCGCGCGGCGGCGTGGGTGTTGCTGGGGTCGCGCGCCAGCGTTTGGCATTTCGTGTTCGCGCCCAACGCACGCACCAGCGGCGCGGGCAAGTTGATGCGCCGCGTGCGCGGGGTGCCGGTGGTGCAGACGATCGCCTCGCCGCCGCGCAGCTTTGCCGATCCGCAAGCCTTGTTCTTCGGCGATGTGCTGGTGGCGCAGAGCACTTGGACGCGCCAAGCGATCCAGACGAGCTACGAAGGCTCCGGCCTGCGCGCACCCCGCGTCGAAGTCATTCCGCCGCCGGTGCCGGATCTCGCGTTGCCCAGCGCAGGCGAGATCGCAACCGTGCGACGCGATTTGGGTCTCGCGCCCGAGCAGCGCTACCTGCTTTATCCGGGCGATCTCGAGACCAGCTCAGGGGCAGAGGCGACCGCTTCGCTCGCCGAGCGCGTGCCCGCGGCCGTGCCCGGAGTGGTCACGGTCTTTGCCTATCGCCGGAAGTCGCCGCGCGCGGCCGAGGTAGCGGCCCGCCTCGCGGCTCGTTTGCCGCCCCCGCACACGCGCTTCCTGGAAAATGCGCCCAACATTCTCGCGCTTTTGGCGGGAGCTGCGGCCGTGGTTTTCCCGGTCGATGACTTGTGGGGCAAGGTCGATCTGCCGATCGTGCTGCTCGAAGCAATGGCTTTGGGCGTGCCGGTGCTCGTGCTCGACCAGGGGCCGCTTCGAGATCTTGGCGGCGTGGTCAAAGTCGCGAATTTGGACGCCACGAGTTGGCTGTCACCCGTTTCCCAATTGCTCGCTGAGCCCGAGCGCTGCGCGGAGCTGGTCGCGAAGCAACGGGCGGCCTTGGTCGAACGCCACGCCGCCGCCGTGGTCGCACGCGCGTACGAGGACCTGTACCTGGAACTCGCGCGCTAAGCGACGTACAGCGCGCGGCGCAACGCGAGGTAGTCGTCGCCAACGAAGAAATGCAACAGCGCGGCGATGCGCACGATCAGGTCGGCGCGCAGCGCCGGATCGATCTCACTCTCGAGCAAGACGGACACCAGGTCTCGTTCGGTCATTGCGTCGAGCACCTCGCGCGTGTCTGGCCGCACGAGCAATAGCCCGCGCAGGCTGGCCCGCAAATCGCCGCACAGCAGCAAACCCGCCCGATCCGCGCTCATCTGCATCAAGCGATGCGCGGCGACCAAGTTCTCGTTGATGTGTGACAGCGCGCTCGGCGGCGTCGCCAGCTCTTCCGGCGTTGGGCGTTGGCTGCGTTCGAAGCGCACCAGCGCCTCGAGTCCGCGACGGAGTGCTGGCTCGGGAATTTTCTCCAAGAACTTTGCGGCCGAGGCCGCCAAGGGCAGACCCTTGAGCAGCGGCAGCACGCCGAGTACGAGCTCGACTCCGCCCTTGGTGCGCGCGAAGGCGCCCGCCCAAACCTCGTGCGAAGTCAGGCGCGCTTGCCCGAGCTTCAAGTGCAGCGCTTCTGCGCCGATCGCGAAGGTGAGCTCGGCCTCGGTCATCCGAAAAGCCGAACCGGCGTCGAGGTGCGCCTTGCCCAAGAGCAGGTATGGCGCCTTGCCCTCGTAGCCGCGCATGCCGATCGATTTCTTGCCGCGTGAAACATACGCATGCAAGTTCGGCAGCGAGAAGGCGAGTCGCGCCGCGTCCAGCGCTCGTTTGGCTTCGGGGTGCTCGCGATCGTCCAAAGCTTCACAGTAGTCGCTGAGGGCGGCCAGGTCGGGCTCGGGGCTGAGCGCGATCAGCTTTTGCGCGCCGGCGACCAGCGAGTTTTGGCCACGGGCCAGGGGATGGCTGAGCGTGCCCTCGAGCTGCTCGCTCGCGAGCGCATGTTGCGGCGCGCGGAGCTGTGCCTCGCGCCGCGAAAGGCCGCCGGTCGCGAGCACCTCGCGCAACGCGAGATCGCGCGCGTCTTGCTGGGCGGCCGCGCCGAGGCGCGTTTCGACCGCGTAGCGCGCCAAGCGCAGTTCGTCTCGGGCGATGAGCGCGTCTGCGCCGGGGCCGTCGTGAATGCGGCGCTGTAAGCCCAGCGCAAATGGCAGCCCTGCTCGACCGGTGTGCAGTAGCGCGCGCACCAGCGAACTGCCAGCGTCCGTCGAGAAGCCGAAGCTCGTCCACAGGTCGCCCAGCGCGGGAGCGGTCAGGTCGCCAGCGTTCAGCGCTTGCGCGGCCGCGTTCGCGTCGATTTCGCGCTCGCGGTCGGCAAGCTCGGCAGCGGCGAACAAGCGCGCAAAATGTGCTCGCTGGCTGCCGTGCTCCACGGACGCATCGAGTAGCGCGAGGCTTTGGTTCGCATCTTCCTTACTGCGGTCGCGGCCGAGCCACAGTCGACGAGCCGCTTCCAGCAAGCGAGCTTTGCTTTGCTCGAGGCCGAGCAGTTCGAACGCATCGCGGCACGCGCGGGCGTCGCTGCGCCGACTGAGGAACGTCCCGCCCGCGCACGACAGTTCGGTCTTGTCGTCTTCGGTGCGCGCGCAGGTGCTGGCCGCGTGCAAGGGCACGTAGCTGACGTCGCCCACGGCCGACCACGCGACGATAGCGGCACGCCGTTCGGTCAAAAACAGATAGGGGTCGCAGCGCGTTTCGCCGACCAGGTGCGACTTGAGAGTGAGGGGATTGGACCCGCGCAGCCAGGTGATGAGTACCTCGCCGGGCGCGAGCTCACGTGCGAGCCAAGCCGCGCCCAGTTCGTCCGGCGCCTGAACCAAGCGCGAAGCCTTCACCTGGGTATTCGAGCGACTGTTTGCGGATGTCAGACGAGCGAGCGCGATCAAGCGCTCGACCGCGTGGCGGCGCCCGGTGGGGATGGGCAGCTGCTCCTGCCCGAAGCACAACTGGTCACGGATCCGCCCCGGGACCAGGCGCAGGTCGCCGCGCGTCAACAGATCCAAGTGCTGCCCGTGGAAGCGGTCGCGAGCGGCCACCAGCCACAAACCGCGGTCGCTCAGCAGCAGGCTGGCGCGCTCACGGCGGCCGCCCGAGATTGCGATTCCAGAGTCCAGCCGCACCCGCCCGAGCACCTTGCCCAGGCCGTGTTCTTCCGCAAATTCCAGGGAACTGTCCGCCATCACGCCCGAACGGTAGTGGAGTTTCCGCGCAGTATTCGCGGCTGACTATCCCATGCTACACCTCCCAGCCCAGCCATGGCCTCTAGTAGCAACACGTCTTCCGAGCTTCGCACAGCGTTCCTGAACTTCTTCGGTGGCAATGGCCACGAGATTTGCCCGAGCGGTCCCGTCGTTTTGTCCGGCGATCCGACGCTGATGTTCGCCAACGCAGGCATGGTTCAGTTCAAGGACGTGTTCGTGGGCCGCGAGACGCGCAGTTACAAGCGTGCCACGACCAGCCAAAAGTGCATCCGCATCAGCGGCAAGCACAACGATTTGGAAGCGGTCGGCCCTTCGCCCCGCCACCACACGTTCTTCGAGATGCTCGGTAACTTCAGCTTTGGCGACTACTTCAAAGAAGAAGCCATCCTGTTCGCTTGGGACTTTTTGACCAAGGAGCTGGCGCTGCCCACCGAGCGCCTGATTTTCACCTACTTCAAAGGCGAGAACGGCATCCCCGAAGACACCTTCGCTCGCGATCTGTGGATGAAGATCACCGGCTTCGGCCCTGACCGCGTGCGCGGCTTGGGTTCGAGCGACAACTTTTGGCAGATGGGGGAAACCGGCCCGTGCGGTCCGTCGAGCGAGATCTTCTTCTGCAACGGGCCGAACGTCGACCCAAGCAAGTTTGCCGACGAGCAAACGGTCGAAGGCTACGGCTGGATGGAGATCTGGAATCTGGTCTTCATGCAGTTCGAGCGCAGCTTGGTCGGCGGCGAGTACAAGCTCGCGAACCTGCCCGCGCCGAGCATCGATACCGGCGCCGGTCTGGAACGTCTGGCGTGCGTCACCCAAGGCAAAACCAACAACTACGATACGGATTTGCTGCGCCAATTGGTGGATCGCGCGAGCGAGCTCTCGGGCAAACGCTACGGCGGCAGCATGGACAAAGACGACGTGTCGATGCGCGTGATCGCAGACCACGCGCGCACCACCGCGTTTTTGATCGCCGAAGGCGTCATGCCGGACCGCAGCGGCAAGGAGTACGTATTGCGCCGCGTGATGCGCCGCGCCATCCGCCATGGGCATCGGCTCGGTATCGCGCGCCCGTTCTTGCACGAGGTCGCGCTCAGGGTCGTCGACGCGATGGGCGACCAATACCCGGAGCTGCGCGAGCGGCGCGATCACATCGCGTCCGTGGCCGAGAATGAAGAAGTGCGCTTCCGGCAAACCATCGAGCGCGGGCTCTCGCTGCTCGAGGAGCGCTTCGAGGTCATGGCCAAGGAGAGCAAGACCACGCTGCCCGGCGCGGACGCGTTCAAGCTATATGACACGTATGGTTTCCCGCTCGACCTGACGGACGTGATCTGTAGCGAGCGCGGCTTCGTGGTCGACAAGAAGGGCTACGACGAAGCGCTCGAAGAGGCCAAAGAACGCTCGGAGTTCAAGTCGCAGAATCAAGCCGTCGAGGGCGTGTACCGGGAGGCGCTGGCGGCGGTGCCGGGCGGCGGCGTGCGCTTCACCGGTTACGAGAAAGACCGCGATCACGGCAAATTGCTGGCCATCGTCAAAGACGGTGCGCTGGTCCGAGAGGCAAGCGCGGGCGACAGCGTCGAGCTGATCACGGACCAAACCCCCTTCTATGGTGAGTCCGGAGGTCAAGTCGGTGACACGGGTACGATCGGCAGCGAGTCGGTCAAGGTCGTGATCGAAGACAGCCACAAGCCGATCACGGGGCTGGTCGCGCACCGCGGCCGCGTCGAATCCGGCTCGCTGCGCGTGGGCGACCAGCTCGAGCTGAGCGTCGACAGCGCGCGCCGCGATCGCACGCGCCGCAATCACTCCGCGACGCACCTCCTGCATTGGGCACTGCGCACCGTGCTCGGCGGGCATGCGCAACAAAAGGGTTCCCTGGTCGGCCCCGACCGCTTGCGCTTCGACTTCACGAGTCCCCGCGCGCTCACGCCGGACGAGATCTCCAAGGTCGAAGATCTCGTCAATCAGCGCACCCTCGCCAACCACACCGTGCGCACCGAAGTGCTGACGATGGAAGAAGCCCGCACGCGCGGCGCGATGATGATTTTCGAGGAAAAATACGGGGATGTGGTGCGCATGCTGAGCATGGGCGAGTCCGCCGAGCTGTGCGGGGGCACGCACGCGCGCGCCACCGGCGACATCGGCTTGTTCAAGATCGTGAGCGAGCAGGGCGTCTCGGCCGGCGTGCGGCGCATCCTCGCCGTCACGGGCGACGGCGCGCTCGCCTACCTGCGCGAGGTCGAGTCCAATTTCGCCAAGGTCGTGAGCATGGCCAAGGCGACGCCGGCCAACGTTGCGGACAAGGTCGAGAAGCTCTTGGCGCACGAGCGCGCGCTCGAAAAGCAAATCGACGAGCTGCAACGCAAGCTTGCCACGGGTGGCGGCGGCAGCGGACTCGACGCGCTGCTCGCCAAAGCGCGCGAGATCGCGGGCGTCAAAGTGCTCGGCGTCCGCACCGAGGTCACCGATCGCGCGGCGTTGCGTGAGCTCGCCGAGCAGTTGCGCGACAAGCTCGGTCAAAGCGTGGTCTTGGTGGGTTCCGTGGCCGACGGCAAAGCCCAGCTCGTGCTGACGGTGGCCAAGGATCTGACCGGTCGCCTCAAGGCCGGCGATCTGATCAAGAACTCGGCTCAGATCGTGGGCGGCTCGGGTGGCGGTCGGCCGGACATGGCTCAGGCCGGCGGCACCGAGCTCGCTCGCCTGGACGAAGCGATCGACGCCATTTACGCCAGCGTCGCCTGACGTATCTGCGCTAAAATCCCCAAAATACGGGCTCTGGCTCGAGGTGCACGCCGAACCGGTCGTGCACCCCGCGCCGCACCCGCTCGGCGAAGCGCGCGATGTCCGCGGCGTGTGCGCCGTCGTGGGCGACCAAGGCCAAGGCGTGCTTGGTCGAGAGCCCGACCGCGCCGTCGCGCGTGCCGCGGGGGAAGCCCGCGTGCTCGATGAGCCAGCCCGCGGACAGCTTCACCCGGCCGTCGGTTTGCGGAAACTGCGGCACGGTGCCCTCGCCCAGGGCGCGCGCCATGAACGCTTCGAACTCGGTTTGCCCCAGCACGGGGTTCACGAAAAACGAACCGCAGCTGCGAGAGTTCGGATCGCGTGCGTCGAGCAGCATGGACTTACCGCGGCGCAATTCGAGCACCGTGTCACGCATCACGGACAGGCTGGGCGCGTTCAGGCCGCGCTCGGCGAGGTGGCGCTCGAGCTCCGCATAGCGGATGGCAGGTGGTGCGCCGCGCTGCAACCGGAAGCTGACCTCAGTGACGATGAAGCGCCCGGGTTCGTGTGATTTGAACCAGCTGTCCCGATAAGAAAATTGGCACTCCGACGCGGAGAAGACTCGTTCACGGCCGGTCTCACGATCGAGCGCGTTGACGCGGATGATCGTCTCGCTGACGTCTTGCCCGTACGCGCCCACGTTCTGAATGGGAGTTGCGCCGACCCGCCCAGGGATGCCGCTCAAACATTCCAAACCCTGGAAATCTCGGGCGACCATCGTGGCTACGAATTCGTCCCAGCGTTCACCGGCGCGCGCTCGCACCTCCACACTCGTCGCCTCGTCGTGTACCGAGAGGCCGCGCAAGGCGAGGTCGATGACCAACCCGGGGAAGCCCGCGTCGGCCACGACGATGTTGCTCCCGCCCCCGAGCACGCGGACTTCGAGGCTGCGTTCGTTCGCCCACGCGAGCGCTGCGCTCAAATCAGCTTCGGTCTCCACGCAGGCGTAGTGTGCAGCGGTGCCGCCGACGCCCAACGTGGTGAGGGGAGCGAGCTTGACCTGTGCCTCGATCTTCAACAATCGCGTACGCTACTTGGTTGCTCAGCGGTGCTGGGGTTTTTTCTTGTGGGGCGTGGCGGTCTTCGCGAGGCCGGGGCCCGGTGCCGCTTCCGGAGCCACCACGCCGGACTGCGAGCGCGCGCGTTCGGCGAGGAAGCGGCGTGCCTCTTTGCTCATGGTTGGCTCGGCCAGGGCGAGCCGCGCCAGCGCATCGGCCAGCGCGACCGAGCGCTCGACCGCGGTCGCGTTGGAGTTGAGTAGAACCAGCTGCTTGCCGAGCACGGTGCACAGGCCGCCCGCGAACGGGATCTTGCCTTGAACCTTGCCTCGGAAGGCGCGCGTGCGGACCTCGAGCCCGGTCCGGGCCGCAATGCCCAAGAGCTCGTCGAACAATCGGCCTGGGTCCACATCCGCGTTTTACCCCGAAAAGCGGGCAGAAGCTGAGTCCGTTGCTTAAAACCCCGCAAAAGCGCCGCTTTCGCCCACCCGGGCCGGCGTGCTATCTCACGATTGTGGAAGGTGTCCTGCCGACGGCGGGAGCGAATGTGCGCTTCCCCGGAGGCACCTTCAGGCAGTGAGAACGCAAGTTCTCTCCCAAGCGAAAGAAATCGACAGCGTATGACGTTCACGGAAGCCGCGGCGCAGGTTCTGCGCCTCGTAGGTAAACCACTCCATTATAAAGAAATCACCGACGTCGCGATTGAGAAGAATTTACTCAGTCACGTTGGCAAAAGTCCCGAGGTCACCATGGGCGCGCGTCTGGCTGCGCTGGTGAAGAAGGGCGACAAAGAGAATCCGCTCGTGCGCATCAAGCCTGGAGTGTTCGCGCTGCGCGAATGGGATCCGGCGATGATCGAAAAAGGCTTGGCCGATCGCACACCCGCGCTCGAGCGCTTGGCTGCGCAGGGCTACTCGGGTGAACCCGAGGTCGACACGGCCGAGGAAGCGCCGTCGGAAGCCGCTAGCAACCCACACGCCTCGCACGTCACGTTCGACGACGAAGAGGGCAGCTCCACGCCGGACGAAGGCGAGCGTTCACGCGCCGAACTCGCCGCGCATGCCACCGAACTGTTCGCGTCCGAAGACGACGACGACGAGCCGATCTTCGGTGGCGCGGCCGATGCCGCTCCGACCGAAGCTGCGGCGGCCGCGAGCGCAGACGGCTCGCGTCGTCGTCGCCGCCGTCGTGGCCGTGGTCGCCCGGGTGAAGAGCGCGGGGGTGACGATTTGCCGTCGTACACCGTGTCGGACGCGCCCGCGGTTTTGCCTGCAGAATTGACGCAAGAAATCGAAGCGCGCGGCGCTGCCGAGCCGCGACCCGAGCGCGTGCGCCCGCGCGAACAAGAGCGCGCCGAGCGCAGCGCCGACCGCGGTGGTGAACGCCCCGCCGAGCGTGAGCGTGACCGTGACCGCGACCGCGGTGATCGCGGTCGCCGGGAAGAACGCAGGGAAGATCGCGCGCCCGCTCGTGCCGAACGCGGCCCGGAGCGCGAAGGTCCGATCGACGAGCTGGTCGGCAAAGACCTGGCGGACGCCGTGGAGTCGATGCTGCTCGGGTTCGACCGCGGGCGTGGCCCGGTGGCATGCGCGACATTGATTGAAGCCGCTCAGCGCCGTGGCCGTCTCGTGGGCGACCAAGCCGCGTCGCAAGGGCTGTTCTTGGCTGCGGCCCGCACCGACAACATCCGCGCGTTGGCGAGCGGTCGTCGGCCGCGCTTCCGCATCTCGCAGAATCGCATCGGTCTCACCGAGTGGCAGCTCGATGGAGAGCTCGCGCGCCTCGAGCGCGACTTGCTGCAGACGGCCGAGCGCTACCGCGAGGTGCTGCGCCGCTCGTTCGCACGTTCGTTGCAAGATCTGTCGCACCGCGGTCTGGGTGATTTGCTGACCTTGGTGCTCGAACGCATGGGCTTCTCCGAGCTCAGCCAGGTGCGCCGTCCGGGCCTGCATGGCGCGGAGTTGCATCTTTCGGGCAAGGCGCGCGGTCCCTCGGGCGACGTGCGCACCGCGGTGGTGATTCGCCGCGACGGCCGTGAAGTCGGGCGTGAACGCGTGACCGAACTGCGTGGTGCCTTGCATCACTACGGTCCGGCGTTGGCCGGCTTGATCATGACCACGGGTCAGGTGCTGAGCGGGGCCCGTGAAGAGGCCGCCGCGCCCGGCGCGAGCCCGGTCGCCGTGATCGATGGCTTGGGCTTGGCCAAACTGTGCGAAGAGCACGAAATTGGTCTGGTCACGACTCGCCTCAGCTTGCCGCATCCGGATCTGGATCTGCTGGACGCACTGCGTGGCTGAGTTTCGCTTGGCCCTGGCGCTGCTGACGACGCTGTCGTTCGGCTGCGCCTCGCCGCCACCCGCTTCGCAATTTCCGAACGCGCAGGCGGCGCTCGATCGAATGCGCGCGACTACATCGTGTAGCCGCGCGCTGACCAGCGACGCCAAGATCGACTACTTCGGCGAAGCGGGCCGCATTCGCGGCAGCCTGCTGTACGTGGTGGCGGTGCCGGACAAGCTGCGGCTCGACGTGGTGAGCCCGTTCGGAGCCACGGTCTCGACCCTGACCTCCGACGGCCGCGATTTCGCGCTCTTCGATCTGCGCCAAAAGCAGTTTCTGCGCGGACCAGCGAACGCCTGCAACCTCGGCCGCTTCACGCACGTGCCGGTACCCCCCGCGGCGCTCGTGCAGTTGCTGCGCGGCGAGGCGCCGGTGCTCGTGCACACGTCGGCCGGGGCGACCATCGCTTGGGAGTCTGGGGAGTACGTCGTGCGCATCCAGAGCACCCGCGACGCCAGCGAAGAAATTCATCTGCAGCCGCTCGCGCAAGACTACGCGTTGCCGTTCGATCAGCAGCGGGTACGCGTGACGGAAGTGCGCGTGTTGCAACAAGGCATCGAGCTGTACCGAGCGCAGCTCGTCGGTCATCGCCCCGCCAAGATGTCCGGGCCGCGCGTGGATCCGGACGGCCTCGATCCGCCCGCGCCGCCCAGCGGGCCGAGCTGCCAGTCCGAGGTTCCCGGGCGGCTCCGACTGCAAGTCCCGGATGGAGACCAAGACGTGATCCTGGAAAACGTCGAGGTTTCCCACAACCCCCCGTTGAGCCCGCAAGCGTTTCAGCAAGCGCCTCCGGGCGGCGTGGACGTGCGCTACTCTCCGTGCGCAAACTGACGCCGCTATTTTTCTAGCGAACCAGCAAGTGAAAGCGAGGTTCCTTGCGCAAAACAGCAGTAGCCAAGCCGCGCGAGCCCAAGAAAACCTCGGTCCGCAGCGCGGCCCCTTCCCGTAAACGGGCCAGCACTTCACCGAGTAGCACGCGCGAGGCGCGCAAGTTTCGCCCGCCGAGTTCGATTGAGCTGCCACGGGGGGCAGGGATCCCGAGCTTCATGCGCTTGCCGGTGTATGACGATCCGGCCCACGTGCCCGCGGTGGACGTTCTCTTGTGCGGCGTGCCGTTCGACGGCGGCACCGCGTTTCGACCCGGCGCGCGCTTCGGGCCGCGCGCCGTGCGCGAGGCGTCGTCCTTGGCCCGGCCCTTCTCGGCGGCACTCGGCGTCGACGTGTACGACGAGCTCCGCGTAGCCGACGGTGGAGACATCGCGCTCGCCACGCAAGACCTAGACCGCGCGCTGGCCGCGATCAGCCAGCGCGCGGAATCGATCACGCGCTCGGGCGCCATCTGCGGCTTGATTGGCGGCGATCAGACGCTGACTTTGGCCGCGCTGCGCGGCATTCAGGGGGCCAAGAAAAAAGCCTTCGGTATGTTGCACATCGACGCCCAGAGCAACGGCCTGGGCACGGCAAAAGAGCCGTCCCTCAACCATGCGAGCGTGCTGCGTCACGCGCTGGAAGAGGGCCTGATTCGCGCGGATTCGACGCTACAAATCGGCATCCGCGGCCCGTATTCTTCCGCCGATGATCTGAGCTTTGCACGCACGCACGGCTTTGAAATCGTGACTACGGACGAGGTGCGTTGGGATTTGCACGCCGTGGTCAGCCAAGTGCGGAACTTGGTCCGCAAAGGCGCGCTCTACGTCAGCGTGGACGTCAGCGCGCTCGATCCCGCGCACGCGCCCGGGACCGCCTTCCCATTGCCCGGCGGCATGAACACTTGGGAGCTGCAGCAGATCCTTCGCGCGCTCGTCGGCGCCGAGATCATCGGCTTCGACGTGGTCGAGATCGCGCCCACGTACGACCCCGCTGGCATCACGGCCCTGGCCGGCGTGTCGATCATACACGAGCTCTTGGCCGCCTTGGCCGACACTCGTCGCAGTGGCCGCCCCGCGCCCTCGAGTCACCACGTACCCGGTCGCCGCGGCCGACGCATGTCGCCTTAGGTCCGCGACCGCACCCCGGGTGCCGTCAGATTTGGCCCACCCATCCCCATGGCAGCCACGCCTGCCCTCGCGGCAACGAGCGCGAGCTCGGTCAGTGAAATCGGATGTCGACCGAGATGGTGCAGGGTCGAGTCGCCATCCCGAAGCTCCACTGTCGGATGCGAGCCTGCAGACAAGGAACGACGACCTGATTCAGGCTCGGGTGGTTGGGGTTTGGAACCGGGCGGCCCGACACTTCTTCCCCCTCTCAGCTCGGCAAGCGTTGTGACGCGGGTGGCTTCCGCGCGAGCCCACGCTTACGGCACATGACGAATGCGGGCTTCATCCGGGCGATGACTTGGCGACGTTGCTTGTGCTCATCTGTCGGGAATGTTCGGATCGGGCCAATCACGATCGGCTCTTCTCGAGCCGCGGTGGGGGCAGGGGCGGGAGGGTGTGCGGAGATTGCGGGCGGGATCGCAGTTCGCGCGCGGCTAAGGTGAGTCACTCCCGAGCGCAGCCAAGATCTTGCCGGGCACATCACTGATGATCGCGTCAACGCCGATGCGCGCCAGTTCGCGCGCGCGCGCAGGCTCGTTCACGGTCCAGGTGTTGACGAGAAAATGCGCGCGTTTCAAGCGATTCACGCGCGCGGCGTTGGCCAGCACGTGTTCCGGATTCAGGGCATTTGCGCCCAGCCGCTGCAGCCCAGGTGCGTACTTCAACACGTGTTGCTTGGCATGCACGAGCCAGGCGCGCGGCAACTCCGGCAAGCGGCGTGCGAGCCACCAGACGAAGTACGGGTGAAAGCTGGAGAAAAGCACGAGGGGCAAGGCTTGTCGCGTCATCACGCGTTGCACTTGCCGGAGCAGGAGCAATTGGTTCCGCACGTCCGATTTGAGTTCGACGTTCACACGTTGCCCGTGTTCGCGGGCCCAGTGCAGCACTTCCGCGAGCGTCGGTATGCGCTCGCCCTTGCCCACGTCGAGGCCCGCGAGCTCACGGCTCGAAATGTCCTCCGCGTGGCGCGTGTCGGCGCTCTGGGTCACCCGCGTGAGCGTGGGATCGTGCAGGACGATCACTTGCCCGCTGCCGTCGAGGCGAACGTCGAGTTCGATGCCATCGGCCCCTTCGGCGCGCGACAGCTCGAAGGCAGCCAAGGTATTTTCGGGGGCGGCGTGACGGGCGCCGCGGTGTCCGAGCACGAACGGCCGCGCACCGGGCGGTCGTTGCCAGGCGCGCAAGGCGTCAGCCAGCAAGCTCTTGCGCAATCTCGCGCGCGACCAGCCGAGCTCGCTCGACCTCGTTCGCCGCGAATGAAATCCCGCCCACGACCGGATGCCCACCGCCGCCATAGCGCGCGCAGATGGCGCTGATGTCGGCGTCCAAGGGCTCGCCGGACCACGGGTTGTAGCCGACCGAGATCTTCGGGCCGCCCTTGAGCACGCCGACCAAGACCGAGTACACGCTCTTGGGGTAGAGCGCGTAGGTCACGAATTTGCCGACGCTTTCGAGCAAGGTCTCGGTCAGGTCGACGAATACGACGCGGCCCTGCACCTCGCTCTTTTCGCGCACACGCTCGACGAAGCGCTCGTGCTTTTTGCCGAGCGGTTTGTAGCGTTCGTTGATCGCGCTCGACGCGGCCACTTCGCTGAGGGGCTTTTGCAGCAACTCGGGCACCATTTGCGCGTAAAAAGCGTCGTCACCGTAGTGCTCGACCACGCTGACCAAGCGCATGGTCGGGTCCGAGCGGTCGATCGCTCGTTCGGGGCTGTCGAAGCGCGCCGAATCGACGATGTCCGCGAAGCGCACGAGCGGCTCGAGCTTCGGATCGGAGAAGCCGAACTGTTTTTGCGCCGTGTCGGCGATCAGCTTCGTGCACGAGCTGTACGTGGCATCGAAGAAGTAGTGCGGGTTGTGGGCGGCTTCGAAGGCTTCGCGATCGGCTTCCGAGGGGAAGGCGGTGCGATGATGATCGAAGTACCAGGTGAGCTTGGGCGAGCTCTTGAAGCGGTAGTCGAGGATCGCGTTCTCATCGCCGACCAGCAGCTTTTCGTCGTTGCGCTGCTGGTTCATTCCGTAGCCGCAGGCGCGATACTCGAACTTGGCCTGCTGCAGACCGCGTTCATGCATCAGGCGCGTGAAGAGCACGGCACTCGACAAGCCGTCGAAACAATGGCCATGGCTCGCCACCACGAAAAGCATACGGCGTGTTACCACGGGCTCGCCGAGCTGCCGCGCGCTTTCCGAATCGGTTGCTAAAACGCAGCAACCGGAACTGCCCCGCGACCGACCGGTGGCGATGCCCGAAGTCACCGATCGTTGCCTGACGGGCAGCGCGCTGCCCGGGCGGCTTGCCGATCTCGAGGCACCGCCCGAACGTCTGTTTCTTCGCGGGGAACTGCCACGCGGGCCGGCGGTTGCGATCGTCGGCACTCGCCGGTCGACGAGTGAGTATGAGCATTTTGCTCATCAGCTTGCCTTCGACCTGGCCAAGGCGGGGGTGGCGGTTCTGTCGGGTGGCGCGAAGGGCATCGACAGCGAGGCGCATCGGGGAGCGTTGGCTGCGGGCGGCGTTACAGTGGTGGTGGCCCCGGCGGGATTCAATCGGCCTTACCCGGAGGAGAACGCAGATCTGTTTTCTCAGGTCGTCGCCCAGGGCGGGGCGTATCTGTCGCTACCAGACCCCGATTGCCCCGCGCCGCGGGGGATCTTCTTTGCTCGGAACGAGTGCTTGGTCGCGCTGGCGCACTTGGTCGTCGTGGTCGAGTCTCCGTTTCGAAGCGGCGCGCGCAACGCGGCGTCGTGCGCCCGGCGCTTGGGCCGGCCGCTGTTCGTCGTCGGTGCTCCGCCGTGGCACGAGACGGGGCGCGGCTGCCTGGCCGAACTCAATCTCGGCGCGCGCGCTCTCCTCTCAGTAAAAGATTTGTTGAAGGCGCTCCGCGATCAGAACCTGCATGCGGTTGCGCCGGCCTCGCCCGCCTTCAGCGAACCGCGGCCCCAACAAGAAAGCTTAAAATTTTCGGAAACATCCCCGCCCGGAGCCGCCCGTGCGGCGGTGCTGAAAGCCGTCCGGGTCGGCGCGGGTTCGAGCGACGAGATCGGCCTCCAGACGGGCCTTCCGGCAGGGCGTGTTTCAGAACTGATCTTGACGCTGCGCCTGGAAGGAGTCTTAGTAACCGACTCCTCAGGGCGACTACGAATTCATAAATAGCTGATTTGACTAGGATTTGTAGTGCAGCCGCAGCCCAGTGGGCTTGCGCAACGGTCGAACCGTTCGCACTCAGGGTATCGAAAGGCACGCACAACCCGCCATGGCGAAGACTCTCGTAATCGTCGAATCCCCCGCCAAAGCCAAGACGATCAAGAAGTACTTGGGCGCCGGCTACGAGGTCGTAGCCAGCAAAGGCCACGTCAAAGATCTGCCCAAGAAGATGGGCATCGACGTGAAGAACGGCTTCGAAGAGACGTACGAGGTCATCGAGACCAAAGCCAAGGTCTTGGCCGAGCTGAAGGCCGAATCCAAAAAGGCCGATGTCTTGTTGCTCGCTACCGACCCTGACCGCGAGGGCGAGGCGATCGCCTTCCACATCGCCGAAGAGCTCGCGCGGCCGAAGCTCGAGGTGCGGCGGGTCGAGTTCGAAGAGATCACCAAGAAGGGCGTGCAGCGCGGCATCGATTCCCCGCGTGATTTGGACGCAAACTTGTACAGCGCGCAGCGCTGCCGGCGTGTGCTCGACCGCATCGTCGGTTACGACGTCTCCGCGTTGGTTTGGTCCAAGCTCGCGTTTGGCCTGAGCGCTGGGCGCGTGCAGTCGGTCGCCCTGCGGCTGATCGTCGAGCGTGAGCGCGAGATCGAAGCTTTCGTCCCGGATGAATACTGGAACGTCGGCGCGCTGCTGCGTGGCAAAGCCAAACAGAATTTCCACTCGCGCTTGGTCAAGGCCGACGGCGAAAAGCTGGAAGTCACCAATGGCGAACAGGCCGCGGCGGTGAAGGCGGATCTGGATAGCGCCAAATACAAGGTCAAAGGCGTCACCAAGCGCGAGCAGAAGCGCAACGCGCCCGCGCCGTACACCACGAGCAAGCTGCAGCAGGACGCCACGAGCCACCTGCGCTTCCCGACCAAGCGCACGATGAACATCGCGCAGCGCTTGTATGAGGGTATCGATCTCAAGAAAGACGGCGGTCTCGTCGGTCTCATCACCTACATGCGTACCGACTCCGTGCGTATCAGCCCGGACGCCATCATCGAGCTGCGCGAGTACATCAAGACGACCTTCGGCGAAAAGCACCTGCCCGCCAAAGAGAACGTCTTCAAGTCGCGGAAGGATGCCCAAGAGGCGCACGAAGCCATTCGCCCGACCTCGCTCGAGTACACGCCCGAATCGGTGCAGAAGCACCTGAGTGACGAGCAGTACAAACTGTACAAGCTGATCTGGGATCGCTTCGTCGCCTCGCAGATGTCGCAAGCCGTCTACGATCAGACCGGTGTCGACATCGAGGCCGTGCCCACGCGCGCGAACTCGGCGCACCAATCACTGATGCTGCGAGCCAGCGGCAAAGTGCTCAAATTCTCGGGCTGGCTCGAACAGTACCAGGCCGCCAAGGGTGCGGAAGAAGCGCCCAAAGAGTTCGCCGGCGAAGACGACGCGCGCGCCGAAGCCGCGCAAAACGGCGCGGCCGAGCGCGCCGCAGCCGCCGACGACGAAGAAGGCCTGTTGCCCGAGCTGAACGAGGGAGAAACGCTCGACTTGGTGGAGCCGCCCGGCGTCTTGGCGGAGCAGAAGTTCACCCAGCCCCCCGCGCGCTTCAACGAAGGTTCGCTGGTGCGCGAGCTGGAGAAGCGCGGCATCGGTCGCCCCAGCACGTACGCCGAAATCATCAGCAAGGTGCAGGCGCGTGACTACGTAGAGAAGCTGCCCGGCGGGCAGATGAAAGCTTCGGACCTCGGCAAGCGCGTCACCGACGGCTTGGTCTCGACCCACTTGGACTTCATGGAGCCGAGCTTCACCGCCAAGATGGAAGAGGACTTGGACGAGGTTCAGGCGGGCCGTTTGGATCGCGTGAAGCTGCTCGATCGCTTTTACGGCAGCTTCCGCGAAGTGCTCGACAGCGCCAAGAAGGACAAGCGCTGGGCGCCCGAACCCGAGCCCACCGAGTACAAGTGCGATGACTGCGGCGCGCCGCTCTTGAAGCGTTGGGGCAAGAACGGCTTCTTCCTCAGCTGTGAGACGTACCCGAAGTGCAAATTCACTCGCGATTTGTCGAAGGAAAACGGCGAGCCCGCCGTGGACCGAATGACCGACTACATCTGCGACAAGTGCGAGAAGCCGATGGTGATCAAGACCGGTCGCTACGGCGAGTTCTTGTCTTGCAGCGGCTACCCAGAGTGCAAGAACGCCAAGCCCGTGCCGCTCGGCATGCCCTGCCCGAAGTGCGCGGGAGACATCATCGAGATCCGCTCGAAGAAGAAGGGCTCTCGCCCGTTCTACGGCTGCGCCAACTATCCGAAGTGTGATTTCAAGGTGTGGCAAAAGCCGGTCAACGAGCCCTGCCCACAGTGCAGCTACCCGTTCCTGGTAATCGGCGGCGGGGCCAAGAACCCGAAGCTGATGTGCGGCAAGGGTCCGAAAGAGTGCGATTACTCGCGGCCGATCGATGAGCCCGGACCGGCCGAGCTGGAGGCCGCGGAAGCCGCTGAAAAGCTGCCGGATCCGGAGGCCCCCAAGGGCAAGCGTCGTACCGCGGCGGCTGCGGTTGCGCCGTGAGCACGACCCCCACCGTCACCATCATCGGCGCAGGTCTCGCGGGTTCGGAAGCGGCGCTCAGCCTGGCCGAACGCGGCATCCGCGTGCACCTGCTCGAGCAAAAGCCGAAGAGTCGCACCGCGGCGGCCGTGAGCGAGAACTTCTGCGAGTTGGTGTGCTCCAACTCGTTCCGCGGCGCGGCGCTGTCGAACGCGGTTGGCCTGCTCAAAGAAGAGATGCGCCGACTCGGCTCGCACGTGATGCGCGCGGCGGATGCCACGACCGTGCCCGCGGGCGGCGCGCTGGCCGTCGATCGCGAACGCTTCTCGGCCGAAGTCACGGCGCGCCTGCGAGCGAACCCGCTGATCGAGATTGAAACGGGGGTCGTCGAGCGCTTGCCCGAAGCGCGCCCGCTGATCGTCGCCACCGGGCCGCTCACGGGGGACGCCCTGGCCGCCGACATCGCCGCGCGCGTGGGCGCGTCCGCGCTTGCGTACTACGACGCGATCAGCCCGATCGTCAGCGCCGAGTCGATCGACTGGGATCAGGTATTTCACGCTTCGCGCTGGGACAAAGGCACGAGCGAGGAAGATCGCACCGCGTACGTGAACTGCCCGCTGAACGCCGAGCAGTACCAAAATTTCGTGAACGAGGTGCGCGCGGCGCGCAAAGTAGAGCCGCAATCCTTCGAAGACGTACGCTATTTCGAGGGCTGTTTGCCGATCGAGGTGATGGCCGATCGGGGTGACAAGACGCTCGCGTTCGGTCCGATGAAGCCGGTCGGTCTGACCGATCCCAAGACGGGCCGCTGGCCTCACGCGGTGGTGCAGCTGCGCAAAGAAGACGAAGCCGGCACCGCCTACAACTTGGTCGGCTTCCAAACCAAGATGGCGTGGGGCGAGCAAGACCGCGTGTTCCGCATGATCCCCGGGCTCGCGCAGGCGGAGTTCTATCGCTACGGCGCGGTGCACCGGAACACGTTCCTCAACGCCCCCAAGTTGCTCGACGGCACGATGCAACTCGCGAGCGAACCGGGCCTGTACTTCGCCGGACAGATCGCGGGCACGGAGGGCTACGTGGAGGGCGCGGCGGGCGGGCTGCTGTGCGCGCTCTTCGTCGCCGATCGCTTGCTCGGTCGCGAGCCCGTGCCGCCGCCGGCGACGACCGCCCTGGGCGGGCTGCTCACGCACTTGAAGCGCAACGCGGACGATTATCAGCCGTCCAATATTACCTTTTCCCACATCACCCCCTGGGACGGCACGCGGCTGAAGAAGCGCGAGAAGTATGAAGCGATGGCGGAGCGTGCCCTGCGTGACCTCGCGGCGTGGCAGTCCGCGCGTTCCGCGCTGGTTGCGTGACGGGGCCAGCCAGGCGGCGGCCGGGTGTCGCGCGCGGGGCGGCCGCGTTGCCTAATCGAGTGAGTCACGGCGGTGTCACTCTGGGGAGTGAACCGGGCTCGGTCGCGTAAGCCGCGGAAATTCCGAATGTTTCGCGATGTTTTGCGAGCGCGTGAAGGCGGTGTTACGTTGATATTCGGCATTACTGCCACGTAACCCTTAGGAGCTCAGTGTTGGCACTCGAATCCCTCGTTTCGCGGGTACAGAGCTACCATCCGTCGGCCGATCTCGAGTTGATTCGGCGGGCATACCACTTCTCGGAGTGGGCCCACCGGGAGCAGACCCGAAAGAGCGGCGAGCCCTACTTCGTGCACCCGGCCAGCGTCGCCGGCATCGCCGCCGAGTTGAAGCTCGATACGGCCAGCGTCTGTGCCGGCCTGCTGCACGACGTGCTCGAAGACACGCCCTCCTCCATGAAGGAGATCGAGGCGGACTTCGGCAAAGAGATCGCGACCATCGTCGATGGGGTCACGAAGCTCGGCAAGATCAACTTCATCTCGCGTGAAGACCGTCAGGCGGAGAGCTTCCGCAAGATGGTCGTGGCCATGGCGCAGGACATCCGCGTCCTCTTGATCAAGCTGTGTGATCGCCTGGACAACATGCGCACGCTCGACCACATGAAGCCCGAGGCGCAAGAGCGCATCGCTCGGGAGACGATGGAGATCTACGCGCCGCTCGCCGGCCGCCTGGGCATGCAGCGCATCAAGAGCGAGTTGGAAGACCTGGCCTTCCGCTACTTGGATCCGGAAAACTTCCGGATTTTGTCGGGCAAGCTGCACAAAACCCAGAAAGAGCGCGACCACTACATCGAGACGGTTTCGCGCACGATCACCTCGCGCTTGGCCGAGCAGGGCTTTGCTTGTGAAGCTTCTGGCCGCGCGAAGCACGTGCTGTCGATTCATCGCAAGATGAAGGAGCAGCAGTGCGAATTCGAACAGGTGTTCGATACCGTCGCGTTCCGCATTTGCGTGGAGTCCGTGGCGGATTGCTATGCCGCCCTGGGCGTCATGCACTCCAAATGGACGCCGATTCCCGGTCGATTCAAGGACTACATCGCGCTACCCAAGCCCAATATGTACCAATCACTGCACACCACGGTGATTGGCCCGGGCCGGCAGCGGATCGAAATTCAAATCCGTACCCACGAAATGCACCGCGTGGCCGAACACGGCATTGCGGCGCATTGGAAGTACAAAGAGCGCGTCTCGGGCGGAGTCGATCCGAAAGATGCCGAACGCTTCGGCTGGCTGCGCGAGCTGGCGGATTTCCAGCGCAACCTGAAGGATCCGGTCGAGTTCCTCGAGAGCGTCAAGGTTGATCTGTTCCCGGACGAGGTATACATCTTTACCCCCAAGGGTGACTTGAGGGTGCTGCCCCGCGGCTCCACGCCGATCGACTTTGCGTACGCCATTCACTCTCAGGTCGGTGAGCACTGTTCCGGCGCGCGCGCCAACGGCCAAATCGTCCCCCTGCGCTACAAGCTGAAGAGCGGTGACGTCATGGAAATCATGACCTCACCCAACCAGCAGCCGAGTAAAGACTGGCTGGACTTCTGCGTCACGACCCGAGCCCGCGCCCGTATCCGCGGCCACATGCGCGCCGACCAGCGCCAGAAGAGCATCAACCTCGGCAAAGAGCTGCTGGACAACGAGATGCGGTCCGCGGGCATGAGCTTCTCGAAGTTCGTCAAGAACGAGGCCGAGGTTCGTCGCGTGTACGAAGCGCACTCCGTGCAGAGCCTGGACGAGCTCTTGCTCACGATCGGCTACGGCAAAGTCCAAACCGAAGACGTCGTAGACGGCATGCGCGGCGTGAAACCCGAAACCGGCGGTGACGGAGAAGCTCCCGCCTCCCTGCGCCCGGGCCGCATCGAGCAGTTCGTGCGCAAGGTCACCGGCCGCGACCAAGCCGGCATCAAGGTCAGCGGTATCGATGACGTGCTGGTGCGCTACGCGAAGTGCTGTAACCCGCTGCCCGGCGACGCCATCATCGGCTTCATCACGCGCGGTCGCGGCGTCACCATCCACCGCCGCGAGTGCATGAAGGCGTTCGACACCGACCCGGAGCGTCGTATCGAGGTGAGCTGGGACTCGAAGGCCAAGATCAACCGCCCGGTGCAGCTCTCGGTCACGACCACCAACAAGCCGGGGATCTTGGCCACCGTGAGTCAGACCTTCAGCAAAGAAGAGATCAACATCACGGAGGCGAACTGCCGCTCCGGCGACGACGGCCGCGCCCACAACATCTTCACCTTCAACTGCAGCGACCTGAGCCAGCTCAAGAACGTGATGAAGGCGCTGCAGAAGGTGAACGGGGTGGTCGAGGTGGCGAGGATTTGAGTGGCGCCCCATCCAGGGGCCAGGCCGCCCGGTCTGGCCCGTCGGCCGCCAGTGCGCCACCCACCTTCAGAAATTCGCTGACCTTTTCCGATTTCCTTGACAGACCCAGCTCGTGAAAGTACACATCGCGGCCCTCACCGCGGGAGTAACTCAGTGGTAGAGTGCAACCTTGCCAAGGTTGACGTCGAGGGTTCGAATCCCTTCTCCCGCTCCGAACTTTCTTGAATGATCTCGCTGACTTAGCGAGATCGAATCGTCCGAAAAAGACGATTTCTGGGACGATTCGCCGCTCCCACTGGACGATTCCCCGAGCAGACACGCAGGCAATGCCGTGTAAGGCCGGCCGATCGCAGCTGAGGAAAGGGCCAGGTGCCCTCGACGAATGTAGAGCAGCGTCGTCTCAAAGTCGGCGTGTCCAGCGCGCTCGCGGACGTCTTGGTCCGAGTCTCCGCGGATGGCCATGTACGTGATACCGGTCGCGCGTAGGTCGTGAAAGCGGATGGGCTGCGAGCCGGGGCGGCGGACGTGCAGTGAGGCCCGGCTGACGCCGGCTTTCACCAGGTCCTCACGAAGCACTTCAGCAAGGTGCGTGAAGCGCGGAAAGAGTAAGCCGCCGGGTTTGGGCTGCTCGCCCCACATTTGGTCGAGCAGCGGGCGCAGCACGGGCTCGAGCGCGAAGTGCCGGCTGTCTTCGGTCTTGGTGCGCTCGTTGAACACGCGCTCGATGTGGTCGAAGGAGCGGTTTACCCGAACCATGCCGTGCTCGAGGTCGATGCTCCGGCCCCAGAGGAAGGCCAGCACTTCACCGGGGCGGGTGTAGCAATAGACGGCCACGGCGTAGAAGCGGCGGCGCTCCAACGGGATGGCCGGACAACTGAGCAGCTGGTCGAGCTCGACGGGGAACAGCCACTGCTTTTCGAGTGCGCTCGGCACGTCAGGTGGCTTCACTCCCATCGCCGGGTTGACCTTCAGCAGGCGGAGCTCGCGCAGCTTGGAATTGCACGCGTCGCCGAACATCTTGGACACCAATGCCCAACAGTTGCAGGCGCTTTTTTGGCCAAACCGATCGCGGCCTTTGCCGCCCTTTCGCATGGCTTTTGCGTCGAGCGCTTGCACGACGTCACGCAGATCGTCGCTCGTGACCTCGTTGATGAGTCGCTTACCGATCAGCGGACTGATGTGCTTGCGCCAGCGGTAGCGATCGCTGCGTACGGAGCGCAGTTTGCCGATGCGCGACGGGATCCAGAGCTCTTCAAAATAGTCGTCACACGACACGATGGTGCCGGTGGACTTGAGAATCTGAAATCGCGACGGGTCCCACGGCTGCCCGGCCATCTCCCGCGAAGTCTTGTTCGCAATCCGCCGCGCGGCGTCGTCCTTGAACTTCGGGTCGATCTCGAGCCAAGGCCGGTGCTTCTTGCCCTGCGCGTCGACGACCGTTAGCCGAATCTTCAGCTGCGAATTGTCCGGCGCTCGCCAGATCGTGCCGGTGCGTTCCCGAGGCATCAGCCCGTCTTTCTGACGCCTGCGCGTCCAAGTAGTTGTTCGACCGTAGCCGCCTCGCTGTCGGCTGTCGTGCTGGCGACGTTTGGTTCGACCTTGTGAAGGTCGATATAAGCGTGGAGATCTTTGCGCTTGACCAAGATGCGTCGGGCTACCTTGAAGCCAGGCACGAGTCCAGTTCGGACGAGCAAGGCATAGGTGTGGCGAGGGAGCGGCGAGCTCTCTTGATCGTAGTACTCGTCCGAAAGGTCACCCTGCTCGAAGTGGTCCGCCAGAGCATCGGAGAGCGCGTGCAAGAGCTGGCGAACATTCAGGTATCCGGCCACGGACGCCTCCGTCGTGCCAGCTTTCCGGTTGCTCGGCGCACACAGTCTCTTCCCATGGCGAAACCCCTCGCGGCTTGACCTGTCTATATCACTTGATAATCTCCGTGCAAGGCGATCCATTCCCAGATGTTGAAATTCACGCGTCACCTCAGCCCCCAACAGACTGAGCACCTGCGTGAGCTCGTGAAGACCGAGCTGATGACGCGCATACCCAAGCAATACCAACTCGCTGCCGCGCTCGGCATCGCCCAGGGAAACTTCTCCAATTTTCTGGACGGCACGCGCGGCGCGACGATCGCTCTTGCGCTCGGAGTCGCCTTCTTGCTGGGTCGTCCGATTGAAGACGTGCTCGGCATGCCGCGCATGCCGGTGTTCGTAGACGACCAGGAGCGGCGATATCCGACGCGGATCCTCGCTGCTCGCGCTGCCTATATGGAGGGAGTTCCGGTAAACCGGATTCTTCAGGTGCTGAGCTCATCGCTCCGCTACGATGGCGACCCGGGCGTGGAGTGGTGGGTGAAGATCATGCGCAGCAAGTCGCTCGCTTCGCCGGGGTCAAAAGAAGACACGCAGCGGGCGATGAAGCTCGTTGACCCAGGTGCCGGCAAAGCAATCGCGCGCCGAAGGGTCAAAGCGCCTAAGCGCAAGTAGCTGCGCTAACCTTCTTGCGCAGACGAAAGATCAAATTTGCTGGATCTGGGAATCCGGTTCAGAGTGCGTGCGTTCGGGGTAAGCGCGCGGGTGGCAATTGGGCGATCCAAGGGACGATGTCGGTGACGTGCTCGCGCGCGAGCTCTACCTCAGCGCGGGCCTCGACCTTGGCCGTGCGCACGGCGCGCCGCGCGTTGCTGCAGCCGTTCTGGGCGAGGATTGTCTGCATGTTGTCCGTCCCGGTGAGTTACCAGGCCGCGCTCTGATTCAGCGCAGTGGTCTGAACTGGATCATTCACTTCCGCGGAACCCTGACCAGATCGCAACTGAACCACGCCATAGCGCACGAGCTAGGCGAGTGGTTCCTGCGTTGTCGTGGCTACGCCGATCCCGACGTGGAAGCGCTTTCAAATCGTCTCGCCGCCGCGATCTGCGTGCCTCGGCCGGCCTTCGTTGCCGCGTACAACGAGCTCGGCGACGACGTGCCCGCACTCAGCCGGCGGTTCTGCGTGTCTGAGAGCATGATGGCCTTGCGCCTCGCGGAATGCCTCGGTCCGCCGACGGCGCTGATCACGGAGAAGGTGGTCCTCACGCGCGGCGATCCGTGGGAGTGGCCGACCACGCGCGAGGAGTGGATGGCGCTCGTCGAGCGCGTTCGCGCAGAAGCGAACGGCCTGTCGTTGCTGAATTTGAGTGACTCGACGGGGCGTGTCGTTCTGCGCTGCCGGTGAGCGTGTACCGGCTAGGTCGCTGAGCTAGATTCAGCCAGAAAACCGCCGCGTTCCGCTTGCTCCTGCACTTTTTGGGGCAAACGGTACTCGCGCCAGCGCCGCAGTGCTTTCTCATCGAATATGCAGAGTGGGTGATGCATCGCCGAGTTGCGCTTGCCCCAGGGGCCAGCGCTCTCTGGATCAAACCAGCGCCTGCATTCGCAATCGGTCCATGACGGATTGTTCACGCACTGATGCCGCTCGATCTTTTGAAAGGGCGGTACCGCAAACTTCACCTGGGCCAGTGGATTGACCCACGCGACCACCGAGAGCTCGTCCGTGCAGACCGTGACCCCAGTTTTCGCGAACTGGTGCGCGAGCCATCGCGCGAGCTTGTGCCGAGCCTCGCGGTTCACCGCCCAGGCGCGGGTGAGGGGCGTGTTCAGGCGAAAGTACGGAATCACGGAACGAGCCCTTTGGTCTCGCCGGCCAAGTACCTGACCAGCGAATCGAGAAAGCTCTGATACACAGGGTCAACGCGGTTGCCGACCTTGCCTTGGCGAAGCCGCTGGAAGCGAAGCCACAGCGCCTCCTTCTGTGTGCGCGGCCGCGCGGCGCGCCGGCCTCGGCGGACAGGAAGGTCGAGCATCTGCTGGAACAGCCGGCACTGAGCCTCTTCGTCGGGCTCGTCTTCATCGTCTACGAGGGTCGTGATGCGCAGCAGGCGCTGAATCGGGACGGTGTTCGGAGGCAGCTGGGCGAGTCGCACCACGACGGCAGGGGCGAGATTTCTCGCCAAAATCATGGCAGTTGAGACGTGCCCCTGCGATTTGCCGATCCGCGCGGCGATCTCAGCTTGAGTGAACCCAGATTCATAAAAGCCGAGGTACGTCCGCCCAACCTCCCAGAGTGGCACGTCCTCGCGCACCAGGTTCTCTACGACGTTGGCGAAAGCGCCGTCGCCGGAGATGACCAGGCAGCTGACCTCGGTCGAAGGTAGGCGACCCTGCTTGGACAGGAGCGTCAGAGCGCGGTAGCGGCGCTCCCCGGCAACGATCTCGTAGTAGCCGGGCTCCGAGTGCGGCTGCACGACGAGGTTGTGGAGCAAGCCGTACTGCTCGATCGAGCGCGCCAGCTCATCGATGCGGCGGAACGTTTTCCGGACCTGCTTTGGATTCGGCACAACGCGATCGAGCGGGATGCGGATGATGTCGCTCATCCCGCCCTCACGTAATACAGCTTGCCGTCACTGAGCTCGATGGCTCCAACGCCGTCCTCAGGCTCCTTCCGCTTGCTGGCAGCGGCCTCCTCGGCGGACGCCTCCCGCGCGACTTCGCCGGTTTCCAGGTCCACCAGCTGGGGTGCGGCGACGCCGTGGCTGCGCTCCCAGGGGCTCCGGAACTGGCAGAGGGGGTGGTGATGGCCGGAGACTCCGCCGGCCCAGACGTGGCAGGCGCATCCTTGCGGGTCTGGGATGGTGGGCACTGGTGGTGCTGGCGGGAAGGCGGACGGCGGCGGCTCGGGCGTCGTTGTGTCCCCTGGCGGCGGGTCGGTGGGTGCCGTCGAGTCCGCCGGCTCGGGCTCATGAGCGGCGGTTGCCGACACGACAACCCGGTCGCGCGGGGCGTCTGGGTCGTGGAGCTGCTGCGATTCCCAAGCGGACTTGTTCACGCAGATCGGGTGGTGCTCGTCCTCCTTGCCGGCGGGCTTCTGCCATTCGCGGCACATGCACTCGCAGGGGCGGATGGCGTGGTGCGCCGCGCGAAATTTAGCGCGTTCGATGGGGACACGCTCGCGCGTTTGGCGGGCGGTGCCCAAAACGCGCCCGCTCGGGGTGCGAATTTGGGAAAGCCCGTGTTCGGTGAAGATGCGCTTCGTGAGCTCCATGCGCGCGTCGTGATCGCGCCACGCTCGGAACTCCGCCTGACTCAGTCGGTAGATCCTCATATCGAGAGCAGTGACACGAAGGCGTTTGGAATCTCAAGGAAACGGAATCCTTGTCGTGGGCGGGGTCCGGGTGCGCGATTCGTGCTCAGGCATGGCAATGAGGAAGGGTATCCAGAATGCGAATCGAGCGGTCTCGAGCGATCACGCTTCGCGAGCTTGCCGTTCCTGCGGTCCGTCGCTCAAGGGCGGTGGCTCTCTCGCCGGAGTTGCTCCGGTTTCCACGAGCGTGCCCGCCGGGTTTCTCAAAGGCGAACTAGAGACCGGTGTTGCAACATGCCCCTCGATCGCGCAGGACAACGCTCGCCACGCCCAGGCTTTCACGTCGAGCGTCCCAGACGCGCGAGAGGCGAATGTCGGAGCGTCCGAACATCGTAGATCAGGGCTCGGTCGAGCATCGCGATTGGCCTCGGATGGTCTGCGTAGATCATGACCATTTGTTCAAGCGGATTTCCCGCCGTCCTTAAATGCCTGGTGGCCCCAATCGCAACCTTGTTGCGCCATTACGTTGAAGCCTGCCAACAGGACACGAAACCCCCGTCATGAATCAAATAGGCGGGTGACTCTCAATCGGTTAGAGCTAGACGGGACACCGGCGCTTCACCAGAACGAGGGGAGCGCCGAAATAAGTCCTTTGATCCTTGAGTTACGAATGACCAGGGTTTCTTAATTAATGTGCCGCCGCCGTTTCTTAGTCAGCGTCGTCGAGCCGGGCTGTCACCGTTCCGAAACGTGAAGCCGCCTTTTGCGTCAGGCACGGGCGGAAGAAAAGCTTCGACGCTTCAACGTCATAGAGCGTGATTCCCTTTTTCGGTGATGGAAGGGAATATCTCTCCTTCGAACTCGTTCGGCCTAAACACATGACTATGGTGCGCCCGCTCGCGGTCACCTTATAACATCCCGCAGATTCCGTACTAGCGAGTGGTCGTGCCGCGCCAAGCGGCATCATGACGAATGGGCTGAGGTGGGCTTGCACACTCTACGCTTTTCTCGATCAACAGAAGGAAAACGTGTTCGATGCGGAACGTGATGGCGGCGTCGGCACGCGGCGCGAGTCACGAGCGCTACGCGATGCCGTGTCAAGACGCGCACGCGTGGCGCGACCTGGGCGATGGCTGGACGGTCGTCGCCGTTGCCGATGGAGCCGGCTCGGCGAGGCTGGCCGAGCACGGCGCGGCGGCGGCGGTCGAAGCGGCCGTCGCGGCGATCGCGGAGCAGGGGGCGAGCGCGCTGATCGCACTCGGTGCCGAGCGTCCGGCCTGGGACCAGATACTCCGCGGCGCGCTCGCCCGCGGGCTCGCCGCTGTCACCGCAGAGGCGGAGCGCCAGCGCGGGGAACTCCGGGATCTCGCGTCAACGCTGCTCATCGCGGTTGTCGGCCGAAAGCGCAGCGCTGGGGCGCAGATCGGCGACGGAGCGATCGTGATTCAGCTCGCGACCGGCGAGATTGTCGCGCTCACCGTTCCCGACCCGCCCAGCGAGTACATTAATGAGGCGGTGTTCTTGGTCTCGCCGCACGCGGTCGAACAGGCCACCGTCGTGGTGGACGACCGCCCACCGCGCGCCATGGCGGTGTTTAGCGATGGGCTCCAGCTGATCGCGCTGACGTATCCCTCGTGGACACCTCGCCAGCAGTTCTTTAGCTCCTTGTTCGCCTATGCGGCCGCGCATCCTGATCCCGCGGCGGCGTCAATGGAACTCGGCGACTATTTGACCTCGCCGGCGCTGAGAGCCAAGTCGGCAGACGACATCACACTCGTGCTCGTCTCGGAGCCGGATCCGGCGGCGTCCGCCCCCATCGCTGCGGAGAAACTTGCATGACCACGCTTCCCTCATCGAGCACCATTACCAACGGAACCTCCGAAGTCGCAGCCGCCGGACGGGTCGCCGTCGACGCCGACACCGACACCGAGCTGCCGCACGATTGCGTCCCGCCGTCGGAACCAAACCACCCAAACGCGGGGAGCCCAGCGCAGTACTGGCCAGCGCCGCTGCCGATCGAGCTGGCGTGTGGCCCGGTGACCCTGAGGGTCGCCGTGGGCACTGACGTCTCTTACGTCGCGGAGCTCGCGACGCAGCTACTCACTCGGCTCGCGCAGAACGTTGCGTCCCCAATTCCCGCCTCAACGCCTCTGACCGACACGCTGCACCAAATGCATGTCGCGCAGGAGACCCACGAGCGCATCCGGGCATTCCTCGCCAGTATCGAGACCGGCGTGCCCACCGCGGAGCAACTCGCCGTGCTGCTTCGTTGGGATTTACAAGCCCAGCTGAGCTTCCGCGAGATGCTGGAAAATCTCGAGAACGCGATGATGGAGCCGCGCGTCGCGGTGCAGGATGATCCACTCGAGCGGGCCCAACTTGAACAGCTATGGGCATTCCTCGACGAGAATTCATCCCATCGCGCCCGCACCGAGGCCTTGATTGGCGCCATCCGCACGGCGCTAGCCGCCGTGGCGGCCGAACTAGACAACGCGCGCGCCGTGCGCTGACCCGTGTAAACCCTTTCCCGGAGATCCCATGCCCAAGCTACCCGACCTCGACCCCGACAACACCGCTCAACGTTGCCCCGTCATGCTCCTCATCGACACCTCGGGGTCGATGCAGGGCGATCGGATCAACGCGGTCAACAGTGGCCTCGCCGCGCTCAAGGCCCACCTCGCCGACGATCCGGTCGCCAAGATCTCGGTGGAGCTGGCGGTGATGACGTTCAACAGCAAAGTCAGCCTAGTCCGAGACTTCAGCTCGCTACAGGAATTCGAGCCGCCGGTCTTGACCGCGGAGTACCAAACGTTCCTCGGCGAGGGGGTAACGCAGGCGCTCTCTGCGATTAATGACCGCAAGCGCATGCTGAAGGACGCGGGCCTGCCGTACTACCGTCCGCTGCTGTTCATCTTCACCGATGGCAACCCCGAGGGCGAGCTGCCGACCGTGATTGAGGACGCACAACGCCGGCTCGCCGAGGCTACAAAGCGGAAGGAGGTCGAGGTGTTTCCGATTGGGATCGGGGACGGCATCGACCTCGACCAGCTAACGCGGATCGCTGGAAAGCAAGCGCTGCGCCTCGATGAGGCGAAGTGGGCCGAGTTGTTCAAATGGCTGTCCGCTAGCGTCGCCGCGGTCTCGCGATCTGCCGGTGCCGGGAACCAGGCAGCACTGCCGGTGCCGGGCTGGGCTCAGTTCAGCACCAATTGATATGTTGTCGCTGCGGACCAACACCGGGGACGCGATCGACCTCGACGAGCGGCGCGACCTACTCGGCCAAGGGGGCGAGGGCAGCGTGTACGCAGTGCCGGGACGCGCCGATCTCGTCGCAAAACTATACCACCAGCCGGGGAATCGCCGCGCCAAGATCGAGGCGATGTGCCAGACGCCGCCGGCCGACACCGCCACGCCCGGGCACGTTTCAATCGCCTGGCCGACTCACGTGCTGTTGCGCAGCGGCGCGTTCGTCGGCTTCTTGATGAAGAGGATCGCGAACGCTCGCACTGCTCTCGAGGTCTCCAACCCCATCCTCCGCCGCACCAGCTATGCGCACTTCAGCGCCCGCCATTTGTTTACCGTTGGTGCCAACCTTGCGAGCGCAATCAACGCAATCCACGGCGCCGGCCACGTTGTCGGCGACATCAACGACAACAACGTGCTCGTCCACGCGACCGCGCTGGTGACTGTGATCGACACCGACTCGTTCCAGGTTCGCGACAAGGCCAGCGCGCAGGTGTTCCGGTGCCTGGTGGGACGAGCTGACTTTACTCCGCCTGAGCTGCAGGACAAACGGTTCGCCGACATGGATCGGCGACCCGAGCACGATCGGTTCGGCCTCGGCGTAATGCTGTTCCAGCTTGCAATGGGCGGCTCGCATCCCTTCTCGGGTGTGCCCGTCGCGACAGGCACCGATCCGGACTGGCCGATTGGCCGCAGGATCTCACACGGCAACTTCGCCTTCGGACGCCGCCAGTCGCCGCTCGCTATCCCGCCGACAGCATTTCCGCTGAAGATCCTCGATCTGACCCTGCAGCAGTTGTTCCTGCGTTGCTTCGAAGCGGGCGCGACTAGCCCGGACGCACGCCCGACCGCGCTCGAGTGGCAGCGCGCACTCCGCGCCGCCGCCGACGCACTGGTGCCGTGTAAAGACGTCCTCGATCACGCTTTCAGCAAACACCTCGGAGCGTGCCCGTTCTGTGCCCGCGCCAAGGCGTTGGCCGTGCGCGCTGCGCCGCGTGCCACGGATGTGCCGCGCGCGAGCACAGCGCGGGCGACCGCAAGCATGGCCGGCACGGCGGGTTCGCTCAGCACTTTCGGGCCGCGGCCGCCACCGGCCCCAGTGCCACGGCCCGCGCCGCCTCCCCCCGAGATCACCCCCGGTCGTTGGCTCCTGCGTCCCGATATTGCCAACATGGGCGTTTACGCGCAATCAATCCAGGCCGTCGGCGGCAACGCCAAGATGATATTGACGCTGCTCGGCGGAGGCCTGTTCCAGGGCGACTTCGAGATGCAGATGTTCGGGTCGATGTTCCCGGCCGGGCTGCAAGGGCAGTGGCACTACGACCCGAATCTCAAGACGCTAACCATTAACGGGATGGTGCAGCTGAGGCCGATGAATCTGGGCATATTCGGCATGCAGATGCCGAATCAGGGCGGCGGTCAGGTGATCCAGGCGTGGCTGCTCAACAGCGGCGGCAACGGTCGGTTCCAGGCCTTCGAGACGTCGTCAGGTCAGCCGTGGTTAGTCGAGCGTGTCTAGTTTCGCAACCAAAGGAGTTTCGCATGAGTTCAGATGCCGAGGTGTTCCGCGCGTTCCTTCAGCTGTTCGAGTGGACCTACGAGTTGGAGTTGCCGCCCGGTCACGCCAGAGCTATCGAGACCGAACTCCGGATCGGGTGGGCCAACAGCGATCCGAGCGAGCAGGAGCTAGTGCAGTTCGTGCTGCAGATGTATCAGGCCGTCACTCGTACTCCTAAGACCGAGCGCGCGGCGCGCCGCCGCGAGGTCCGCAAGATTATGGCGGGGCTGTTCAGCAAGCGCGAGGCCAATGATCGCGGCCGCGTGCTCGACGCGATTCACCGCGCTGTCGAGTCGTTGCGTCCGGGGATCACCGGAGTGGTGGCTCCGGGCGCATCGATGCAGCCACTCTCCACGTTCGCCGTGCCCTCGGCAATGCCTCCGACGGCTGCGATCTCGACGTTTGTCGCACCCGCGGCGATGCCCCCCACAGCGGCAATGTCGACATTTGGCCCTGCGGCGGCGCCCGCTCAGGCGTTCGCGCCAGCGACGGCGTACCCCGGCTATCAGGTTCAGCAGGCACCACCGTGGGCGGTGAATCCTTACGGCCCGCCAAATGCCCAGCAGCAGCAACTTCTGGACGAGCAGGCACGGGCTGCCGCCCACGCTCGCCAGCGTTCGGTCGACCAGCAGATCGCGGACGCACGAGAGCGGCAACGAGACATCCAACTGAAGTCAACGCTCGCCGCGATCGAGCACGAGACCTGCATGGCCGTGATCAGGAACATGAAATGATCCGCTGCGAGACCTGCCAGCACTTCCGGCCGGCGCGCCCGCTGAGCCAGCTGCTCGCGCGGGACATCGGTACGTCTGAGCCAGCCTTGCTCTCGGAGCTCAACAAGATCGCCCAAGACGAGCGCGAGCTCGCAGACGCCGAGGCATCGCTCAAGGTCGAGGTGCTGAGACTCGACGAGCCCGAACTTGCGTGGTGGATCCGGCCAGAGATGTCGGATCACTGCGCACTCGACGAGGCGCGCGGCCGATACCAGTTCCACGAGCTCCGCAACGCGGACGGTCGGTGCGACCAGCACCAGGCGATCGCATCCCGGCCGTGCACGAGTTGCCGACATCGCAGTGACCCCGCGGGGCCCGCCGACGACCAGGTCAAATTCGCGCGCTATGCCCAGCTCGCCGCAGATGCGGCCGCGCTCGAAAAGGGAGAGAGCAACGACCTGCTCAGCAAGCTGACGGAGCAGATTGCCGCTACCAAGGCGTACGAGGCGGTGCAGGTCTACTACACCCGCCGCTCGCTGTGTGCGCCACGCTATCTGCCGATGTGCAAGGCACGATCGGCGCCCGACACATACGTCACTTGCTGCGTCGGCAATCGCCACGACCGCTGCGAGTTGCACGACGACGGCTCGAAGAGTGGGGGGATGTTCGACGCATTCCGTGGGTTACTGCCCACAACCGGAGTGACCCGATGATCCGGATGTGCCCCGAGTGCGCGCACCACCGGCGCCGACCGGCGCTGCGCGTCATCGCGAGCGGCTCCGGTGCCTCGCCCGGCCGGGTCAACGCGGCGACCGAGGAACTCAAGATCGAGCGCGAGCGACGCGAGAGCGAGCAGCGCCGAATCGACGAAGAGTACCGCTTCGACTATGAGCCGGCGTTCGTTCCGTGGTGCGCGCGCTACACCCCGACGCCGGACGAGCTTGCGCGACTGCGCGCCGGCCTTGCGACCGCCGCCTCCATCGACGATCTGGTCGCCGGGCTCGATCTCGGCGACCGCGACTTCATCATTGATCCGGCGAACGGCGCGGTGAAGCCGGTATTCGCACTGTGTCGGCGCCGGAATCCAAGCGGCGATTGCGTTGGCTTCACCCCTCGCGCGCCCGCCGGAAAGTCCCCGTGACCGCAGCGGTGCGCCCGCGGTTCCAGAAGATCCGCGCTACCGGCACGATCGAGCTCGGCGCGCGGCTGGAGCTGATCCAGGCACCGCGGGTTGAGCCCACTGACAGATTCGCCTCCAGCGGGGCGGGCAGCCCGCAGAACCACGACACCCGCAACACCCGCGAGAGCGAGGCGATCGGCGACGCGCTCGAGTTCCGGTTCGCAGAGAAGTCGACCGGCACCCTGCGGATCTCCGACGCCGGATTGACGACATCTTTCGGGATCTTCGGCGCGCCTGGCTCGGGCAAGACCGTGCTCCTGCTCCACCTGCTCGAGCAGGTGCTGGGCCATCAACGCGCCGATCCCGAGCGCCGCTATGGCGCGCTGATCCTCGATCCCAAGGCGTCGCTGATCGACGACGTTCGAGAGATGGCGGCACGCGCCGGCCGCGCCGACGACGTGATCGTGATCAACACCGACCTACTCCTCCGCGCGCCCGAGCGCGCCCTCGACCTCAACGTGATCGACACTCGGCTCGATCCCTACGAGCTCGGCGCGATCCTCGTCCTCGCTGGTCGCAGCGCCGGGATCGACGCGTCGGATCCGTTCTGGTTCCAGGAGTGGACCAACCTGTTCGCGTCGGCGCTTAGCGTGCTGCGTGCCGATGCGTACTTGCGTTCAGGGATCGCCGCGCCACGGGCGACCACGCTACGCGAGCTGATCGACAGCCTTTTCGACTCGGAGGGCAATGTGCGCCGGATCCTCGCGCTCGCGCGTAGCGTCCAGCTTCGGGCCAAGGGCTTGCCGTCCGCGGTCGACCCGCGCCGGTCCGGCGTGCCGTGTGCCCCCGACATCCGGCTCGACGTCCAAATGCTCGAACGGTTCTACGCGGCGGACTACGTCGGAACGATCGAGGCTTTCATCACCAAGGCGTACGGGATGTTCCGCCGGTCGCGGCTGCACTGTTACTCCGCGGCGGCGCCGAAGGGCGGGCGGCTGTACGACGACATCCTCGAGCGTGGCAAGATCGTCCTAGTCAGCATCTCGCCCGGCGAGCCGGCGCTCGCGAAGACGCTGTGCACGCTGGTCAAGTGTCTATTTCAGCGTACGGTGCTCTCGCGGGCGCAGGGGTTTACTAACACGGTGCGGCCAGTAGTGCTGGCATGCGACGAGTACAGCGAAATCGCGTCAGAGGTCGTCGGGCAGTCGCTCGGCGATGGTCAGTTCCTCGCGCTCGCGCGCGAGTACGGCTGCATGGCGCTCCTGGCCACCCAGTCGGTCAACGTGCTCGAAGCGTCGTCGCTGAAGGAGACTTGGCGCTCGGTATTCAGCAACTTCGCCGCGAAGATCTATATGCGCCTTGTCGACAACGAGACCGCCGAGGAAGCGACCAAGCTGGCAGGCGAGAGCGACTGGCGTGTCTACGAGCGCAGCAAGTCGTCTGGCGGCTCCGGCGCGTCTTCGTCGACCCAGCGCTCGCTCAAAGATCGAAAAAACCTGCCGTCGTCGATCCTAACCCAGGTCCTGCGCCGCGGCGAGGCAGTGGTGATCGGCTCACTCGACGGCGGCGTCACCACTCCGGGCACGCACTTCCTTCGCGTGCCGGCGCCGGGAGGCCAGCGTGCCTGACATGGATCAAGCACAGCGCCGCGAGCAGGAGCGGCCTCGAGATCGCGGCGCCGATGCGATGCAGGATCGCACCGCCACGCAGAGCGCGGTGCAAGAGCGCCTGATACAGGCGCGCCAGGACGCCGAGTCGACTCCGACGGAGCTGCGCGAAGCAGCGCGTCAGGACGAGATAGCGCGCCGCGCCTCGGACGACGCCGAGTTGGCCAAACCTTGGGAGGAGTTGCAGTCAAGCACCGCTGACGAGGTCAAGCAGGCGTACCAGTATGTCCGCGACGCCGCAGATCGCCTTGCCGCCGAGGTTGATGCCCAGCGCGGCGCCGAGGCCAGCCCGGAGGCGGAGGCGCGGCGCCAGCAAGGCGACGATACGGTCGAGCGCGAGCGGCGCGGTGCGCGCGAGGACGTCCAGGACGCGCGCGAGGCCGGGCGCACAGGCGACGCCGAGCGGCTCGCGGAGGCCACGGCATCGCTTGCCGCGCGGGAGGAGCGGTTGACCGCGGAGCTACGCGCGCAGCAGGACGCGACCACGCAGCAAGACGCGACCAAGCGGCAAGACGCGACCGCGCAGCAAGACGCGACCGCGCAGCAGGACGCGACCGCGCAGCAGGACGCGACCGCGACTCGCGACGAGCGTTCTGACCAGGAGACGCCAAGCGCGGCCGACCAGCGCCGCGAGGCATGGAACACCCAGCGCGAGTCCGACGACCAGGCGCTCGCCGCGCGGGCGGAACGCGACGCAAGCCCCGACGAGCTCCGCGTACAAGAGGCCTATCGGCAGACCGCCGAGGTGGCCGACGCTGCGTTCGCCGCCGTGCAGCAGCTCGACGCCGCTGTCAGCGAGCGCCACCAGCGCGAGCAGGCGCAAGGCGAGGGGACCGAGAAGAATCGCGACGCAGACCGGGCGGGCTTGGAAGCGATGTACGAGGAGATCGCCGCGGAGCTCGACGATGCCCGGCGCGACGTCGGTCACAGCGAGGTGGAGGGCGCTGACGCCACGACCGACCGACTGCACGAGTCCAGCGAGGCGCTCGCGGCGCTCGAGGAGCGCGCCCAAGCGCGCGCTTTGTACGAGGCCTATCAGCGGCTCGCCGAGACCGTGCTGCCCTACGACGAGCTAGCGAAGCAGACCGGCGAGTTTAACGCGGCCGTGCGGGAGTACGACCGCGAGCGCGCCGACGACGCGTCGACGGAAGTCGCAAAGCTGCGCGAAATTGGCGAGCGACTTGACGCGGACCACTTCATCGACGCTCGGTTCTTCGAGGAGTTCCGCGAGGAGTTCGAGGCGATCGGGATTGACTCCGCAAAGCGGATGCCCGCGTTCGCGGTGCACACCGAGTACCACATCCGTAGTCCCGAACGCATGAGCGAGCTTGCGGGCTTCAAGGAGGGTACCCAGCTCGAGGGGCGTTCGCTGACCAAGGAGAAGCTCGACGCGATCCCGCACGACAATGCGCGCGAACGGTACCACTCGCTCAAGGGCGTCGTCGAAGCGTTCGAGGAGTTCTGGAAGCAGAAAAAGGGCTACGGGGAGCGGCTGGAGCGCGAGTTCGAGCGCATGCGCGAGGCAATCCGCGACCAGAAAGACTACTGGAAGCGATGAGTGCTCGCGACGACAACGACACGAGCCCCGAGGTGCGGAGCCGAACTGGTGGCGTCAACGGATCTATCGATGAAGTCGCATCATTCTCCAGACGTCGCCGTCATCCTCTGGCTTACCCTCACTCGTGGTGTCTAGAGAGCAAGCTTACGGCAACGTGGCGACGGCTCGCTCGACAGCCGCTTTCGTCGCCTGGTTTCGGAGCAGAATCAAATACTTCAATGGCGTCGATGTCGGCCCACGATGCAGCTCGAAATTACGGCACCTGCATCGAACCCGTCCAGGGCACCTCAAACACGAACGCCGTCGCTCGCGAGAGAGTTTCAACGCAGAAAGGCACCATTCGAAGCGATGACATGTGCCCATCGAACCCGTTCAACGTGGGATCCCAACTTGCAATCTTGTGCAGCATGTCAGGCCGCCGATGTTGCTACTCCAGGATGGTGGGATGAGTGGCAGTCCATTGATACGAGCACCAGCCCCCAACTCGCGTCTCGTCTCCCGGCACCTCCTCACTGCAATCCAGCGCGGAAATCCACTCCTCCCGGACGCGGCGTCCATTCCAAAGCCAGAAATGCCGGAAAAGCGCAACCTCTTCTATCCTCCGCAGTGCCTTTCCCTTCTCCGCCCTCGCGTTCGCAGGCGCGTGGTTGGCTCGCAGCTCTCGTCATCGCGATTGTAGCGAGCGCTGTAGCCTTGCTAGCGTTCGGGATTTGGTCGAGTCAGCGCGATACGCGAGAGCGGGTCGAGCGTGAACTCGAACTCGAGAGTGAGGCACGAGAGAGGCTTGAGCGCGAGAGCGAGGCACGAGAGAGGCTTGAGCGCGAGAGCGAGGCACGAGAGCGACGCGACGCCAAGGCCCGAGAGCGACGCGAAGCGCGACAGCGTCGCGACGCCGAGGCGCAAGAGCAACGCGAGGCGCGAGAACAACGCGACAGCGACAGCGACAGCGACGATGAAAGTGAGGTCGGGGCACGCGACGCGCACGCGGACGAACTCGCGACGACGACAACCTGTTGTACCAACGTTGGCTCGTGCCCGATGGTTCAGCCGTCGCAACCGGGGAAAGCCTGCTTCTGCATTACTGTCATGGGCGTGTTCCCGGGTCAGGCGTGCGAGTAGCGAAAGTGCGGAGGCGGCGTTCAGGATTCTCGAGCCGCGCTGGGGCGACTTGGGCGCGGTCCACCGGCAAGGGAGGACGTCGACTAGGGCGATTCGTATCGTCAACGTTCCAGAAACGTGGACCACACAGGCATCAACAAACTGAGTGGTCTGTACTTGCTTGCCGAAAGATCGCTCCAGACTAAGCGCGCCCTGTCCGGTCGCCGCAAATGCCGCCACACGACCGGGAGCGAAGTGCTCTGGTAGTGAGGGATCCAACTCAAGCGCACAGGGAAGAAGCATCTCGTGCCTCAAACCAGCCAAGCGCCGGCAAGGATGTCGAAAATTCCGCGCGTTCTCTTGGGTTCCGCTGTGCCTTTCGCGCACCCTTCACGTCGAGGAGAGCCCACATGCCGTTCATCAGCGATACCGCGATGCAGAAGGTCGCGACCAAATTGCAGAGCTTCGAGACGCGCGAGGAGAAGCGCAAGGTCGAGGTGCGCCAGAAGCTCAACGAGGCGAAGGTCGTCGCGGAGAGCAGCTTGGGTGCCGCTCTCGTGGGGTTTCTGCACGGCCGCTTCGAGGACGCGGACGCGAACTTCTTCATCCCGCGCACTAGCATTCCTGCGGATTTCGCAATGGGGCTCACGGGAGTCGGGCTGGCTTTCTTCGACATGTTCGGGCGTGCCGACGAGGACGTGCTGAATTTCTCGAACGGCGTGCTGAGCGGCGCGACGGCGATGTATTTCCGCAAGCACGCCCAGGCTGGTCGGAAGGCGAACAAGTTCTGGGCGGGGCTGCCGGAACTGAGCGGGCCGATCACGCACAATCATCCGTCGATTGGCGCGGCCATGTCGGACAACGAGCTGGCTGCGGCTTTGCGTAAGTCGCTCTGACGTAGCGCACTTCACGACAGGGGCGGGGTAGTCGGCGAGCGCGAGCTCGCGGTGGTTTCGTGCGCCTCGAGCCCGGCTCGTGACGCATCGTTCAGCGTTCAGCAGGAGAGAGCAAATGGCGAAATGGGAAGAGATTATGGGTGACGATGACGACTTCGGCGAAATTGGGGCTGAGCTCGATCTCGTTGCTGGGATGGGCACTTCGGAAATCATCGGTGAGGATGACGAAATCGGTGACGAGGACCTGCTTCATGCGCTGTCGATCGGCGCGGCGCGGCGTGGCCATCACCGGAAGGCGAACGCGCTGAAGAAGGCTGCCAGCAAGTTGACCGAGTACCGGAAGATTGATCCGGGTGCGGTCGCGATTAGGCAGCGCGATTTGACCAAAAGGCGGCGTTTTCCGCTCGGTTTTCAGCCGACTACGGTGCTGGCGGGGTCGACGAGCAATATCCCCGCGGCTCCGCAGGACATGTTCCGGCCGGAGCGCTTGGTGATTCCGAGCGACATTGCGTTCGACTTTGGTGTTCAGGACGTGAAGGTCGGAAACACTTCACAGCTCGTGAGCGGCGGGGAAGTGCCTGCGGCGCTGTTCACCGAGGTGTCGATCGATACCCACGTGCACTTCAAGACGGCCGAAATCGGTAACCAGATGTCGGTGTCGGTTCGGAACAAGACCGGGGCGTCGATCGAGTTCTCGGCGGGCGTCGTCGGCACGGTGGTGCAGGCGTAGGCCTGAACTGGACGAACGGCGCGCGATGGAAGTGTTGATCAGCCTTGGCGAGTTTCCGTTGTTGAAGCGGAGCCGGTTTCTCGGCCTCTTCATCAAGCCGGTTCTCGATGCGCTGGTGGCGGTGAACCGGCTGTTTATTCGCGCGCATCACGTGCCTGCACTCTACGAATCCGGGGTCCGATATCAGCAGGAGCCACCAGACGGACGACCCGAGGAATTCGCGGCGATTCCGCTGATTTTGAGCCGGGGGTGGGCTGACTGCGATGACCTCGCGCCGTGGCGCGTGGCGGAGCTTCAGGAAGCCGGCGAGAGGGCAACGATTCGAATTACTTGGCGCCGCAACGGTGAACGCAGGCTGTACCACGTTGTCGTTCGCCGTGGTGACGGGCGCATCGAGGATCCTTCGCGACTGCTCGGGATGTGATTGGCAACGCACACAGGGTGCTGACTGGGATGTCGTCATGATTGGAAAGCTATTCGTTCCTCTCGCCATCGGTGGCGGTCTGATCTTCCTCCTGTCGTCGGCTGCGGGCGCAAGCCCCGGCTCGAGCGCGGGCTCGGCGCCGAAGAACGCGTTCGACCAGTTGCCTGACAATCTGCGGCAGCTTGCCGGACAGGCTCAGGCCACGAACAACCCGGACATGCTCGAGCAGATGGCTATTCAACTCGAGACTCGCGGATTCGGTGAGTCGGCGGGGGTTCTGCGCGCGCAGGCGACCGGGCTGCGGCAACGCTCCCAGAATGCCTTCGACCAGTTGCCTGACAACTTGAAGCAACTGGCCGGGCAAGCGCAGGCGACGAACGACCCGAGCGTGCTCGATCAGGTGGCGACACAGCTGGAGGCCCAGGGATTCCGCGAGCAGCCACGACTCCTGCGCGCGCAGGCCACGGCGCTGCGGGGACGATCACAGGGGCTCGTTGCGTCCCCGAGCGGTGCGAGCTCGCCGGGAATTGTTCCCAGCCCGCCATCGGTGGCGGCAAACGCGCAGGCAGCCGTGTTGTCGCCGGATCTGCAGAAGATGATGGCTGACGCTATTCAGAATGGCACGCCGCCGGTTCTCACGAGCACCGCTTTCGTGCTCGAGAAGGCCGGCTTTCAGTCGGCTGCCGACGAACTGAGGCGCCGAGCGAAGGACGCTGCAGCGAGCGTTCCGCCGCCGCCCGTGCAGGACCATCCGAACGCCGCGCTCGATCCAAGTATGCCGGCCGACTTGGCGCTTCAGGTCGCTCGTCAATTGCAGCTTCAGGGTGACCCGGCAGCGCTGGACGCGCTCGCGACCGAGCTGCGCACTCGCGGCTTCAACACAACCGCGGATCAGGTGCAGGCAAAGGCTCAGCAGATCCGCACGATGTTGGACGCGGCGCGGACGATGCACGACATCGATTCTGAATTCAAATCGCCCGGGATTGTCGCGCCGCCGGCCGGCCCGCTTCCGACGAGTGCGGCTCCATTTCCTTCGCCCGCAACGCCCGCTGTCACGCCGGCTACAGGAACCTTCCCGCTCACCGTCACGGCGACACCGCCGGCCCCTTTACCAGTACCGAGCACGCCGCAGCCACAGCCTCCGGCGGCTGAGAAATCGAAAGCGCAGATCCTTGCTGAAGCGCTGTCGAGCAGCCTCAACGACCTGCTCCAACGCTATGGCAGCGTGCCGAAGGCTCGCTTCAAGGAGGACAAGGGCCTCGTCACTCGCTTCCAGTCGCAGGAGGGGCTCACCACCGACGGCAACTATGGGCCGACGACTGCCGAACACGTCGGTCGATATGTGGCCGACGTTCCGCCGCCCTTCTATTGGAAGAAGGGGGCCGGGCAGAAAGACCTGAGCACGTACCGTTCGAACATCCAGACCCTCGCGCTCGAAGCCGATCAGGTCGGCAAGACTGATCGTGCCGAACGCCTGCGTCAGAGCGCTTTGAGGGCGTCGCTCTCCTGAGCCGGAGTTCCCATGGCTGATTCGTATTTCCCTGCCATTTCCACATTTCAATCGCGCGCAGAGTTGGCGCGCGCGATTGGCTTCGGCGGCGATCACGACGGAGCTGCACCCGACACGGTGCAGCTCCGAATCGCACCCGCCGGCGTCAGTGTGCGCGGTCGGTTTTGGCGCGAAGGGCCGATGTTCAAGGCCGTTGTGCATGTGCAGACTGCGGGCGCGTCTCCAAAGACGATCTCGGTCGAGGTCGACTTGCGGCCGATCATGCGCGCGCTCCACGACTGGTACCGCAGGAAGCATGGCGTTCACATCGGCGGGTTTCCGGGCAGCTTCTTCAAGGCGGTCAAGAAGGTCGGAAAAACCAAGCTTCTGAGCAACGTAGCGAGCGCCGTGAAGTCGGTCGTGAAGAGCAAGCTCGTTGGGGCTGCGGTCGGGGCGGCGGCAGTGGTTTTTCCGCCCGTTGGCCTTCCGGCGGCTGCGGCGTACGCGACGGCAAATGCGGCGTTGACGACCCTCGACAAGGCAAACGCCGTCAAGAACGAGGCTCGGAAAGTGCTGGCTTCGGGGAGTGCGGCAGAGAAAGCGCTGCTGCGCTCAAAGGCGCCGCAAATCGCCGACACGCTTCGCAAAGCGGTAACGGTGCGCAACAAGCTCAAAGAGATCGCGCAGCGCGCCCACCGAGGTGACATCGGCGCGCGCAAGACCGCGAGCATCTTGTCTCACGTCATGGCGCATCGGAATCGCGTGCAATCGCTCGTAGGTAAAGCGAAAGCTGATGCGGCGACACCAGGCCTGCTTGTCACCAAGTACGGAAAAGTCGTGCCGGGTGAATGGCTGCAGTCGCAGGCCGCCGCGAACGCAAGACGACTCGCTCCGTCGGCCGCCCCCGTCGCCGCGGCACACCTATTGAGGCCTCGCCGGTCATGACTCGCGAACAACTCCAGCATTGCTTCGATTCGCTTTCGCCGGAAGTCCGGGAGCGCCTCGCCGAAAAGGCGGGAGCTTTTCGGGGCTACCTCGAAAAGGCAGGAACGGTGCGGGTGAGGCTCGCTAACGAGTTTCCAACCATCGACCGGCGTGCCGCGGCGGTCGTGAGTCTCGTGGTGGCGAGGTTCCTATGATCGTCGCGAACCAGCTCACGCCGCTGAGTCGGCAGGATGCCTCGCGGGCGCTGGCTGAAGCCTACACGCGAGTCACCGGCGGCCCTCCGACTGATCGGGTGCTCGCATTGCTTCTGGCGCAGACCGCTTTCGAGACGGGGCGCTGGCAGAAGATTCACAACTTCAACTTTGGCAACGCGAAGGCCGACCTCAGCTACCCGCTCGTCACGCAGTTCAGGTGCTCCGAGGTCGAGCAAGGCGTCGAGCAGTTCTTCGACCCGCCAGATTCGCATTGCAACTTCCGCGCGTACACGAACGCGGCTGACGGCGCGGTCGATTACATCAAGGTTCTGCAGAGCCGACCCCACTGGTGGAACGGGCTCCAGACCGAAGACCCGAACGCCTTCGTCGATGCGCTGGCCACCGCCCCCAAGTACTTCACTGGCAACCCGGTTGTTTACAAGCAGGCTGTGGCGTCGCTCTTCGACGAATTGCGCCCTTTAGCGGGCGCGGCGGCTCGGGGGCGGCGTTCGGCGTCCTTGCCGTCGCGGCCGCGATCTTCGTCGGAACGCTCCGCCACCCGCGCCGCCGGTAGCAGCGCGCCCGGCCGCTGCCATTCACGCTCGTTCGAACATGCCCTGCCGTGGAGGGCTACAGCATGATCTTCAAGACGGCACTCATCGCCGCAGCGGCCGTCGCGCTGGTCGCCATCTTGACTGGCAAGGACGTGGTTCGCCAGCACACGTTGGTGCTCGCCGGTAAGCGCTACGAGATCACTCGCTACAGCAACGACACGCTCGAGGTGTTTCGCGAGGACGGCGTCCAGTTCGCGATCGATCTCAAGAACGGCCAGACGACACTGCAGGTCGGGACCGACGAGCAAATGCAGGACGCGCTCGGCGTGATTCGGAAGATGGCGCTCGACCAGCTATCGGAGGCGGCGTGACCTTGTTCGGTGACCTCGGTTGCCCGGGCGTCGATGTCGACGAATGGCGGAAGCAAAATCGCGTCCCGCTATTTCCCGGCAAAGTGAACCGTTGGGTGCTCGTTCGTACGACGCGCGACAATCCGACCCCGGACGACCTGAAAAACACGCTGGCGGCGGTGTTTGCCAAGTGGTTCGAGGGCACCGTGCTCGACCCTGCGTTGACCTTCAAGGGCACCACGCGCAGCGCCACGGCCGATCTGATCAAGCTCGAGCGAGTTTCGAAGGAGCGGTTGTCACTCGACAACCCCGCGCGCCGTCGGGAGGACCTGCCCGGGCTCGGACCAACCGTCGCGCCCGGTGAAGTGGTGTGGCTCGAGGTGACGTTCGCCTATCGCGGCCAGCAAACCGACATGCCCTGGCCGGTGCGCACTGGCGCGGCGATGCAATTGACCAGCAGCGCGCAGTGTCCAGTCGGCGCGGATTGGATGCTCGACGCCGCACAGACTCCGACGGTGGACGCTCCACCGGAGCAGACTCCCGGCGAGAAGGCCGGTGAGGCGGTGAACACCGCTGCCGATGCAGTGGCGGGTGGGCTCTTCAACCTGCTGTGGCTGCCGCTGACCGCGCTCGGAGCCGTCGCATTGTTGGTCTGGCAGGCCAGGAGGGGCTCATGAGCTTTCCTTCGCCCACGTTCGTCAAGTGGCTCACCAAGCACTTGGCCGACCTCACCGAAGCGGGAATCATCACCCGTTTCGAGCTCATTCACAAAGTCGAGTCCGAGCATGCCGAACGGCTGGATATCTGGCGAAACGACGCCGATTCAGGGCATGCACCGCAGGAGCTCGCGCAGGAAATCCAGGACGCCGCCGAGCGCGACGCGCAGTCGCGGACCAGCGGTCAACCGCAACGCTATGTCGTCTACGCGTACCGTGGCACCGAGGAGATGCACGAGAGCCAGCACGCGTTCCTCGTGAGAGCGACGTTTCAGGCCGGGCGCTTTGGGGAGGACTCCGAACCCGCGACCGAGAAGGGCGTCATCTCCCACTACATGCGTCACGATGAGAACGTGCACCGGCTACTGATGAGCGCGGGCGACTCGTTGCTCGGTAAGCTCGCGGCCGATCTCGAGCGCGAGCGCACGTGCCGCGTCAAGGCCGAGGAACTCAATTGGTCGATGACCGAGAAGTATCAAACGCTACTCGATCGCGAACACGAACGCCGAGTTGACGAGGCCAAAGAGCTCATGCGCGCCCGGCGTCTGGACGAACTCATGGGCGTCGCGACGGCACTGCTGCCGATCTTCGCGACCAAGTTTCTCGGCTCCGGCGCGGCTCAGGAAGTGAAGCGGATGGAAACGACCGATCCAAAAGACGCGGCCATCCGCCGCTTTTTCGCCAATCTCAGCGAAACCGAGATCTCGAGCGTCTTGGGCTGCCTATCGGGCGCCAACCAAATCGCGCTCGCGGAACTCCATCGCGCGTTCAGCGCCGCGAATGCCGAACCCGCCGAGATCATGGCGCGGCAGCTGGCCGTTCGCAAATTCCTCAAGGGGCTCAATGAACGCGAAGTCGCCGCCGTGTTTGCGTCGCTCAGCGATGGCAATCGCGCGCTGCTGCTCGCGCTCTACTCGCAGTACCGCGACGTGGAGCAGAGCGAACAAGATCGAAAACCGGAGATTCTGCGTTCGTAGCCCTCGAAGGAATGACACATGCCAAAGAAGAAGCCTCGCAAGAAGATTCGCTCGAGCAAGCGCGCCAAGCCGCGCAAGGCCGGCAGCCACACAGCGCCCACCAAACGCCCCAAGAGTTCAAAGCGGCGCAAGCACTACTCCGCGCACGCCAAGCCCGAGGCACACTCGTTTTCGCTTCTGCGCGCCATGAAGCGCCGTCGTGAAGCTGAGCGCAGCGGTCATCATGAGCCGCATGGACGCGCTGGCGTCGGACACGTTGGCGTCGGACACCACGCGCGGAAAGCCGGCGCGAGTCACCACTTTGGCAAGCACGGCCATCACCACGTGGAACCGGTCGTCACGGAAAAGAGCTTCGAAAACATGCTTGCGTTTCGGCGGTTCCAAAACCACGCGCGCTAAACACGAATCAGTTCACGCCATGTCGATCCTGGACCTCACCGATACTCCAGCTTGGTACGCGGTTCGCGTCACCGCGCAGCGCTACGGACCGAAGGGATATCTCGGGGTGCAGTATCGATGGGCGAAGCCCAAGTATCTAAGCAACATGGACGCACTCGGCTACGCATTCGACCTTCAACCTCCCGCGACGACAAAAGCGGGCGTCCAGACGTTCTATCAATCGGAACTGTATCAGTGGGACGGAAAGCGGTGGGCGCGGATCCCGCCCGAATGACCACGCAGGCAACGTGAATCGCAGCGGTGCCGACACCGCAGAACACGTCACGGAACATCCAATCTGAGATCGCAGCGCGGTTCGTTCGAACTGCAAGGGCACCCGTGCGCGCGTCGCACGGCGCGGCTGAGGGCTATTGCTATGAGTCCGGAAACGTCAGAACTGCTCCTTTTCGTGGATAACGACGAACCTTTGTATCGCCAGAAGATGCTCATCTTCCGCGCGCTCGCGAGGAAGAAAGACCGAGGTGTGTACAAGGCGGCGCTCGCCCCCAAGGCCTTCGATGCGCTGCTGAGCATGGCGGCGAAGAAGTACGTGGGAGAGTTCGGTAGCCCAGGCGACCGGTGGAACGTGATCTTTTCGACGAATGCGCGTCGGGACGCTGCCGCGGAGTGCGTCGTGGAATTCGCCGAGTGGTACGAGGTCGACTACGAGTCCCTCAAGAAACCATCGAGTCGCTCCAACTGACGGAATGCTGCGATGCGATCGGGCCTCGATAGAAAGCGTCTCATGCGCGAAATTGAGCACGAACGGCGTGCCAAGGTCGTGCAGCGCCTGACCGAGCTCGGCGTGCTCCTCAAGGCCGCACGCGAAGCCCGGCGCGAGTCCATCGATCGCATCCGGCTCCAGTGCCGAAAAGCGCGCGAAAACCTGCGCAACGTGTGCGGGGCGCGGCGCGAGCGCGCTCGCCGCGAGGGTACGGACGTCGTGAACGCACGCGCCCGTGAAATCCAAGAGGAGCGGCATCTAGACAAGCTTCAGCGAACGGCCGGCAAACGCGCCGCGTCCAAGGGGCTCAAGCCCATCGGTCGCGTGCGCAACGCAGGCCGCGAGCGCGAGTCAGAGTCCGACGACGAAGTGCGGCGCGACATCCCGCCCGAGCTCGTGGGCGTATTCAACAAGGTACGGCGAAACATCAAAGGTTCCGACCGCAGAAGTCGAAGCGAGGCCTTCCTGGAATGGGCGGAAGAGAACCCTGCAGAGATCTACGCAATGCAGGAGCGAGAAGCGGCGCGCGAGATCAAACGGTTGGTGAAGGAATACCAGCGCGAGGCCGCGGGCAGGGGAGACGCGCATGTGCCGTTCTGACTCCTCCGCGCCGTGCATGGCCCGACCGCTCGGGTCGCAGCAGACAGTCCCTGGTGCTCGAGACCATCGGGCACCGATTTTCACAACGAACGGGAGATGCAGATGCAACAGCAGATAGTCGCCACGTTTAGCCCAGTTGCTATCTCGGCGGTTTTTGTCGCGATCGTCATGGCCGCAAGTCGGCTCGCGCCGTTCACGAAGCCATACTGGACGTTTCTACCAAAGGTCGTTCAAACCTGGCTGCCTTCGCTCGTTGCTGGCCTGCCCGCGGCGGTCAACGCGTTCGAATCGGTGAAAACCTGGCTGGACTTCGCCCAAGCGTTGCTGATCGTCGGCACGATCCCGCTTGCGCTTGTCGCGCCCGGCATGAACTCGCCACATAACGACCCAGAAGTCCCGCCGCCAGCCGACAAGCGAAAAGGCGGCGACAAGCCAGAGCCGCCCAGCGTGCCGCCGCTCGCCGCGGCCGGCCTGTTCCTGCTCTGTTTGATACTTCCCGGGTGCGGCGCATTCGCGACCTCGGACCCGCATTTCGCGCAAGCGGCCGTCTTCATCGCAGATGCTGGCAATGCTGTGAGTGCGGCGGAGGCAGTGCTCCCTTCTCTGAAACTCGACAGCAAGCAAGCGGCCTCAGCGAGAGAGCTCATTGCCCGTGCCCGCGCGGCGCTTTCGGCGGCAGCCGCCGCAAACAGCGGGGCGAAGGACCTATCCGCGGAGCAGCTGGACGCCAGCCTCGCCGCCTTCCGTGCCGCCTGGGTGGACATCCGGCGGGCGATCTCAGGACAACGCATCGCCACGACCGAGGTGGTCGCGGTGCTGCCCACGCCGGTCTGCATGGGAAGCGTCAGCCAATGAAGAACACGCTGATAGTCATGAGCTCCAATCGCGAGCTCGAAAAGCAGACGAGGAACACGCTGCAGAATCTCGCCAGCCTGGGCGCAATGCTGCTCATGGAAACAGGCTCTGCTGACGTTGCGTTCGCGCGTTGTCGAGCGCTCTCGTGGGCCTGCGATCAACTCCGCGAATACCCAGACCGCGACATCGTGTTGATGCTCGACGACGACATGGACGTGCCCGCCGAGACCGCGCAAGCACTTGCGGACAAGGCGCGCGAGCTCGGGCGCGCCTGCTCCGCCGTCTATGCCACGCTCAGTGCCAAGGTTGCCGCGGCGCGTTGGCCAGACCATCCCGACCTCTGGCTTGTTGGATTGGGGTGCGTTGCCATTCCTCGGGCGTTGCTGCTCGAGCTCGAACAGCGTTCGGAATCGTTCGAGCTCGACGACCGGTCCTACAGCGCGTTTACCTGGTGCGGTCCGGAAAAGGGCAGCTGGATCGCGGAGGACTTTCGGCTGTCCATCAATCTCGGCGGCGTTCACCTGTGCCCCCTCCCGGTAGGGCACATCAAGAAGGGTGCGCTCTGGCCAGATGACGAGACGATCGACCAACTCGCGCGGGGGCGCTCGCGCGAGCCGGAGCCCCAACGCAGACCCTCGGGGGCACCGTTGCCCTCGTTGAACCAGCAGCAAGCAAATGGAGGACACTGAAAATGACTGATTCCCCGATTCGCCTGTCACCTTCCGGGCCCGTCATCGGAAAAGTAGCCACGCCCGGCCCCGGCGCTCGCATTCGGCTTACCGAAGCATCGAGCACCATGGGAGGCTCGCAAACCATACCCACTGCTCCCGATGCCATTGGTGTCAACGGCTTCGGCGCGCCCCCGCCGCTCGTGCTCACTCTCGACGCGCCGAAAGAGGCTCTCCACTATCGAGCCAATCTAGCGCTCGATGTGCGAAACACCGCGACGAGCCCGGGCGGCGAGGTGGTGCTGTATCTCGACGTATCGATCGACGGCGGCACGACGTACACGAACCGTGCGAAAAATGTGCACGCTATCAACTCTACGATCACCGATCAGGTGGAAGCGCGTCAAATGCAGGTGTGGCTCCCATTGGTGCTAGGCAGCGCGCTCGGCATCAGCGACGCCACGCCTCCGCCAAGCATCAAGCTGCGCGCTCGAGCCAATCAGGTGGTCGGCTCGGACGCCGTGCAGGTGAACTCGCAGGCTATTTCCGGCGGAGTCACGCCGGTGTCCGAGCTGAACGGTACGATCCACATGGAGTTGGAGGAGTGCCTTTAGTTCGGCGGTCCTTGGAGTGCGACCGGGGCACGTCGCCAATGGCAGTGGCGGCTTCGCGCGGTGACCGCTGCAAATTTTGCAACGATTGCCCTCGGGTGCTCATCGATACGGATGACTTGGCCGCGATCGCTCCGCCGCAGCCCGCTCATATTTCGTTGCGGCAACGAACCCGAGCCCGTGTCTATCGCCGCCAAATCCGAATCGGCACCGGTCAATAGCTCGCCAACCTGGATCTCCGCCGCACCCGATCGTGCACCAGACCCGGCGAGCGATCGCTAATCCGGACACAACTCCTTTGGTCTGGAGAATAGGTATTTGTCCAGTGCATAGTGTTTCGTCGCTTGGCGAATATTCAACCGTCGCGCGTCGCATCGCGTGTCCATCGGCTCCCGTGACGAACGGCTCCCCGTCTTTTTTTTGCGCGAACCACTTTTGGCTTGGCTCCGGAGCACATTGCCCAGCACACTCGTGGATCTTTGGGCAGATGCGCCCGGGGCTTCTTGGAGAGTGGGAATGGATACTGTCAATGTTGCGTTGTCGATCGCCGCGAGCCTGCTTTCGATCTATTCGGTTGTAACTGCGAGCAGCGCCAAGACCAAGGTGGCCGCGCTCGAGCATCGTTTGACGCAGTCGAGTGTCGCTGGCGGGCAACGAATCCATGGAGATAGCAACACGCAGGTCGGCGGCAACGTGAATGGAAGATGAGAAGCTTTGCCAGTCGATCACGGGAGATCACAATCTCCAGGTCGCCGGAAGTCTGCACGTTGTCCTTCCGCTACGTTCCGTCCCGCAGCCGACGAGTGTCGTTCTAGTCATTCGAAAACTTGACGAGGTGCTCGCTGATTCAGGGCGGCTTCGCCGCGATTACGGTGACCCGATCGAAATCGACAACAAGTTGTCGCTCAACCAAGTGGAACTCTATCGACGTTTCATTCTCGACTACGGCAGGTACGGTCATGCGGTAGAGGGCGCGTACTCCGCCCTGAACGCAACCGACCCGAGTGTTGGTCGTAGAGTCACGGGTTTTATTCGCTCGCTCTACCGCGACATCGAGGCCAGCGAGGTAGGGCTCACGAGTGACAAAATTCTGAGGTCGCTCATCGAGCGATTGAGAGAGCGGGCCGGCCAAGTCCCTGATGTCCCCGCGGAGCAGTTGGACCCAGCATGTAGCATACTGATCGCCCACGCATTTGTGAATTGCACCATTCTCGAGAGAGTGGTTCAAGCGGGTGAAGAATGCTGATCGTCGAGCCCGACCTGCCGCCACGGAGGACCGTATATTTTGTCGGTGCCATCGTGCTGCGCGCACTCCGAGCACAGGACGAAGCCATCGACCTTGCCACGCTCTTTCGGGTCCTAAAGACTTTAGATCCCAACGTGCCGCCCGAGGCCGTTGTGCCGGCACTCGACTTTCTCTTCTTGCTCGGCTGTGTGAATTTGACTGACGACGGGGGGCTGACGTGTTCCTGAAGACACTTCGTGTCGTGGCGGCTAACAAGGACGTTCGCCGAGTCGACTTCAAACTTGGGCTTAATCTGATCGTCGATGAGACACCCTCATCCGCCGACCCGCGCGACGAGGCAGAGCTGCCACTGGCTGATGCACCCAGCAAAGACTCTGGCAACAACGTTGGTAAGACGACCGTCCTTCGATGCGTGGATTTCTGCTTGGGTGGGAAGATTGAGCCGCTTTACACCGATCCGGAATTCAAGACGGCCAATGCGGCCGTTCTGAATTTTTTGACGCAGAAGGAGCCGGAATTTATCCTCGAACTTTTCGACGCAGCCGGCACGGTCATCACCATCAGTAGAAAGGCGTCGGACCTCGGGGGGAGTGTCGACGGCGAAGAACTTTCTAAGAAGGAGTTTGAAGAGAGACTCCGTTGGATTTTGTTTCGTTCCCAGTCCACGCATCCCACTCTGAGGGAACTTATTCCGAAGTTTGTCCGCGTTGAGACAACGGCAAAGAACAACATCCTGCGCTGGCTTCCGTACGGCAAGAACGAAAACTACGAAGCTATCTGGCTCACGCTTTTTGGCAACATGAACCCGCGCCTCCTGAAGGTGCGACGAGACTTGAAGAAGGCCCTCGCTCGCTTGAGCAAGCAGGTCACAGCGTTGAAGCAAGTGTCGAGCAGTCCGCGTCAGGAACTTCCAGTTGTTTTGCGCATGCTCGCTGACGCAAACAAGAGGCTGACGGACCTATCTCTCGAGGGCGCGTACGACGGTCCTCTTGTTCGCCTCGCGTCGCTGCGCGCTGAAATTGCGCAGCAGAACCAGTTGATTGCCGAAAAAGAAGCGGCTCTAGCGAATGTATCCAGGACTCTGGAGTTCTTTTCGGTAGAGCTGCCCCCGATCGACGCGGGCGAGTTGCGTGAGCTGTACGAAGATGCGGGCACTTACGTTCCGGAACTTCAAGCGAGCTATGAGAGTCTTGTAAAATTTCACGCGACTCTGCTCCGAAACAAGACGAAGTTTGTTCGAAAGAGCCAGGAGGAGCTAGAGCGGGATCTCGACCGCACACGAAGGAACGTTGCTGTGCACCTCACGGAAGAGGCTCGGCTGCTTCGAGAGTTCGCGGACCCTGGTGTCTTTGCAGACGTGCGGCAGCTTAGCGATGAAATCGCTCGACTGAGTCAGCGGCGGGGCGAGCTTGAGTCACTCGGGAAGGCTGTGGCCGAGGTCCGAGCAGAAGCCGATGTGAAGAAAGCTGAACTCGCGGACACAGAAAAATTGGTGGCAGAGGCGACGCAGCAGATTGAAGCAAATCTTGAGCTAATGAACCTATATCTGACTGAGTATTCCGAGCGGCTCTACTCCGAAACTCTGCTGATCACCATGGACGTCCCAGGTCCAGACGACAAAAGGCAAAACGTTGGATTCCGCCTCCTGAACCTCGAAGGCAACGAAGGTTCCGGAAAAAAGAAGGGGCAGATCGCAGCGTTCGACTTAGCCTACCTCCGATACCGTCAGCAGCGCGAGGCGAAGACGATCCGATTTACCCTGCAAGATGAGGTCGAGGTCATTGACGGAAAGCAGCTGCGCGCGCTTTTCGAAATTGCTGAAAGCATTCAGGGCCAGTTCGTCATTCCGGTATTGAATGACAGGCTGGCGGCGGTCGCGTTCCCGGGTGCCGAGAAGTGCGTGGTACTACGACTTTCTCAAGCCGAGCGTTTCTTCCGCCTCGGCTAGGGTTCATTCCTTGTTGCGCACTGCCTTAAAGTATCCGTCCGGCGAAGGCCGGGCTTGATCTACGGGGCCAGAACTGCCCAGTTCTGCGGCAAAAGATGCTGCCCTCTGATGCTCTGATCCTCCCTTTGCATGTACACTCACACCCACTGCCTCCGCGCCGTCGGCGAAATATCAATCGCCGCCAGCGCCGCAATCCGTGCCCAGTCGCTCTCCGGTACGCGGTCCTGAAGGTAGCGAACGAAGTCATCCTGCCGCGCCTGACCAAATGCCATCCTATACAGCGTGAGCGATTTGAGCAGCGCGTGCAGGCGCACGACGTCACTACTGAGCGGGTGCGCGAGCACATGCCGTTCGATCTGCGCGCCGCCGGGGACTGTGTAGACCCAGTAGGGAATGATGTCGCATTCGCCCTTTGGCCGATCCCGCTCGGCGCTGTCGAACATGGCTTGCCAGGCGTCGGTGGCGCCGGAAGTGAGCGCTTGGGCGAAGTGCGCTTGGGCGACGTTCTTCCGGACGGCGTGCCCTTTGAAGCGGTGGACGCGACCTTCGCGTTGTTCGAGGTCGACAGGGTTAGAGGGGAGGTTCCAATGGACGACGGCGTGACAGTAGGTGTGGAAATCGAGGCCTTCTTGGCCCACTGAAGTGGTCGCGACGACGAAGGGCCAAAAGGGGGAGTTGAAGGCCTTTCGGACTGAGTCGCTGCGGGTCTGGATTTCGCCGTCGTCGTCGCGCTCGTCACCGAAGCGAAGGGCAAAGTGGCAGCGCATGCGTCGGGCCTTGGGTTTGAGAGTTCGGCCCGCTGGGCTGAGACCCAGGTCCTCGACCGCGAGGTTGGCGGTACGGAGCGACAAGGAGGAGATGACTTCTGCGGCGATCTCGTGGACCCGTTCACCCTCGTCACCTGTGGTCAGGCCCAGGTGGTCCCGCAGCACGTGCGTGTACTCGTCGATGACTGACTGGAGGCAACCCTCGACGCAATAGCGCAGGACGCTGCGCCAGTAGGCTTCTTCGGCTTGGAGCGGGTAATCACGTCGGAGCAGGTCGACTACCTCGGGCTGATTGAAGAGCGAGCGAAAGCTCCAGGCCGCCGCAGCAGCACCATTCCGGACCTGTGTTCCGCCCTTCTTGCCAAGGGCGTCGGGCCGTAGGTCGACGACGCGCAGCATCGAGCGGAGCAAAACGACGCCGGGTGCCCCGAGAGCCAGCTCGGCCAGAACCTGTGCGAGGTCGAGCGGGCGACGTCCGAGCTCAATCCCCGACATGGCCACCTCACGGGCGCGGGCAACGTGAAGCTCCCACGGGCCGTTGTCGCCTTCGTCCTCGGCCGGTGTCGGCTCCTTGTCGTCGGTTGTCGCCGACCAGATATCGGCCAAGTTGGTTTGCTCGAACCACAGCCGAGTGGCAGCTGGCTCCAGCGCGGCATCAAGTAGCAATGGCGCTGCCCAATACCAGCGTTCGTCGATAGGCCCGTCATCGTCGCCTGCGGGTAGCCGGCGTAGCGCGAGCTCGATCTGGGTAACCGCTGCCCCCAGCACCTCGGCCAGCTCAGGCGTGCTCTTTTCCCTGAGGCACTCAGCGGCGAGGTGTACCGGATCGCAAGCGCGTGCCAGGAATGAGCTCGGATAAAGGATCGCCAGCGTGGACATCGCGGCGGGGCCGCCATTCTCAGCTCGAGAAAATGTCAGGCGGCGTCCGCGACGCTTCCTCGCGTCGGCGGTATTCAGCCCTTCGCCCGTCCTGCCGACCATCAGGCGTTCCGCCTCGTAGCTCAGGAGCGACGCGATGGCGCGCGGAACGAAGCGCCACGACGAGAACACCAAGCGCTTGGTGAAGCCTTTGACGGCTTCATCGGCAAAAGCTCCGGCAAGTCCGTAGTACGGGCACGATGGCGGGATCCAGAGCAGGCGATGCGCGCCCCGACCAACCGTATCCTTCATCAGCGATCGCAATCGCCCATTTTGCAGCTTGATCGCCTCGTAGGCGTCGTAGCGCTCGAAAGGGAAGCTCAACGTGGGCGAAGCGCTGAGGCCCTTGGCAATGGCCGCTCGACCGAGCGGCTCTTCGGCGGCAGCATTCAGGTCAAGTTTGAGCTTGTACGCATTGTCCATGAAGTTGAGCACGAAGGCGCTGCTCTTCCAGTATTCGATCATGCTCTCGGAGCGGCCTACGGCCTCCGCTACGCGCTGCAAAGCGAGGAAGTCCAAGACGTCGCCTTCGTGCAAGTCGGCGGCTGGCTCGACGGCGAGCAGCATGCCATTGCGGTCCGGCGTGGACGCGAGGCGTTCAGTCCTGACCATGACTTGGTGCAGACGCTGTTCGAGTGCTTGGCGCGCGGCCTCCAGGCGCTGCTCACCGCCGGGTTCGGCGACCTCTTCGATGGCCGCACCATATCGTTCGAGCAAGGCAATGTGACTCTTGTCGGCGGCTTCCCGACGCTCCAGGAAGCGTAGGGTCTTCAAGAATTCGCCGTAGTGCTGTTGCGCATCCCCTTCGTGGGCGCCGGTGTACATCTTGTACGGGGTTGCCGACAGCAGCAGCACGTGGGCGTCTTTCCACTCGAAGAGTGCGCGGGCCAGTTCACCGGCTTCGCCCGAGCCTTCGAGCAGGTGGGAGAAACGCTGAAATTCATCGAGAATAATGAGATCAGGCTCGAGCAACGCGACGCAGCTCTTGGCCAGCGCAGCCCGTAACTTGCCTACGAGACGCACTCGCCGCTGACGAATCTTGAGCGGCGGGCTGCTGCGCGCGGTTGGGTAGTGCTCGCACAGACTGTAAAGCTCGTCTCGGAGTTCCCTGTCTTGACCGATCTGTCGCCGCAGCGATTCAATGTGCGGCCCTTCCAACTCAGTCGTGCCGCCGATGCGTGCTCGGAACCGCGTCGGATCAACGTATCCGGCTAGGACATTCATCGCCGCCACGCTCGAGCCGAGGTCCCAAACGGGTGCGAGCAGCTGATAGAGCAGAATCCGCTCCTCAACGTGCCCTAGCCCGTCACTTACGTCGAATGACGTGCCGGGGGTGAACGCGACGAAGTTGACTTCCTTAAATTCGGCCGCCTGCTTGGCCAGCAACGTCAAGCGCGAGGCTGGCACCCATTGGGCGCCTTTCATGGCGAGTCGATTTAGGTTCTGTCGTGCGATGTCACCATTCGAACAGATGTACACTACGTCGATGCGGTCGACTTTGCCGCGAAGGTGCTCAATACCTTTGGCTATCACCCCCTTGGCAATCATCGTCTTGCCGAGCCCCACTTCATCGGCGACCAGGAAGCGCCGCGATCCCTCGGGCGCAAAGAGGCGCGCAAAAACGTGCTCAACGGTGGCACGCTGAAAATCCTTTAACTTGGCGAGCGTCGCCTGCGAGTCCGCGGCTAGATCTTCTTTGGTCATTGTCTTGTCCCGCCCATCGCCTGGCGAGCTGCATAAATCGGCCCCCACAGCTCTCGCAATTTCTCAGCGACCAGCAGCCGACCGGCGTCGGTTCGTGAGAGCTCTTGAAGGAACTGCTCCACCGAATCTAGTTGTGCCGGGCTAGCATGCAGCGCGCGCAACAGACGTTCGAGCAACGCGCCCTCGAAGGCCCCTCCGCCGGTTGCGCCATCGCTGCGCGAAGCCCGCTCCTCTTCGCCCGCCAACCATTCCGCAGGATCCTCGGCCAGCAGCATGCCCAAAAAGTGCATCACCTGGCTGGGGTCCTTGAACATAGAAGCGAGCACCTGCTCCTCCCGATCGCCGGGTGCGCCCTCGAGTTGAGCCTTGAGAACGAACTCAGCCTCGAGCTTCACGCCTTCCTGTTCCAACAAGACCGCGAACGCAAAGAAGCTCGTCAGCGCCTCCAGCGAACAGAGGCCGAAATTGGCGACTGGCTCGACGCCCGAGATGGCTTGCGCGCGGGTACCGGACAACGTAATGGGTCGGACCTTGACGGCCTCTGCAAAGGGCCGCCCCGTACTGTCGCAGCGCAGCGTGAACGGATATCCAGCCGCCGACTTTTGCCCAACGGTGGCGGTCCAGCGAGCGTCGGCCAGCTGCCGACGCAGGACGCAGAGCTTCAGCTCGAGATCGCGCTCAATCTGACTAGTGGGAGGCCCATTGTCCCGAATGTAGGGTTGGATCATTTCGCTCAGTCCACCGTCGAGGAAGCGCTGCACGCCGAGCAGGCTCTTCTTTCCGGTCATCTGGACCAACATCTCCACATTGCGTGAGAAGCCAGCGGAAGTGGCATTCGCCGACCCAGTCCATACGTGGGCGTCCCACCCGTCGTCGACGACATAGAGCTTCGCGTGCAGGCCGGCGGGTGGGGCCTCGACCTCTGAGACGTCCGCCCCCTGAACATCGCCCTCGTCCCTGTCGAGCGCCTCAGCCAAAACGGCGCGCGACGCGAAACGCGACAACGTCTCTTCATCTTGCCCGTCGAGTTGATCGACGCGGGACAGTAGGAAGTGTTCCTTGCCCTCGACGCCCCAAAGCTTGAGCCCGCCGCGATCAAGGAATGGGGACACCACCAATGCTCGTTGGATGCGTTCCGGCCCCCTGAACTTCTCGTAACCGGAGATCCCGAGCGGGTGGAACGCCAGCGCCTCCACCCCTTCGGGCAACTCGAAACGCACGCGGAGCAGTTCGTCCGCCATACGCGCCACCAGCTTGGCGCGCTCCTTGGACAGGTCAGTCTTCGGGCGGGCCAAGCTCGGCAACGCCGCGATGAAGTCGCTCAGCGGGCGGTTCATGGCGATGGCATTGACGCGGTCGGTGAGGTCGCCTTCGAGCACTAGCAGCGTGTCCCAGCTTTGATCGAACGTGAGATTGCGACTGGCGCACAGGAAACGATACCGGACGCCTTGCTCGGGTCCGACGAACCGCAGCAACCAGATCTTCGGATGAAATACCCCTTGCTCGTGGGGGGCGCAGACTTGCACCACGCACTTTTCGAGGTGCACGAACAGCGCGCGATACTTTGGCGGGCAGGCGATGCGCGTCGCGTCGCAAAACACGACCATACGCTCGGCGTGATCTCGAGCGGCCCGCAATAGAGCGTAAGGGTCGAGCTCGCGTTCGGCCGTACCCGTGACGCTCGCGCGATCGACCGTCATGTCGAGCAGCGAAAATGCCAATGGGGCGACGAGCAGTGCCGTCAAGTCGAGTGTGAACGTCGTTGCGACCACCCCGTCGACGCGAAAGCCTTCAGGAGGTCGTAGCGCAGCAAGCAGCGTCTGGCGGTCACGCGGAGCGAGCATGGTCGCCTCCCTCTGCCAGACCGGCGTGAATATCGTTGATGATGCGTGTCGTGACCGCCCAGCGGTAGTTCAACCGAGACAGCCCCGCTGCGCCGTTCCAAAGCTCCAGCGCTCGCTGGTTCCCGAGACGCGCTCTGCTCCCTTTCAACGATTGCTCTCGTGCTCGGATCAGCTCACGAGCGGTGGGGCTGGAAATGGCCAGCTCGGGATCGCGCCAGGTCTGCAGCTTCCACCATGAATTGACGAAGTGTTCCGTCGAGCCGCGCACGTTCGCCTGGTCCTTGGCAAGCGTCCAAAACTCGTTGTGGTCCCAACCACTGATCGCGTTCGAGCGCGCGTTAACGTCCGCGCACCATTTGTGCAGCTCCTCCCGAAGCGATTCAACGCCCTGATCTCGTTCAGCACCCGGCGGCAGAGCCTCCGTGAGCTGCAGGTTGTACAGCAAGGCGGCGCCGTGCATGGTCTCGGAGAACAGGCGTGCGTGCTCGAGCGGCTTCGACAATTCGGCGGGCAGCGTCTCCGCTGCGGGATGCAACCACGGCAAGTCACCCTGCATCTTCCAGCTGCCGTTGATCAGGTAACTCAGCAGCGATTTGCCCTGCCGGTGGCGGATGCGCTCGCGCAAGTACAGCGCTTCCACCCGCGTCAACTTTAGGTTGGCAACCTTGAGCAAGTCCTTGGGTGGTTCCGGAAGTCCTGAGTGCCAATTGCCGCGCGACGAGCCCTCCACGACGTCTGCGTCATCGTCCAACTCGGGGCGCGACAGTTCTGGACGCTTCAGCCGTTGGTGGTAGTCATCCTGCGAACCCGGGAAACGTCGGATGCCCCACTTGTGTAGACCCAGCCAGTAGATATTGCTGGGAAGTCGCTTCAACTTGGCGCGGGCACGCGCACCAATCACGCCTTCCTGGTTCTCGGTCGTGCATAAGGCGTCGACCAAAGCCAACTCGTCCCGGCGCGCGCGCGAACCCGGGTTTTCTGTGCCCGCCTTGCTCGCTTCGAGCCCGCGGTAGATCCAAGGCACGAACAGAAAATACCGAGCCCGCGTCTGGATCGTGTTCGTGCCAGGGAAGAACAGGTCTGACAAGCCGTCGCGAATACTGCCAAGCCCCAGCTCGTCCCTTGTATCGTTCTCCGCGAAGCGATCGATGGCATCCAGCATGCGCTGGCGCTCTCTGTCCGAATGGTCCAGCCAAGAAAATGTTGATGTCATCGTCCGATTTCCCCGACGCGAGTGAAACGGCAGACATTACCGATATGGGGCCGGGCTGTGAATGCCCTTCAGCATGAGGTCGGACATTCCCTGGACCACCCAAACATGCGGGTCCATCTTCGAGAAATTCACAAAGGCGCGCAGGTTGGCCGTTTCAAGCGTTTCGCGCCCGCCACGCGCCGCTGAAGAACGCCTTGAAATTCGTTCCTCCAGCAGCCCCATGGAGATACGCTGCGAGGTCCCCATGGCTGACCCAACCCATTCCTACTACGTGGCAGCGCTTACCGGCCTGCGGTTCATTGAATCGAAGCAGGCGGCGGGGCGACGGTTTGGAGAGAATGCACGGGCGTTGTGGTCCGAGTTTCGTGGCGACCTGACCGACGCGGATCGCATCGATCTGCTGCTTCGCGATGCGGATGTGCAGTGGCCGGGAGCGTTCGGGGCGCGCGAGGTGTTTGCTAGCCAGGGCGTCGCAGAAGACGATGCTTTTGGCTCGGAGTGGCAGGGGCTCGATGCGGTTGACGCTGCGGATCTGTTTCGCAACGTCGAGCGCGCACAGCCGGCCGCGGACGCCGTGGGTGCCATGACGATGGCCGCGGCTGCGTGGGACGTAAAGCTAACGCCGTTCGATGTGCTGCCTGTAGGTGCCGCTGACCGTCTGCTCGTCGTCGGGCCAAGCGCAGTCGTAGCCGTCATGAGGCAGTTTGTGGACGCGCGAGATCTGGACTGGGCGGTACAGGTGACCTGCGTTGCCACGTCGCCCGCACATCGGCAGCTAGCCGCGATGGCCGGTGGCCTGCTGAACATTGCAAAGCCGGCCAGTGTCATCGCTGCGACGCGCGGTGTGAGGGCCAAGCCAGGAGCGCGGCTGGTTGCGTCGCCGGACGCGGCGGCTGAGGATCTGGCAGCGGCGCAGGCCGCGGGAACGGCGAGCTGAGGGGACGGATGCATCGAGAGCGCAACAGGGAGCGGCGATGCTGAGCCAGGCGCGCATCGTGCTGCAGGGCAACTCGGCGTATGCGCACGAGCAGGAGGCAATCGCGTTCTTGCGTAGTGTCCTGCCTGATACCGATCCGTATCACGTTTGGGAGCTGGTCGAGTTCGTGGACCCGTCGAGCGGTCGTCTGCACGAAGTGGACGCGCTCGTGATCGGCTACGGAGCGGTGTATGTGATTGAGATCAAGAGTGGCCCCGGCGTCTATGAGGGCGACACCGTCGACTGGCACCGAACGCCACCCGGGGAAAACGCGCGCTTCATGGAGCCGCCTCTCAAGCTAGTCAACTTCAAGTCGAAGGTCTTGAAGAGCATGGTTCAGGGCAAGCTGCGTGATCGCGTGCACTGCCCGTACTTTCAGCCGCTCATCTTCTTGAGCCACGAAAACACGGAGCTCAAGTTTAGGAACTACGGCGACAACTGCGTTGTTACGCGCAAGACTTTGCTCGACGCGCTCAAGAACAATCGCTTCCCGGGCGCCGACAGCCGCGAGCGACCCCGAATCAATGCTCCGCAAATGAAAGCGGTGGCTCAAGCGCTCGATTCCATCGGCGTTCGCGCCAGCAAGGGCGTGGCGCGTGTTGGCTCGTACGAGCTGGGCGGCATCCTCGAGGAAGGCTCGGGCTACCAGGACCGCAGCGCCAAACATGCGCAAACGCCCGGCTTCAATCGGCGCGCGCGCATCTACCTAGTTCCACAGCAAACCAGCGTTGAGCGACGCCAATCACTTCGGCGTGCTGCGGATCGCGAAGCGCGCTTGCTGGAAGAAGTGAAAGACCACAGGGGCGTGCTCGGCCTTCGCGAATATGTGACCGACGCGCCGCTCGGCCCGACAGTGCTGTTCGATGCGTTCGATGGGGTGCCGCTCGACGCCTTTCTGCGGAGTCACGCCGACTTGAGTTTCGATCACCGCATCGAGCTGATTGAAAAGATCGGGCGTGCCCTGCACCACTGCCATCAAAAGGAAGTGGTGCACGGCGGCCTCTCACCGTCTTCGGTGCTGGTGCGTGAAGGTGAGAAAGAGCTGGAAATCAAGCTCTACAATTTTCAGTTCGGGCTCGGTCAGGACATCACCCCCACGCTGCACTGGTCGTCCCTCACTGACGAGCCTTGGGCGCTGTATCAAGCGCCCGAGCTGCGCGAGAATCCGCTCGCGCGCACGCCGGTTTCGGACGTGTTCAGCCTGGGAGCGCTGGCCTACCTGATTCTGACTGGAAAACCTCCGGCCGAGTCTGTGCTGGCGCTCGAAACGCGCCTCGCGCGCGACCACGAACTTGATCCGCGCGCCTCGGCGGACGGCATTCCAGACGGCGTGGCGAGCGCCGTTACTTACGCCACCGCGTCCAAGCCGGTGAACCGCTACGATGACGTCCACGAGTGGATCGAAGAGCTGCTTGAGCAAGCGACAACGCCCGATCCGGTAGACGTCACACCGGAGGTCAATCCGCTCACCGCGCGCAAGGATGACGTCCTCGGCAAAGACCTACTGGTGAAAGGCGTTCTCGGGCAGGGCGCATCCTCGCGAGTGCTCGAAGTCGAGAGGGAGGGGCGCTCCTATGCGCTCAAAGTTGCTCTCACCAGCGAAGACGACGATCGACTCAAGGTCGAATGCGTCACACTGAGCAGCATTCGCCACGCACGCATCGTGCAGTTCATCGAACAGCGCGAATTTGGCGGTCGCACCTGTATCCTAATGGCGAAGGCCGGAGAAAAGACGCTTCATCGTCTGCTCGCTCAAGAAGGCGCCATCTCGCTCGACTATGCGAGCCGCTTTGGCGAAGACTTGCTGCTCGCGCTCGAAGAGTTGGAAGAGCGCCAATTGCTGCATCGTGACATCAAGCCTGCCAACATCGGCGTGGGCGCCGTCAGCCGCAAAGCGAATCACCTGACGCTGTTCGACTTCTCGCTGTCGCTCGATCTGCGTTCCGAGGAACGCGCTCCGATTGGTCGCACCCACCTCAACGTCGGCACCGCAGTGTACCGCGATCCGTTCTTGCGGCTGCGCGGCGCTTGGGATTACGCGGCCGATCGCTGGAGTGCCGCCATCACGCTCCACGAGCTGCTCACCGGTGTGCGTCCGAGTTTCTCGATCGAAGGGGCCGCGGCACTCGAGCCTGATGCGGAGTTGGTGTTGGCCGCCGAACGCTTTGACGCGTCGGCGCGCGAGCAGCTCGTTCGCTTTTTTGGCAAAGCACTGCATCGCGAACCGGCTGCGCGTTTCGATAGCGCCGACGAGATGCGTCGCGCGTGGAACACCTGCTTTGGGCCTGCCGGGGCGATCGGCACGACGCAGCCGGTCGACGCGCCGCTTCCCGATGAACCTGAACCGCTCTCTGACGCGGCACTCGCAGCAATCGCTCCGGAAACGCCAATCGAGGCGCTGCCACTTTCGGTACGCGCCAAGAACGCCCTCGATCGTGCTGGCCTGATTGCCGCGAGCGATCTTTTGGACCTACCCGACAATCGCCTCTCCGCGGTGCGCGGCGTCGGCACCCAGGTCGCTAAGCAGATCCTCGACCTGCGTGACCGCTGGAAGGCGCTCCGAAGCATCACTGAAGCGCCTGGCAAACCGTTCTTTGCCGGCTACCGGGGTGACGATATCCTGGTAACTACCGCCGGGCTCACCTCGAGGACCGCCTCCGCGCTGCGTGACGCAGGTCTCCAAACCTTGGCGGCGGTCGCTGCCGCACCGGAGCGTCACGTCGCCGCGCTCGCCAAGAAAGCTTCGCTCGACGTCGCGGCTCTCCGTAAACTCCTCGAACAAGAAAACACGCGCTCGAACGCGCGCCAGCGCCCCACAACACTTGAGGGTTGGATTGACGCGCTCTTGCCCACCAAGAAGGCGCGCAGCTCCAAGAACCTGCGGGTTTTGTTTGGCCTAGGCGAGCCGTTCGTTGCTCAGATCGATGTGCCGGTGGTCGAGGTGGCCAAGGCGCTCGGCATGTCACGCGCCAATCTCTACCTGCAGCTCGGTCGCGAGCGCGAGCAGTGGCTGCAGCACGGCGGCCTGCCTGAGCTACAGCACATGGTGCACGCACTCCTCGCGGCCGCCGGCGGCGCACTGCCCGTGGAGCGCGCCGCCGAATCGCTCCGTGAGCTCATCCCAAGTGATGGCTCGTCGAGCAAGGGGCTGACGCTGGCCTCCGCGGCCGCTTTGCTGCGTATCGTCGCGCAGGTCGAACGTGAGACGGAAGGCGGCGTAGTGTGGGAACGGCTCGAGGGCAAGCCCTGGCTGCTGGCGCAGAGCACGCTCACGCCTGCAGTACAGCGGCTCGGCGCGGCGGCCGACGAGCTCGCGGCGCGCGGGGTGCTCGCGTCGCCCGGCGAAGTTTCGCGTCTGCTGTCCGGAGTCGTGGAAGGCACCCCCCTGGCCAGTTTGTCTCCGGAGCGCCTGACCGACCTGGCGGCGCTCGCCAGCAAGACTGCCGCGCGATCTGCGCGCCTGGAACTGTATCCCAGGCAGCTTGACGCCGGGCGCGCGCTCAAGTTAAGCGCCTCAGTGCTGACTGGCGAGCTTACCCCGCAAGCCATCCAGCAACGGGTTTCGACCCGTTACCCGGAAGCTTCTCCGCTCCCTAGTCGTCCCGAGCTCGATTCCCTGCTGGCTCCCTTGCAGATGAAATGGGACGAGGCGTCCGCGCGCTACGTGCGCCCCGGCGAGCGCCGCAACACCGAGCACACGAGCCTCACCGCGTACCCGAGCCTCACCACGCTCCCCTCTTCGCAGCGCGCGCTCGATCCGCGCTACATCGCACTCGAAGAGTTCGAAGAACGGCTACGCATCACGCGCGATCGCAAGACGCTCAAGGTGCTGGGTGTAGTCGCCAACTACGCACAAGACGCTGCCTTGGCGCTCACGCGCACGCTGGGCATTCGTCGCGTCTCGCTCGACGAGGCACTCTCGGCCGCCATTCACGACGTGATAAAGAAGAGGGAGGTCGACCCCGAGATCTTCTACGCCGCCGATCAACAAGGGCCCGGCGGCAACGATTGGCCGGA